>Ga0209253_10002500_pt1 | contig 16284 bp, 12 predicted proteins | sample FrelakmetBRP12BR_FD_187145 | JGI IMG/M metagenome (GOLD analysis project Ga0209253, IMG submission 187145) | Freshwater lake sediment microbial communities from the University of Notre Dame, USA, for methane emissions studies - BRP12 BR (SPAdes)... | ecosystem: Environmental > Aquatic >...
AAGAGTATCGCCCAACAAGCGCATAGCGCCTTTTCGCCGTGCAGTCGTTAGGTAGTGTTCTGGGGCATGGTCGAATGAAGCCGTGCAGAATAAGCAAGTCTTACAATAGCAGATCGGGCAGGCGGTTTTACAGTTATGACAGCGGATGCAGGTGGCAAAGATCTCGGCGAAGCCTTCTTTGGCATCCAGGCGCTGCCGCATGGCGGCGAACTCGCGCTGCCGAACCTCATCCCGTCGGGCAATGACCCGGTCGACGACAGCCTGGCGTCCATCAGTCCCTGAGATTCCCGCCGGCTCAAGCTCCAGGATGCTGGCGATCCCCTCTTCCACAGTAACCGGTATGCCCTGCGAGAGATCCGCCCCAAACAGGTGCAGGCGAACATCCACGTGCTCGGGGACCGGTTGGGTGCACATCTGGCAGGCGGTGCGCAGGGAAGGCGAGGCTAACGCCTCCCCGCGAGTGGCTGCCGATAGATACTCATCCAGATTCAAACCCCCATCTCTTTGGAGCCGGTTGTATTCCGCCCACTCATAGGTGCCAGGGCAATCCACGCCGATCAGGACCACTTCTTCCAGATTGGATTGCTGAAGCTTAATCAGCTCCGTCAGGGCGCGCAGCTCACAGGGGCGCAGTACGACGCCAATCTGGGTTGGGGCGTGCTTGCCGGTCAGCTCGGCGACGGCGCGCGCGGCATTGATCGGCATTGCCGGGGCGAACGGGTTGGCGCGCTCCAGGAGGGCAGGGTCAGCCACCAATGCGGGCATGATGGTGCCGTTCTCCATCTCCAATGGGACATATAAAGCCTCGACGATGCCGGCATCCATTATGTGCCGGAAAAGCCCGCGTATGCCAGCGAGCGAATCGTTATTTTGTGTGGGGATCAATCCAATCATGGTCGCCTCAATTCAAGGTACGGCTCAAACCGCCCAATGCTCACGGGTTGGGTTCGGTCCCTGCTCTTTGATGAATTTCACCATCTCGTCCATCGTATCAGCGAATTTTTGACCTTCACTGGCGCTGATCCAGCGCAGCCAGACGCGATCATCGTCGAAGCCTGCCGATTTAAGGATCTGCTGCAAGGCGACAAACCGGCGCCTGGCTTTATAGTTGCCCGTCTGGTAATGGCAGTCCCCGGGATGGCAGCCGCCAATCAGCACACCATCGACGCCATCCAGGAGCGGCTTGATCACGTACACCGGATCCACCGCTCCGCTGCACATCGTGCGGATGATGCGCACGTTGGGGGGATACTGCATGCGGGAAGTTCCCGCCAGGTCCGCGCCTGTGTACGTGCACCAGTTGCACAGGAACGCTATCACTCGGGGTTCAAAACCGTTTTGATCACTCATGCCTGCTCCTTTATCTCAGGATGGCTGCTTCTAGCATATCGAATACCTGGGCGAACTCAAAGCCCTTCTGCTGGCTGGCTTTGTTCGGGCAGGCTGCCACACAAGCGCCGCACCCCTGGCAGAGCACTTCGATCACCTCAGCGTGCTCCATGCCCGGCTCGAGCACCCGTGCACCGTAAGGACAGATCTCGACGCACAACCCGCAGGCAGCGCACAGCTTAGGGTTGACACTGGCGATAATCGGTGTGGCTTCCAAATAAGGCTTGGATAACAAAGCCACCGCCCGGACAGCAGCAGCCCTGGCTTGAGCGATGGTCTCCTCAATTGCACGCGGCGAGTGGGCCAAGCCTGCCAGGAAGATCCCATCCGCGGCGAAATCCACCGGTCGCAGCTTGACATGCGCTTCCAGGAAGAACCCAGCCTCATTGAGAGGTACCTTGAGCAGCCGCGCCAGGGCGCTGTTGCCTGGTTCGGGCTCGATACCGGCGCTCAGCACCAGCCAGTCTGCCGACAGGCTGACCCGCTCTCCCTCCGGCTGCACGACGACTTGAACATCCAGGCGCCCATCTTCCCGCTCGGCGACAGCGGGCTTCATCGCCTGGTCGTACTCCAGAAAGATGACACCCATCTGGCGCGCCTGCCGGTAGAGCTGCTCACGCAGTCCATAGCTGCGCATGTCTCGATAGAGAACGACCAGGCGTGCCCCGGGAGCGCGGCGTTTGATTGCCAGAGCATTCTTCAACGCCTGGGTGCAGCAGATGCGCGAGCAGTATGGGTGTTCTTCATCCCGAGAGCCCACACACTGGATCATCACCAGGGTTTGCCCGGAGAGACCGGCTGTGAACTGCGAGTCGTCCAGCTTCTCCTCCAGCTCCCGCTGGGTGAGCACATGCGTCTCTTTCCCGTTACGGCTTACTTCGCCGTAGAGGTATTCCTTAGGAGTGATCTCCTTTGCACCAGTCGCCACCACGATAGCGCCGTGCCCGACATCAAATTGGGTGCCATCTGCGCTGCGTATCGTGCTGCGGTATTTGCCTTTGTAGCCGTTGACGGCGGTGACCTCCGCCTCTGTGACGACTTGCAGGCGAGGCTCCTCCCGGATTCTTGCCAGCATCCTTTCCAGCAGATCCTGGGGGTCCTCGCCCGCCCGGACCGGAGTGTGAATGTGGCGTAGATTGCCGCCCAGCTCAGGCTGGCGTTCAACCAGGGTTACCTCAAATCCCTGGTCCGCGATCGACAGCGCGGCGCTCATGCCCGCCAACCCACCGCCAATCACCAGCGCCCTGCGGTCGATTTCGAAGGTATTGTGCTGGATCGGGTGCAGACGGCGCGCCTTGGCGACCGCCATCCCCGCCAGCTGGCGGGCTTTCTCGGTGGCGACATCCGGTTTTGATTTGTGCACCCACGAATCCTGCTCCCGGATATTCGCCATCTCAAAAAGATGCGGGTTCAGACCCGCCTGGCGCAAGGTGTCCTGGAACAAGGGCTCATGCGTGCGCGGCGTACAGGAAGCCACCACCACACGGTTCAGCTTGTGCTCCTGGATGGTCTGGCGGATGCGGTCCTGCGTATCTTGAGAGCAGGTGTACAGGTTGTGCTCGGCATACACGACGTTCGGGAGGGTCCGGGCGTACTCCACCACCTGTGGGACATTCACGACCGAACCGATATTGATACCGCAGTGGCAGATAAAGACCCCCACCCGCTCGGGCTCGTCGGAAATCTCTCTCTCCGGGGGGTACTCCGGCGTGCGCGTCAGGGTATTGCGCCCCTCAGCGAGCAATGCCGAGACCTGGGCTGCCGCGCAGGAGGCCTCGATGACCGACTCGGGAATATCCTTCGGCTCTGCAAAGGAGCCGGCCACGAATACGCCGGGCACGGAGGTGTTCGCCGGGGCATACACGCCGGTCTCGACGAAACCAAGCTCGTTGATATCCAAACCCAGCCGCTCAGCCATGGACCGCGTCGATTTCGACGGTCTCAAACCGACCGAGAGCACCACCAGATCGAACTCTTCCTCATGGGAGACTGGGCGTTTGCTCTCTGCTCCCTCGTAGCTCACGAAGCTCAAGCGCAGGTTCCTTGTTCCGGGCACCTCTTTGACAGCCGAAACCATGCAGCGAACATAGCGCACTCCATACTCGTTCTGCGCCCGGTCAATATAGGAATCGAAGCCCTTCCCAAAAGAGCGAATATCGATGTAGAAGATTGAGGGTTCCACGCGCGGGTCGTGCTCTTTGGCGATGATGGCTTCCTTGGTTGCATACATGCAGCAAACCGAGGAGCAGTAAGCGCCGCGCTCCGTCCCATCCTGCTCCAGCGTACAATCGCGCGATCCCACACACTGGATCCAGGCAATTTTATGTGGGTGGGCGCGGTCGGATGGGCGCTGCAGCACGCCGGCAAAGGGTCCGGAAGCCGAGAGCATGCGCTCGAACTCCAGGCTGGTGACCACGTTAGGGTAGTACCCATAGCCATACTCGGGGCGGATATCGCCCGGCATAGGTTCCAGACCCGGTGTCAGCACTACAGCTCCCACATGCAGCGTCTCCAGCCGTTCGATATCATCGTGCTGGATGGCACCGGCGCGGCAGGCATACACACACTGGTTGCACTCGGAACACACACCGCAGCGCAGGCAGCGTTGGGCTTCGGCACGCGCCTGCTGCTCGCTCAATTGAGCTGCAATCTCGAGAAAATCTGCCTTTCGCTCCTGCGGAGAGCGCTTGGTCATTTCCACGCGCGGAATGTCCGTCGTGACGCGCTCTTCCGCCTGCTGTAGGTTGAGCCGGGCAACCCTGGCTCCGGCCTCCTCCGGTGCGTACAGGATACCTGGCACGAGGGCTGTGCGGGCGAGTTGAGCAGAAATCGAACCGGCTGCTCGGTGCCCGGCCTCAATGGCATTGACAATGAAAGAAGTGCCGGTGACCGCGTCGCCGCCTGCGAAAATTCCGGGTATGTTGGTGGCTAATGATACGGGGTCCACATTCACACGCCCGCCGCGCTGGCATTCCACCTGTTTCAAGCAGCTCGACTCGGGGCGCTGACCGATGGCGAAGATCACCACATCGGCAGCGATAACGGTCTCTGTCTCGGGGAACTCGTCAAATACGGGCCGGCCATCCACGAAACCGTGGAAATCCACGTTCACCGTGCGCACGCCGGTTACTTTCTTTTCGGCATCGCAGGTGATCTCTTTGAATGTACGGGCTGGGAATACGTCAATACCTTCTTCTTCCGCTTCTGCAACCTCCCAGGTGTGGGCAGGCATTTGCGCCCGCCCCTCCAGGCAGGTCATCCCGACCCACGCGGCGCCCATTCGCACGGCGCTCATAGCAGCGTCGATGGCGACGTTGCCGCCGCCCAAGACGAGCACCCGCCGTCCAAAAATCTGCGACCAGGGGTTTAATCCGTGGTCTGGGTCTACGCCTTCTTCCAGAGACTGGCTGACCTGGCGCAAAAAATCCGTCGCAAGGAGTACGTCGGGCAAATCGTTACCCGGGATGGGCAGCTTGACACCCCCGTGTGCTCCTATGGCAACGAATACGGCATCATACTCATTCAGCAGTGCTTCGACGTCATCGATGCGATGGTTGAGTTTAAGCTCAATCCCCTGAGCCAGGAGAGCATCGATCTCCCTCTGGATAATTTCAGGCGGCAGGCGGTGAGCAGGCACACCCACACGCATCATGCCGCCCGGGACCGGCAGCGCTTCGAATACCGTCACATGGCAGCCCTGGCGAACCAGGTCCTGGGCGCAGGTCAGGCCGGCAGGTCCGGACCCAACGATGGCAGCTCGTTTACCCTGCAGTGGACGACTCTCCTGTGTCCAGCGCGCGGCTACGTTCTCCACGATTGCTGACCGCTCGCCGGGGTGATCCCAGGCCCAATCGGCGATGAAACGCTTAAGCGCCATGATGTTCACCGGGGCATCCACCTGCGCCCGGTTGCAGGCCTCCTCGCAGCGGTGGTTGCAAACCCGCCCACAAATCGAGGGGAAGGGATTGTCCTCCAGGATCGTGCGGTAAGCATCCGCGAAGCGCCCTTCGGCGATCAGGGCAACATAGCCTTGCGCCCGCTGGTGGATGGGACAGGCGTCCCTGCAGGGGGCGATGCCCTCTTTTTGGATGGCGTAGGCATTGGGGATCGCCTGCGGGTAGAGCTTGTAGATCGCTTTTCGCTGGGAGAGCCCGCCATTAAACTGGTCTGACAGGCTGATCGGGCAGGCCACAGAGCAGTCGCCGCAGCCGGTGCACTTCTTTAAATCGACGAAACGCGGCTGCCGCCGAATGGTCACGTTAAAGTCACCCGGCTCGCCGGAAATCGACTCGACCTCGGCGCAGGTGACCAGCTCGATGTTCAAATGCCGCCCGACCTCAACCAGTTTCGGCGACATGATACACATGGCGCAGTCATTGGTGGGGAAGGTCTTATCCAGCTGGGCCATCGTCCCGCCGATGGCGGGTGACTTGTCCATCAGGTATACCTTGATCCCGGCTTCTGCCAGGTCCAAAGCAGCTTGCATCCCGGCGATGCCAGCGCCGACAACCAGCGCCGCACCGCATGGGGTTTTTCCGTTTCCGCTTCCATTATCTTGAGAAGGCATAGTCAATTACTCCACAACTTTAGCCAGCGGCTCTAGCCCCTTGGCAGGTACCCCTGCACCGGGGATTCCCGCAGCATGTAAGACTGGAGTGGGGTCGATCAGATGCTTGCGCCACCATTTCTTGGCTTCCGGCAGACCGAATGCCAGACCGATGAGTTCAGTAAAGTAAAACGCAGGCATCATCGGCTGGGAGGTCTGGCGCATCTCCAGATTGACCTGGCAGAGAGGGCAGGCGGTAACCAGAGCATCCGCCCCGGCTTCTCGGGCACGCTCCACCAGGCGGCTGACCTGCTTCTGGACAATATCTGCCCGGCTTAGAGAAAGACCTGCGCCGCAGCAATCGGTGGCATACGACCAGGGCATGACCTCTGCACCAATCGCCTGGAGCAGGTCTGCCATGACTTGCGGGTGGTCCGGGTCATCGAATTGGGTGATCTGCGGTGGGCGTACGAGCAGGCAGCCATAATACGGCACAACTTTCAAGCCGCGCAAGGGCTGCTGTACCTGGGCGGCAATTGCTTCTACACCGTAATCGTCGTGCAGAACCGCCAGCATAGGCCGTACAGTTACCTCGCCTGTGAAATGGAATCCGACCGCCGCTTCGATCAGTGCCCGCTCTTCGGGATCATTGCGCAGGGAATAATCAGCCGCTTTCATGCGGTTGAAGCAGGCTGCGCAAGGGGCAACCAGATCACGACCGCTTTGCTGCGCCAGGGCAAGATTGCGTGCAGGTAGCGCCAGCGCCAGGTTGTGATCAAAAGCATGGGCAGAAGAGGCACCGCAGCAGTTCCAGCCGGATAGCTCAATCAATCCAATGCCAAGATGATTGAAGACCGCCCGCGTGGATAAGCCATATTCAATTCCGGTCGAGTGCAGGCTGCAGCCTGGATAATAAGAATATTCCATAAGTACGCTCCCGTGTCAATTTCTACCGCTCTAAACCGCCTTATCGGTTGGCTCACCGGACGACCGGCATTCCTGGAAGATTGCCCGCACTTCCCTTGCCGCTCCCGACCGCTGCGGCAGCAGCGGGACCTTCCCGCGCAGGAAGAGTCCAATACCCGCGCCAACATCATTCATCAGAGGTGTGTCTGAAAGCACCTTGAATAACCCCAGCGTGGCAGCTTCGTGCGATCGTCCCATACGCTCGACCACACCAATAAAGAGGCGGTGGAACAGCAGGGCGTTCTCTTCTCCAGCAGTGATGCCCTCCCGGATCGACAGCTGCCTGAGAGCATCCATGACTGCCGAGATGTCGATGTCGTTCGGACAGCGTGTGGCGCAGGTGTAACAGCCGGCGCACAGCCAGATATCCCGGCTGCTCAGAACTTCCTGGCGCTGGTCAAGCGCCACCAAACGCAGCAGGTGGTCCGGCCCAAATTCCATTGCATCCACCACCGGACAGCCGGCGGTGCACTTGTGGCAGTGATAGCACAGCTCAACTGTCTGTCCGGAGAGGCGATCTGTCTCAAATGCCAGGTTATTCAGCATAAAATCTCCTGTTTTCATTCATAGAGCCAATCTTTCCATTACCCAGAAAGGCCCGTTTTCCCGGTTTCTGACTTTTCCAAAGGAAGGGAGATTGTGAAGCAAGTGCCCACCGGTGAGGCGCTCTGAACTGCAACCCGCCCGCCGAAACGAGTGACCAGGTCTTTAATGATCGTCAGGCCCAAACCTGTGCCTTCCCGCTCAATCGCCTTGGCGTTTGGAGCGCGGTAGAACTCTTCAAACAGGTGGTCCATCGCTTCTACTGGGATCCCGATGCCGGTATCTTCCACACGAATTAGCGCTTCACCATTGTTTCTTTTCAGGGTGATCGTTACGGAGCCTCCAGGCCGGTTGTATTTGATGGCATTCGAAACCAGGTTGTTCAGGATGCGATCGATGCCTTCCGGTGTTGCCATGACCGTCGTACATTCATCCAGGGATTGGTCGCGCCACACCAGGTCCAGCTCTTTCTCGCCCGCCAGAACTTCAAAGCGCTTGGCCACGCTTTCGATCGCCGGCTCCAGGGGTAGAGGCTCCAGCGCTTCGTTCTTCGTTACTTCGGCCTTGCCGGCTGCCAGGTCCAACAAGTCATCGATGAGCTTCTGCAAGAAATCGATCCGCCGGACTGCCCGGTCCAGGATATCTCGCTGTTGGTCTGAAACATCCCCGGCATAACCGGCTACAATATTTCCGAGCAGGCTGCGAATAACACTAACCGGCGAGCGAAGCTCGTGGGTGACTGTGCGGATGAACCGGCTCTTGACTGCGTCCAGCTCTTCAATCGCCTGGTATGCCAGGGCGTTTTCGAGGGCGATACTGCCCTGCGCAGCGATGGCTGCCAGAAAGGCCTCATCGTCCGGGCCGAAGCGATTTGGCTCTAATGCGTAAGCTCGGAGGATCCCGAGTGGCTCGTTCTTTCCTACGAGCGGTGCAGACAGCATCGATCGGATGCCTTCCTGCCTGGCCTCCTCGGGATACTGCAGCATCGGGCTGTTTGGCGCATCCGGTACATTGACAATCTTGCCGGACAGCACCTCGCGCGCCAGCGGATTGTTACCTACATCTACCGGTCCCTTGTTCAGATATGTCTGACTCAACCCGTACATCGCCACCGGCTCCAGATACATCCCGCTTTTATCCAGCAGCCGGATCGAACAGGCGTGTACCCCCATCCCTTCGGCGGTGCTCTTCACCAGGCGTTTCAACACCTGGGGCAGGTCCAGCGTCGATCCAACAACCCGCGCGCCTTCATTCAAAGTTTGCAGCCGGGTGGTGGCGCGCTGTAACCTCCCGGTCAACCTGACAATCTCCTCTTCCTTTTGCCGCAGGCGTTCATGGATGCTCGAGATCAGGTAGTCCGCCATGAGCGCAGTGCACCCGAAGAAAAACAGTATGGAGATTACATACAACCCATTCTGGTACAAAGGGGCATTCAGCAAACCCCCAATCGGCCTGTGTGGCAAGATGCTGGCATATTCCAGCCCAGCGATTGCCGTGACCAGACCGATCGCCATCAGGGTAAAAGCCAGGGCAGTACGAGGCGGGAAGAAGATCGCAGCGATGATAATATGCAGGAAGAAGAACATGATGACCGGGCTTTCGATGCCGCCGGATAAATGGATCAACAGCGTCATCGCAAGCCAGTCCATGCCGACCTGCCACTTCGCCAGGCTCATGTAATTTTCGGCTGGCGCCTCCAGGCGCTTGAGCTGGCGTTCACGCATGTAAAAGACCAGATTATAAGCCAGGATGCCTACCCCAATCGTAAAGAGGGCAGGCTGTGGAACCCTGAGTGGGAACACAATCCCAACGATCCCGGCCGCGAGAATAACACCAGCACCGGCAATCCAGCGAATGCGGATCCACCAACCTACGCTGGCGACCAACTCCGCTTCAACCAGATTGCGGTGCAGGCCAAAATTCAGGTCCGGTGGGATCAGATTGTTCTTCTCAGGAGCAGGCTTCCCTGCCATGCCGGTTTTTCCTATTCGCCCAACAGCTCACGTACCTTGGCGAGAAGCACCTGCGGATCGACGGGTTTTTCCAGGAAGATCTGGACAGGTAGGTAGTCCTCGTCCGGTGCAAATCGCAGCGGGGTTGTGGTGTGGATGGCGGTCAGCATAATAATCGGCGTCTCGCGGAAATCTTTAAATTCCGATTGCGGACCTGAGTTATGGACATCCAAAGCGAGCTGGAATCCCGCCGTGGCAGTTTCCATCATCACGTCCAACACGATCAGGTCGGGTTTCACTTCTGGGATCGCCGCCTTGGCTGCCGGTATGCTGTCGGCCTCAGAAATGGCATAGCCCGCTGCTTCCAGCGGCATACGGATTGCCAGGCGTAGATCTGGATCATCATCAATGAGCAGGATACGTTTCATGCTCATGTTCCCTTCCATAAATCTTCAACGATATGCTCTACCAGGCCTGGCAGGGCCTGGAGGACAGCCGGGCTGAGGTTCTCGCCCGGTTCGATTACTGCGGGCTCTACACCGTAGAGCACAAACTCTTCCGGCATGATCCCCAGGGTATTGGCAAGCTCCAGGCTCTCCGCCAGACCGGCCTCGTGCAATGACACCGGACCGGATTGAGAGACCAAACTCACCTCATCCTGGTTGAAGCGCTGCCAGGTGCCTGGCGGCTGCCCCATTTGCACGGCGTCGATCACGTACACCCGCGGCCAGCCATCCATGCGCGCCAGCAGCCCCCACCCAGGCGTGCCCAGCTCTTCCACCTGAACGTGCGCCGGTAGGTTCTCGTTCTCAAGCATCAGTGAAGCCTGCACGCCCAACCCATCGTCGCTTTGCAGCGGGTTGCCGATTCCGATTACCAAAGTGCGTGCAGGCTTTCCGGTCGACATTCTTTCTCCTTGAGGGATCCCCGGTAGGGACATCCCCAAACAGCCTCAGGAACGCTCCAGCTTCGCCAGGTGCACCGAGCAGGAGATGCAAGGGTCGTATGCTCGCACCAGCATCTCCAGGTCGAGCTGCATGTCCTTTGCCGGTTTCTCGACGATTTGCGGCACCAGGGACTGCATGTCGGCTTCCAGGTTGGCGATGTTCTGGTTGGTTGGAATAATGCAGTTCGCGCCGCTGATCTTGCCATCCTCGCCGATCCAATAGTGATGGATCAGGAGGCCACGTGGCACTTCGCAAACACCCACACCTTCTCCGGCTGCTTTGGTTGGTGCAACCGGCTCCTCGGGTCTGACGCCTCTCTCCAGCAGCTGGTCGATCACTACGATGGCATCTTCCACACAGTGAACGATCTCCACCACCTGGGCAGCTGTGTTCAGGTAAGGGTTGGTTATCTTTGGTTGGATTCCCAGGGCGGTCGCAGCAGCTTTGGCGCGCGGGTGAAGCTGAGAGTAGTTGTTGTTGAAGCGCGCCAGCGCACCAACCATGAGCGAGTCACGGCGGTTGCGGGTCCACTTGGCGCTCGAGTGTGGTACCAGGTATTCATTGGTCACCTGGCGATAGTCCTCCGCCGGCACCTGAGCGCCATCGGTGGAGACGATATCGCCGTCAATGAACGCATACTCATCCGTGCGGTGGAGCGAGACATATTCCGTGTCGCGCTCGAACTGAGGCCAGGGGAGCGTAGCGCTCAGCTCGACCGTAGCATCCACATCTTCCCGGGAGGCTACCAGCCGCTTGCGCAGCTCTTCCAGTTCTTTTCCTTTGGGGAAATGGGTGAAACCGCCGACCGTCATGGCAATCGGATGAGTGTGCCGTCCAGTGACCGCCGCGCAGATGTCTCCAGCGAGCTTCTTCATACGCAGAGCGCGCAGGACCACCTCCGGATGGCTCTTCGCCAGGGGTATGACACTACCCACGCCCAGGAAATCCGGCGCGATCAGCATGTAGACATGCAAGACGTGGCTGTCGAGAATCTCCCCATGGAAGGAGAGCTTGCGCAGCAGCACGGTCTGTTCACTCGGCTGTATACCCAGCGCTTTCTCGCTGGCTCTCAAGGAGGTGGTGGCATGCCCGGTGGCACAGATACCGCAGATGCGGCTGGTGATATGGGAGGCTTCCTCGTAAGGGCGCCCGCGCAGCATCGCCTCGAAGAAGCGCGGCGTTTCGACGACGTCGAAACGGCACTCAGTCATTTTCCCGTCGGCAACTTCTACCACAATGTTGCCGTGACCCTCGACACGTGTAACGTGATGGACATCGATTCTTGTACTCATAAACCTCCTACCTTTTCGAGGCAGCCTCTGCCTTCATCAGCTTGTCACGCACCTGGTAGGTGGTGAACAGGGTGTACATCGTGGTGACTTCCTCGACGCTTAAGCCATGCTCGGAGAGCACATTGCGCATCGAAGAGTCGTTGGGATTGGTGATATATCCACGGCAAGCCTCGCAGGATTGACCATAGGTCGGGCAGATCGCATCGCAGCCGGCGCGAGTGACCGGTCCCAGGCAGACCTTGCCCTTCGTAAACAGGCAGGTGTTCTCCTTCAGCTTGCACTCGACACAAAGTGGATAATCCGGAATAGGAGGCTTCGTACCCAGCAGCAGGGCTTTAACACAGGCAGCGAACTCATTCCGGTCGATCGGGCAGCCGGGGATGGCAAAATCCACCGGGATGACTGCATCGATTGGCCGCACGTCATAGGTAGCGTACCAGTCTGCCTTATCGCCGTAGACATAGCTGCGAACTTCAGGGAGCGGGTGATGGTACTTCAGAGCATTGATACCACCCAGGTGGGCGCAGGCCCCCAGAGCGACGACAATGGCTGCTTTTTCCCGGATATCCTTCAAGCGGGCTTCATCGCTCTCCCGGGTACAGGAACCCTCGATGAAAGCCACCAGATAATCTTCACCTTTCTCGCTCATGGCCTCGCGGAACTGGACGATTTCCACAGTGTCGAGCAGCTCTGGGTGGGTTTGCAGCAAATCAACTACGGTGAGCTGGCAGCCCTCACAGCTCGAGAAATCGAAGAAAGCGATTTTGGGTTTGTTGTTCTGGCTCATAGCGCCTCCTCCAGTCCCTTGATCTCTTTATAGGAAAAGACTGGACCTGATTGGCAGGCATAGACATTGTTAATCTGGCAGTGACCGCACTTCCCTATGCCGCACTTCATCCGGCGCTCCAGCGACAGCCAGATATTCCCTTCCGAGATGCCTTTGCCGAATAATTCCATCAATACGAACCGGTACATCACCGGCGGTCCACAGGTGGCCGCAACAGTGTTTCGTGGATAGATCGAGATGTGGGAGAACAGCGTCGTGATCACGCCGGTATTCCCAGTCCAGGTTTCGTCGCCACGATCGACCGTGACATGAAACTCTACATCACTGCGCTCTGACCAGCGCTTGAGCTCGTCTTTGAAGAGCAGCTCCGACGGGTTGCGGGCGCCATAGAGGAGGATCACTCGCCCGTATAAAGCGCGTTCATCCAGCACCTGGTTGATCAGGGAGCGTAACGGAGCCAGCCCCAGGCCTCCGGGAGCAAACAGGATATCTTTGCCGCGGAATTTTTCATAAGGGAAGCTGCGCCCGAAGGGGCCACGGATCCCGATCTTGTCTCCAGGACCCAGGCGATGTATTGCGGAGGTCACATCGCCCACTTTCCGCACGCACATCTCAAAGGTGTCTTCACTTCTGCTCGGGGAGCTGCTGATGCTGATGGGAGCTTCACCAACCCCCAGGACGGAGACTTCTACAAATTGCCCTGGACGGTGACCCAACGGTTGACCATCCGGCAGGCGCAGCGTAAAGACCTTCTCGAGGGCCGTAAGCTGCTCGACCTTTAAGATGCGAGCGAAGGTGGGGAGGAAAAGCTGGTAGTCAGCCGAGGTCTGCTCGGCTACCGGGGCGTAAGGTGAGGTCAGGATCATAGTTTACCCTCGACTTCGAGTTGCCGGTGGAGCTCGTTGAAGACTCCCACCGGAGTAATATCGACCAGGCAGGCGCGGGCGCAGCGCCCGCAGCCAACACAGCCCAGGTGGTTGTGGGCTTCCAGGATATATTTCCCTTTGCGCATAAAGCGGTGCCGTTGGCGGCTGGCTGGGCTCTTGCGGAAGTTGTGCCCTCCAGCCACGGTGGCGAACTCATCCAGCTGGCAGGAGTCCCACATGCGAACACGCTGCCCACGGCGCAGGTCCAGCTCGATCTCATCCTTGACATCGAAACAGAAGCAGGTAGGGCAAACGTTGGTGCAGGCTGCACAGGCCAGGCAGCGCTCACCAAGCTCGTTCCACAATGGGCTCTTCATGCTCATGCTGAGCAGTGATGGCAGGTCGCTGACGTCGAAATTCAGCCGGTAAGGGAACTTGGGCCATTTCTCGCTAAGCACGGCATTCAGCTGCTGTATATTTTCCTTCGAGGGGGAGCTGTTGTTGGCATTCTGGAGCAGCTCAGCGCCGGCTTCACTGCCGATCTCCACCGCATAGGCATCTCCCAGATCTGTCAGGTGCAGGTCATAGCCCTCGTCGGCGCTGAGGGTACCCATGCTCTTGCAGAAAGAATGCTCATCACAAGGAGTGAGGCACTCTACGCTCACGATCAGGGTGTTTTTGCGCCGATCCATATAAATTGAATCGGGATGACCGTTTGAGAAAACAGTATCCAGGAGCTGAATTGCGTGCAGATCGCAGGTGTGCACTCCGAAAATGACGGTGGGTTGGTCTGGCTTGGGAGGATGGACAGCTCCATTTTCATCCTTGTTGAACTCGAAAAGGATTTCCTGCGGAGGCAGAAGGTATTTCTTTGGCGGCAGGATCGTAGTGGCATATTCCAGCTGCAGGTCCACCGGATCGTCGATCAGATCAAATGCACAACCGCCATTGCTCCTCGTTGGCCCAGCCACGCGGTATTGGGCTAGCAACCTTTCAATGAAGTGATTCAGGTCTTTTTTTTGCAGGATGGTGAGGCTCATATAGTTTTCTGTTCTCTTTCTAGAGCGTCTCCTGATAGGATTGATCGAATAATTTCAGCGCGCTCTTTTTATCCGAGATAGTCTAAATTAGCATCCTTACTGGGGTGTTTCCCATTCATCCAACAGGCGCCTGGCAATTGCCGGCGCTTCAGCGCTGCCAGAAGGGCTTTGCAAGGCTTCTAAAAGCGGTTTCAAGCGCTCGCGCAAGCGCCGAGACAGCACGCCGTGCAGGGCATGGTAGGCTGCCTGGCGGGTTTGAGTAGTCAACGTGGCCCGGCTGACCACTCCCAGAGTGGCAGGGACAGCCTGCGGGCCAATGCGAGCCAGAGCATCCGCAGTCGCCCAACGAACTTCATGGAATTCATCTAACAAACCCTCTGCCAGGACCTCCATCGATCGAGCATTGGTTGGGTCACCCATGCCGCGAGCTGCGTGCCAGCGCACATGACTGTCGGTGTGACCGAGCGCCTCGATCCAGGCATCTTCCGCCAAAGGGCCAAGCCGCTGCAAAGCCAGCTTGGCTTCAGAATGGACGGTGCCACGGTCTATTGCCAGCCCGCGGATCAAAGCCCTGCAGCAGCGTTCATCTTCTATGGCTGCAAGCGCGCGAATGGCGCGCACCTTCCAGCTTTTTACAGCCGTATCGAGGATTTCTTCCAGCAGCGGGATCATTTCTATTTCCCCGCGCAGGCCGAGCAGATAAGCCGCCGCATATTGGATTTCAATGCGGGGATTGTTCAGGGCGTCATGCAGTACAGCCTCTTTGACCTCTTTCTCTTCCGTATACTCGTCTTGGGTAAAGACCTCAGCAATGGATTGATCAATTCTTTGGGAAGCTTCCTGGTCCACGCGCCGGTCGCTGTCACGATGATCATCCCAGCACTGGAGTGCCAGGCAGCGCACCAGGTGCTCGTAAAGATCCGCTTTGCCGATATCCCGAATTGCCTCCTGTATGATCTGGCGCAGGTGCGGGTTCGGCGAGCTCAGATAGAGGAAGAGTTTATGGACAGAGCGATCGTCACCGGCAAGCGCCTGTTCCAGTAACTCAGCCTCTGCCGAGTGCCGTACTGGAACCTTTTGTGTAAGTATCATGTCATCCTCCGGATCAAACCTTGCTCACCGAAATAATCAATGGATACGCCGGATGGTTGAGCGAATTTGATGCCAAGTGAATAATTTTGATTGAATACTATTGCCTCACTCTAGACTTTACCGAATCTCTGTGACAAATATCGTGACGGCGCCGTGATAAAGTCGTGATAAATATCACGACCCATTAAATCATATATAGTGGCGGCACAATACGCAAGTGAGATTCAACACTAAAATGGGTGGCTAAAAGATACAAAAAGCCCGGATACAGATTATTTGGTAGCATATTGGAAGGGTTGCTGCCAATTCTGATCAAAACTGATTAGCAATCATCTTTCAGGAGGGGCGGATTCACCTTCAAAAGATTACTAAGACCGGAATTTGGTTTCAAGGATTGTGGGACGTGTTGGTGCGAGGGGAAGAAAATCAACTACAGCCGGCACAGGAAGCAATCTTTGATCCAGGTGGCAAGTGGTTAGCGATGGTAAATCAAACCCATCAGGATGCCACACAGTTCGATGGATTTACTCAACAAGTAACTGTCATTGATTCAGCGCACCCGCTTTTCGGGCGCACCTTCCCGCTGGCACGCGCCAGCTCTCCTCGGGGAAAATCCCAACTGATCATCCAACTACCTAACGGCCTGCGACGTTCAATCCCCCGTTTAGCCACCGATTTCGATCTTCCTAAATCACCAAAAGATCCGCAAGAATTGCCAACCATCTCGGTTCGGACTATTCTCCCTGTTGCCAGGTTTGTTGAGTTGTTGTTGCAAGCAGCAGAGGAGGCAGGCCATGACCGATCAGGAGGTTTGTCAGAATCATCTTGTGAGCCAGACGGAACTACTCCGGCAGGAAGCACAGG
>Ga0209253_10002501_pt1 | contig 16283 bp, 16 predicted proteins | sample FrelakmetBRP12BR_FD_187145 | JGI IMG/M metagenome (GOLD analysis project Ga0209253, IMG submission 187145) | Freshwater lake sediment microbial communities from the University of Notre Dame, USA, for methane emissions studies - BRP12 BR (SPAdes)... | ecosystem: Environmental > Aquatic >...
TCAAGATCCTGACCTGCATGCTCCCGGAACTCTAGGATCGGCACACACGCTTTGGAGAAGAGCCCGTCTTCTTTGCCGTGCGCACGTTGATGGATCCGCAGAACGCCGCCGACGTGAAGGCGGCGAATGCACTGCAGGACGCCATCAAGGCGGCGCAGGTGAGCATCGGCAAGTTCGAGGTGCCCTCTGTGCCAACGAGGGTGGGACAGCTGGGGGGCGATGGTTTACTGTAGCGGGCGGAGAGGCAGCGACTGGATGGCCGTGATGGAGGAGCAGGAGCAGGGTCAGGGGATCGAGGCGCTCGGGGAACCGGAAGGAGCCCGGAGGGCGACGGGAGGTTCCCCGAGCGCGCCGGCGTCGGCGGGCGACGGCCTGCCCTACCGGACTGCCCTCATCCCCGACCGGCCCGGTCCGAGCGGGCCGATCACGAGCGCGCGGCTGCGGCGGACCGCCGTGCTCTACGCAGCGCTCTTCCTGGCCGGCGTCGCCCTCGCGGCGCTCGTGCCGACTTCGGGCATCCGGGCCTTCGGGCTCGGGCTCGTCGTCCCGGGCGGTGGCTTTCTCGCGTATGCGGCGGGAGGCCCGTTCGGCGTGCTGGCGCACGTCGGTCTCGCCGTGCTCGCCCTCGCGCTCTTCCTCGCTGCCCTGTTCGCGTGGTTCGGCAGCGGGAACATCCTCGCCCCGCCGGTCGTGTGGCTCGGTAGCGCACTGATGGCCGCGGCGATGGGACACCACGCGACGTGGGCTGGCGCGACCCTCCTCGTGCCCGGGCTCGTCGTGGTGGGGATGGCCACCGGCCTCGTGCTCCGGCGGCGGAACCTCGTCGCCGCGCGAACCCGGCGGGAGCGACGCAACGCGTTCCTGGCCGGCTCCCGGGCCGTCGCGACCTCCGTGGAGCCCGCGACCTCGCTCCCGCTCGTCGAGGAGCTCTCTGCGGAGGACCTCGCGGCGATGCGGTTCCTGCTCGACCGGAGCCTGCAGCCCGTAGGGGAGTTCCACGGCTTCGACTGGATCGAGCAGTTCCAGACCTCCTCGGTACGCTACCAGGTGATGGGGATCTCCTACGCGCTGTCCGTTGCGCAGGCGGCCCGCCTCCCCGCGCTGCGCGGCTACCTGCTCGATGCCCAGCGCAATCTGATCGACAAGATGATGGACCATCGGCTGTGGCGCTATTGGGCGCTGGAGAACGCCTGGGGCAACCTGCGCCTGGACCCCGATCCCATGGCGCCCACCACCCACGACAACGTCATGTACTCGGGGTGGTACGCGGCCATGATCGGCATGCACGCCTCCAACACGGGCGACGACCGCTACCAGCGGCCGGGGTCGATCGTGTTCCGCCACCCGCGCGGCCGGGAGTTCGTGTACGACTGGCCGAGCGTCGTGGGAATCCTCGCCGACAACTTCAGGCGCGGCCCCTTCACGCTGTTCCCCTGCGAGCCGAACTGGATCTACGTGATGTGCAACAACTTCGCCGGCATCGGTCTGCGCATCCACGATCGGCTGCGCGGCACGCAGGACTGGCCCGCAGTGGAGCCCCGCTATCGCCACTCACTGGAGCACGAGTTCATGACGGCGGACGGTCGGCTGGTCGCCATCCGCTCGGCGCGCACGGGACTGACGATTCCGTCGCTGACCTCGACGATGGCCGATGCGGTCGTAGCCTTCTACATGCATCCGCTGTTTCCAGACATCGCGCGCCGATCGTGGGAGATCGTGCGCCACGACCTGGTGCACATCGATGCCGAGGCCGTGCGCGTCGACCTGCGGGGCTGGGATCGCATCGACACCGGCAACTACCGTCGCTCCAACGCCACGACCTTCGCGGCGGTGATGGCGGCCGCGACCGAGATGGGGGATGCCGGAGCTCGCGACGCCCTGGCCGCTGCGCTGGAGGCCGGGCATCCGCCGGTGCTCGAGGCAGGGGTGCTCCACCATCCCGGCATGTCGGTCACGGGGCACATCGCCGCGTTCTGCTCGCGCGCCGGCCGGACCAATGCCATGCTCGATCTCGTGGCGCACGGTCTGCCCGAGGCATGGCGGAACGGGCCGTTGCTGGAACGGGCCGCGTATCCGGACGTGCTCGTGGCCAGGGCCGTCAGTGACGGCACGGCGCTCGAAGCCGTCGTCAGGCCAGGCGCTCGGCCGGGCCGCCAGACGCTCGGGCTCACGCAGCTGCGTCCCACGACGCGCTACGTCTGCGAGGGGACCGTGGAAGCTGCGGTCGTGAGCGACCCGCAAGGCTTCGCGACGCTCACCCTCGAGCTGGACGGCCGACGCGAGATCCGCGTGCGACCGGCAGGGTAGCTCAGGGAGGCGCTCGGATGACCTGCTGCGTGGTCGGTGTTGCGGTGACGGCGGCGTTCGTGTGGGCAGGGCGTTTCGTACGGCATCGGCTGCTGGGCCGACCCGAAGCCCCCGAGGCGGCGGCGTGGAGACTGCATCCCTGACCCACGAGCAGCGCGGGCACTATCTCGGCACGGAGATCGACGAGAAGTGGTGGCGCCGGGACACGCGTGACGGCTTGCTCGCCCGCGGCCTCGGCAGGTACTGGATCGGGGAGGGCGGCTTCTTCTTCCACCGCTACCTCACGACCGCCCCGATCGTGATTCTCCTTGCCGATCTCTGCGAGGTGAAAGTCGGCAGGTGGCACGCTGGCCGCTGGGCCGGCGGTGCGCCCGTCGTGAAGCTCGTGTGGATGAAGGGTGACCTCCGCCTGAGCTCGGGCTTCGTCGTCTCGCGCGACGCCCGGGTCACCGATGGCGTGGTTGCCGCGGTTCGCGCGGCCGCCACGGAGACGGCGCAGCCTCCTGCCCGACCTGCCAGGAGGATGCAGTCGTGACGCATCATGTTCGGGCGGTCGTCGTGACGACCCTCCTCGTGGCCGCCCCGGGACCGGCACCTGGCGACGAGGCCGGCGTGGCGCGCTGCGGCAGCGCGAAGGTCGCCGCGATGGCGCGCGCCTGCGGCGACCTCCTGGCTGCGGAGGCGCGCTTCCTGCGCACAGCCGACGGGGCCGCGCGCGACCGGCGGATCGACACCGCGCGAGCCCGCGTCGTCGCCGCGTGGACGGCGGCGGAAGCCGAGGCGGGCGACGCGCGCTGCGCGGCCGACACCGCCACCGCCGGTGCGGCGGTGGATCGCCTGGCCGCCGCCGTCGCTGCAGCCCGGGCCGCGACCCCGCCCGAGTGTGGCCGCACGCTGGTCCGCCTGTGGAGGCGATCCTGCCGGACGGTGGTCGCGACCGAAGGCGCGGCCCTGCGTGCGCCGGGCGATACGGCCAGCGAGCGCGCCACCACCCTGGCCCGCCTGCGCAGGCGGATGGACCGGCGCTGGCCAGCGCCGGGCTGCGCGAGCGGGATCGGCGCCGACGAGGCGGTACCCATCGTGCTGCGCCTGGCCAGCGGCGCGGCCGCGGACGCGACCACGCGCGGCATGCGCACCGTGGCCGCCGAGGCCGGTCGCGCGATCGGAGCGGCGATCGAGCCCGACGAGGTCGCCGCGGACCCGGCCTACGCGCCGGCGCTGGCACACGACAGCGGATCCGTCACCGCGGAGAACGCGATGAAATGGGGCCCGATCCATCCCGAGCCCGATCGGTGGGTCTTCGGCCCGGCGGACGCCGTCGTGGCCCTCGCCGAAGCGCAGGGGCAGCGGGTACGCGGGCACACCCTCGTCTGGGGCGCGATGCAGCTCCCGGCCTACGTCCAGAACGCCGCCACCGCGGACGCGCTTCGAGGGTACATGAGGGACCACATCGCCGGCCTGGTCGGACGCTACGCGGGGCGTATCGCGCAATGGGACGTCGTCAACGAGCCGCTCCCCGGCATCCTCGACCCGCCGACGTCCGACGGCCTCGACGACAACGTCTTCCGCCGGCTCCTCGGACCCGGCTACGTCGCCGAGGCCCTCCAGCATGCTCGCGCCGCCGACCCCGCCGCCCGCCTGTACCTCAACGAGAACGGGATCGAGGCGCCCGGTCCACGCCAGGATCGCTTCTACGCGCTCGTCCAGGAGCTCCTGGCCGCGGGCGCGCCGCTCGACGGGGTCGGCTTCCAGGCGCACGTGGGCTTGATCCCTCCGGGGCAGTATCCGGACCGGGCGGTGATCGAGGCCTCGCTCCGCCGCTTTGCCGACCTCGGGCTCGAGGTCGAGCTCACCGAGCTCGACGTGACGCTCGTCTTCCGCCCCGGCGACCTGCCGGCGCGCCTGGCGCAGCAGGGAGACGACTACCGCGCCATGGTGGAGGCCTGCATGGCCGTCGCGGCCTGCCGCGGCATCACCACGTGGGGCCTGAGCGACCGCTACACCTGGCTCCGCAGCTTCTTCGGGTTCGACGACTGGCCGCTGCCCTTCGGCGACGCGTGGGAGCGCAAGCCGGCGTACTTCGGGATGCGCGCCGCCCTGCTGCTGCACCTCCTGGAAACGGCCTAGCCGTCCGCGTTGCCACTGGCGTCGCTGCGTGGCAGCGTCGCGTGATGCTTGGCTTCACGCTGTCGGACGAGCAGGAGGCCTTCCGCCAGGCCGTGCGGGGCTTCGCCGAGAAGTCGCTGGCGCCCGACGTGCCCGAGCTGGAGCGCGAGGGCCGCTTCCCGATGGCGCACTTCCGCGAGCTGGGACGGCTCGGCTACCTCGGCGTCGGCTACCCCGAGGAGTGGGGCGGCAGCGGCGGCGACATGGTGATGCGCTGTCTCCTCATCGAGGAGATCGCGCGCGTGAACTGCGGCTTCGCGGCCGCCTTGCTGGCGCACGTCGGGCTCGGCTGCCTGCCGCTGCTCAGGTTCGGCACCGAGGCGCAGAAGCGCGACTACCTGGTGCCCGCACTGCGCGGCGAGAAGCTGGGCTGCTGGGGACTGTCCGAGCCCAACTCGGGCTCCGACGCGGCGTCCATCCGCACCACCGCGGTGCGCGACGGCGACCACTACGTCATCGACGGCTCCAAGATGTTCATCACCAACGGGAACATCGCCGACTACTGCCTGATCGCCGCCTACACCGACCGCAGCCGCCGCGGTACGGGCATCAGCACGTTCGTGGTCGACACGAAGGCGCCGGGCTTCCACGTGAGCCGCAAGCTCGAGAAGCTGGGCCACCACACCTCCGAGACGGCCGCCCTCACGTTCGAGGAGCTGCGCGTGCCGGCGTCGGCGCTGCTCGGCGGCGTCGAGGGCGGCTTCAAGCAGGTCACGGGCACCCTCGAGGGCGGCCGCATCACGCACGCGGCGCGCTCGGTCGGTGTCAGCCAGGCGGCGCTCGAAGCGGCGCTCGGCTACGCCCGCGAGCGCGAGCAGTTCGGCCAGAAGATCGCCAAGTTCCAGGCGATCAAGTTCAAGCTGGCGCGCATGGCGATGGAGGTCGAGACGGCGCGCACGGCGATGTGGCGTGCGGCCTGGCTGTTCGACCAGGGCGGCGCGTGCATGCGCGAGGCCGCGATGGCCAAGCTGTTCGCGTCCGAGGTGGCCCAGCGGGTGACCTGGGAGGCGATCCAGATCCACGGCGGCTACGGCTACATCACCGAGTTCCCGGTCGAGCGCTTCTGGCGCGATGCGCGGCTGCTCACCATCACCGAGGGCACGTCCGAGATCCAGCTCATCATCATCGCGCGGGAGCTCGGCCTCTGACGCCCACCGTCTACCTGTTCGACATCGACGGCACGCTGATCAACGCGGGCGGCGCGGGGCGGCGGGCGATCGAGCGCGCGTTCCGCGCGCACCTCGGCGGCGAGGAGTGGTTCGCCGGGTTCTCCTTCCAGGGCCTCACCGACCCGCTGATCGTGCGCCTCGGCCTCCAGCGCGCGGGCGTCGTACACGAGCCGCGGCTGGTCGAGGCGATCCTCGCCACCTACCTCGAGGCGCTGGCCGACGAGATGCCGCGCTCGCCGGGCTACCGCGTGCACGCCGGCGTCGAGGCGGTGCTGGACGCGATGGAGGGGCGGCCCGCGGCCGCGATCGGCCTCGGTACCGGCAACCTGCGCGAGGGCGCGCGGCTCAAGCTCGCGCGCGGCGGGCTCGACGCACGCTTCGCCTTCGGCGGCTTCGGCTGCGACGCCGAGGACCGCGCCGAGCTGCTGCGCGTCGGCGCGGCGCGCGGCGCCGAGCGGCTCGGCGTGGCGGCCGAGGCGTGCCGGGTGGTGGTGGTCGGCGACACCCCGCGCGACGTGGCCGCGGCCGCGGCCATCGGCGCGGAGTGCGTGGCGGTGTGCACCAGCGGCTGCGACGCCGAGACCTTGCGCGCGGCGGGCCCGTGCCTGGCATTCCCCGGGCTCGACGACCCGGACGTCCTCGTGGCGCTCGGGGGCTGAGGAGGCAGCATGTGGAAGGCGATCCAACGGTTCTGCACCGTGCTCGGGGCGGCCGTCCTGCTCGCGATCGTGCTCGGGCTCACGGCGCGCGCGTTGCGCACCAGCCACGTGCCGGCCCGCACCGTGCTCGAGGTCGACCTCGACGACGAGCTGATCGAGTGGAGGCCGGACGACCCGCTGGCCCGCGTGCTCCTCGGCGGCGGGACGACGCTGCGCGACGTGCTCGACGCGCTCGAGCGCGGGGCGGGCGACGAGCGGGTGCACGCGCTGGTCGCCCGCGTCGGCGCCGGCAGCATGGGGCTGGCGCAGCGCCAGGAGCTGCGCGGGGCCGTGCGCGCCTTCCGGCGGAGCGGCAAGCGCGCCATCGCCTTCGCCGAGACGCTCGGCGAGATGGCCCCGGGCACCGGCGCGTACTACCTGGCCAGCGGCTTCGACGAGATCTGGCTGCAGCCGTCGGGCCAGGTGGCGCTGACAGGGGCCCACGTCGAGACGCCCTTCATCCGCGGCACGCTCGACAAGCTCGGCGTGGTGCCGCGTCTCGAGCAGCGCAAGGAGTACAAGACCGCGATGAACCTCTTCACGGAGCGCGCCTACACGCCGGCGCACCGGGAGATGACCGAGAGCATCGTGGCGTCGCAGCTCGGACAGGTCGTGCGCGGCATCGCCGAGGCGCGCGGCCTGGACGAGGCGGCCGTGCGGCGGCTCTGTGACCGCGGGCCGCTCTCTGCGGAGGACGCGCTGGCGGCGAAGCTGGTCGATCGGCTCGGCTACCGCGACCAGGTGTGGGCGGCGCTCGAGGAGGCGGCGGGCGGCGAGGCCGAGCCGCTGCTCGCCGACCGCTACGTCGAGGCGGCGGGCCGCCCCAACGACCGGGGCGCGGTGATCGCGCTCGTGCACGCGGTGGGCGTCGTGCGGCAGGGCAGGAGCAGCATCGACCCGACGTCCGGCGCGGTGTCGATGGGCAGCGACTCGATCGTGCGCGCGCTCGACGACGCGGCCGAGGACGAGGCCGTGCGCGCGATCGTGCTGCGCATCGACAGCCCGGGCGGATCCTACGTGGCCTCCGACGCCATCTGGCGTGCGGTCGTGCGCGCGCGCGAGCGGGGGACGCCGGTGATCGCGACCATGGGCGACGTGGCGGGGTCGGGCGGCTACTTCGTCGCCATGAACGCCGACCGCATCGTGGCGCAGCCGGGCACGCTGACCGGCTCCATCGGCGTGGTCGCGGGAAAGCTCATGACGCGTGCGCTGTGGGAGAAGCTCGGCATCACCTGGGACGACGTGGCCGCCGGCGAGCACGCGACCATCTGGTCGCCGCTGCACGACTACACCCCCAGCGAGCACGCCAACTTCGAGGCGATGCTCGACGGGATCTATGCCGACTTCACCGGCAAGGTGGCGGCGGGCCGCTCGCTCCCGGCGGAGAAGGTCGCGGAGATCGCCAGGGGCCGCGTGTGGACGGGCGAGGACGCCCGTGGGCTCGGGCTGGTGGACGAGCTCGGCGGCTACGAGACGGCGCTGCGGCTGGCGCGGGCGGCGGCGAACCTGCCCGCGGACGCCGAGATCGAGCTGCGGCCGTACCCCGCGCGGCGCCGGCTCGTGGACGCGCTGCTGGCTCGCCTGGCCGGCGAGGAGGAGGACGAGGAGCCGGTGGCCACGGCGATGCGCGCGCTCCGCGAGGGGCTGCGGCCAGCCGTGGTGGCGGCGCGCGCGCTCGGACTCGGCGAGCCCCGCGGCGTGCTCCTCATGCCCGACCCCGTTGCGCAGGGCTGGTAGATGAGCGCGCACGACGACGTCCACCCCCGCGGCAAACGCGAGCTGGCGAAGGCGCACAACCGGGCCGAGATCCTGGCCGCCGCCCGGCAGGTGTTCACCGAGATGGGCTACGGCGCGGCCAGCATCCGCGACATCATCCGCCGCACGACGCTCGCTGCGGGCACGTTCTACAACTACTTTCCGGACAAGGAGGCGATCTTCCGCACGCTGGTGGAGGAGAGCACCCGGCAGGTACGCCAGCGCGTGCGCGCCGCGCGCGAGCGTGCTGGCACGCTCGCGGAGTTCGTCGGCGACGGCTACCGCGCGTTCTTCCAGTTCGTGGCGGACGACCGCGTCGCCTTCGAGCTGATGCGCCGCAACGACGCCGCGATCCGTTCGCTGCTCGGCGAGCCGGCGCTGATGGCGGGCGCGGAGGAGCTGCTGGAGGATCTCCAGACGGCGGTCGACCGGGGCGTGCTGGCCGGGTTCGACCTCGACTACATGGCGGGCGCGATGTACGGCGTGGCCTTCGAGGTGGCCGTCCGCATGGTCGACCGCCAGCCCGTGGACGTCGAGGGCGCCACGCGTTTCGCCTCGACGCTGTTCCTGGCCGCCATCGAGGCGTTCCGCGCCGTGGTGCCGCCAGCCGACACCGGCCGCCATCGCCCGTCGCCGGCCACGCGCGGTCCAAAGGTCGAGCGCTAGCTGCTCGCCGTTCGTTGCATCGGCTGGAGGCACCAGGCGAGAGTCGGCCACCCCCCCCAGCCAAGGAGCGCACCCATGCACGAGTACCAGCTCTACATCGACGGCGAGTTCTGCGACGCGGCGGACGGCCGCACCCTCGAGTCGATCAACCCGGCGACCGAGGAGCCCTGGGCGCGCGCCGCCCGTGCCGGCCGCGCGGACACCGAGCGCGCCATCCTGGCCGCGCGCAAGGCCTTCGACGAGGGCCCCTGGCCGCGGATGACGCCGGCGGACCGCAAGCGCATCCTCCACCAGATCGCCGACGGCCTCGAGGCCCGGGCCCAGGAGATCGCGCCCATCGAGACGCAGGACTCCGGCGGCACGATCCGCAAGACCTCCGGCGACATGATGCTGGGCGTGGCCCAGCTGCGCTACTTCGGCGACATGGCCGAGCAGGTGCCGCTCGCCGAGGAGATCCAGGTGCCGCAGTTCCCGGCGCAGTCGAAGAACTGGCTGCTGCGCGAGCCGGTCGGCGTCTGCGGGCAGATCATTCCCTGGAACTTCCCGCTCATGATGGCCGTCTGGAAGATCGGCCCGGCCCTGTGCACCGGGAACACGCTGGTCCTGAAGCCGGCGTCCGACACCCCCTGCTCCGCCCTCGAGCTGGCGAAGATCATCGACCAGACGGATCTGCCCAAGGGCGTCTTCAACGTGGTGCACGGCAGCGGCGCGGAGTGCGGCGAGCTGCTCTGCACGAGCCCGCTCGTCGACAAGGTGGCGCTCACCGGTTCGACCGAGGTCGGCCGCCGTGTCCAGCAGCTCGCGGCCGGCACCATCAAGAAGGTGACCCTCGAGCTGGGCGGCAAGTCGGCCAACATCATCCTCGACGATGCCGACCTCGACATGGCGGTGGACGGCTCGCTCTTCGGCTGCTTCTTCCACCAGGGGCAGGCGTGCGAGTCGGGCACGCGGCTCCTGGTGCCCGAGCGGCTGCACAACGAGATCGTCGCCCGCCTGGTCGAGCGCACGAAGACGCTCACCATCGGCGATCCGCTCGACTTCGCGACTGCGCAGGGGCCGCTGGTCTCCGCCCGCCAGCGCGACAGCGTGCTCGGCTACATCCGCGCCGGGCTCGAGGAGGGCGCGAAGATCGCCGTCGGCGGCAACCGCCCCGCGCACCTCCCGAAGGGTGCCTACGTCGAGCCGACGATCTTCACCGAGGTGAAGAACTCGATGAAGATCGCGCAGGAGGAGATCTTCGGTCCGGTGCTGGTCGTGATCCGCTACAAGACCATCGACGACGCCGTCCGCATCGCCAACGACTCGATCTACGGGCTCGGCGGCGCGGTCTGGTCGGGCGACAAGGACAAGGCCTTCGAGGTCGCGAAGCGCATACGGACGGGCACCGTCTGGGTGAACGACTACCACCTGCTGTCGGCCGCCGCGCCGTTCGGGGGCTACAAGCAGAGCGGCCTCGGGCGCGAGTTCGGGCTCGAGGGCATCCTCGCGTACACAGAGACCAAGCACGTCCACGTGGACATGGTCGACAACCGGCCGGCCAAGTTCTGGTACGGCGCCCTGTTCGGGGCGTGACGATCTCGGCGACCTCGACGGCGGCCGATCTCGTGGGCCGCGTCCGGGCAGCGAACCCGGGCGCGGCCCTCGTCTTCGTGTTCGGCTCGGGCTGCTGCGAGGGCACCGCACCCCACCTCTTCACCGACTACGTGCTCACCCCCGAGCATGAGCAGGTCGGCATGGTGGCGGGCGTCGCCGTGCATGCCGATCGCCACGTGCGACGCCTGTACGCGGCCCGCGCCGTCACGCTGGACGCCGAGGAGGATCCGGCCGCCGACGGCTTCTCGGCCGAGATCCCCCTCGGCTGGCGGTTCGTGCTGCGGGTGTGACCGGGTCGCCCCGGCGTCGACCTCTCGCGTCACGCGCCGGGATGTGCGAACGCTCGGCCATGGCGCGCATCCCGGTCCCGATCGAGGAGGTCGTCGCCGACCCCATGGCCGCGCTCGCGCGGGCCCGCAGGGCCGGGGGCTTCGCCGACGCGGGCGGTGCGGTGGCGGTGGTGGGATACGACGCGGTCCGCGAGCTCCTCGCCGACGGCCGGCTGCACGCGAACTTCCCCGAGTTCCTCCGGGCCTTCGGCATCGACTCCGGTACGTTCTACGAATGGATGGCGCTCTCGCCGCTGAACCGCGAGGGCGCCGAGCACCAGCGCTGGCGGTCGCTCATGTCGCGCACGTTCACGCCCCGGCGTGTCGAAGCGCTGCGGCCGTTCCTGCGTCGCGCGGCGCACGAGCTGATCGACGCCTTCGCCGCGCGCGGCGCCTGCGAGTTCGTGGCCGAGTTCGCCGACCCGTACCCGTCGCTCGGCCTGTGCGAGCTGATCGGCGTGCCTGCCGGCGACCGCGACCGCTTCCGCGGCTGGGCGAACACGGTCGGGCTCGGCTTCAGCCCGATCTCGCTCGTGCCGCGGATCGGCGAGATCGACCGCGCGCTCGAGCAGCTGCTGGCGTACGCGGGCGAGCTGGCCGCGGCACGCCGCGCCGAGCCGCGCGACGACCTGGTCAGCCGCATCGCCCAGGCGGCCGACGAGGCCGGCTGGAGCGACGACGAGGTGCGGGGCGCGATCGCCGGGCTGGTGTTCGCCGGGCACGAGACCACGAAGAACCAGCTCGGCTGGATGGTCGCCGCGCTCAGCGAGCGGCCCGACCTGTGGGACGCCGTCGCGGACGGGTCGCTCGAGGTCGCGCGGCTGGTGGAGGAGGTGATGCGCTACCGCTCGGCCGCCACCACGGTGGGGCGGACCGTCGTCGAGCCCGTCGAGCGCGGCGGCGAGCGGCTCGAGGCGGGAGAGCGCGTGCTGCTCTCGCTCTGGGGCGCCGATCACGACGAGGCGGTCTACCCCGACCCCGAACGGCTCGACCCGGTGCGCAACGGCGAGCTGCCGCACCTCGCCTTCGGCCACGGGGCCCACCACTGCCTGGGTGCGGCCCTGGCGCGCGCGGAGCTGCAGGAGGCGCTCGCCGCGCTGGCCACGAGGATCGGCTGCCCCACCGTCGGCGAGGGGGCGGTCTGGACCCCGCCCGTCGGCATCAACGGGGCGGCGCAGCTGCCGATCACGTTCGTGGCCCGTCCGGCTCGCCCCCGGACGCGGGGTGCCACCGGACCGGCTTGACCCGGGTCGCCGCTTCACGGAAGGCAACCTCGATGCGACGCGAGATCTTCAGCGAGGAACACGACCTCTGGAGGCAGCAGGTCCGCCGCTTCTGTGAGAAGGAGGTCGAGCCCAAGGTGAAGGCGTGGAACGAGGCGGGGATGTCCGACCGCGCCACCTGGCGGCGTGCCGGCGAGGAGGGGCTCCTCGGCGTCTGCGTGCCCACCGAGTACGGGGGCGCGGGCGCCGACTTCCTCTACGCGCAGATCGTCAACGAGGAGCTGGCCCGCGTGCGGGCGCACGGGATGATGGTCCCGCTGCACTCCGACATCGTCCTGCCCTACCTCCTCGCCTACGGCAGCCAGGCGCAGAAGCGGCGCTGGGTGCCGGGGACGGCGTCGGGCGAGGTGCTGCTCGGTGTGGCGATGACCGAGCCGGGCGCCGGCTCCGACCTGCAGGGCATCCAGACGACCGCGCGCCGCGACGGCGATAGCTACGTCATCAACGGCCAGAAGACGTTCATCTCCAACGGGCAGATCGGCGACCTCTTCGTCGTCGCCGCCAAGACCGACCCGGACGCCACGCCTGCACACCGGGGCATCAGCCTCGTCCTCGTCGAGGCCGGCACGCCGGGCTTCGTGAAGGGCCGGCGGCTCGACAAGCTCGGGCTGCGCGGCCAGGACACCAGCGAGCTCTACTTCGAGGACTGCCGCGTGCCGGTGCAGCACCTGCTCGGCGGCGAGGGGCAGGGCTTCAAGATGCTGATGCAGCAGCTCCAGCAGGAGCGGCTGGTCATCGCCATCACGGCCGTCGCCTCGTGCCGCCGCGCGCTCGACGACACCATCGAGTACTGCCGGCAGCGCAAGGCCTTCGGCCAGCCCATCGCCGCGTTCCAGAACACGCAGTTCACGCTCGCCGAGCTGGCGACGCAGGTCGAGATCGGGCAGGTGTTCATCGACCGGCTGTGCGCCGCCCACGTCCGCCACGAGGACCTGGTCAGCGAGGTCAGCATGGCGAAGTGGTGGACCACCGACCTGCAGAAGCGCCTGGTCTCCGAGTGCCTGCAGCTGCACGGCGGCTACGGCTTCATGCGCGAGACGCCGATCGCCGACGACTACGCCGACGCCGCGGTGCAATCGATCTACGCCGGGACGAACGAGATCATGAAGGTGATCATCGCCCGGCGGATGGGGCTGGGGTGAGGTTCCGCGCCCCGGCGGCGGCCGGTTCGCAACCTGCCCCGGCCGTGGCTATGCTTCCTGGCATGCGCACGATGGTCCTCGTGGCGGCGGTGATGGCGGCGGTGGCGCTGGGTGGGTGCGCGGCGGAGAAGGCCCGGGTGGATCAACGGCGGCGGGACCTCTCGGCTGCGGCCCTCGGCGTCCCGTCCAGCTCGCTGCTGCGCAACCTGACCCCCGAGGAGCGCGACGCGCTCGACCGGGCCGGTATGACCGACCGCGTCGTCTCCGAGGAGGCGATGGGCGGCGCGCCCGACGCCGACGGTGAGGACGATCTCTCCGCGGACGAGGTCGGGGACGACGAGCCCGACAGCACCTCGGAAAAGGCGGGCAAGATCGGCATCGCGGTCCTGCAGGTCGGCCTGACTCTCGGGATGCTGGCGGCGCCGTTCTTCATGTTCTAGACGCATCCCGTGGTCTGGGAGCGTGCGGCGCTGACGGCGGGCCTGGCGGGCCTGGTGTTCTGGCTGGCCTTCGACTCCGGCATGCTGACGGCCGAGGGCGCGCCGCCCGGCACCTCGGTCGCGCTCGGGCTGCTGGGCGTGGTCTTCGGGCTCGGCGCCTTCGTGATGCAGAAGGGCGGGCAGCCCGAGCGGGTCCCGATGCTCGCGGGCCTCTCGGCCGGCACCATCGGTTACGCGCTCGTGCACGCCGTGGCGTTCTGAACGCGGGCGGTGTCGGGGCGCCGCCCGCGGCGCGTTCAGTCGGCCGCCACGACCAGCTCGAGCAGCGAGTGCTCGCCGGGAACGCCGATGCGCAGCGGGAAGCCGTAGTGGCCGGTGCCGCGGTGGACGTAGAGGCGGTTCGAGCCGTGCCCGAAGAGACCGTGGTCGGGCCAGCGCGTTCGCCTGAGCACCGTCCAGTCGATGCCGAAGCTCACCAGGCCGAGCTGCCCGCCGTGCGTGTGGCCCGAGAGCGTCAGGTCGGCCTCGCCCTTCGGGACGTGGCGGAACACCAGCGGATCGTGCAGCAGGAGCAGGCGCAGGTGGCCCTCGCGCCGTGGGAAGCGCTCGAGGAGCGCGCGCACGTGGTCGCGCCGCCCCGTGAAGCAGTAGTCGGCGCCGACGACCTGGACCGGCCCGGCCGGGGTGTCGACGGTGGTCTCGTCGTCGAGCAGCAGGCGGATGCCGGTGGCGGCGAGCGCGCTGCGCACCTCGTCGGGCGACTCGTGGTCGTGGTTGCCGAAGGTGGCGAAGCAGCGCCCGGGCAGGCGCCGCAGCGGCTCGAGCGCGCGCGCCAGCGCCCCCGGCGTCCCCACGCCCTCCATGGTGAGGAAGTCGCCGGTGAGCAGGACGAGATCGGGCTCGTGCTCGACCAGCTCGGCGATCCGCCGCCGCAACCGCGCGACCGGCTGCCACGGCCCGAGATGCGGGTCGGCGATCTGCACGATGCGCAGCGGCCGGCGGGCGAGTGGCAGCGGGCGCCGGCGGCGGCGGTAGCGCTCGACCGGCAGTCGGGTCACCTCGGCCGGGCCGCTGCGGCCGAGCGCCACGCGCACGACCTCGCGCCCCGGGCGCAGGGAGGTCACGATCGAGAGGCCCGCGACCACGAAGGGGACCAGGTCGAGCCAGCGCAGCCACGCGAGCACGGCGTGGGCTTCGAGGGTCAGGAAGACGAGTCGCACCGGCGCCAGCGCGAGCAGCCAGACGCCGGACAGGGCGCCGGCGGCGATGAAGGCCATGCCCGGAATGCTCACGGCCCAGCGGAAGGGGCCCCGGCGGAGCCGCGGCTTCACCAGCGCGACCAGGTGGATCCCGGCGGCGGTCATGCACCACACGAAGGCTGCGTGCAGCCACATCGCGGCCGGCGGTCGCGCCCAATCGAGCAGGCGCGCGTGCATCAGCACCGCCCCGGGGAGGGACACGAGCAGCACGACGAGCGCGAAGGTGGCGTATGCGCGGCCGCGGATCGACCAGGCGTACAGCGGTAGCCCGACCACGATGGCGCCGGCGATGGTCCAGAGCGTGAGGATGTGCGGATCCGGCATCGGGCAACCCGCATCCTAGCCGGCCCGCGCTGGACACGCGACCGGGGTCCCGCGGGCGCACGCCGCCGACATCCGACCGCCGGAATGAGCGCCATTGGCAAAGCGAGGACGAACGCGGCGGCGGCGCGAACGCACGCGTCGCGACGCGCTGCGGGTCGAGTGGCCGGCCATGCCGGTGACGGGTGAGGGACCGCCGCGTGCGGGCACGATACTCCGTCATGACTCCGTCATGCGGTCGAACTCGAGCACCCAGCCGGCTTCCCCGGCCGTCAGCTCGTGCTGCAGCTGGCGCGTCTTGCCTGTGGGTGCCGCGGGATCGCGGTCGGTGGCCGAGCGCGCTGTCCTGTCGTCGCTGGCACGTCGCCGCGCGCCGGGTTACCGTGCGGCCCGTGGCGCGACGCCTGGCGATCCTCGACGACAATCAGGACCTGCTCGAGCGGCGCCTGGCCTGGCTTCGGGCGGTGCTGCCGGGGGTCGTGGCGCAGCGGGTGTGCGCGGCGATGGTGATCGGCAGCGTGGCTGCGGGGCGCGCCCGCGACGGGTCCGACGTCGATCTGTTGCTGGTGCTGGCGCGGGGGACGCCGCGCCGGCAGGACTATGCCTGGTGGGATCGCGAGGTCGCGCCGGCGCTCGATGGGCAGGAGCGCTTCCCGCTGCAGCCGCTCTTCGTCGGCCGCGACGCGGTCCGCACCAGCGAGCCGCACCTGGCGGCCGCAATCCGCGGCGGGTTGCGCTTGTGGGATCCGGAGAGGGTGTTCGATGACCAACCCGAATCTCGCACGTGACTACCTGCACCGCGCGGAGAAGCGCCTGAAGGCCGTGGCGCTCCTTCTCGACGAGGAGGCGTTCGCGGACGTGGTGCGCGAGAGCCAGGAGGTGGTGGAGCTTCTCCTGAAGGCGGTCCTGCGTACCTTTGGGGTCGCCGTGCCCTTCAGCCACGATCTCTCGCAAGTGCTCACGGCGAATGCCGAGCGCTTCCCGGCCGCCGTGCACACGCTGGTGCCGCGGTGGGCCGACATCTCCAGGTCGCTGCGGAGGGATCGCGAGCTGGCGTTCTACGGCAGCGAGGACGTCACGCCCTCGGAGTTCTACGATCGCGAGGATGCGGAGCTGGCGATCGCGATGGCGCGCGAGGTGCACGACACCGCCGCG
>Ga0209253_10002502_pt1 | contig 16277 bp, 14 predicted proteins | sample FrelakmetBRP12BR_FD_187145 | JGI IMG/M metagenome (GOLD analysis project Ga0209253, IMG submission 187145) | Freshwater lake sediment microbial communities from the University of Notre Dame, USA, for methane emissions studies - BRP12 BR (SPAdes)... | ecosystem: Environmental > Aquatic >...
GAGCTGCGCGACCGCGGCCGCCATGATCGCGAAGCCACCGGCGAGCACCGGCGCGCGCTCCCCCTTCAGCGCATTGAGCTTGAGGCGCGACACGTGGCCGGCCGCGACCAGGTGCCGGCGCAGCCGCGCAAGCCCGGTCGGCGTGATCCCTCCTGCCGAGAACCCGTTCTGCACGAGGATGTCGGCGAGCGCCACCGCGGTGCCCGACGACGCGTACGCTTCGTGCCAGTGACCGCGCCCGAACTGGTGCGCGATCGCCTCGATTTCGACGCGCGCCACGGTTTCCGCCGCGTCGAGTGCTCCCGGCGCGATGGTTCCGCCTCCGAAGAACTGCTGCGTCATGCCGACGCAGCCGATCTTCAGCGATTCCAGCCGCTCCGGCTGCAGGCCGCGGCCGATGATGAACTCGGTCGAGCCGCCGCCGATGTCGATGACCAGCCGCGGCTCGTGCGAGCGGGGCAGCTCGTGCGCGACGCCGAAGAACGTGAGCCGTGCCTCCTCGTGCCCGCTGATGACGTCGATCGGCAGGCCGATCGTCCGCTCGGCACGCGCCAGGAATTCGCGTGCGTTGAGGGCGACGCGAAAGGTGTTGGTCGCCACGACGCGCACCGCCGAAGGGTGCAGGCCGGACAGCCGTTCGCGGAAGCGCGCGAGGCACGCGAGCGCGGCCTCCATCGCAGCGGGCTTCAACCGTCCCTTGGCATCGAGGCCGGCACCCAGCCGCAGCGTCTCGCGCCAGGTGTCGAGCTGGTAGATCTGGTCGCCTTCGACGCGCCCGATTTCGAGCCGGAAGCTGTTCGATCCGAGGTCGACGACGGCGAGGGTGGTGGGGGCCACGACAAACCCATGCGTGATCAAGGGGGGAAGGCGATCCCGAGCGTAGCAGAAAAATGCCGCGGTCACCGCGCGGCGCGCGCGTCCCGGGGATCCCGTGCTGGGGCTGTCGCGCAGGTGTCATAATTGTCGAGCATGCTCGTCGATCAGCCACGTTCGCCGGCGGCGTCGACGCCGTCGCGCCGCCCCATGAAATCGCCCGCCCCCGCGCCGATCAACCGCGAGCTGTCGCAGCTCGCGTTCAACCGGCGCGTGCTCGCGCTCGCGCAGGATCCCGCGGTTCCCCTGCTCGAACGGCTGCGCTTCCTCTGCATCGTCGGCAACAACCTCGACGAGTTCTTCGAGATCCGTGTGGCCGGCCTCAAGCAGCAGCTGCTCGCCGGGCTGCCGCCGCCGGGGATGACGGTCGCGGGACTGCGCGCGCTGCTCGACGCCCTTTCCGACGAGGCGCATGCACTCGTCGCGGAACAGTATCGGGTGCTCAACGACGGGGTCCTCCCGGCGCTCGCGGCCGCGGGGATCCGGCTGCTGCGTCGCGGAGATCTCGATGCCGGCCAGCGCAAGTGGGTCCACGATTACTTCCGGCGCGAGGTGAAGCCGCTGCTCACACCCATCGGCCTCGATCCCGCGCATCCCTTCCCGCTGGTGGTCAACAAGAGTCTCAACTTCGTGATCGAGCTGTCGGGCCGGGATGCGTTCGGCCGCGAGACGAACGTCGCCATCCTGAAGGCCCCGCGGCTCCTGCCCCGGATCATTCCCCTGCCGGCCGACGTCGCCGGCGCGGCGAACACGTTCGTCCTGCTCTCCAGCGTCATCCACGAGCACGCGCACGAGATGTTCGAAGGGCGCGAGATCGTCGCCTACTCGCAGTTCCGCGTGACCCGCGACGCCGACCTGTGGTTCGACGAGGAGGAGGTCAAGAACCTGCGGCAGGCGCTCGAAGGCGAGCTTCCGCAGCGCCAGTTCGGGCTTGCCGTGCGGCTCGAGGTCGCCAGCGCCTGCCCGGCGCACCTCGCGCAGCTCCTGCTGACGCAGTTCGAGCTCACCGAGGACGACCTGTACCGGGTCGACGGGCCGGTCAACCTCGCGCGGATCAACGCGCTCGTCGACGCGGTCGACGCCGCCACGCTCAAGTATCCGCCGTTTCGGCCGAGCCTCCCCGACCGGCTCGAGGAGTCGCTGGACATCCTGGCGACGCTGCGGCACCACGACGTGCTGCTGCACCATCCGTTCCAGGCGTTCGATCCGGTCATCGAATTCATCCGCAGGGCGGTCGACGACCCGAATGTCGTCGCGATCAAGCAGACCGTCTATCGCACCGGCACCAATTCCGTGCTGATGGAGGCGCTGATCGATGCCGCGCGCCAGGGCAAGGAAGTCACGGTCGTCGTCGAGCTGCTGGCGCGGTTCGACGAGGAGGCGAACATCAATTGGGCGGAGCGGCTCGAGCAGGCCGGCGCGCAGGTCGTCTACGGCGTCTTCGGACTGAAGACGCACGCCAAGCTCGCGCTGCTGCTGCGGCGCGAGAAGGACGCGAAGGGCCGGACGCGGCTGCAGGCCTATGCGCACCTCGGCACCGGCAACTACCACTGGCGGACGGCGCGCCTCTACACGGATTTCGGACTGCTCACCGCGCGCGCCGACATCTGCGACGACGTGAACGAGGTGTTTCTGCACATCACGAGCCTGGCCCGCGCCCGGCGGTTGAACCGCCTGCTGCTCGCCCCGTTCACGATGCACACACGGCTGCTCGCGGCGATCCGGCGCGAGGCGAAGCTCGCGCGCGAGGGCAAGGAGGCGCGCATCGTGGCGAAGATGAACGCGCTGCTCGAGGAGGGCGTCATCAAGGCGCTGTATGCGGCGTCGCAGGCGGGCGTGCAGATCGAGCTGATCGTGCGCGGCGCCTGCGCGCTGCGTCCCGGCGTCAAGGGCCTGTCCGAGAACATCCACGTGCGCTCGATCATCGGACGCTTCCTCGAGCACAGCCGCATCTGGTACTTCGAGAACGACGGCCGCAAGGATGTCTGGCTCGCGAGCGCCGACTGGATGGGCCGCAACCTCTTCCGCCGGATCGAGGTCGCGTTCCCGGTGCTCGATTCGGCGCTCAAGGCGCGGGTGATCGCCGAAGGGCTCGTGCCCTATCTTGCCGACAACCGCGACGCGTGGACGCTCGCCGGCGACGGCGGCTACCATCGGGTCGCGACGAAGGGGCGAACGCGGCCATTCTCGGCGCAGCAGGCGCTGATCGATCGCCTCGCGGGAAGGATCGACTCCGAAACCGGAAAGGGAGCTGACTGATGGACCTCATCCTTTGGCGTCATGCCGAAGCCGAACCGGGCGTGCCGGATCTCGAACGGCGGCTCACGGCAAAGGGCGCAAAGCAGGCCGAGCGGATGGCGGCGTGGCTGGACCGCCGTCTGCCGGCTGCGACGCGCGTGCTTGCGAGCCCCGCGGACCGGACGCAGCAGACGGCCCGCGCGCTAAGTCGCAAGTTCCGGGTCGTGCCGGACCTCGCGCCGGACGCGTCGCCCGCGGCGGTGCTGGCGGCGGCCGGCTGGCCCGATGCGCAGGAACCGGTGCTGATCGTGGGGCACCAGCCCACGCTCGGCGAGGTCGCCGCCCTTTTGCTATCGGGCGAGGAAGCGTCGTGGAGCGTGCGCAAGGGCGCGGTGTGGTGGCTGTCGAACCGCGTTCGCAATGGCGAGTCCACGGTCGTGCTCAAGGTCGTCGTCGGCCCGGATTTCGTCTGACCCGGCTGCTGCGACTCGTCCGAGTGACGCTGCTGGTGGCGCCCGCGTAGCGCGGGCGTGACGAGCCGATGACTAGGCTTGTCGCGGCCGCAATCTGATCGGGCATCGAAAGCGGGTGCGCGATTCGAGGGATGCCAATCCGGGATTGCCGATAGCTCCTGGCGCACCCGGACCTCGCGGATGACCTGTGGCGTCGTCGCGGACTTCGGCGTTGCCCGGTATTGCAGTCGGTGGGAACGCCAGCCCGCGTTCGATTCGCCGTACCGTCATCCGCACGTCATGGCCCGAGCCGATACTCGTCCGATCGACGCGCAGCCGCGCGCCGGCCTGGAACGTCTGCAAGGGCATGCCGTTGCGCCAATGAACCGCGAAAAGCCTGATCGCTCTGTCGCCATCGTGCTCGGCTGTGGCGAAGTGGGTTCCGCGGTTGCGCTGGCGCTGCATGGCGCCGGCATGTCCGTCGTGCTGGTGGACGAAGCCGATCCGGCCTGGCATCGGCGCGGCATGGCGTTCACCAACGCGTGGTACATCGGCAACGCCGACCTCGACGGGGAGGGCGCTTGCTTCTGTGCTTCGGTGAAGAGTCTTCCGAGCGTGCTGGCGCGAAGAATGATCGCGGCGACGACATGGTCCTGGCCCGGTGTTGCCGGGGCGCTTCGGCCCGTCGTCCTGGTCGATGCGAGAGGACGCAAGCGCCGCGGCTCCGATGTCCTTCTGGGGCGAGTACCGATGACGTTCGGGATCGGCCCGGGTTTCGTCGAAGGTGAAAACGTCGATGTCGCGCTCGCGCTGCCGGCTGCCCCGGAGCGCGAGGGCGGCGCCGCGAGGAGCGCACTCGATACCGAAACCGCCCATGTGGCACCGCTTGAAGCCGGGTGCGCCGTCGAAGCTGCGCGCCACGGCCGGTTCATGACGGAACGGCGGATCGGCGACAGCGTGCGCGCGGGCCAGATTGTCGGCGGACTGGGCAACGAGGTCATCGCCGCGCCGGCGGCCGGGGTGCTGCTAGGGCTGGCCGCGCGTGGCGCACGCATCGAGCCGGGCGACACGCTGGTCGAGATCGACCCAGGCGGCGTTGCGCATCGCTGCTACGGCGTCGCCCCGGGTCCGCGGCAGTTGGCGGCCGTTGTCGTTGCTGCGCTCGCGGCGCGTCGGGACGCCGGCCGCGAATCGACATTCCGCGACGGCGCGGGTTCCACCGCGGCCACGGCGCCTTGATCGTATCGCGCGATGCAGGCCGCTGCCCGACTGTAACAATCCGGGCGCAAAGTTGCGTTACGATGACACGGTTCGCCCAAAGGGAGACCATGTCATGGCTGACGGCAAGAAGAAGAAGTTCGACCTCGGCAGGGACGGCAGCATTACCTGCCACCTGTCGGACGACGCCAAGAGACTGCTGATCGAGTTCGATGTCGACAAGGAAGGCTTGACCAAAGCCGGGGTCAATGGCCTGATCGACGCGTTGAAGAAGATTCGGGAAAAGATGTCGCGCTAGAGCGCAGGGAACCGGCCATCGAATGCAGCCAACAGCCCTGTCGGAGGCCGCGCCCTTGAAGGCACGATCGCGCCGTTGCCATCGGGGATACCTTTCGCGGGCCTGCAACTGACGAACGCGCGTTCGCCGCGTTTTTCTGCAACTCTCTGTCCTGACCGTCCCCGCAGACGTACCGCGCCGGCGCTAACGGCCGATCGCCGGCAGCGCGCCCTCCTTCGTGCCGGGGTAGCGGATTTCCGCACGCTTCCGGTTGTTCCGCTTGCCGTTCACGAGCGACAGCACTTCGGTCGGGTCGGCCCCCGCGCAATTGGCCAGCGGGCTCCTGGCTGTCATGCCGCTGTAACACGCGGCGGTGAGAATCCGATCGTCAGTCATCCAAGAGGGAAGTGGCAATGCGCAAGTACCTGACCCAAGGATTTCTCGCCGCCGCGACGATCGCGTACGGCATCTCCACCGCGGCCGCTGCCGACATCACCGGCGCCGGCGCGACGTTTCCGTACCCGATCTATTCCAAGTGGGCCGAGGCCTACAAGCAGAAGACCGGGATCGGGATGAACTACCAGTCGATCGGCTCCGGCGCCGGGATCAAGCAGATCCAGGCGAAGACGATCGACTTCGGCGCGACCGACGCCCCGCTCAAGGCCGACGAGCTGCAGAAGCAGGGTCTCGTCCAGTTCCCGGCGATCATCGGCGGCGTCGTGCCCGTCGTGAACCTGGACGGGGTCGCGCCGGGAGCGATCAAGCTCACCGGGGCGGTGCTCGGCGACATCTTCCTCGGCAAGATCAAGAAGTGGAACGAGAAGCCGATCGCCGATCTCAATCCGGGCCTCAAGCTTCCCGACGAGAGCATCACCGTCGTTCGCCGGTCGGACGGCTCCGGGACGACCTTCCTGTGGACCGACTACCTGTCCAAGGTGAGCCCGGAATGGAAGGAGAAGGTCGGCGCGGCGGCGGCCGTCTCGTGGCCGGAAGGTGTCGGCGGCAAGGGCAACGAGGGCGTCGCGTCGTACGTGCAGCGGATCAAGGGCGCGATCGGCTACGTCGAGTACGCCTACGCGAAGAAAAACAAGATGATCTACGCGTCTCTGCGCAACAAGGACGGCGTGTTCGTCCAGCCGGACGACCCCACGTTCCAGGCGGCGGCTGCCTACGCGGACTGGAAGGCGGACCAGGGCTTCTACCAGGTCCTTACCGACCAGCCGGGCAAGGACAGCTGGCCCGTGACGGGCGCGAGCTTCATTCTGGTCTACGGGACACCCGAGAAGCCGGCCAATGTCGTCGAGGTCCTGAAGTTCTTCGACTGGGCGCTGAAGAACGGCCAGAAGATGGCGTCCGAGCTCGACTATGTGCCGCTGCCCGACAACGTCGTCAAGCTGATCAACGCCGCCTGGCGCGCCCAGGTCAAGGACGCGGCAGGCAAGGCGCTCTGGAACTAGCAGAACTAATGGCGGCCGCGCCGGCAAGCAGGGAGCCCGCGGTCCCGAGCGTTCACTGTTGGCAGTACCTTTCTTCTTCCTCCTCCAGAAGAAAGCCTCCCGGCCGCGAGTGAGACCTCGCGGCCGCTTTTTTTCGAAGAGGTATCATGTCGACCGGTTCGGCCGCCTTGCCGAGAATCATGACTGCCCGCGAAGATTCACCCATCGAGCGCCGGCCCGCGCCGCCCGCCAGCCATCAGGGCGCGGCACCCTGGCAGGACTGGCTGTTCGAGCGCACGACGCTGTTCTTCGCGCTGTTCGTGCTCCTGACGCTGGTCGGGATCCTCGTTTCGCTGGCGATCTCCGCCATCCCGGCCTTCGAGAAGTTCGGTCTCGCGTTCTTCTACACGAACGTCTGGAATCCCGTCACCAAGCAGTTCGGGGCGCTGGCGCCGATCTACGGAACGCTTGTGACGTCGGCGATCGCGCTCCTCATCGGCGTTCCCGTGAGCTTCGGCATCGCCCTGTTCCTGACGGAGATGTGCCCGCCCCTGCTGAAGCGGCCGCTGGGCACGGCGATCGAGTTGCTCGCCGCCGTGCCGTCGATCATCTACGGGATGTGGGGCCTGTTCGTGTTCGCCCCGCTCTTCGCCGACTACGGTCAGCCGCTGCTGCAGAAGGTCTTCGGCGACATCTGGCTCCTCGGTCCGCTGTTCCAGGGCGCGCCCAACGGCATCGGCATACTCTCGGCAGGCATCATCCTGTCGGTGATGGTCATTCCGTTCATCGCCGCCACGATGCGGGACGTGTTCGAGATCGTGCCGCCGGTGCTGAAGGAGTCCGCCTACGGGATCGGCGCGACGACCTGGGAGGTCGTCTGGAACGTCGTGCTGCCCTACACGAAAGTCGGCGTCATCGGCGGCATCATGCTCGGGCTCGGTCGCGCGCTCGGCGAAACGATGGCCGTCACCTTCGTGATCGGCAATGCCTACCGAATCAGCCCTTCGCTGTTCGCGGCCGGCAATTCGATCGCGTCGGCGCTCGCGAATGAGTTCAACGAAGCCTCCGATCCGGTGCACAGCGCATCGCTGATCAGCCTGGGCCTCATCCTGTTCCTGCTCACGTTCATCGTGCTGGCCTGCTCGCGCCTCCTGCTCGCGCAGCTCGCGAAGGGCGAGGGCAAGTCGACCTGACGAGGAGCCCATGACCAACATCTACCGCAAGCGGCTGTTCGTCAACCGCTTCAACCTGGTGATGTCGCTGTCGGCGATGGCGTTCGGCATGACGTTCCTGCTGTGGATCCTGTACGTGCTGTTCCTGCGCGGCTTCGAGACGATCTCCCCGGCGCTCTTCACGCAGATGACGCCGCCGCCCGGCTCCGCCGGCGGTCTCGCCAACGCGATCTACGGCAGCGTCGTGATCGTCGCGGTCGCAACGTTCATCAGCACGCCAATCGGAATCCTCGCCGGCATCTACCTCGCGGAGTACGGCCGGGACAAGCCGATCGCGCAGGTGACGCGTTTCATCAACGACATCCTGCTGTCTGCGCCCTCCATCGTGATCGGCCTCTTCGTGTACACGGTCTATGTCGCGAAGGTCCAGCAGTTTTCCGGGTGGGCCGGGTCCTTCGCGCTGGCGCTGATCGCGATCCCGGTGGTCGTACGCACGACGGAGAACATGCTCCGTCTGGTGCCGAGCAGCCTGCGGGAAGCGGCCGTCGCGCTCGGCGCGCCGATGTGGAAGGTCATCCTGAAGGTGACGCTGCGGGCCGTGCGCGGCGGCGTGATCACGGGTGTCCTGCTCGCGGTCGCGCGGGTGTCCGGCGAGACGGCGCCGCTCCTGTTCACGTCGCTCAGCAACCAGTTCTGGAGCTTCGACATGAGCGCGCCGATGGCCAATCTGCCCGTGGTGATCTTCCAGTTTGCGATGAGCCCGTACGAGGAATGGCAGAACCTGGCGTGGGCCGGCGCGCTGCTGATCACGCTCACCGTGCTGGTCATCAACATCCTCGCGCGGACCGTGTTCCGGCAGTCGGCCGTCCGCTAGCGAGGGGAATCCCCGTGGAGAGTGCTATGAATTTCGAGGCTGTTGCGACGAGGCCGCAGGCGGAGGCGCCGAGCCCGCAAGGCACTGGCCCGAAGATGTCGTGCCAGAAGCTCGGTTTCTTCTACGGCAAGTTCCAAGGGCTCAAGGATATCGATCTCGACATCGCCGAGCGCCGCGTCACGGCGTTCATCGGTCCCTCGGGCTGCGGCAAGTCCACGCTGCTGCGGACGCTGAACCGGATGTACTCGCTCTACCCGGGGCAGCGGGCGACGGGTAAGATCATGTTCAACGGGGAGAACATCCTCGAGCCCGGCACCGACCTCAACATGCTGCGGGCGAAGGTCGGCATGGTGTTCCAGAAGCCCACGCCGTTTCCGATGTCGATCTACGACAACATCGCTTTCGGCGTCGGCCTGTACGAGAATCTCTCGCAGCGCGACATGGACGAGCGCGTGGAATGGGCACTGACCAAGGCGGCGATGTGGGGCGAGGCGAAGGACAAGCTGAAGCAGAGCGGGATGGCGCTGTCGGGCGGCCAGCAGCAGCGGCTGTGCATCGCGCGCGCGGTCGCGGTCCGGCCGGAGGTGCTGCTGCTCGACGAGCCAACGTCCGCGCTCGACCCGATCTCGACGGCGAAGATCGAGGAACTGATCAGCGAGCTCAAGGAGGACTACACGATCGCGATCGTCACCCACAACATGCAGCAGGCGGCGCGCGTGTCGGACTACACCGGATACATGTACCTCGGAGAGTTGATCGAATTCGGCGCGACCGACGACATCTTCCTGAAGCCGAAGCAAAAGGCAACCGAAGACTACATCACCGGGCGATTTGGCTGAGCGGAGCCTCGTGGTCGGCAAGGACCGGCGCCTGCTTCCTGGAAGGAACAACGCGATGAACGAGCACACGTACAAGCAGTTCGACGCCGAGATCGAGGCGATCAGGAGCGGGGTCCTGTCGATGGGCGGCCTCGTCGAATCCCAGCTGAGCCGCGCGATCTCCGTCCTGGAAGACGACGAGGGTCTCGACGTCATCGACCAGGTCGGCGCCGACGAGAAGCGCATCAACCAGATGCAGGTCAACCTGGACCAGATGTGCAGTCAGATCATCGCCAAGCGGCAGCCGGCGGCCATCGACCTGCGGTTCATCCTGATGATCACGAAGATCGTCAACGAGCTGGAGCGGGTCGGCGACGAGACGAAGAAGATCGCGTACAAGGCGGCGCACCTGCGCGGCGCCGAACGGCTGAGCCAGGTCCGCCACTACGACGTGATCCGGGCGTCCGAGCGCGCGCGCGAGCTGCTGCAGATGTCGCTCGACACGTTCGCGCGGCTCGATGCGGCGGCCGCCGCCGAGGTGATCGACGCCGACGAGGAGATCGACGCCGCGTTCCTGGCGATCATGCGCCAGCTCATCAGCTACATGATGGAGGACCCGCGCACGATCACGGCCGCGCTCGAGATCGTGTTCATCGCGAAGTCGATCGAGCGCATCGGCGACCACGCGAAGAACATCGCCGAGGCCGTCGTCCAGGTCGTCAAGGGCATCGACGTCCGGCACGCGTCCGCCGAGCAGATCCGCGCCGAGGTAGCATCCGAATGAGCGAGCGGGGCGAAGCCAAGGAGCGAAGCTCGCGTCCGCGAGCGATTGAGGCGGCCGACGACGCGATGCTCCGATGCTCGTGATCGAACGCGGAGGCCGCGAATGAGCGAGCGGGGCGAAGCCAAGGAGCGAAGCTCGCGTCCGCGAGCGATTGAGGCGGCCGACGACGCGGTGCTCCGATGCACGTAGTCGTACTTGGAGGCCGCGAATGACTTCTACCGTGCTCGTCGTCGAGGACGAGCCCGCAATCCGCGAGCTCCTCCGCGTCAATCTCGTCGACGCCGGGTACGAGGTCCGCTGGGCGCCGGATGCCGAGACCGCGCAGAGCGAGATCAGGGACGCCCTTCCCGATCTCCTGCTGCTCGACTGGATGCTGCCGGGCAAGTCGGGCCTCGCGCTGGCGAAGGAGCTGCGCGGTGACCCGCGCACCCGCGAGCTGCCGATCATCATGGTCACCGCCCGCACCGACGAGGCCGACAAGGTGGCGGGTCTCGAGGCCTGGGTCGACGATTACGTGACGAAGCCGTTCTCGCCTCGCGAGCTCAAGGCACGGATCAAGTCGGTGTTGCGGCGGCGCGCGCCCGAGGCGGTGCAGGAGCCCCTCGCGGCCGGTGCGTTGCGGCTCGACCCTGCGACGCATCGCGTGACGGTCGAGGACCGGACGATCGCGCTCGGGCCGACCGAGTTCCGGCTGCTGCGCTTCCTGCTCGCGCGCCCGGAGCGCGTGCACTCGCGCACGCAGCTGCTGGACCAGGTGTGGGGCGACCATGTGTACATCGAGGAGCGCACCGTCGATGTCCACATCCGCCGCCTGCGGCGCGCCCTCGAGCCCTTCGGCCAGGACGCGCTGATCGAGACCGTGCGCGGCAGCGGCTACCGGCTCGCGGTGCCTAAACCGCACTGACCGGACCAAGGCTGCGCGATGAGCCCCGTCGTCGCCGGCATCGGCGCACCGCTGGCGGTCCTGGTCCTCGCGGCGCTAGCGGGCTTCACGCTCGGAACGGCATGGGCGATTGCGACGCTGGCGGCCGGAATGTTCGTCATCGTCGGGTTCCATCTGCGGCAGGTCGAACGGCTCCGGCGCTGGGCGGACGCACCCCTGGACGCGCCGGTGCCCGAGGCGAAGGGTGCCTGGGGTCTCGCTTTCTCGGCGCTCAATCGCCGCGTCCGCACGCGCACGCAGTACCAGCGCGAGCTCGCCACGATGATCGAGCGTTTCCGCAGCGCCGTCGAGGCGCTGCCCGACGGCATGGTGGTCGTCGACGCCGCGAACCGCATCGAATGGGCGAACGCGAGGGCGCAGATGCAGCTCGGGTTCGACCTCACCAAGGACGCGGGCCGGCCGCTGCTCAACTTCGTGCGCCAGCCCGAGGTCGTCCGCTACTTCGAGACCGGCGATTTCGACGACGCGGTGGTCGTCCCGTCGCTGCGCGAGCCCGGCGTGACGCTGTCGATGCAGGTCGTGCCGTTCGGCATCGAGGAGCGCCTGCTCATCAGCCGCAACATCAGTCAGCTGGAGGCCGTCGCGCGCATGCGGCGCGACTTCATCGCCAACGTGTCGCACGAGCTCAAGACGCCGCTGACCGTCGTCAGCGGCTTTCTCGAGACGCTGCAGGACCTCGAGCTCGACCCGCGCCAGCGCGCGCGCTATCTGCAGCTCATGGCGGAGCAGGCGAAGAGCATGCAGCGGCTGGTTGACGACCTGCTGACGCTCTCCGCGCTCGAAAGCGAGCAGAACCCGCTCGCGGAAGCGGCCGTCGACGTGGTTCCGCTGCTGCACGAGGTTTGCGCCGACGCGAAATCGCTCTCGGCCGGCCGGCACACGATCGCCCTCGACATCGGCGAGCCCGCGGTGGTCGCCGCCAGTCGCGAAGAGCTCGCGAGCGCGTTCGGCAATATCGTCAGCAATGCGGTGCGCTACACGCCTGACGGCGGCACGATCACGCTGGGGTGGCACGTCGACGACGAGGGGCGCGGCGCGTTCAGCGTCACCGACACCGGGATCGGGATCGCGCCCGAGCACATCCCGCGGCTCACCGAGCGCTTCTACCGCGTCGACCGCAGCCGCTCGCGCGCGACGGGCGGAACGGGCCTCGGTCTCGCGATCGTCAGGCACGTGCTGCTGCGCCACCAGGCGGTGCTCGACGTGACGAGCGAGCCTGGCCAGGGCAGCACGTTCACGGTCCTGCTGCCGGCGCAGCGCGTCCGGCGCGGCGTGGCCTCCGAAGCAGCCGCGGATACCGCGCCGGCGCCGCTGCCGACCGCTACCAGTAGCTGAGCGCCGCGCGGAACAGTGCCCGCAGGTCGTCGCGGCTGACGTCCTTCGGCGCGTTGCGGATCACGCGGTACTGCGGCTCGGCGCCCGTCGCGAGCGCGTCGAGATGCGAAGCGTCGAAGCCGAGCGCGGCGAGCCCGTTCGGCATCGCCGTCGCGCGCATCAGCTCGATCACGCGCGCCGCCAGGACCTCGCCGGCGTCCACGGGCTTCGCGTCCTCCGTGCGGGCGCCGAGGCAGTGCGCGCCGCGCAGGTGCCGCTCCGGGCAGCACGGCGCCGTGTAACGCCACACCGACGGGTTGTTGAGCACGACGGCCATGCCGTGCGGCACCAGCGACTTGCCTTCCGGATAGCCGGGCACGTGCCAATCCTGCGCGAGGCCCGACACCGCGTAGGAGAGGCCGTGCGGCAGGTGGCAGCCGGCCGCGTTGAACGCGATGCCGGCCAGCATCGCCGCGTACATCATCTCGGTGCGCGCCTCGGTGTCCTTTGCGTCGTTGACCGCGCGGACGAGGAATTTGCCGACGCTCTTCAGCGCCTCCGTCGCCAGCATGTCGGAGAACGGATTCGCCCCCTGCGACACGGGCCGGTTCACGCCGCGCGTCGGGTTGAGGCGCCGCGGGTACGCGCGCGCCGTCAGCGCCTCGAGCGCGTGGCTCATGCAGTCGAAGCCCGTCGCGGCCACCGCGTTTCTCGGCAGCGTCGCGGTGACCATCGGGTCGATGAGAGCGACGTCGGGGATCAGCCGGCGCGAGATGATGCCGGTCTTGGCGTTGAGCGAGCGCAGGTTGAAGATCGCGATCCCGGTGGTCTCCGAGCCGGTCCCGGATGTCGTCGGGCAGGCGATGTGCGGCTTCACGGGGCCCGGCACCTTCTGGCCGCCGCCGATCGGAGCGTTCACGTAGGTCATGAATTCGGCCGGGTGCGACGCATAGAGGTTCGCGGCCTTGCACGTGTCCATCACCGAGCCGCCGCCGACGGAAACGTAGCCGTCGAACCGGCCTGCGGCGGCGAAGCGCGCCGCGTCCTGCAGCGACGCGTCGGTCGGCTCGATCGCAACGTCGCTGTAGACGGCCGCGTCGACGCCGGCCGCTGCCAGCGACGCCATCACCGTCCCGACGTACTCCGACGCCGCGATGCGGATGTCGGTGAACAGCGCCACGCGCCGCAAGCCCAGCTCGCGCGCCTGGTCGCCGGCTTCGGCGAGGACGCCGGGGCCGAACGTGAACGTCGGCATCCCGACGGTGAAACCGCGGTCGCTGCCCTCGACGGCGGCGAAATCGGCGTGGCAGCAGGGCATGGCAGTTACCTCGGGTGGGTGTCGCCCAGGATCAGGTCCGCAGCCTTCTCGGCGATCATGATGACCGGCGCGTTGGTGTTGCCGGAGACGAGCGCCGGCATGACGCTGCAATCGACGACGCGGATCCCGGCCAGGCCATGGACCCGGAGCTCGGAATCGACGACCGCGAGCGGATCGGCCGCCGGACCCATCTTGCAGGTGCCCACCGGATGGAAGATCGTGCCCGCCTTGTCGCGCGCGAAGTCGAGCAGCTGCTCGTCCGTGGTCGCGTCCGGGCCGGGGCGATACTCGCCCGCGACGTACGGCGCGAGCGCGCGGGTGGCCGAGAGCTTCCGGGCGAGCCGGATTCCGCGGACGAGGGTCGCGCGGTCCTCGGGCGCCGTCAGGTAGTTGGGCTGCATCGCGGGCGCGGCGAGCGGATCCGCCGACTTCATCCGCACGTGGCCGCGCGAATGGGGCCGCAGCTGGCAGACCGACATCGTGAAGCCGGAAAACGTGTGCACCGGCGATCCGGCCATGTCGGAGGACAGCGTCGCCAGGTGGAACTGCACGTCGGGCCGGTCGACGGCGGGATCGCTGCGCGCGAACATGCCGCCCTGGTTGATGCCGATCGCCATCGGTCCGGTCCGCGTGAGCACGTAGCGCATGCCCATCAGCAGCGTGCGCGGCATCGACTTCAGCACGTCGTTGGTCGTGATCGGCTTCGTGCAGCGGAAGATCACGCGCGCCTGCAGGTGGTCCTGCAGGTTCTCGCCGACGCCGGGAAGCTCGCGGACGACCGGAATTCCGAATTGCTCCAGCAGCGCCGCGGGCCCGACGCCCGACAACTGCAGCAGTTGCGGCGACTGCAGCGCCCCGGCGGCCAGGATCACCTCGCGCCGCGCCGTCGCTGCGAGCTCGCGTCCCGCCTGACGGTAGACGACGCCCGTCGCCCGTGCGCCGTCGAACGCGACACGCATGGCCTGAGCTTCGGTTTCGACGCGCAGGTTTCCCCGCGACTTCGCGGGGCGCAGGTAGGCGCTTGCCGTCGAACAGCGGAAGCCCTTCCGCGTCGTCAGCTGGTAATAGCCGACCCCTTCCTGCGTCGCGCCGTTGAAATCGGGGTTGGCCGGAATGCCGAGCTCGGCCCCCGCGGCGATCAGCGCTTCCACCAGCTCGTGCTTCGCGCCGATGTCCGACGCCCAGAGCGGGCCGCCCACGCCGTGCCACTCGCTCTCCCCGCGCACGTTGTGCTCGAGTTTCCGGAAGTAGGGCAGCACGTCCGCGTAGCTCCAGCCGCGGTTGCCCTGCGCCGCCCAGCCGTCGTAGTCGGCGCGGTGGCCGCGGATGTAGATGAGGCCGTTGATCGCGCTCGAGCCGCCGAGCGTCTTGCCGCTCGGCCAGTAGACCTGCCGCCCGTTCATCTGCGGCTCCGGCTCGGTCTTGAAGCACCAGTTCACCCGCGGGTTGAACATGGTCTTCGCGTAGCCGATCGGCACCCGGATCCACGGGTACGTGTCGGGCGGCCCGGCCTCGAGCAGCAGCACCGTGTGCCGGCCATCGGCGGACAGCCGGTTCGCGAGCACGCAGCCGGCCGAGCCGGCTCCGACGATCACGTAGTCCCAGTCGGTCGAGGTCATCTTGTAGCAGCGGCGGGAGGGCCGGCGCGGGGCCGGAATCGATGCGTGCGCCCAGGGAAGCGACGACGGACGGACGGGCGCCCGCAACGCGTGCAGTTTACCGAATCGCGGGCGCGCCCGCCGCGGCCGGCTGCCGGTCCGATTCGTTCCCTTTTGCGGCGGCGGCGGCGTCCGCGGAGCGACTGATTTTGTCGCCTGCAATCAAGAGGTTGTGCGTTTCCCCCGGAGGGGCGCCGCGCCGCGAAGAGTGCAGCGCGGGCAGGGTGGGCGCGCCGTTTGACCATGGGAATGGAAATTGCTATGATCTGCGGTTTCGTCGGGAGGGGTTCCCGAGCGGTCAAAGGGAGCAGACTGTAAATCTGCCGGCTCTGCCTTCGAAGGTTCGAATCCTTCCCCCTCCACCATCCTGGGATCGGGCAACAAGAGCAACACAAGAGACAGGGAGCAGGAACTCCAGCGAATGCAGGGGTGTGAACGGCCCTCCGATGCAGGGCTGCCGTTGCGCCGCCTGACCCCTGTCACGTGATGCGCGGGTGTAGCTCAATGGTAGAGCAGAAGCCTTCCAAGCTTACGACGAGGGTTCGATTCCCTTCACCCGCTCCAGTGCCGGCCGGTCCCGGCGCACGGTCGGGCAACCGGATCGAGGGAACCGCAGGAAAACCACCGGGTGCGACCCGGGGTCCGAGGAGTCAGCGTACGGCCGTGGCCCATGTAGCTCAGTGGTAGAGCACTCCCTTGGTAAGGGAGAGGTCGAGCGTTCAATCCGCTCCATGGGCACCAGGAATTCGACAGCAGGATCGAGCAAGCCGCGATTGAACAACGATGTCTGAAGGAGTCTAGCGATGGCCAAGGGCAAATTTGAGCGGACGAAGCCGCACGTGAACGTGGGGACGATTGGGCACGTGGATCACGGGAAGACGACGCTGACGGCGGCGATGACG
>Ga0209253_10002503_pt1 | contig 16277 bp, 10 predicted proteins | sample FrelakmetBRP12BR_FD_187145 | JGI IMG/M metagenome (GOLD analysis project Ga0209253, IMG submission 187145) | Freshwater lake sediment microbial communities from the University of Notre Dame, USA, for methane emissions studies - BRP12 BR (SPAdes)... | ecosystem: Environmental > Aquatic >...
CGTTTCCTGGATGAAACCCTGGAGCTGGAGGTCCTTCATGACGCGGCTCACCATCTCGCGCGACGCGCCGATCATCTTGGCGATATCCTGCTTCGAGATCTTGCGGGTGACGACCTTCTTGCCGTCGACGTTTTCCGACATCTCCAGCAGCAGGCGCGCGACCCGGCCATAAACATCCATAAGGGCCAGGCTTTCGATCTTGCGGTCGGCGGTGCGCAGGCGCTGGACGAGGTTGCGCATGATGTACGTGCACACCTCGAAGTTCTCTTGCAGGCAGCGCTTGAAGTCGCTCTTCGACATGACAACGAGATCGCTTGGCGTGACCGCGACAACCGTCGCGGAGCGCGGGTTGTCGTCCAGCACGCCCATTTCACCGAACAGCTCGCCTGGTCCGAGCATGGACAGGATCACCTCCCGCCCTTCCTCATCGCTCACCAGCACCTTGAGGCTGCCCGACAGAATGAAGTAAACGAAATCGGTCCGATCGCCGGCCCGCACGATTGCGGAACTGCGTGGAACCCGGCGCATCATCGACACGCGCGCCAGCGCCTCCAGGCTCTTCTCGGGCACCCCATAGAACATCGGGAATGTGCGCAAAGCCGTTACCGATACCCCGTTTGGTACTCGTACAGTCATAGGCATCACTTCGGTCGCCTCCCGGGTGACGGGCGGTGACAACACGACAAACTTGTCGAACAATTTAACACCATTATAGGTGATCATCCGCCCAAAACAACAGCATCAGCCCGAGCGCGCCGGTGCGCGGCGCGCTCTTCCCGTCCGGAGAGCCCCGGAATCCAGACAGCTTGCTCCGGTATAATCGCGTTATCGGATTGCTCCTTCAGGATCTTTAACACATTCCAATGACGATCCCCCGCCACGCCAGGCTACTGATCCTCGGCTCCGGTCCCGCCGGCTACACGGCCGCCGTCTATGCCGCGCGGGCCAACCTGCGACCGGTGTTGATCACGGGCTTGGCCCAGGGTGGCCAACTCATGACGACCACCGACGTGGACAACTGGCCGGCCGATCCCGAGGGCGTCCAGGGTCCGGACCTGATGGCGCGCTTCCTGCGCCATGCCGAACGATTCAACACCGAAGTCGTTTTCGACCATATCCACACCGCGAGGTTGCAGGATCGTCCGTTCACGCTGGTCGGCGACGCCGCCAGCTACACCTGCGAAGCGTTGGTCATCGCAACCGGCGCCACGGCGAAATATCTCGGCCTGCCATCGGAGCGGGACTTTTCCGGCCGCGGCGTTTCGGCCTGCGCGACCTGCGACGGCTTTTTCTACAAGGGACAGGATGTCGCCGTGATCGGCGGCGGCAATACTGCGATCGAGGAAGCGCTCTACCTGGCCAACATTGCCCGGCACGTCACGGTGGTGCACCGTCGAAACAAATTTCGCGCCGAGAAGATCATGCAGATCAAACTGGACGAAAAGGCCACGGCCGGCAAGGTGACGATCAAATGGGACCATGTCCTCGATGAGATCCTGGGCGACAAGACAGGCGTGACCGGCATGCGCATCCGAAGCGTCAAGACCGGGATGACCGAGGATGTCGCGCTCCAGGGAGTCTTCATCGCCATTGGCCATCAACCCAATACCGAGCTGTTCGTCGGCCAGCTTGACATGGAAGGCGGCTACATCGTGACCCGATCGGGGCGCAACGGAAATAGCACGGCGACCAGCATTCCAGGTGTGTTCGCCGCGGGAGATGTGCAGGACCACGTATATAGACAGGCAGTCACCAGCGCGGCGAGCGGTTGCATGGCGGCGCTCGACGCGGAACGCTTTCTCGACGGCTCGGGATAAGGTTGATCCTCCGATGCGTAACCGGCGTACCGACATCGACGACGGCGCGTTGTTCCGTGCGGTGGTCGCCGACGCCAAACCGCTGGTCCACGATAGGGTTCATGTCGAACCGCCCCGCCCGGCGCCGCTGCCTCGCCAGACTCGGCGCGACGAAGCGCGTGCGCTCGCCGAATCGCTTGACGCGCCGGCGGCCCTGGAACTCAGGCTGGAAGGAGGCGACGAGGCGGTCTATATTCGGCCGGGGTTGTCGAGAACCGTGCTGCGCGACTTGCGGCGCGGCCGCTGGGTCGTGCAGGACCAGCTCGATCTGCATGGCGCAACGCGCGGGGAAGCGCGCGAACTGGTAAGTGAATTCGTCACCCGCAGCCTGAAGCGGCGCCTGCACTGCGTGCGCATCGTCCACGGCAAGGGGCTGCGCTCCCCTGGGCGCGAGCCGGTGCTGAAAGGCCTGGTGCAGGGGTGGCTCGCCCGCCGGATCGAAGTGCTGGCGTTCTGCCAGGCGCGCGCCGCTCAAGGCGGAGCCGGCGCGCTGGTCGTCCTGCTCAAGGCAGCTGCGTAGGGCCTGTCGGACCCCTAAATCGCCGCCTCGTTGGTCTCACCGGTGCGGATCCGCACGACCTGCTCCACCGGCATGACGAAGATCTTGCCGTCGCCGATCTTGCCGGTACGCGCGGCTTTGATAATGGCATCGATCGCCGGTTCCACCAGGCTTTCGCCCACCACCACCTCGATCTTGATCTTCGGCAGGAAGTCCACCACGTACTCCGCACCCCTGTAGAGCTCCGTATGACCCTTTTGCCGGCCGAAGCCCTTCACTTCGAGCACGGTCAGTCCCGTAATGCCGACTTCCGACAGGGCCTCGCGCACCTCGTCGAGCTTGAACGGTTTGATGATTGCTTCGATCTTCCTCACGACAACCTCCCGAGCCGGCCACTCCGCAACCCATTCGAGACGATTCGCTGGCCACCGGCGGCCGACCGGCTACCACTCGTCCAGATACATCGATGTTATCGGATAACGCCAGTCCTTGCCGAACCCTCGCTTGGTCACGCGAATGCCGACGGGCGCCTGGCGCCGCTTGTATTCATTGCGCTTGAGCATGGTCACGACGCGGCGGACATCGGCCTCGTTGAAGCCTTTCGAGACGATCTCGCGCGGACTCTCGTCGCGTTCCATGTATGCCTCGATGATCCCGTCGAGCACATCGTAGGGCGGCAGCGTGTCCTGGTCCCGCTGGTCCGGCTTCAGCTCCGCCGAAGGCGAACGCGTGATGATGTTTTCTGGAATCACCGGTGCGAGGCGGTTGCGATAGCGGGCCAAGCGATAGACCATCGTCTTGTAGATATCCTTGATGACGGCGAATCCGCCGGCCATGTCCCCGTACAGCGTCGCGTATCCCACCGCCATCTCGGACTTGTTGCCGGTGGTCAGGACGATCCAGCCGTACTTGTTCGACAGCGCCATCAGGATCATCCCCCGTACGCGGGCCTGTATGTTCTCCTCGGTTGCATCGGCCGGAAGGCCCTCGAACTGCTTCGCCAGCATTTCCGCGAAGGTTTTCATTGCCGCTTCGATCGGGATTTCGTCGTAGCGCACGCCCAGGTCCCGCGCCAGCGCGTGGGCGTCATCCAGACTCATCTGCGACGTATACGGCGAGGGCATCATCACCGCCCTGACGCGGTGCGCGCCCAGCGCGTCCACCGCCACGCACAGCGTCAGCGCCGAATCGATACCGCCCGACAGACCGATGATCGCGCCGGAAAATCCGTTCTTGTCCAGATAATCATGCACGCCGAGCTTGAGCGCCGCATAGGTCTCGGCCTCCAGCGGTTGCGGCTCGGCGATGACGCCAGGCTGCAAATCACCATTCGCATAGGTGACGAGGTCGAGAGTTTCGACGAACGAGCGCGCCTGAAGAACCAGTGCTCCGCTGCGATTCAGCGCGAACGAAGCGCCATCGAAGACCAATTCGTCCTGACCGCCGATCATGTTCACATAGATGACCGGGACGCCCGTATCCTCGATGCGGTCACGCAGCACTTCATAACGGCGCGCCTGCTTGTTGAGGTGATAGGGTGAAGCGTTCAAAGTCAGCAGCAGCTCGGCGCCTTCGCGCCGGGCGGCATCCGCCGCGCCTTCTTCCCATACGTCGGCGCAGATGTTGATTCCGCAGCTCACGCCGTTGATGGTCACCACGCAAGGCTTCGACCCCGAATCGAAATAGCGTTCCTCGTCGAACACTTCGTAGTTGGGCAGCTTGTGCTTGCGGTAGGTGGCCATCACCCGCCCACCCTCGATATACGATGCCGCGTTGTAGCGCTTTCCCTGCTCCTCGATGGGATGACCGACCAGCACCGCGATGCCGCGAATCTGGCGTGCCAGCGCACCCAGCTCGTCGTCGCACGCCCGGTAGAAGTCCGGGCGGAGCAGCAGGTCCTCGGGCGGGTAGCCGGCCAGCGACAGTTCGGGAGTCAGCAACAGTTGTGCTCCCATTTCCCGCGCGCGAGCGGCGGCATCCATGATGATCGCCGCGTTGCCGGCGAAATCACCGACCGAGCAGTTGATCTGGGCGAGGGCTATTTTCAGGTTACTCATCTGAAACGCTACTATACCCCGCCCGTGCCGCCTCGTCACAGGGACCGTTTCGCGGGATTCATTCGAAGGTGTCGCGAGCCGGGGCGGGAGCGCGTGCTGCCGGCGAGAAATCGATCCGTACGCTGCTCGCGTCATTCCCGGTGTTCGACCGAATTCGCTCGTTCCATTTATTTCGCATAATGGCGTGGTCGTTTGATCTACGTCAACGGGCCGCCCCGGTCAATCCTACAAACTACGCGGCGCGGTGAGAGACCTGCCGCACAACCGCCGGAGGAGGCGGTGTTTCGGACGCGTTCGCGGTCGAAACAGCCCGCAAGAACAAACCGACGCCGGATTGCTATGCCGAGCGGCATGCATTCGGCGGGAGTTGCCGCGCTGATCGTGCCGGACGCGACGATCCTCCGGCAGGTCGACCTTTTTCAACGGCCCCAAGGTTTTTTATGTACAAGATCATTCGACGGGAAGCTTTTTCCGATACGACCTTTCTCTGGGAGGTAGCGGCTGCCGACGTGGCGAAATCGGCCGAGCCCGGTCATTTCGTCATGCTCCGCCTGCACGAGGGCAGCGAGCGCATCCCGCTGACGGTCGCCGATTTCGACCGCAAGAAGGGCACCATCACGATGGTGATCCAGTCGCTCGGCAAGACCACGATCGAGATGCGCGATCACTACAAGGAAGGCGACAGCTTCGCCGATTTCGTCGGTCCCCTGGGTCTGCCTCAACACGTGAGCCAGGTCGGTCACGTCGTGCTGGTGGGCGGCGGTCTCGGCGTCGCGCCGGTCTACCCGCAGTTGCGCAGTTTCAAGGAGGCGGGTAACCGCACCACCGGCATCATCGGCTTTCGCAACAAGGACCTCGTGTTCTGGGAGGATCACTTCCAGCGCTACTGCGACAATCTCATCGTCTGTACCGATGACGGCAGCTACGGCAAGCCGGGCTTCGTCACCACCGCGCTGAAGGAGGTTCTGGAAGCTGAAAAGCCCGATCTGGTGGTGGCCATTGGTCCGCTGCCGATGATGAATGCGTGTGTCGAAACAACCCGGCCGTACGGCGTCAAGACCATGGTGTCGCTCAATGCCATCATGGTGGACGGCACCGGCATGTGCGGCTCCTGCCGCGTCAGCGTCGGCGGCGAGGTGAAGTTCGCTTGTGTCGATGGACCGGACTTCGACGGTCACCAGGTGGATTTCAAGGAACTGCTCGTGCGGCAGCGGCGTTTCAAGGGCGAGGAGTCGAAGGCGAGCGACGAATACGCGCATGTCTGCAACGTCGAGAAGATGCTGTTCGAGCAGAACAAGCGCAATTACAAGAAATACAAGGACCTGTTGCCGCATCAGGTGAAGATGCCGGAGCGCGATGCGCTCGAGCGCTCGCGCAACTTCAAGGAGGTCAACCTCGGTTACAGCATGCACGACGCCATCGAGGAGGCGGAACGCTGCATCCAGTGCACCAAGCCGACCTGCATGGATGGCTGCCCGGTATCCATCGACATTCCGCGCTTCATCCGGCATCTGCTGATCCGCGACGTAGACGGCGCGCTCGGCGTCATTCGCGAGTCCAATCTGTTTCCGTCGGTGTGCGGGCGCGTCTGCCCGCAGGAATCGCAGTGCGAGAGCCAGTGCCAGCTCATCAAGAAGATGGAGTCGGTGGCGATCGGCCGCCTCGAGCGCTTCGTCGGCGACAATGGTCATTTTCCCAAGGCCGAACCGCCGCGCTTCGAGCGCAAGCTCGGCCGGGTCGCGATCATTGGCTCGGGCCCGTCGGGCCTGGCCGTCGCGGCCGATCTGGTGCGCTACGGCTGCGACGTAACGGTTTTCGAGGCCCTCCACGTCGTGGGCGGGGTGCTGCAGTACGGCATACCGCCTTTCCGGCTGCCGCGCGACATCATCAGCCGCGAGATCGACGGCCTGAAGAGTTTGGGCGTGCGCTTCGAGACCAACAAGGTCGTCGGCAAGACCTTCTCCATCCCGCAGCTGATGGGTGAGATGGGGTATGACGCGGTCTTCGTCGGCGCGGGCGCGGGCGCCCCGACCTTCCTCGGCATCCCGGGCGAATTCGCCGGCCAGGTCTATTCGGCCAACGAGTTCCTGACGCGGGTCAATCTGATGGGCGGCGACAAGTTTCCCTACCTCGACACGCCGATCACACTCGGCCAAAGCGTGGTCGTCATCGGCGCCGGCAACACGGCCATGGACTGCCTGCGGGTGGCCAAGCGCCTGGGCGCGCCAACGGTGCGCTGCGTCTATCGGCGCTCCGAGGCCGAGGCGCCGGCCCGCATCGAGGAGCTGCGCCACGCCAAGGAGGAAGGCATCGAGTTCTTCTTCCTGCACACCCCGGTCGAGATCTACACGGACAATGACGGCGGCGTGCGTGGCATGAGAGTCCAGAAGATGATGCTGGGAGAACCCGACGAGAAAGGCCGTCGCAAGCCCGTCCCGCTCGACGAGTTCGTCGAACTCGCCTGCGACACCGTGATCTATGCGCTCGGCACGAAGGCCAATCCGATCGTGACTCAATCGACACCGGGGCTCGGCCTCAACAAGTGGGGCTACATCGTCGCCGACCCCATGACACAGGCCACCACGCTGCCCGGCGTTTTCGCCGGCGGCGATATCGTCACCGGCGCGGCAACGGTGATTCTCGCCATGGGCGCCGGCCGCCGCGCGGCGAAGGCCATCGGCGCCTATCTGCACAACGACAAGAAGATATGGCCGATCACGCAGGCCGACGCCGATGCCTTCGTGGCGCCAACGCCGCTCGGCGTCCACAAGCCGCTTGACGCTTCACAGACCACCATCCAAAGCGAGGTCCGTTCATGATTACCTGTCCGAGGTGCCACCGCCCCGTTGAAGGCGACGAGGCCTACATCTGCTGCGCCGGTGTTCAGCTCAGGTGGCGGTGCAACGCGTGCGGTAAAGTCAGCGAGGGCTTTGCCTTTCCCTACGGCATGTGCCCCTACTGCAAGGGCAAGCTCGAGCTGCTTGAACGCGGGCCGCTTGACGACGAGAAAGGCCTCGACGCTGTCCGTCAGGCTTTTGAGATCGAACTCGGCGGTCATGCTTTCTACCAGCGCGCTTCCCGTGAAACGAAGGATCCCGAGCTCCAGGACCTGTTCGGCCGTTTCGCCGAAATGGAGAAGGAGCACATGGAAACCCTGTCGCGGCGCTACCATGCCGATCTGCCGGAGCCGTCGGAAGATTTCCAGGTCGATCGCGCGGCCATCTTCGCGGGTATCGACCGCCACCCCGAGGACCCGGGGAATCTGTTCAGGATCGCCATCGCCTTCGAGGAGCGGGCGGTTAAATTTTTCACCGATCAGGGCGCCCAAGCGCCCGAGGGATCGGTCGAGCGGGAGCTTTACAAGGAACTCGCGGCCGAGGAACGCGAACACGTGGAGCTTCTGACGACAGAATTTGGTCGCTGGAAGAGCGGCAAGGTTGGACTGCTCTGACGCAAGCATGAAATAGGGGTCAGACCCCCATTTCTGGAAATGGGGGTCTGACCCCTATTTCCTTTGAAGAACATGATTGAGAGGAAACCATGAGCGAACGCTCGATTGTCATGGACGGCAACGAGGCCGCCGCACGGATCGCCCACCTCACCAACGAGGTCATCGCGATCTATCCCATCACGCCGGCCTCGCCCATGGGTGAGTATGCCGACGCGTGGTCGGCGGTGGGCCAGAAAAACCTCTGGGGCGCCGTTCCCGGGGTCATCGAGATGCAAAGCGAAGCGGGCGCGGCCGGCGCCGTGCACGGCTCGCTCCAGGCAGGCGCGCTCACGACCACCTTCACGGCGTCGCAGGGACTGCTGCTGATGCTTCCCAACATGTTCAAGATCGCCGGCGAGTTGTCGTCGACGGTCTTCCACATCGCCGCGCGCACCCTGGCGACCCACGCGCTATCGATCTTCGGCGACCACAGCGACGTCATGGCCGCGCGGACCACCGGCTGGGCCATGATTTCCTCGACGAGTGTCCAGGAGGCGCAGGACATGGCCATGATCGCGCAGATGGCCACGCTGAAGGCGCGGGTGCCGTTCCTGCACTTTTTCGACGGTTTTCGCACCAGCCACGAAGTGAACAAGATCGACATCCTGTTCGACGAAGAAGTCCGCGAACTCATCGACGAGGATCTGGTCAGGGCGCACCGCGCACGCGCGCTCAACCCCGACCACCCCGTGCTGCGCGGCTCGGCGCAGAACCCCGACGTGTTTTTCCAGGCGCGCGAAGCCTGCAACGGATTCTATACGGCGGTGCCAGGCATTGTGCAGGAGAGCATGGACAGGTTCGAGAAGCTCACCGGCCGCCGCTACGGCCTGTTCGAATACCAGGGCGCCCCCGATGCCGAGCGCGTGATCGTGCAGATGGGCTCGGGCGTTGGCGCGACCGGCGAGGCGGTGCGCAAGCTCACCGCGCTCGGTGAGAAGGTGGGCGTGCTGAATGCGCGCTTATACCGGCCCTTCGACACGCAGGCTTTCGTCGCGGCGCTGCCGCGCGACGTACGCGCCATCGCGGTGCTGGACCGCACCAAGGAGCCCGGCGCCATCGGCGAGCCCCTGTATCAGGATGTCATTACCGCGCTGTCCGAGGCGTGGCCGCAGGACACCCCGGCGCCGCGCGTGATCGGCGGTCGCTACGGTCTGTCTTCCAAGGAATACACGCCGGCCATGGCCAAGGCCGCGCTGGACGAGCTCGCCAATCCGCAACCCAAGCGTCATTTCACGGTGGGAATCACCGACGACGTCACCCACCTGTCGCTGGTGGTGGACGAAAGCTTCGACACCGAGCCCGCCGAGGTCACGCGCGCGCTGTTCTACGGTTTGGGCGCCGACGGCACGGTGGGCGCGACGAAGAACTCGGTGAAGATCATCGGCGAAAACACGCCGCTGTACGCGCAGGGGTATTTCGTTTACGACAGCAAGAAGTCGGGCGCGATTACCGTTTCGCACCTGCGCTTCGGACCCACGCCGATCGAATCGAGCTACCTCATCCGCCAGGCGGACTTTGTCGCCTGCCACCAGTTCGAATTCATGGAGAAGCTCGACATGCTGGCTCTGGCGCGCCCCGGCGCCACGTTCCTGCTGAACAGCCCGTACGGTCCCGACGACGTGTGGGACAAGCTGCCGCGCGAGACGCAGCAGGAGATCATCGACCGGAAACTGCGCTTCTTCGTGGTCGACGCGCTGGCGGTGGCCAAGGAGGCCGGGCTCGCCGGCCGCATCAACACCGTCACGCAGGCGTGCTTCTTCGCCATCTCGGGCATCCTGCCGCGGGAGGAGGCGATCGGGAAGATCAAGGACTCGATCCGCAAGACCTACGGCAAACGCGGCGAGACGGTGCTGAATCGGAACTTCGCCGCCGTCGATCATTCGCTGGCCGCGTTGCGTGAAGTGCAAGTACCCGGCCGGGCTGACGCCACGCTCACCCGCCGGCCGGTCGTGTCGCGGGCGGCGCCCGATTTCGTTCAGCGCGTCACCGCCATGATGCTCGACGGCAAGGGCGATCTGCTGCCGGTTTCGGCGCTGCCGGTCGATGGCACTTTCCCCACCGGAACCACGAAGTGGGAGAAGCGCAGCATTGCCCACGAGATTCCGATCTGGGACGAAGTCCTGTGCACGCAATGCGCGCTCTGCCCATTGGTCTGTCCACATGCGGCCATCCGCATGAACGTCTACGACCCCGCGCTCCTGAAGGATGCGCCGGCTGGATTCAAGCATTCAAAATGGGTGCGCAAGGATGATCCGCAGGACGGCTGGGCGTTCACCGTACAGGTGGCGCCTGACGACTGCACCGGCTGTGGCGTTTGCGTGGACGTCTGCCCCACGCGCAGCAAACAGATGGTCAAGCGCAAGGCCATCAACATGGAGCCCAAGCTCGAGCACCAGCAGATCGAACGCAGCAGCTACGAGTTTTTCCTGGAACTGCCTGAGACGCGGCCCGCCTGGGTAACGACCGAGCCTCTCAAGGGCTCGCAGCTGCGCGAGCCCTTGTTCGAGTACTCGGGCGCCTGCGCCGGCTGTGGCGAAACTCCGTATTTGAAGCTGCTGTCCCAGCTTCTGGGCGACCACCTGCTGGTCGCCAACGCCACCGGCTGCACGTCGATCTACGGCGGCAACCTGCCCACCACGCCGTGGTCGCAGAACCGGGAAGGCCAGGGACCGGCCTGGTCGAACAGCCTGTTCGAGGATAACGCCGAGTTCGGTCTGGGCATGCGCTTGGCGCTGGATGCACAGCGGGACTTGGCGCAGATCCTCTTGCGGGAGCTGCGCGGGGAGATCGGTGAGGCGCTGGCGACGGGGTTGCTCGACGCGGTACAGGAGTCGGACGAGCAGATCAGGGAACAGCGCGAGCGCGTGCGGCAGCTCAAGTCGATCCTGGCGAAACTTCGCGTCCCGCAGGCAAAGCAGTTGTTGGCGGTAGCCGATAGCCTGGTCGCTCGCAGCGTGTGGATCGTCGGCGGCGACGGTTGGGCCTATGACATCGGCTACGGCGGCCTCGACCACGTGCTTGCCTCCGGCCGGAACGTGAACATCCTGGTGCTCGATACCGAGGTCTACAGCAATACCGGGGGGCAGGCGTCGAAGTCTACGCCGCGTGGGGCGGTGGCGAAGTTCGCCGCCGCGGGAAAGTCCATCGGCAAGAAGGATCTGGGCATGATCGCCATGGCCTACGGCAACGTCTATGTGGCGCAGGTGGCCATGGGCGCCAACCCGGCGCATACGGTCAGGACGTTTCAGGAAGCGGCCTCGTGGCCGGGGCCGTCGCTCATCATCGCCTACAGCCACTGTATTGCGCATGGCATAGAGATGTCCACCGCCATGAGCCACCAGCGGGAGGCCGTGCGCAGCGGCTACTGGACGCTGTACCACTACGATCCGCGCTTAGGGATGCACGGCGCCGATCAACCGCTCAAGCTCGATTCGCGCAAGCCGACGATGCCGTACGAGCAATTCGCCATGAAGGAGGGCCGTTTCGCCATGCTCGCTCAGGCCGATCCGGATCGGGCGAAGCACCTCATGAAGGCGGCGCAGGCCGACATCAATGCGCGTTGGCAATATTACGAGCAAGTAGCCGGCGTCCATCGCGTCGTGACCGAGGAATATGAAGACGAAAGCGCGGTCGTCGCCAAGAGCACCGAAGCGGCTAAACCGGCTCCGGCGTCGTCGGGGTCTTAAGGAGGAAAACCAATGAACGCCGATTTACGCACTCGTTATCTGGGCCTCGAGCTACGCAATCCCATCGTGGCCGCCGCTTCGCCCATGACCAGTTCCATCGATAGCCTCAAGCGGCTGGAGGCCGCCGGCGTCGCCGCCGTCGTGCTGCCATCGCTGTTCGAGGAGCAGATCGAACACGAGGAAATGGCTACCCACAACCTCATGTTGTATGGCGCCGAGCTGTCTCCGGAGGCGCGAGGCTTCTTTCCGGAGGTGCGGCGATCGCACACCGCCAGCGAAAAGTACCTGAAGCTGATCGGCGACGCCAAGAAGGCTCTGTCGGTCCCGGTCATCCCCAGCCTGAACGGCTTCACACCGGGCGGTTGGACCCGCTACGCCAAGCTGTTTCAGGAAGCTGGCGCGGACGCGATCGAGCTGAACATCTACTTCCTCGCCGCCGATTTGGCCGATACCAGCGTCGATGTGGAGAAGCGCTACCTGGATCTGGTGGCATCGGTGACGGAAATGGTCAGCATTCCGGTGGCAATCAAGGTATCCCCTTATTTCAGCGCGATGGCGAACATGGCGGCGCGGCTGGCGCAGGCCGGCGCGGCGGGGCTCGTACTGTTCAACCGCTTCGTGCAGCCCGATATCCTGCTCGACGAGCTCGAGGTGGCGCCGCACCTGGTGCTGTCGAACTCCGACGAGGCGCGCCTGGCCCTGCGCTGGATCGCCATCCTCCGCGGTCGTATCCAGGCAAGCCTGGCCGCCACGGGCGGTGCACACACCCCCGATGACGTTCTGAAACTTCTGCTCGCGGGCGCCGACTGTGTGATGCTGGCCAGCAGCCTCCTGCGCAAGGGCTCGCCCCACGTCAGCACCTTGGTAAACGGCATAGAGACATGGCTGACCGAGCGTGAATACGAGTCCGTTGAACAGATGAAGGGCTCGCTCAGCCAGCAGGCGTGTCGCGACCCGGATGCGTTCGAGCGCAGCAATTACATGAAGGCGCTCACGTCCTACACGAGCGAATTCGTTTAAGCGAGGCGGCGACCGGGAAAATCTGTCAGTCTTGACGGTTTCCCGCCAACCGGATAGCCTCGCGTCAGGAAAACGGCGGTGGTATGGTGGTATTGATCCAATCCGATCCGAAATATCGGGTTGATCCTCCGCCGGATGAGGAACCCGTTTTAACTCGGCAATGAAGAGGAGATGCTAAATGGCGCTGATGATCAACAATGACTGCACCGCGTGCGATGCCTGTGTGCCGGTGTGCCCCAACACGGCGATCAGCGCAGCGAGCCCGTATTACGTCATCGATCCGGACAAATGCACCGAATGCGTCGGCGCGCACGACGAGCCGCAATGCATGGTCGTTTGTCCGGCGGACTGCATCGTCCCCGATCCCGATATCAAGGAAACGAAGGAGCAGCTGCAGGAGAAGTACGACCGCCTGCACGCCTGACCCCCGTTTAACGCGCAAGTCGCGTTAGCGACTCACGAATCTCCCCTCCTCCTCGCGGGGGGCTGGGGGAGAGGGCATGGTACGCTGTTTCATCTTGTGGGGTAGCGTCGCCCCGCGTCCGTCAGCGGGACGGGTTCTCACGCGGCTTCGAATCCGGCGTCCGCGACGGCCCGGCGCATCGCATCCAGACCTACTTGCGCGACATCGTAGTTCACCCTGGCCTCCCCTCGCTCCAGGGAGACTTCGGCGCGCGATACGCCGGGCAGCTCTTGCAGCACTCGCGTCACGCTTTTCACGCATCCCTGGCAGCTCATGCCCTTGACCTTGATGATCGCTTCTTCCATGATGGTTCTCCTCGCAGCCTGTCGGGTCTCCAGCGGCGCAGCAGCAGCGAATTGCTGACTACCGACACGGACGACAACGCCATCGCCGCACCCGCGATCACCGGACTGAGATATCCCAACGCGGCCAGCGGAATGCCCAGGACGTTATAGACGAAGGCAAAGAACAGATTCTGCCGAATCTTGCGCAGCGTTGCGCGCGACAGCTCGATGGCGTCGGCAATCCCGCCCAGGTCGCCGCGCATGAGCGTGATGTCGGCGGTTTCCACCGCCACATCCGCCCCACCGCCGACGGCGAAGCTGACGTCCGCGGCGGCCAATGCCGGCGCATCGTTGATACCGTCGCCAGCCATGCCAACGGTCTTTCCTTGCGACCTCAGCGACGCCACGACGGCAGCCTTGTCCGCCGGCAGCACCTCGGCCTGAAAACGATCGATGCCGGCTTCCTGGGCCACCGCCGCCGCGGTAACCGGGTTGTCGCCGGTGAGCATGACGATTTGTACGCCATTGCGCTTGAGCCGAGCGACCGCGTCGCGCGTGCTTGGCTTGAGACGGTCGGCGATGGCGATCGTACCGTGCAGAATTCCATCGGCCGCCAGCAGCACCACCGTCTTGCCTTGCGCGGCCAGCCCGACATGCCTTTCGTCCGTGATCCCTATACCGCGGCCGGAGAGGAAAGCAGCCGAGCCGAGCAGCCATCGCCGGCCGTCCACCATGCCTGCCACCCCCTTGCCGGGGAAAGTCCCCAGTTCCGCCACTGGCTTCGGTTCGATGCGCCGTTCCGCCGCCGCCGCCAGAATGGCGCTCGCGAGCGGGTGACTGGAGCCCTGCTCCATGCTGGCTGCAATCGCCAGCACGGCCTCCGCGTCGATCCCAGGTTCCGCCACGCAATCGACCACCGCGGGCTTGCCCTCGGTGAGCGTGCCGGTCTTGTCGAGGGCAAGCACCTGGACCTTCCCGGCAAGCTCGAGCGCCTCGGCATTCTTCACCAGAACACCCACCGCCGCGCCGCGGCCGGTGCCGACCATGATTGCCGTCGGTGTCGCCAAACCGAGCGCACAAGGACAGGCGATCACCAGCACCGCCACCGCGTTCACCATGGCGATCGCAGGTTCCGCACCGGCGAACCACCAGCCGACGAAAGTCAGCGCCGCCACGGCGGTTACGGCCGGAACGAACACCGCCGAGATTCGATCAGCGAGCCGCTGGACCGGTGCTTTCGAACCCTGCGCCAACTCCACCATGCGGATGATTCCAGCCAGCACGGTGTGGCTCCCAACGCCGGTGGCACGGCAACGCAGCAATCCCGTACCGTTGATCGTGCCGGCGAAAACCTTGTCGCCAGACAGCTTGGTCCGGGGAAGGCTCTCTCCGGTGAGCATGGATTCATCGACGGCTGAACTGCCGGCGGTCACCTCGCCGTCGACCGGAAAGGCGTCGCCGGCCCGCACCACGAAAGCGTCGCACGGATGCAGGCTCTCCACCGGCACGCTCACAATCGCGCCCTGACGTTCGATCCAGGCGATCCTTGGGCGCAATTCAAGCAAGGCTTCGATGGCCGCCGACGTCCTGGCCTTGGCGCGCGTTTCCAGGAGCTTGCCCATCAGCACCAACGTGATGACGGTCGCGGAAGCCTCGAAATAGACGTGATGATGATCCAGCCCGAGCACCGTGACGACCAGGCTGTAACCATAGGCCATGCTTGTGCCCAGCGCGACCAGCACGTCCATGTTGCCGGCGCCGCCGCGCAAGGCATGATATGCGCCGACGTAAAAACGTTTGCCGACCCAAAGCTGAACCGGCGTAGCCAGGACCAGTTGCAGCCAGCGCGGCAACCACTCGCCGTGTTCACCGATGAACATGCCGCCCATCTGTGCAACCAATGGCGCCGTGAGCGCCAAAGCGAACCAGAAACGATGCAGCGCGTTGCGATACGCCGCCGCCTTGCGGGCTTTTTCCTCATCGCGGGAAACACCGGTGAGCACCGCCGCGTCATAACCGGCGCGCCGCACCGCCTCGATCGCGGCGTCGGCGTCCGTGATGCCCAGTCGGTATCGCACGGAAGCCCGTTCAGTGGCAAAATTCACTGTGGCGCTGACGCCGGGAAGCCGGTTGAGAACGGTTTCGATGCGATGGGCGCAGGCGGCGCAAGTCATTCCGGACAGGGACAGATCGAGCGTCTGTTCGGGAACCGAGAATCCTGTCTTGCGGATGGTGTCGACCAGTTCCGCCGGCTTGAGGTTAGTGGCAAACACCACCAACACGACGAACGGGAGGTCGAACTTCTGCCCCGTCTGGAGCGTGAGGAAGTCGCGCTCCTTTCCGGCCTTGCGGTTGGGGTGGCGTATCCGGTGTGCCTTCCAGGAGAAGCCATACTGCTTGGCGAAGGCAATCGCCTCGGGATGGAAGACCGCCTTCTCGCCGCTGCCGTAGTAGACGACCAGACTGGTGTTGTCCACGATGCAGACCTTGGCCGCGTAGCCGTAGAAGTGCAGCGCCTCATCGAAGAAGCACTTGAGCCGAAAGCGGTCGAAGCGGAACGCGAAGGTGAGGTAGCGCATCTTGCTGTAGCGGTAGTACAGGCCCGAGCAGACGACCTTGCGCGCTTTGCCGCCCAGCTCCACGGTGTAGACGGAGGTGTCCTGCTGCATCTCCTCTCCGGGCAGATCAGGGTGGCGTTCATCCCGCTTGGGGCTCGGCCTTCCGATCCCCTGCTCGTGCAGCCGCCGTGTGAGCGTCGAGTAGCCGATGCGGATGTGGTACTCCTCCTTGAGGATTTCCTGGACTCGTTGGGCGTAGCCTTCGCAACGCTCGTACAGCTGGCGCAGAAGGTCGGCATCGAGGAGGATCTTGTCCTTGCGAGTCCGGGGGGCGCCCGCGGGCCCCGAGAGGATGCCGCGCACG
>Ga0209253_10002504_pt1 | contig 16275 bp, 18 predicted proteins | sample FrelakmetBRP12BR_FD_187145 | JGI IMG/M metagenome (GOLD analysis project Ga0209253, IMG submission 187145) | Freshwater lake sediment microbial communities from the University of Notre Dame, USA, for methane emissions studies - BRP12 BR (SPAdes)... | ecosystem: Environmental > Aquatic >...
TTTATTATTTTCAAGGATATAGTATGGTTTAGAGCCTTAGACAAAAACTTCTTTGCAAGGTGGGGAGAATTTGAAAAAGTGGGTATGCACTTTACTCAACCGGCCACAAAATGTAGCATCTAGTTATGGAAAAGCAAAGGCACCCCGTTTCGGGCATTGATTATCCTGGAGCATTCCAGGATTTTGATAGATGGTTCAGCAGCGAAAATGCTTGTCTTGAATATGTTGCGAAACTTCGATGGCCGGAAGGCTTTACTTGCCCCAGTTGTGGAGAAAAAGCTGACAAGCCCTCCTTGATGGGGCGTGGTCTTTTCCTTTGCCTGAAATGCAAACGGCAAACGTCCATCACTGCGGGAACTTTGTTTCATGGGAGTCACAAGCCACTTCGGACGTGGTTTCTTGCTATGTGGTTTGTGACGAGTCAAAAGCATGGAGCCAGTGCTCTCGGATTGAAAAGAGTCCTTGGTCTTGGCAGTTATAATACTGCATGGACTTGGCTTCATAAACTGCGTCGTGCGATGGTGCGCCCCGGAAGGGATCAGTTGACCGGAGAGATTGAAGTTGATGAAACATACGTCGGGGGGGTCGGGACGAAGGTTCGTGGTCGAGGGGCTAAACGAAAGGCGATCGTTGCAATAGCGGCGGAAGTTCGCGGCCGTGGGCCGGGTAGAATTCGTATGGCAAAAATTCCTGACTTGTCGGCACCAAGCCTTCGGCGATTCGTCAGGGATAACGTGCAAAGAGGAGCCGAGCTTCGAACGGATGGCTGGTCTGGGTATAACGGTATAGAGGTTATGGGCTACAAACATACGATGACAAATATCTCGAATAGCGGAGATCCGGCTCATGTTGTTATGCCGCGGGTTCACAGAGTTGCGTCCTTACTTGACCGATGGTGGCTTGGCATTCATCAAGGCGCGATCAGACCGTCGCATCTCGATTACTATCTCGACGAATTTACGTTCAGATTTAACAGGCGTACATCCAAAGCACGTGGTCTACTATTCTACCGTCTAATGGAGCAGGCCGTGGATTGTCATCCCGTGCCACGCAAAATGATTATAGGTGGCTCATCGCAACATGTGGTGTATGGTTGAGCGAACTGCATACCCACTATTTGATATTGCATGAGCGAGAATCAGTGAGTACATATTTTGAAAGAAGATCGATGAAAGCAGGAGGAGATTATGCCAACGATCATTCCGGAAGGCGAAAGAATCAGGCAAGCCGTGAAATTTATTTCCGCGGAACGGATGGAAGATGACAAAAAGCCGATCCGCAAGCTGATTCAGGAAGCTTCGCTGAAGTATAATTTGTCTCCGAAAGAGGAGCAAGATCTGGTCAACTTCTATAGAGAGAAGTGAAGAAGGAAGGAGGACGCCCTATTTGACGTTCAGGCTTTCGACCTTCCTCAGGGTCTGAAGCAGGGACCGGGCAACCCGAAAGAGAAGCCAGAGAACAACAAGAACGCACAGACCTCCTGCAAACAGAGGCATCCATGAGCCTTCCTGGTCCGTGTGCTGAAGACCCACGGAAATGGAAATCACGCCCAAGAAAACCAGATAGGCCGCCACCAGCGCGGAGCAAACCAGAAGAACCCAGAGCAAAGGGTTTCTCATAGATCCTTTTTCATGTCTTTGAGTTTGTTGCTGAGAAATTCTATCTGGTTCCCGACCCGTTTGTCCACCTTCATTTTGTGTTCGATGACCTCAGAGGCATATAGGACCGTCGAGTGATTTCGACTCAGAGACCGGCCGATTTCCTCTACGGTTCTGCCCGTGTGTTGCCGGCAAAGGTAGACGTAGACATTTCGGGGATAGGCGTGGATCTTCTTTCTGGATTTGGACTCCAGCATCGTGGGGTCGACTTTGAAATACTGACACACGATGGCCTTCACGTCTTCCATGGTCAGGAGTTTCTGCGTAGGCACATGGCACAGGAGGACTTCTTTGGCCAGGTCCGTGTCTATTCTGGCGTTCATGAGATCTGCCTTTGCCTTCAAGCATCGGAGAGCGCTTTCCATCTGGCGGATGTCTCCGGTAAGGTCTTTGGCCAGAAGATGGAAGATCTCCTGTGAAAGAGCGAGCCCCTGTTCTGAGGATTTCCTTTCAATGATTTTGACCCGTGTCTCATAATCCGGGGTATCAAGGGTGGTGATAATTCCGGAGGTTAGACGAGAGGCGAGTTCCTTGGACAAATTGGGAATATCCCTGGGGAGGAGCGAGCTCGTGAAAATGATCCTCTTGTGATCATTGGCCAGGGCATCCAGCGTGTATCCCAGCTCAAGCTGAGTCTTTTCTTTGCCGCTCAGGAAATGGATCTCTTCCAGGAGAAGCACATCGCAGGAGCGGCGGTACTTGTTCTTGAATTCGTCGATCCGGTGGTTCTTGAGTGCAAAGATCATTTCGTTCACAAAGTCCTCGGCGGTGAGGTAAATCACTTTGAGCTTGGGATTGCTTTCCAATAGGGCGTGGGCCGTGGCCTGAGCAAGGTGACTCTTGCCGAGGCCGGTCTTTGCTACGACGAACAGGGAAGAGCAGGGGAACTGGCCTTCTATGGCCAGGGCCCTGGATGCCGCATAGGCAAATTCATTGCATCTTCCCACCACGAATCGGTCGAAGGTGAAATCCTCGTTGAGAGACCTGGGTCCCCCGTTTTCGTTGCTCGGCATGTTGGGGAGGGTGAGCTGCCTGGGATCCTGAAGAAGGCCGGGAGGCACAGTGGACGAGGGGGCCACGACCCTCAGAGTCAACCTGCAGTTCCTTTCATTCATTCTGTCGAGGTTCTCCTGGAAGAGGGGCATGTAATTTTCCGTGACCCAGTTAAGGGAGAACTTGTTGGGGCATCCAAGGACAAGGGTGTCCTCCCTCTGCTCCAAGAGGGTGAGGGGATTGATCCACAGAGAGAAGCTTTTCTCCGGAAGGACTCCCCTGATCTGGTCCTTGATCTCTTCCCAAATATTCGTCATCGCCGCCTCAGGAATAACAAAAGAAAGCATGAATCCACAGAATGTTTCTACGTTCGTGTGCCTTCTACCGGACCCTCCAGAGGCTGTCAAAGGTAATGAGTCGCGAGAGCAAGTTAGCCGTCAGCGGTTTATCGACAGGATATAAGCTGCTGAAATTGCTAATTGAAATGTCATGTGACCGGCAAATTCAAGCCGAGTGTGAAAAGAGGGAGTGCCGGGAATTTGCTTTTGATATCAAAAGGTTTGACCTCATTGAGTTCCGGTGTATAGATATATCCACAAATCACGATCTTCTGTTTTCTCTTTCTTGCGCTCTTTTTCGCGTGTTTTTGTTTCTTCCCTTTTGATTTTTTCTTAGATTCAAGTCGCGGTTTCCACGAAACCTTATGGAGCAAGGTTCTCCATGTCGAGAAGGTCTGATCCAAGGGCAAAGAAAAAATCTCCTTGTTCTGGTGCATCAACGCAGTTATGATTCACACCTACCTTAGGGAATCTCATTTGAGAAGGAAGATATGGACGTGAAACGGTTAAGAGTGGCACTGATTGCAGGGGGCATATCCGGAGAACGGGAAGTCTCTCTGAAAAGCGGAGATGCGGTGGAGAAAGCGCTTGACCGAAAGAAGTATGAGGTCAAACGCTACGATCCGCGAGAGGATCTCGGCTTGCTCCTGAAGGACGGTGGAAACATTGATCTGGCTTTGATCTTGCTCCACGGCAGGTATGGCGAGGACGGGTCCATGCAAGGGCTTCTGGACCTGCTGGGGATCCCTTATGTCGGATCCGGAATCCTGGGCAGTGCGATGGCCATGAACAAGAGGATTGCCAAGAGCGTGTTCAGGACTGAAGGGCTTCTCGTCGCCGATGATGTTCTCCTTTACAGGGGAGAGCCCTATTCTTCGGATCAAATCTTGGGGCGTCTCGGCGCTTCCACTGTTGTGAAACCGACCTCAGAAGGATCAAGCATCGGTGTCACGATATGCCATTCTAAGAAGGAACTGCTCAAAGGAATCGACACCGCGTTTCATCATGATGAGGAAGTCCTGGTGGAGCGTTTCGTGAACGGGAAGGAGATGACTTGCTGTGTCCTTGGAAACAAGTCTCTTGAGGCGCTCCCTGTGATTGAAATTGTCCCCAATCCGCAGTACACCTTTTTTGATTACCAAGCGAAGTACACCCCGGGCGCGACGAGAGAAATCTGTCCGGCAAGGATTTCTCGGGATGAAACCGAAGCGGTTCAGTCCTGCGCTGTCCGAGCGCACAGAGCTCTCCAGTGCAGGGACTGGAGCCGAACGGACATGATTCTACACGAGGGGAAGGTTTACGTGCTGGAGATCAACACCATCCCGGGGATGACGGAGACAAGCCTGGTTCCTCTTGCCGCCAGCACAGCGGGAATGACCTTTTCTCAGCTGGTCGACCGCCTGATCGGGCTTTGCCTGGAGCGGACAAGCCGATAAGCAGGTATTGCCGCGAGATATTCACAGGGCGACAATAGATTATATAACTATCTTAAATCGTTGTTGTTTTGTCTGTGCTCACCTAAAATGCTTCCCTGAAGCGGGCTTCCTCTTTGTCTTGCGCAAAGGCTTCCACGGCATTTCTAGCTACCAAAGAGTATGGTAACATGCTGATAATCAACAAAAAATCAGCAATTGTTTCACGTGGAACATGAATTTCCTTTTCATTGTTTATACCTATGTGCTATCTGAAATCTGAGCTTGGACATTGAACTAATGGGATCCATCGTTTCAATTGCGAATCAAAAAGGTGGGGTGGGGAAGACGACCACGGCCGTAAACCTTTCAGCCTCCATGGCGGTGGCAGAGAAAATGTCTCTCCTGGTGGACTGCGATCCTCAGGGCAATGCGACGACAGGCCTGGGCATTGAGCGGAAAACCCTTGAGAAAGGGCTCTATGAGTTCATCCTTGGATCGGCAACGGAAGAGGAGGTGATTCTCCACACCGGACTTTCAGGTCTGCATCTCATAGGGGCAAACGAAAATCTCATTGGTGCGGAGGTTGAGATGGCCTCGGCCGAGGAAAGGGAGTTTCGCCTGAAAAAGCGGCTTCATCCCCTGAGGGAACGCTACGACTACATTTTTCTTGACTGTCCTCCGTCTCTCGGTTTTCTCACCGTGAATGCGCTGACCGCTTCAGACGCAGTCCTGGTCCCGCTGCAGTGCGAATACTATGCCCTGGAGGGGTTGAGTCAGTTGCTCAAGACTGTGCATGCCGTGCGGAGCAGCCTCAATGCCTCCCTGGATCTCGCGGGAATCCTTCTGACCATGTTTGATTCCAGGAACAATCTTTCCCTTCAGGTGGCGGAAGAAATAAGGCAGCACTTCAAGGAGTCGGTGTTCCATACCGTTGTCCCCCGGAACGTCAGGCTGAGCGAAGCGCCGAGTTATGGAAAACCGGCTCTTCTTTATGACATCAAGTCGAGCGGCGCGCAGAGTTACCTGGCTCTCGCGAAGGAATTGATCAGCAGAGGAGTGGGAAACCATGGCCACGCATAAGGCACTGGGGAAAGGACTTTCCGCCCTTATCCCAGAAACAGAGGGCTTCGGCGCAGGGGGAGTGAGGTTCTTTCAGTGCCCCATTGAGATGATCGAGCCAAATCCCTACCAGCCGAGGCAGACCTTTGAAGGCGAAGAATTAGAAGATCTGGCAAGGTCCGTCAAGGAGCAGGGGATCCTGACCCCCCTTCTTGTGAGCAAAACAGAGAAAGGCTACCGTCTCATTGCAGGAGAGCGCCGCTGGAGGGCCGCTCAGAAAGCCGGGCTTGCCAGGGTCCCTGCGGTGGTTCGTGAAACAACACCCGCTCAATCGCTGGAACTGGCTCTGATTGAAAACATTCACCGGAAGGATCTCAATCCCATTGAGGAAGCCATGGCCTACAGCCGACTTCTGGAGAACACGGGGGCCACCCAGGAATCGCTTGCCATAAGGCTCGGAAAGGACAGGGCAACCATCGCAAACACCCTCAGGCTCTTGAAACTCCCGACCTCGATTCAGAAAGACCTTATGGAGGGCCGCCTTTCCATGGGTCATTCAAGGGTGCTCGCGGGTCTAAAGGACGGCCTGGAACAAAAGGCCATGCGGGATGAAATAATCAGAAAAGACCTTTCCGTGCGACAAACAGAAGCCCTGGTTAAAAAAAGGAGCCGGTCCGGGTCTGCGAGAACAAGGGCAAGAGGAAAAGACCCGTACTTGCAGTCTCTGGCGGACAGTCTCAAGAATTCTCTCGGAACAAAGGTGGAGATACGAAAGCGGGGCAAGCAGGGAAGCATCCTCATCCACTTCTATTCAGATGAAGAGCTGGATCGGCTTCTGGAGGTCCTAGGAGGATAGCATCCTAGCCAAGAAACTTCAGTGTCAGATGGGCAGAAGTTCAAAGGAGAACCGCAGAATACCCGCCTGCCCTGCTAGATACCTTACGGTCAACCGAAAGTGTAAAAGTAGAAGGCGGGGTGGATCTATCGCGAGTCGCTTTGCGGGCATAGCGGGCAGGTCGAATAACGAATAACGAACGCCGAAGGAAACAAGAAAGAGATTTGACTTCATTATTCGAAATTCCTTGTTCGACATTCGATATTCGAGTTGCTGGACTCCAAATGGTCAGCATCGCAGTCCTTCATTACTTATACATTTCCCGGGTATTGGTTGACGGACACGGAGAGGACAAAGTATGGTGATCATGGTCATGGATGGTCAGGGTGGAGGAATTGGATCGGTTGTGATCAAGGCCCTCCGCACCGCGGTCACGGAGGACGTGGAAATCCTGGCCTTAGGCACGAACTCGGCGGCCACGGCACGAATGATGAAAGCCGGAGCGAACCGAGGGGCAACGGGTGAAAACGCCATTGTACAAACGTCCGCGAAAGCGGATGTGATCATGGGCCCGCTGGCAATCCTCATGGCCCACGCCATGATGGGCGAAGTGACCCCGAGAATGGCCGAGGCGGTCAGCATGAGCAATGCAAAGAAAATACTGATTCCGCTGACCCAGGAAAAAGTCAGGCTGGTCGGCATCACGGCCGATCCTCTGCCACACCTGGTGGAGGAGGCGGTGAGGATTGTGAAGGAGATCACAGGACATGTGTGAGGCAGTTGCATATTTGTTGGAAAACGGCGAAGAGCGCTTAATTCTTGAAGATGTGGACGCTTTTGAGCCGGAGGGTGACGAGGTGAAACTGAGGAGCATTTTCGGAGAACAGGTCACGGTGAAAGCGAAGCTGAAATCTTTTTCCCTCGTCAATCATAAGATTGTCCTTGTTCCAGCATAGGAGGATACCATGACGTGGAAGGATATGGCGAAGAAGATCGTGTGGCTTGGGCACGACTCTTTCAGGGTCGATGCGGAAAAGGTCGTTTACTTTGATCCCTACCAGATTTCAGGCGGTCCAAAGGCAGACCTCATCCTTGTGAGCCATGACCATTTTGATCACTGCTCGCCGGATGATGTGGTCAAGGTTCAGCAACCCAAAACCGTTGTCATTACGGAGAAGGACTCTGCCAAGAAGCTCAAGGGCGATGTGAGAGTCGTGAAACCGGGAGATACACTGAGTGTAGGAGGCGTGAAAGTCGAGGCTGTTCCCTCTTACAACGTAGACAAGGATTTCCATCCCAAGAAAAACGGTTGGCTTGGGTTTATCGTAGAGATGGAAGGGGTCAGAATCTACCATGCAGGAGACACGGATTTCATTCCAGAAATGAAAGATTTTCGGGTAGATATCGCTCTGATACCCGTGTCCGGAACCTATGTCATGACCGCAGATCAAGCCCTCAAGGCAACGCTTGCCATGAAACCGAAGCTGGCCATTCCCATGCACTACGGTGCTATTGTGGGAAATGACCAGGATGCGCAGAAGTTCAAGAAAGGTTTGGAAGGAAAGGTAGAGGTTCTCATTCTCACGAAAGAATAGAAAAATTTTGGTGAGAAAGTTATATCAGTTTAATTTTATTGAAATATTATAAAATTAGTTAAAATAGTAATAAATAAGTCCAAATAGATTTTTTAATCTCTTGATTTGGTGCGAGAAACGTTTTGTCTTAACGAGTCCGGGAGATTGAGATAATACTCCCCTTCTTCTTTTTTATCTCTCCTCAGGCACCCGTTCCCGTAAACCCGGCACTTGAAGTGCAACTCTTTTAGAGCCGCTTCGGTTTGTCTTTCGCTGAGGCAGCCGCTGGCGAGAAGCCTGGCGATCGCTTTGATCCTATATCGGTCCATCCCCTGAACGCTTCGGGAAAGCTGATCAGGGGCGCCTCCTTCCTTGATGACGAGAGGTTCAGGAATCAGCCAAATGGGGTATTTCCAGGAAATCCTGAGCCAGAGATCATAGTCCTCGCACACGGGGAAATCCTCGTCAAAGACGCCCACTTCTTCCAGAAGAGATCGTTTGACAACAACCGCGGACGGGCTCACGACACAGAGCCTTAAAGAAGGTTCAAAAATCTCCCCTGAAGGCTTGAAATGTTTTTTCATTGGGTTGACTCTTATCCCTCTTCTGATCCAGAACTCCTCGGTCTGGCAGGCGACAGCCTCCGGATGTTCTGAAAGAAAGGAAACCTGTGCGGCAAGCTTGTCAGGCAACCAGTAATCATCAGAGTCGAGAAAGGCGATGAGGGGCGAGTGAGACTCCCTTATGCCCGTGTTTCTTGCAGCGGAGACTCCCAAGTTCCTGGAGTGGGTGATCCACTCGACATGCGAACGAAACGGCGTGAGAGCCTCCGATGTGGCGTCTTCAGATCCATCATCGACAACGAGGATCTCAAAGTCTGTGAATGTCTGGTAGAGCACAGAAGCGACGGCTCTTGCGATTTTATGGGCGCGATTGAAGGTTGGAATAATGACGCTTACTGCAGCCATTGCCACAAGAGGGCCAGGATGCCGGCCAGAAAAAGATTCGCCTCGACAAAAGCCTCAGAGCGATTTCCCGGATAGAGGAACCCTTTTTCGTAGGCAAGAATGCAAAGGGTCAAGGTCAGATAGCAGAGAAGGAGGGGATAGGCGAAGGGGCCGGTCCATCCGAAAAGAGGAGCCACAGTGAGCAAGACCGAACCAACCAGCATCACCCATCTCAGGAGCCACAGGGTTCTTTTCTCTCCCAAGGTAATCGGAAGGGTTTCGGCGCCGACAATCAGATCGCCCTGAACCTGGAAAATATCGAAGAAAGCGGATCTCACGTACACCACGGAAAACACAAAAACAAAGGAGACGATTTCACCGGTCCAGGGTCCTTGGGGAGTCCCGAGGAAAGGAAGAAGCGCTATCACGGCACCCCACGCAAAGGCCTGGGCAAAGGTTTTGGAACCGGGAATGTCCTTGATTTTGGAGTATCGCCACAGGTGCCTCCGCCGCAGCGGCACAATGGGGAGGCTGTAAATGGAGCCGAGGAGGCTCAAGCCTGCTGTGGCCACAAACGCGGAGAGCCCCAAGAAAGCAGATAGAACGAGTGCCCCTGCAATGGCCACAAGGCCCGACAGAACAAGGGGCCCGCGGTATCTTCTGTAGAAAGCGGCTCTCTCAGGATCGTTGTAAGTGCTGGCTCCCTTGTCCAGAAGGCGATTGAGCACGTGCATGGCGTAAATGTAAAGAAAAGCCAGGGAGGGAAGGATGAGATCAGGAGGTCTTCCTGAGAGGACATTCATGGCGTGGGCCAGAGAGAACGCTCCGAAAGCCGCGACGATATTGCTCTGGAAGATGAATTTTACGGCGTACCTAAGGAATCGATCCAGCGCTGTTTCCTTTCGGCTACGAATGGATTCGATTTTCTGAACGACTTTGTTGATCATCCAGTTGGGAGTTGAAGCCCCTGCGGTCACCCCGATGATTTCCATGGCAGAAAGCTTTTCACGGTCGAGCTGCTGGTCGGTTTCAACGTGGAAAACGGGAAGCCCGGTGGATGAAGCAACCTGCGCAAGGCGCCGCGTGTTTCCGCTGTGGAAGCCCCCAACCACCACAATTCCGTCCACATGCGTGGCAAGAGCGCGGACCTCTTGCTGCCGGCCTTCGGTGGCATCACAGATGGTGTTGAAGACAAGGGCCTCGGGGAAGCGTTTCTTGATTGCCTCAACAATCCGCTCATAGGTCTGTTTCTCCTGCGTCGTTTGTGCGACCACGAGAATCTTTTCTCCCTCAGGAAGAAGAGAGACCTCCTCCGAAGTGCTGATCACAAAAGCTCTGCCGTTGCCGTGGCCTTTCAAGCCAATGACTTCAGGATGGTCCGGTTCTCCCACGATGACCGCCAGATACCCTTTGTGGGTGTGATACCGAATGAGGGCTTGAACCCTTGCCACCCTGGGGCAGGTGGCATCAATGATTTTCAGTCCCGAGTTCTTGAGAAGCTTGCGTTCTTGCGGGGGGATTCCGTGAGCGCGGATGATCAGGGTTCCCTCCTTGAGCGTGGAGATGTCCTTTGCTACCCGGACCCCTTTGGACTCAAGGAGCTTCATGACCTGTTCGTTATGAATGAGAGGGCCGTAAGTGAAGATGGGCCCGGGTTCTTTGTAGGCTTGTCCCAACACCTTTTCAAGGGCGCGGCGAACTCCCATGCAAAAGCCTGCGGTTTTGGCCTGCTTGACCTTCACGAGATCTCAGCCTCAAGCTCGGAAAAATAGTTGCTCGTGATCGAATAAAGGGTTTCTTTGTTGACAATCCGGCTGACGTTTCCCCTCAACCGACTGCTGTTGGGAAGCCCTTTGGTAAAAGAGATCAATATCCCCCGCATGGTGAGGGCAGCGTTTTTTTCGCTCATGGTTCCGCAGAGAAAGCGAAAGTGATCCATGACGAATGATTTTCTGTCCTCCAACCCCGGCTCGGCAACAGGGAGGCCTTGCTCCAGGTTCTGGATTTGTCGGAAGATCCAAGGGTTTCTGATGGCGCCCCTTCCGATCATCACTCCGTCACACCCTGTCTCCGCTTTCATTCGGAGAGCTGCAGGCGCATCAAAGACGTCTCCGTTGCCGATGACGGGAATCTTGACCTTCTCTTTGACTTTGCCGATCCACGACCAATCTGCAAGAGCGGAAAAACCCTGAGTCGCGAATCTCGGGTGGATGGTAATCCCATCGGCCCCGCAATCTTCCGCAACGTGGGCCACCTCGCAAGCAACCGGGTCTGGGGGCGACCACCCGGCGCGAATCTTCACCGTGAGAGGCAAATGACAGGACTTGCGAACCGCTTGAAGTATCGCCGCGATTTTGCTTTTGTCTCTGAGAAGAGAGGCTCCTGCCCCGGTTCTTACGACCTTCTTAACAGGGCAACCCATGTTGATGTCAATGAGGTCAGCCCCTCGGTGAGCAGCAATTTCACACGCTCTTGCCATGACCTGCGGTTCCGACCCGAAGATCTGCACGGCAAGCGGCTTTTCATCCGGATGGCTTTTGAGGTAATCAAGCGTTTTACCGTGATTCAGGGTGAGCCCCATGGCGCTGACCATTTCCGTTGTCACAAGGCCGGCACCCAGTTTCTTGATCGTGAGCCTGAATCCAAGATTTGTGTAACCGGCCATAGGTGCCAGGATCAGGCCGTTTTCTATTATTAAAGAGCCAATCTTCAGCATGTTAGAATTCTAGATGAGTTGGCGGACAAATACAACAGGCACAAAACAGAAAAGACAAATCGTAGCATTTCAGCGTTTTGAAATGGTCACGAGAAAAGAAGCCATCAGCATTCAATTTCAAAAAGCTAAAAGGGTACGACAAATCAAAAGGCAACGATACAAAGGCCTATTTTCAAGGTTAGCGGGTATAAATTCATTTGCTTATCTCAAGCGCCATGCATATCCTCTCAGCACGATGAACATGTTTCGAAACATCCAAGAATTCCTGGGGCTCAGAAAAAACATGCTCGTTCTGCTCACCATGGTCATCCTGGTGGGCATGGGCGAGAAAATGGCTGAACGGTTTCTTCCGATCTATCTCCTTGCTCTGGGCGGCGGCACGCTCTCCGTCGGTCTCCTGAATGGCCTGGACAATCTTCTCAGTGCGCTCTATTCCTTTCCCGGCGGTTATCTGAGTGACCGGATAGGCTACAAACGGGCGCTTTTCTTTTTTAACCTGGTCGCCATGGCCGGTTACCTCGTGGTGATCTTGGTTCCCAGTTGGATTGCCGTGATCCTCGGCGCGGTCCTTTTCTTGTCCTGGTCCGCCATCTCTCTTCCAGCTTCCATGGATTTTATCTCTAGAGTCCTGCCCGCCTCAAAGAGGACGATGGGAGTGTCCATGCATTCCCTGGTCAGGCGGGTCCCCATGGCACTGGGACCTGTGCTGGGCGGGGTGTTCATCCAGTTCTATGGTACGGAAAAAGGCATCCGGATGGCCTTTATCGCTGCCCTGGTGATGGGAGCGCTCTCGGTCATCATGCAGCAGCTTCTCATAGAAGAAGGGAGGAAAGAGGCAAAGCCGCCGGAGAAGAATCTGTTCCGGATGCTCACGCAGATGAGCCCTTCCATGCGGAATCTCCTGGTTTCGGACATCCTGATCCGGTTCTGTGAGCAGATCCCTTATGCCTTTGTGGTGATCTGGTGCCTCCACTTTGCGGGAGTCTCGCCTGTTGAGTTCGGCATTCTCAGCGCCGTGGAGATGGTGACGGCCATGCTCATTTACATCCCGGTGGCTTATTTGGCGGATCGAAGTACAAAGAAACCTTTTGTGGTGATCACCTTCTTGTTTTTCACGTTCTTTCCGCTGGTGCTTCTGTGGAGTCGATCCTTTGAGGCGCTTGTCCTGGCCTTTGTCTTGAGGGGCCTGAAGGAATTCGGGGAACCGACGCGCAAGGCCTTGATCATGGACTTAGCCCCCGAAGGAATGAAAGCGGGTATGTTCGGAGCCTACTATCTGGCGCGGGATGTGGTTGTCTCGGTGGCTGCCTTTGGTGGGGCGCTCTTGTGGAGCCTCTCCCCGGCAACGAATCTTCTCACGGCCTTTGCTTTCGGGCTGATGGGGACAGGCTATTTCGCTCTCCGCGGGAAAGATCTCCGATGAAGGCCATGCCCTTGCCAAAACGGAGCCTGAATGAGGTGCGCTATTTCATGATCAGGTCAGGAAACCACAAGGTGATAGGGGGGAAATAGGTCACCAGCAGCAAAACGAGAATCACTGCAATCAGGAAAGGGGTCATGTGTCGGGTTGCAGACTGGAGATCTGTTTTTGCAATGCTCGCGGCAATGAACAAGCTAGTGCCGACGGGCGGGGTCAAAAGGGTTCTATAGGACGGATGTCTTCAAGGTAATAGCTCCGACAGGGCAGATCTCGACACAGGCCTGACATTCATCACAGGCGCTTTCCATCTCATCACGGATCCCATAAAAGCTGATCACCGTGTCAAAGCCCCTCTTGGCGAAATTCATCCTTGGCCGACTTTCCTTCGTTCGGCAAACACGAACGCACCGTCCGCACAGAACGCACCGGTTGGGATAGTAGTTAATGAAGGGATGGTCTTCTACCATTCGGGGTTCTTTGAGGTATTGTTCAAGGCCTTTTGGCTTTAAGCCCATGCCGAGAAATTTGGCCATGTTCTGGAGAGCGCATTTCTTGTTTGCGGGGCAGTGAGCGCAGTCCACATCATGAACAGAGAGCAGAAGGCGAAGGGCACTTCGCTGCAGGCTTCTTACGGCAGGAGTGTCGGTTTTGACAATGATGGGACCAGAGACCTTGATGGTGCATGAGGGAATAGGTTTTCCCTCTATTTCAACAAAACACAGCCTGCACGATGCATCCGGATGCTCCATGCCTTCCAGATAGCAGAGGTTCGGGATGTAAATGCCGTGACGCAGGCAGGCTTCCAGCAGGGTTGTCCCTTCGGTCACGCGAATCTCTTTTTTGTCCACGAGGATCTTGACCATGAACCGCTTATGCCTCATTCCCCTTGGCGGGCCGTTCAATCACCGGAGCCAGGTGAGGAGGGGAGACCCTCTTGACGGCACGGTACTCTGCCGGGCAGGAAACCATGCATTCCCCGCACTTGACGCACAGGCTCTGGTCCACGGCTTTCTTGCGATCTCTTGTGGTGAAAATGGCTTCCACAGGGCAGCTTCCCACGCAGGCGTCACAACCGCGGGCACACTTCTCAAGGTCAATGTAATAAGCGGTGAGGGCCCGGCACATGCCTGCAGGACAACGCTTCTCTTTGATATGAGCGTCGTATTCGTCCCTGAAATAGCGCAAGGAAGTGATCACAGGATTTGGCGCCGTTTTGCCCAATCCGCAAAGGGAACCCCTCTTGATGTCGTGGCTCAGGTTTTCGAGCTGTTCCAGATCTCCCTCTCGTCCTTCGCCTTTGGTGATTCGCTCAAGAATCCGGAGCAGATGTTTGGTGCCGATTCTGCAGAAGGTGCACTTGCCGCAGGATTCCTTCTGGGTGAAGTCGAGAAAATACCGGGCCACATCAACCATGCACGTATCCTCATCCATGACCACCATGCCGCCGGATCCCATCATGGCCCCTGCTTCGGCCAGAGAGTCGAAATCAATAGGGGTGTTCAGGAATTGATCCGGCAAACACCCTCCGGAGGGCCCGCCGATCTGGACGGCCTTGAAGGGTTTCTTGCTTGGAATCCCTCCGCACACGTCGAAGATGAGGGTCTTGAGATCCACGCCCATGGGGATTTCAACCAATCCCGGGTGAACGATATCTCCTACCACGGAGAAGATGGCTGTTCCTGAGCTCTTCTCTGTGCCGATAGCCCGGTACCAGCCGGCCCCGTGCTTTAATATGGGAGGGATCGAAGCAAAGGTCTTCACATTGTTGATGACCGTTGGTCGGCCCCCCAGGCCTTTCTCCACGGGATAGGGGGGTCTGTGCTGGGGCATGCCCCTGTAACCCTCAATGGATTGGATCAAGGCGGTTTCTTCACCGCAGACAAACGCGCCTGACCCCTGGAAAAGGGAAATTTGGAAATCGAAATTCGTGCCGAGAATGTTCTTGCCCAGGAGGCCCAAGTCTCTCGCCTGTAGCAAGGCTTTTGTCAAGATGCTCACCGCCAGAGGATACTCTGCTCGGACATAGAGGATGCCCTGCGACGAACCGATCGCATAAGCGCACAGGGCCATGCCTTCAATAACCTGGTGGGGATTGCTTTCAAGGATGGTGCGATCCATGTAAGCACCCGGATCTCCTTCATCGGCATTGCAGATCACGACCTTTTGCCCGGCCGGAGCCTGTCTGGCAAGTCCCCATTTGGTTCCGGTGGGGAATCCTGCGCCTCCTCTTCCTCTGAGGCCGGAGTCCACGATCTCCTGCAGGATCTCCTCCGGGTTCCGCTCAAGAGATGCTGTCAAGGTTTCATATCCGCCCTGGGCGACATATTCGTATATGTTTTCAGGGTCTATGAGGCCGGATTTCTCCGTGACCACCCTCTTCTCGTGGCTGAATCTCGGGAAATCCTTGACCTGGGGAATAAGATCGTTTTCCTCGGTGGCCCCGAGGAGATGTTCGAAAAGAGGATCTCCGTCTCTCAGGAAAGACTTGACGATCATTCCCGCTTTTCCGGCCGTCACGTTGTAATAAAGAATAGGGGGAAACCCGGGGTTTTCAACGATCACAACCGGCTCGGCGTAACAGTGACCCAAGCAACCAACCGTATGGATAAGGGCAGGCATTTTCTGCTCAGCAAGGACCTCTTCAAAAGCTCTTTTCGTCTCCAGGGCTCCTGAAGCAATACCGCAGGTTGCCATTCCTATATGGATTTTAGGCAGGGCAGTTTCCTTGAAAGCCTGTCGTCTTTTTTCGGCTTCTTCCCGAATGGCCCTGAACAGGGCCTCATGATTTGGCTGAATCATCTTTCGCTTTTTCTCTTTCCTGCCGTTCTTTCTCTAGATGGAAACCGAGAACCAGTCCCTCCACTTTGCTTGGAGCCATATGGCCATGAACTTTCTCTTCCACAAGGGCCACAGGGGCTAGCGCACAGCAGCCCACGCAGGCGACCCGATCAATACTGAACTCTCTGTCCTCTGTGGTCTGTCCATCCCGTATGCCGAGCTTCCTCTCAAAGTTCTCCAGGATGATATCCCCACCCCTCACGTGGCAGGCTGTCCCTAAACAGACCTTGATCGGGTGCTTTCCCGGAGGATGAAACCGGAACTGATTGTAAAAGGTGGCCACTCCGTAGACTTCGCCGGCCGTGAGGTGAAGGTGCTTGGCCGCCATGTGGATGGCCTCAGGGGGCAAATAGGCGAGCTTTTCCTGGATCCGTTGAAGAATAGGAATAAGGTTTTCCCGATCTTCCCCGAAGGACGCAACGTTCTCGGCGATTTGTTGAATCGCTTCAGGGCTCATTTCATGTTCCACGAAGTGTTCCTCA
>Ga0209253_10002505_pt1 | contig 16269 bp, 14 predicted proteins | sample FrelakmetBRP12BR_FD_187145 | JGI IMG/M metagenome (GOLD analysis project Ga0209253, IMG submission 187145) | Freshwater lake sediment microbial communities from the University of Notre Dame, USA, for methane emissions studies - BRP12 BR (SPAdes)... | ecosystem: Environmental > Aquatic >...
TTCGGGGCAATGATAGGAAGTTTTTTAAATGTTTGTATTCATAGGCTTCCTAAAGAGGAGTCTATTGCAAGACCGGGATCTCACTGTCCGAAATGTAAAACCCCGATTCGGTTTTACGATAATATTCCACTGCTGAGCTACCTTTTATTAAGAGGGAAATGCAGATATTGCCAGGCCTCTATCTCTATTCAATATCCGATCGTGGAGGCCATCACCGCCTTAAGCTCCTTCTTCTTGTTCATAACATTCGGGGTCTCCCTGAGCTTTATTTACTATTTTTCGTTTGTAGCGGCCCTCATCGTGATCACGGTCATTGACCTATACCACCAGATCATTCCTGATGTGATCAGTCTCCCGGGCGTCGTGATCGGACTTCTGGGGTCTTTGATTATCCCCCAGATCACCTTTTGGTCATCTTTGATCGGAGTGCTTTCAGGAGGGGGAAGTCTCTTTCTGGTAGCCACGGTCTACCAGTGGCTCTTCAAGAGGGAAGGAATGGGTGGAGGGGATGTGAAACTGCTTGCCATGATCGGCGCTTTTCTTGGCTGGAAGGCCGTGATCCTGACCATTCTTTTGAGTTCATTCATCGGATCGATCATCGGCATCACGGTTATGTTCATCAAAGAGAAAGATTTTAAATACGCCATCCCCTTTGGCCCGTTCCTCGCTCTGGGGGCTGTGATTTCACTTTTTTTTGGGGAGAATTTAATAAGCTGGTATCTTTATATTAACAGGTAAGGTATTAAGAGGTTAAGGTTACGAAGCCCGTATCGAGGTTCGGTGACGGTTACGTTTAAAAAATAAAACACGAATAACGTGACCTTTAATAACGAAACGGGCCTCGTGACCTTAACCTTTACCGTAAATTAAAACAACCGATATGCAAAAACCTTCCTGGCTATTTAAGCGATTGAATCTTACCCTCAGAACGGAGGTCGTCATTAATATCTCCCTTCTGATGCTGGCTGCGATATTCCTGATTGGATTTACCACCTCAAGAGCCAATGAAAGAAATATCATTCAGGCGAAGATCAGAAATTGCGAAGGCATGGTTCAGGATTTTCAAACGATTGTCGACTTCATCCTCCGGGAGAAGGGGGAATTGAGTTTGAATCCTTCCTCCATAAGAAAGGAGATTCAGGACTTTATCCAGATGTACGGGAAAGATCGTAGTTTATACCATTTAGTCGTGACCGATCAGGAACGGAAGGTCATTGCCAGCCAGCGTCCGGAATGGATCGACAAGAATGATGATCGTTCTTTGTTGAAACATGCCATGGAGACAGGGAGCATTCATACAGAGATTGAAAAAGAGGGGGGTCTTTTATCATCGGATTATAAAAAACTGGTGATAGCCTCCCCTTTATGGATACGAGGGAAGATGATCGGTGGCGTCTTGATGGAAGTTCCAACCGGAGACGTGATGCGACGCCTCTTAGACTACCAGAAGATGTTTTTAATTTTAATCATACTGGATTCCATGGTACTGATCGTATTTGGAAGTTTCTTATTATCAAGGGTGCTTGTCAAACCCTTGAAGGATCTCGTCCGATTGACGCAGAAGATCAGTGATGGGGATTTCAATCAGATCATTGAGGTGACCTCAACGAATGAGATCGGGCAACTCATTACTTCATTTAACAGGATGATCGAACGTTTAAAAGAAAACCAGGAAAAAATTAAGATGCATTTAGAATCTCTCGAGTTAGCCAACGTCAAATTGAAACAGGCCCAGGAGGAGTTAATCAGGACGGAGAAACTGGCGTCGATTGGAAGGTTTGCCGCAGGGGTAGCTCATGAAGTCGGAAATCCATTGGGATCCATTCTGGGCTACACCAGCATTCTGGCCCGTGAGGAGGCGACCCAGGAGGAGACCCAGGATTATTTAAAAAGGATTGAGAAGGAAATCGAAAGGATTAACAGGATTGTCAAGGAACTGCTCAATTTTGCAAGGCCTTCCAGGTTAGAAATTCAAGAGGTGGAAATTAATAGGGTCATTGAAGATACCCTTTCTCTGCTCTCCTACCAGAAAAGTTTCATAAATATCGAAACCCGCCTAAATCTTCAACCGGACCTACCTATGATCAAAGCCAATGAATCTCAGCTTTCACAGGTTTTCATCAATATCGTCCTGAATGCGGTCGATGCCATGCCTGATGGCGGGGTATTAAGTATTGAGACAGAGAATTATGTCATTGGAAGCGGGAGGGAAGATGACCTTGGGCACCCCTATTTTCCAAGGCGCAAAGATGATCCGATGGAAACCGATTATTCTCTTCTTCGGGGTCCCGACCCTTTTTCCACCCTTTTTACAAAATTTACGAGAGGAGAACGATTGGTAAAAATCAGAATAACGGATACTGGAATCGGGATTAAAAAAGAAGATCTTGAAAAGATATTTGATCTTTTTTTCACCACAAAGGATCCCGATAAGGGCACGGGTCTCGGATTATCGATCAGCCTCCGGATTATTGAATCCTTAAGAGGAGAGGTGAAGGTGAAGAGCGAAGAAGGGAAGGGAACGGTTTTTGAAATATATTTTCCGGTAGTCCAATAAAAATGGAATAGTGGAATGATGGAACAATGGAATAGTGGAAAAAGGAGAAGACCAAGGGAAAATTGGAAAATGGAAGGAATGAAGACCAGAGAAAGATGCTTTACAAAACATTCCAATGCTCCAATAGTCCATCATTGCGATTTTGTGTCCCCAATATTCCAGCATTCCAATCTTCCAACATTCCAATTGATTATGGTGGATCCCATCATTCCATTATTCCAGCATTTTGACAGAGGAGGAATTTATGATTCCCAAACGAATTCTCATCGTGGACGATGAGGAGAGTTTTAGAAATGTATTGACCGTGATACTAAGAAAAGAGGGATATGAAGTAGAGGGCGCGGCCAATGGAGAAGAGGGTTTGGATAAAATCTCAAACGCTGCCTTTGACCATGTCCTTTGCGATATCCGAATGCCACAAATGGACGGCCTTGAATTTTTGCGAGAATCCCAGAAGGCTGGGTCAGAGGCTCCTGTTATTATGATGTCAGCCTACGGAACCGTGGATACCGCTATCGAAGCTATGAAATTTGGGGCTTATGACTATATCTCCAAACCGTTTAAGCCTGATGAGATCATCCTCACCTTAAAAAAGGCGGAGGAGAGGGAAAGGTTAAGAAAAGAGAACGAACTGCTAAGAAGGCAAGTCAAGAAGGAATATAGCTTTGAAAATATCGTGAGCAAAAACGAAGGGATGAACAAGATATTTGAAATCATCAGGAAAGTGGCGCCCTATAAATCGACCATCCTCGTCACAGGAGAAAGCGGAACGGGCAAGGAATTGGTTGCCAGGGCCATCCACTATAATAGCGACCGCTCTAAAATGTTCTTTGTTCCGGTCAATTGCGGAGCGATTCCAGAGAATCTGATGGAGAGTGAGCTGTTTGGACATATAAAGGGGGCCTTTACCGATGCTATCCGCACTAAAAAGGGGCTCTTTGAGGAGGCTGATGAAGGGACGATCTTCCTTGATGAGATCGGGGAATTGCCGGCCCAGCTCCAGGTGAAACTGCTCCGAGTGCTTCAGGATGGGGAGATCAGAAGAGTAGGGGAATCGAAGTCGATTCAAATTAATGTGAGAATTATTGCGGCGACGGTTAAGGATCTGGCCAGAGAGGTCAACGAAGGGAGATTCAGGGACGACCTGTTCTATCGTTTAAATGTCCTTCATCTTTACATCCCGCCGCTTCGCGAGAGAAAAGAAGATATTCCTCTCCTCATCCAACATTTTATCAATAAGTACAATCAAAACCTGAACAAGCATGTCAAAGAGGTTGACTCAAAGGCTCTCGAATTATTGATGAACTATAAATGGCCCGGAAATGTGAGGGAGGTGGAAAATACGATCGAAAGGGCTTTGGTATTGACGGACGGAGAAAAAATAGAATTAGACAATTTGCCTTTTGAGATTCAGAATTTTCAGAATGAAGTTCCTATGGTCCCCATGGCTGAAGAGGAATATTCAGTAAAAAAAGGGTCCAGAATGTTGGAGATGGGATTAATCAGGAAGGCTTTAAGAAAGACGAAAGGAAATCACACCCAGGCGGCACGATTACTTGAGATCAGTCACCGAGCGTTGCTTTATAAAATCAAGGATTACGGAATCGTGGAGAGTTGATTTTTTAGAAGTAATAAATCGTAAAAAGGCTACGGTCACGAAGCCCGTGACGCACGATGAACGATGGACAACGAACAATGAACAGAAAGGATGATACACTGTTCATCGTTCATCGTTTAACGTTCATTGTCCCTAAATGATACAGACCTCGTTGCCGTAACCCTTAACTTAGACTTTTGTTTTGACATTTTGCACATTCAGGAGTATAAATTACTGGAAGAAGGAAACAAATACCTATGAAAATATTTTCCCTCCTTTTGATACTGTTTCTTCTCCTTGGCATCTTTTCCTGTGGAAGCTCTGAGAGAGGGGAACCCAAATCCAAAACCAATACGCCGCCTGTGATCAGGTCGGTGACTATTTTACCGGAAAATCCCACACGAGAAAAAGATCTTGCCGTGATTGTTCAGGGTGAGGACCCGGATCAAGACCCTGTCACCTACCTCTATCAATGGGTCAAAAACGATTCGGAGATGGTGGGAGAGAAAATGAATGTGTTAAAAAGCGGAACTTATAAAAAGGGGGATACCATCCTGGTGAAAGTGGTTCCATATGATGGCAAGACGGAAGGAAAGCCATTTTTGTCAAATCCGGTAAAGGTCCTTAATTCTCCGCCGATCATTCAGGAAGTCAAAATCGCACCGAAAATTGCCTCTGCAAGCGAGGATTTAAAGGCTGCCGTCAAAGGGTTCGATCCCGATGGGGATTTTATCTATTATAACTACCAGTGGGAAATAAACGCGAAGGTGTTACCTGAAGAGAGGAAAGAGATATTGGAACGGAATCGATTTAAAAAAGGGGACTCAATTGCTGTCACAGTGACCCCGGATGATCGGAATGTAACGGGTGTCTATAAAAAATCGGATTCGGTTGTCATATCCAATAGCCCTCCCATTATTGTTTCATCCCCTCCGACTTCCATAGAGGGATCAAAGTATCTCTATCAGGTAAAAGCAAACGATCCGGACAATGATCCCATCACTTTCACTTTAAAATCAGGGCCAAAGGGAATGGAGATTGAGAAAAATACAGGATTGATTCGCTGGGAGATTAGGCAGGAGGACAAAGGGGCCCACCAGATAGAAATTGAGGCCTCTGATAATGAAGGAGCAAAGAGCACTCAGCGATACCTCTTAACCGTCGATTTAAGACCACCCCAATAAAGAATCTACTTGTATTTATAAAACATTTGCCTTGAAGGAAAAATCCTCCATTCCGCACGATCTGTCATTCCCGTGTAAACGGGAATCCAGTAAAAGGATTTGGATTCCTCCTGGAGTTTATCCCGATGAAAATCGGGACAGGAATGACTAATTTTTGGTTTCAAGATAAACTATTTTCATTGTTTGGGAGTGACAAACCCATCGTGAAAGTCTTTCTGTGAAATAAATTCATGCCACATGAGACAATTTTCAGGATTTTGGATAGTTTTTCAAAAGGGTCTAAAGATAACTTGTTGATTTTAGTGAGTTATTTCTTGTCTTGAAATGGCATACTACTTGCTGGTAAGATTTGGTTAAAATGAATAAAAAAGGCGTAACCTTACTTGAACTAATCATCGTCATGGTCATCATTGCGATTGGAGCGACATTGCTTGTCCCTGGCATCGGCGCCTGGATACCGATCTATCGGTTAAAAGGGGCAACACGAGATGTTGTTTCAACCCTAAGAACCGCCCAGATGAAGGCAATTTCAATCAATACGGACTATCAGGTAAGATTTCCGGATGCCACAAGTTATATTCTGGAATACCAAACAACAGCCGGATGGGTCGCCGCAGGAGCACAGCAGAATCTTCCCACAGGCATTCAATTTACTACTTTCCCAAGAATTTTTCGATTCAATCCTAATTCCACTGCCTGGATATCAGGAGCGTTAATAATAAGTAATACCAAGGGAAGTACAAGAAGAATCACATTGGCAACAAGTACGGGAAAGATTATGGTAGAGTGAATTCATGTTTGCACGCGGAAAAGTTCAGGCCTGCCTACGCCGGAACGCTTCCTGCAGGCAGGCAAATCATCATGCAGGCATGAATTCCCACGACCATGGAGACAGGAGAGAAATAGATTTGAATCAAAAAGGATTTTCGCTTCTTGAAATTCTCATCGGTTTGGTTATTTTAGCCATTGGCATCCTTGCCATCGCCGGAATGCAGATCACCTCGATGAAAGGAAACTTCTTCTCAGACAATATCATGCAGGCCTCCATACTGGGTCAGGATCGTCTGGAACAGTTGAAAACCCTTTCTACTCCCCCTGGTCCAGGAACTTATGACGATGGGTTCATCGCCATACGGGGTACCAGTTTTTCAAGAGTTTATAATGTCTCGGCTCACCCCAGTCCGGACATACCTGATAGTATTGTCATCCAGGTTACAGTTCGATGGAGAGATACCTCTGACCACAGCGTATCGTTTTCAACGGTAAAATCGCCTTAAGAGGAGGGGTATGAATAAAAGAGGAGTTACATTAATTGAATTATTAATCGCCCTGGTCATCAGCGCCATCCTCGTCGCTGGAATATACCGGATCTTTATCTCCACCCAGCGCTCCTATACAGTTCAGGACCAGGTCGTGGAGATGCAGCAGAATGTGAGGGCGGCTATCAACAAAATGATGAGAGAGATTCGGATGGTCAACTTCGGGCGGATTGCCTCTTTTGACGAATCTTCGGGGGCTTTTGTTACCAGTATCCTGCCTGTCAATGGATTTACCACGATTTTAACGACAAGTTCCGATAGTATTACTGTCGTTGGAGGCTTTGAACAGATCAGAACCGCTGCGGGTGCCCCCATCACGATTGTTTCCTTCGATCCCGCCATACCATCGATCACCCTGAGTAATGCCACAAGTGAATTTAATGGGGTTGCTCATGGTTATCTATCAATAGGCGGAGAAGAGAGCTTCATTGTTCAAAACCAACCGGTGGGAAGCACAAGCGTTCTGACCCTTGATCGAGCTCCCGCAAATCCGGTGGGACATTTCGTATTCAAGGTTCAGGCGATCCGATATTTCGTCGATAACAATCGAGTTCTTAGAAGAAATGAAAATACGGGCGGTGGCAATCAACCATTGGCAGATAATATCGAAAGCATACAATTCCAACATTTTAATGCCAGTGGAGCCCAAACTTTAATACCCAATAGTACAACCTCCATTCAGGTCACCATCACGGCGCGTACAAAGGATCCGGATCCCACTTACGGCAGTGATGGTGGATTCCGCCGGAGGCAGATTGTTTCGAACATTCAATTGAGAAATATGGGAAGGGGGATGGGGGTCCCACAATAATTCAGGAGTTTAAAATGGCGAAAAACATTCTTAAGAAGCAGGACGGAATGGCTTTAGTGATTGCACTGATGATGCTCCTTATTCTGACGATCATTGGCATCAATGCTATCAATACGACCATCTTTGAAACCAGTATCTCCGGAAATCAGCGGTTATACAATACCGCTTTTTATGGCGCGGATGGCGGGATCGATGACTTCCGTGCAAGGGCATGGAGAGACTCTCAAATCATGGATGGGACCAAAACTTCTTATTCAGAGACCATTCCGGGAAGCAACATCACCTATAATATCACCTCCACATACCTTGGAGAAGTGAATCGTGGAGGGGTCCCCTATCAAGCGTTTCGGGTCAACTCAGAAGGAGTGGCTCCCAATTTTCCATTCGCAGGCAGGGTTTCGGTAGAAACCATTGAGGAGATCGACTCGAGCGGCGGAGGAAGTGTATCCGAAGTGAGAAAGTATAATTGATGAGGTAGATTGAGGTAGATAAGGAGAAGGAGATGAGAAAACTTGTTCCGTATATAATGTCCTTCCTGTTTTTATTCCCTGTTCTGGCCTTTGGTCAGGAGGACATTTTCCAGGTCAAAACACCAAATGTTATGATCATCTTCGACACCTCCAGCTCGATGGACAAGAAGCCGAATCAGTCCGATGCCACCTCAGGAAATGTCTGTGTCGATACCTTCGGGAGAATCCAAACGGCAAACGGAGGAGCGCCTCCTTGTGATTCCGGCTTCACTTCTTATAACTTTGAGGGTGGGGCGAGCCATCCTTCCAGCAAACTCTATCAGGCCAAGCTTGCTCTAAAAGAGGTCATTGAAGATGTGGTTAAAGACAGAGTCAATCTGGGATTTGCCACTTATGCCCAGTTTAAGACAGATAAAATGAGAGGTTACTATAAAAGAGACCGCTGGAATTACACTGCTCCCGCATCTGAATATTGGTACTGGTATAAACGATACTGGAGATTTAATAATTACAGACATTCCAACCCCAGAATTTCCTACGATTCATATAGATTTACGGATGAGTGGGGCATGACCCATGGTTCACTCGGCACCCCTGTAACTGTCGGTTATTATTTTTACCGAACCCATACTTTTGAAAATTCAACGGTTAACAACGGTTCCACCGTGCCACCGATGAATCCTCTTGGTGCGATAACTTCGGGAACATACACGGCGGATTTAAAATACACGGTTACCAGTATTTCCTATAATGCAGAATACAATAGGTATACTTACACTTATTATTCGGATTTCCACGACCATTATGAATGGACATGGAGATATGTCAACCTTCCAAATAATAATCCTATCTCCTGCGATGCTTACTTCTCAAAGAACTGGGGAACCTATCAGACCTTCGACTCCTCAGATGCGGACCAGATTGCGAACCCTGGTAATTGGGCATGCTCCGGTCCTTACCATGTCCCTGAAGTTGTTGGTGGATTTGGCCCTATGTGGACAGAATATGCCTGGCTGGAATTCAGCGGCACGAGTTGTCCTGCCGAATCCGGGTCGGATAATTTTCCTCCAAATGCGAACCAATGGACAAAATGGACTCAAGTTGATCCAGCCAAGTGTTATGACTGGTCCACTTACTATTATCCTGCCGATGGATCGAATAACAAGCCTCATATCTGGAGTTACTTCAAAATGCTCGGGTTGAACTGGCCTGAAAATCAACAGCTCCCCAATTATTATCCTTCAAAAGATGGTGCTGGGAACCCCAACAACAACCCCGGGGCCTTTAATAATCGTTATTTCTTTGTCAACTTTCCTGATGACAAAGACGCTGGGTTTACGCCCGCCATCAGAACGGCGAACAGGAATCAGATCACGTCCTTCCTCGATTTGACCCCTGTTCAAAGCCCCGAGACTTTAAGATACTGGACTAAATTGCCTGTCCATGCATTTGGAGGAAGGGGAGGGTTGACTTCGAATACAACTGAGTCATTTTTTACACCCCTTGCTGATTCACTTAAATATGCTTTCAAATATTTTAATGATTACATCTATAATTATAAGGGAGGAGACCCGTTCAGTCAGCAAATCGCAGATCCTACGCGCCCTGAAAAACTTTGCAGAGGGAATTACATCATCCTTCTCACCGATGGCCTTGAGAGCGCCCGGCTTTCCGCCGCACTTCCAGACTATACAGCCGCACCAACGGAGGCGGCCAATCTTAAAGCGATCAATGTGAAGACTTTTGTCATTGGGTTCGGAATAGATCTCCAGGGGAATGCCACACTCAATAGTACTGCTTCTTCCGGTGGAACAACCAATGCCTACTTTGCAGTTGACTTAGATACTCTCAAAGAAAAACTCAGGGAAATTTTCCAGGCCATTCTCGAGACAACTTATGGAAGATCTAACCCTACCATCACCAAATCCGGAGACCGTATCTTCAAAGGTTTCTTTGAGTTTGCGGGTGATCATTCCTGGAAAGGCGGTCTTTATGCATACGATATCGATAAATCAACTGGCAATATCAAACTTCCTCAGGCATGGGATGCCGGTGATAAATTAACCAATCAAGGGAGGGGAACGGTCTGGACATGGAAGGATGACCTGCTGAACCCATCGAGACAGTTGTTTGATATCAATACTTCCCCTCTTTATCCCCTGGTTTACCCCAATCCCCGAACCGAAGATATTGATGGAGACGGGAGTATAGATGACGATGATGCAAAGACGATCATCGGCTATACTTTGGACCCTAATTTTGATGACAGACCCGGAGGCGGAATCCATCTCCCACCTTATCACAAAGGACAGAGACCTGTTATTGGTAATAAAGGCTGGAAGCTCGGTGACATCTACCATTCCACCCCCATATTTATGGGAACGCCTCCTTTCGGGTTGGCAGAAAATAATTACAGCACTTTTTATCAGAAATATAAAGACAGGACTCAGATGGTCTATGTGGGCGCCAATGACGGAATGCTCCACGGGATTAAAAATACGAAGGGTACGACCTCAACCGACGGAAGGGAAAATATTGCCATCATTCCGAAAAACCTTCTTGGCAACGTGAAAAACTTAAGATCCAACCACGCCTATTATGTGGATGCAACTCCGAAAGCCTATGATGTCTTCTTCAACAGTCTCAATCCACCCGAGCAGTGGCAGAAGTGGAGGACGGTTATCATCACCGGTCAAAGAGAGGGAGGGCCGTATTATTTTGCCGTTGATGTCACCAATCCGGATGGGTATTCCTATGGTCCTGAATATCCAAGAGTTCTCTGGGAATGGACTGATCCTAAAATGGGTGGCTCATGGGCCAAACCCGATGTAGGTAAAATTAATGATGGAGGCACCATCAAGTATGTTGCCTTTATTACGGGAGGATATTCCGCAGGAAGTAACATCGGTAACAGTTTTTACATCATTGATATCGAAACCGGAACAACTTTAAAGGAATGGGTGAATTTAGGGACAAACGATAATAAGATTCCATCAGGACCGACCGCTTTCGATGCCAATAGTGATGGTTTAATCGATTATATCTACTTTGGGGATACAAAAGGAACAATGTGGAAAGTGAATGTGAAAAGCACAAATAAGAATGCTTGGAGTTGCGATCTATTATATACCCCTCCCTTGGCCCAGAGAAAACCAATCTTCTATTCGCCGACAGTGGTAAAAAATAATGAAGGGAGGATTCTGGTCTTCTTCGGCACCGGAGAAGAATTGAACCTTTTGACTGTTACGGACAACTATTTCTGGGAGGTCTGGGACGATAATGGAACAGGAAGAATCATCGGTTCGAACTGGCCCAAGATCTTAAACGGGCAGAAAGTTCTTTCATCTCCGGTCGTAGCCAATTATGTCGTCTATTTCACCTCATGGCTCTATACATCGAGCAGTGAATATTGCGGTGCAGGTTCGGGAAGGCTTTACGGTTTTAAGATTTCGAATGCAGGGGTTGAAGGCGGGCTTGCCGGACTGATATTAATAGATAACAATAATCAACCTAAACCGGTGACCGAATATGAGGTTATCGGTCCGGGGATACCCACCTCGCCAGTTGTAACGAATGGAAATATCTATGTCTCATCTAGTGTGGATGCAAAAAATGTCATCCGGATTAGATTTCTCGGATGGCCTGCGGCCAGAACAAGGTCATGGAGAGAGGTATTTTAAACTATTGGGCGTAGAAAATTTTTCATACCCATTAGATACAATTTTTGGGAACAGAAACTTTCCTGGAGGGGGTGGATTTAAAAATAGCTCAATAAATCAATAGGTTAAATAATATTTGCCGAATGGCATAGTATTTGCTGTATAAATAAAAGAATTTAGACCGAAAAAGCCAAACCACGAGCGATTGTGGGGCGGAAAGCCACGGATCCCAGGAATGACGGGATGGCCGGGTTGCCGAAGCCGAAACGAAGGGAACCGGGTTACCGTGGCTGAAATAGGTAATTCGGTTTTTTTCATTAAGAGGGAGAGTTAATTATGAAAAATCAAAAGGGAGTGACATTGCTCGAATTGATTGTCGTAATGATAATCATTGCCATTGGAGCGACATTAATGGCTCCTGGCATCAGCTCCTGGATGCCTCATTACAGACTGAGAAGCGCCACCCGAGACATCGTCTCCACGATGCGTGTTGCACAGATGAAGGCGATTTCAAATAATTTAACCCATGAGGTGTTCTTTGACCCCCCCAACAGGAGTTACAGGCTCCAGTATACTACTACTGGCGGGGTAACGATCTTAGACGGTGATCTCCAGGTATTGAGCAACGGATTCCAATTAAACACGACCTTTGCCGGAAATATTGCTACGTTTCGCCCGGATTCAACGATAACCAGCGGATCCGTGAATATCACCAATCCGAAAGGCTCTCAAAAGACAATCCAGTTAACCGGAAGAAGGATTAGAATTGTTGAATAAGAAAAACCTGCACTTATTGAAGTTTTAATTGGCTCGGTCCTTGTGGATGATACAGTAAGTCAGATTCGCAAAGAAACTGTTTACAGCTCTTTAGAATCCCTTCAAATGATAAGATTCTTATTTCTGAAGCTGTTGAAGCCTTCTGATCCTCTCCAGGGCCTCCGAAAAAGATTGATCCAGCCTTAAAACTTGGTTGAAGGTTTCGATGGCCTGAGAAAGCATTCCATTGGCCTCATAGGCAAGCCCCAGATTGAAGTGGAGCCGGACCAGTTTCTCTTTTGTTAACCCTTTAATCTGAGCGGCTTCTTTAAAACGTTGAATCGCCTGAGCGTTATCCCCTTTCTCAAGAAAACAACTGCCAAGCATAATGCAACAATCAAATTTGATGGAAGGATTCGAAGCGGCCAGTTCAAACTCTGAGATAGCATAGTCAAAGAGTTCCATCTCCTTATAGGCGATCCCCAGGTGATAGTGCATTTCCGAATCCTTGTCAGGGGAGGGAATTTCAGCCGCTTCAGGTAAAATTTGAGGTTCGAGGACCGAAGAGGGGAAGAGATCGGATTTGTCATCGAAGGATTTTATCTCTTCCTGAGAGGAATAATCAGTGGGAATAGAAAACTCAGCGGCAGGCATTGCTTTTGGAATATCTCTTGGCGGCGATGGCGTATCGGTGCCGTTCAGGGCTTTTTTGGCCTCCTGGTCATCGGGGTTTAACTCCAGGATACTCAAATAATAGTTTCTGGCATTTCCTGACAATCCCTCTTTCAGATATAATCTCGCAATGTTATGGAGGGCGTCAAGGTGCTTCGGATTAATAGAAAGAACCTTTTTATAGATTGAGATTGCTCGTGAATTGAGGTCTTCTTCCACATAAAGTCCAGCTAATTTCATATATTCTGTGATCGCTTTCTCATTTTCACCGTTTTTATAATAGAGGTCCCCCAGTTTTAAATAGAGGCGTTTGTCTTTAGGATCTACCTCGATCAGTTTAATATACTCTGAGATTGCCTTTTTAGGCTGGCCCTTCAGAATGAATTTCTGGACAAGGTCTAATATCTTCTCTTTATCGAGCGCCAAAAGAATCCCTCTTCTTTATAGAATAGTCTTACATGAAAACTTAATCAAAGAACCAGAAAAAGTCAAGCCTTTGAAATCTCGCCTTTGAAATTCCCTTTGAAATGCTATCCCTCTCGTGCAAGTCACTCCTGCCCTGTACTTCGATGCAGAGGCGGAAGTGAAACAGTTCTGGAACGAGGTCCGATAGGGGGGACATTCTCTCCGAGTCAGAGGCTCTTCCCTCCGGGTCAGAGCCCCCCTCTGGGGCAGAGCCTAAGCCAGAGGCCTGAGGCCCCATCTATCGAGAAATTGAAATGGGCCCCGCTAATCGGGATGGGAAATGAAACTCATTTCAAAGAGCTAAACAATCATTAACTATCTGATTCATTTTTGTAAGTCTCATAGACATTTCTTTTCCAGTGGACAAATATTGACCATTTTTTATCCAACCATTGTAATAGGCATAATTGGATATTGCGGAATTCATGAGACATTCTAAGAGATTAAGTGTTTTAAATATTTAAAACTTTTGGCATTTATTTTGCTTATTAACTTTCTGATAGTTAAACCCCATTAGAAATTCCAGCGGGGCATTATTTCTAACGGGGTAAAAAATATAGAATTTCAGAAAGATCCGATGATGGTTAAGAATTTAAAAAAAGTTTTGATCGTTGACGATGAAGAGACATTGACCTGGAGTATGTCGAAAAGCCTTTCAAAAGACAGAGATAAATACGAGGTGATTATTGCCAATAATGGTAGAGAGGCGCTGAATCAACTCAAAAAGAATGATATCGATTTAGTGATTTCGGACATTCGAATGCCTGATGTCAATGGTCTGGATCTGCTGGTGAGAGTGAAGAAGGAATTCCCCCAGACTAAGGTCATCATCATGACCGCTTACGGGTCTTCGGATGTCCAGAAAGAGGCGAATCGCAGGGGGTCGCTTTTTTATATTGAAAAACCCTTTGAAATAAATGATATTCGGAAGATCATCATCGATCTGATCGGAAAAAAGAAGGGGTTTCGGGGCAAGGTGGTAGGGCTTCAACTGACCGATGTGATTCAGATGAATTGTCTCAGCCGTTTGACCACCGCATTGACCGTGACCAGAAACGGGGAGAGGGGAACCATCTATTTAAATGAGGGAGAGGTCATTCATGCGGAATGTGGCGACCAGAAGGGAACAGAAGCCTTCTACCGCATTCTGAACTGGCAGGAAGGGGAATTTATTTCCAACATCGGAGTGACCCCACCGATGCAGACGATTTATCAAAATTGGGAGCATCTTTTGGTGGAAGCCATGCGAAGGAATGATGAAAAAATATAGGGGAGGTTTTATTTCCCTGCGACCATCAGGTTAGACATGAATATCATCATCACAAAAGAGGATTTAAAAAAGATAAACTTCTTTTTAGACAAGGTGGTTTCCTCTTCCCTTGCCCATTCGGTCCTCTTGATCGATCGATCTGGGCAGCTTATTGCACAATACGGAAACACCCTGGATATTGATATTGTGTCTCTTTCAGCGCTGACGGCAGCCAACTTCGGAGCTACTGCAGAAATCGCCAAAATTCTTGGAGAGGAAGAATTCACCCTTCTTTTTCACAAAGGGAAGAACGAAAATGTCTATTTTACCGCTATTGGCGAACATGTCATCATTGTCACTCTTTTCGATGATAAGACCTCTCTAGGGTTGATCCGGCTGCGCATTAACCAGATTACCGACGAGCTTTCAAATGCCCTCGTCTCGATCTTTGAAGAGAAGAAGGAGATTCCTGTTCTGAAGCCACAACGGCTTTTATGAAAGAAGGAGAAACGGTTTCATGCCTTTTATTAACTTCAGTAAAGACGAGATCCAATGCAAAATCGTTTATTACGGCGCCGGATTCTGCGGAAAGACCACCAATCTTCAGTACGTTTTTGCCCAGATGGGTGAGGACACCAAGGGGAAGATGGTTTCCATCGATACCCGAGGGGATCGGACACTCTTTTTCGATTTTCTGTCCCTGAATTTAGGAAAGATCAGGGGGTTTGATGTCAGGGTTCAACTTTATACCGTTCCCGGACAGGTTCATTACGACGCCACAAGGAAATTGGTCCTGAAGGGGGTGGACGGAGTCGTTTTTGTTGCCGATTCGTTAAAAGTTCAGAGGAAGAAAAACATCGAAAGCCTCATCAATCTGGCAAAGAACTTGGCGGAGAAGGGGGTCAGCATCCGAACGATTCCACTTGTCATCCAGTATAATAAGCGGGATCTGGATGGGACAGATTCCGAGCTCCTTCCCCTTGAGATATTAGAGAAGGACCTCAACTCCATGTTAAAAGTCCCTTCCGTTTCAGCCAGCGCATTGAAAGGGGCGGGAGTCTTTGAGACCTTGCGGGAGATCAGCAAGCTGGTTGTGAAAGATGTGAGCCGAAAGATTATGCTCGTCGATCAACAATTACGATGAGCCCCGTTAGAAAGGACGGGGCGTTAGCCTAACTTCTATAAGAATAAGAAATTTTAACTTTTTCTATTTCATTCCCGGCATAAATGTCGTAGCTTTCTAAAGGGGTGAGCTTAAAGGGGAGATCGATGACAGAGAAAACCATCGCAGAAGAGGATCTGAAGGGATTGGAAAAGGAGATCGATGCCGCTGTTGACCGCCTGTTCGTGGAGAAGGTAGGAGAACCATTGAAGAGCGCATCGGCCAGCCCTCCTCTACCCGGGGCATTTCAGGAGATGAAAAGAGAAGTTGAATGGGAAATGGTTCCGCCTGATCCCTTGACTCCTCTAACCGGGGCCACTCAGGAAATGAAAAGAGAAGTCGAATGGGAAATGGTTCCGCCTGATCCC
>Ga0209253_10002506_pt1 | contig 16264 bp, 16 predicted proteins | sample FrelakmetBRP12BR_FD_187145 | JGI IMG/M metagenome (GOLD analysis project Ga0209253, IMG submission 187145) | Freshwater lake sediment microbial communities from the University of Notre Dame, USA, for methane emissions studies - BRP12 BR (SPAdes)... | ecosystem: Environmental > Aquatic >...
CCGACACGCGGCCCGAATGTCCCGACCTCGTCGAGAAATGCCCTTTGTGCATCCGCGCCGGATACATCGACGCTGAATACGGAACGGCAGCGATGATGGATGGTTTCGCGAATTCGGGCGACGATGCCGAAACGCAGCAGCAATGCCGCGACATCATCTGCAAGGCCGCGGCTAGACGTCGAGAAATATACACGCGAGGCGCCCTCCGTTCCGGCCTTGCGCGGGGAGATGCATCCGTCCGTGGCCCACAGATGCCGCAGCAGCAACGCGACCTGAGGATTCGCGAGCTGGAAGACGGACCGGGGCAGACGCTTCTCGTGGGAGCGCTGACCGAAGACTCCCAACTGCTTGAGCCAGGCACCGACCCCCGCGGGATGCCAGTGACTGCCGTTGCCGGAAATGAGCAGCTGATGCGAGCGTCCCCGGCCCGGGTAGCGTTTGACGTCGCTTCCCAGTGCCCGGGCGCTTTCCGCAACGGCCTGGCTGTTCGCCTCCGATGCCGTCGCGTACCGCATCGGCTGACCGTTGAGGTAGCTTCCATCGCCTACCATCTGGCCAAGGAGGACGAGTTCATCGTCCTTCCACGAGATGGGTTCCGCAGGTGCAGGGGCGTACCGTGCAAGCGCAATGCGCTGTCCGGTCGCCAACTCCGAAACACGGCGCCAACCGTGGCCGGCAAGCAGGCGATGTTCCGCGGTCGCGCGCAAGACCCGTCCGCTCGCCAACGATACACGGTAGATCGGCTTGACCCCTTTCGACCAGACGACCTCCGCCTGGGCCGTGACCAGCTTCTGCGCGCCGTCGACCGCAACGACCACCGGACGATGGCCCACCAGCTCGTGAATCGGCAGTCGAGTGCCGTCGGCAGTGACGACCAGCGTGTCCCCCGTCACGCACTCGCGCAGGTCCGACATCACCGGCCGCTTGTTCGGTCGCTGCTCGAGCGAGCGGTTCAACTGCGACAGCGCCATTACCGGCACCTTGAGTTCCTTCGCGAGCGACTTCAGCGACCGCGAGATCTCTGAGATCTCCGTGGCGCGGTTCTCGCCCGCCGACTGTGCCTGCATGAGCTGGATGTAGTCGACGATCACGAGGCCAAGCTGTCCGTATTGTTTCTGCAGCCGCCGCGCGCGCGAGCGTACCTCGATCGCGTTGAGCGAAGGGGTCTCGTCGATCAGGATCGGCGCCTCCGACAGGCGCCCGAGCGCACTCGACAGGCGCTCCCAGTCGTCCGGACCGAGCCGTCCGGTGCGCAGCTTGTGCTGATCGAGCCTGCCCACCGACCCGATCATGCGCATCGCGAGCTGCGACGCTCCCATTTCCATCGAGAACACGACGACGGGCATCTTGAGCTCGAGCGCGACGTGCTCGCCGATGTTGATCGCGAGCGAGCTCTTGCCCATCGACGGGCGGCCCGCGACGATCACGAGGTCGCCCGGTTGCAGGCCGGACGTCATGCGATCGAGGTCGGTATAGCCGGTCGCCACACCCGTGACGTCCGAAGGATCGTCGCGGTTGTAGAGCATCTCGATCCGGTCGACGACGCCGGCCAGCAGGTCCTTCAGCAGCGCGAAGGTGCGCTGTCCGCGCGTGCCCTGCTCGGCGATGTGCAGCACCTTCGCCTCGGCGTCGTCGAGCACGCTCTTCGCGCTTCGGCCCAGCGGGTTGTACGCGGAGTCGGCGATCTCGCCGGCCGTGGCGGCGAGCTGGCGCAGGATCGACCGCTCGCGGACGATCGCCGCGTAGTGACGGATGTTCGCCGACGTCGGCACGTTCTGCACGAGCGCGCCGAGATACGCGAGTCCGCCGACGTAGTCGAGCTTCTGCACCGACCCGAGCGTCTCGGAGAGCGTGATCACGTCGACGGGCTTGCCCTCGCTCCCCAGCGCAACGATGTGCCGGTAGATGACGCGGTGCGCGTCGCTGTAGAAGTCGTCCTCGGACAGGACATCGCCGATACGGTCCGCCGCCTCGTTGTCGAGCAGCAGGCCGCCCAGGATCGACTGCTCCGCCTCGAGCGAATGCGGCGGGAGCTTCAGCGACTCGAGTTGGGGATCGTCGGGCATGGCGGGACGTGACGGGGAACCTGTCGATTCTACTGCGCGGCGCTAAGGCGGACCATCGGCCGAAAGAAAAAGGCCGCGCGATGCGCCGCGCGGCCTCTTCGTCGGGACGACGCTGCTCGAGCGTCAGCCCTGGCTGGTATCGCCGATCACCGTCACGGTGATGTTCGCGACGACGTCCGTGTGCGGCGCGACGGTCAGCGGGAAGTCGCCGATGTGCTTCAGCGGCCCCTCCGGCATCCGGATCATCGCCTTCTCGACGGCGAGTCCCTGCGCCTTCAGCGCCTCCATCACGTCGACGTTCGTCACCGACCCGAACAGGCGCCCGTCGACGCCCGACTTCTGCGTGATCTTCACGACGAGGCCCTCGAGCTTCTCGGCGAGGCCCTGCGCCGCCGCGAGCTTGGCGCCCGCCGCGGCTTCGAGCTCGGCGCGCTTGTCCTCGATGATCTTCACGTTCTCGGCCGTCGCGCGCTTGGCCTTCCCTTGCGGGATCAGGAAATTGCGCGCGTAGCCGTTCTTCACCTTCACCACGTCGCCCAGGTTGCCGACGTTGGCGATCTTCTCGAGCAGGATGATCTGCATGTTCGGCTCTCCCTAGTGCCGGTCGGTGAACGGAAGCAGCGCGAGGAACTGCGCACGCTTGATCGCCGTCGACAGCTGGCGCTGGTAGCGGGCCTTGGTGCCCGTCACGCGCGCCGGCATGATCTTGCCGTTTTCCTGCACGAAGTCCTTCAGGACGTCGATGTCCTTGTAGTCGATCTCCGTGACCTTCTCGGCCGTGAAGCGGCAGAACTTGCGGCGCTTGAACAGCGCATTGCCGCGGTCGCGCTTCTTCAGGTCCTTCTTGCCTTTGCCTTTACCTCTTCCCATCGGGCGGGGCATCGTGATTCCTTTCGTTCTCGAGTTCGATGTGCGTGATGTGCAGCGCGACGGTCACGCCTGTCCGGTAGCGCCGCGCGAGGAATCCCTCGCAGCGGAGTCCGCCACCGACAGGCGCCCGGCCGAGCTTCCTGGCCACGTCCCCGAATGCCACCGCGAACACTTCGCATTCGACCTTGCGCTGCCCGCCTGCCTCGGCCTGCACGGACGCGTGGAGGAGCGTGCAGTCGATCGCCGGGATGCCGGCGGGCGTGTAGCGGAGGTCGCCGCGTTGCGTGAGCGTGGCGTCGAGCGTGAGCCGGTTCTCGCCCGGCACGTCGGCTGCCGTGTCCTGTCGACGCTAGGCTGCCGTCGCGGGCGCCGCCGGCGCAGGCGCTGCCGCCTCCGCCGCGCGCGGCGTGTCGGTTTCGCGTGCGTCGCGGTTGGTGAGCGACCGCGCCTTCTCTTCCTTCATCATCGGCGAGGGCGCGACCTTCGCGTCGCGCGTCGCGACGATCAGGTGGCGCAGCACCGCGTCGTTGAACTTGAACGCGTGCTCGAGCTCGTCCAGCGTCGCCTGGTCGCACTCGATGTTCATGAGGACGTAGTGCGCCTTGTGCACCTTCTGGATCGGGTACGCGAGCTGCCGGCGGCCCCAGTCCTCGAGGCGATGGATGAGGCCCTTGTGGCCCGTCACCATCGTGCGGTACCGCTCGATCATCGCGGGCACCTGCTCGCTCTGGTCGGGGTGCACGATGAACACGATTTCGTAATGACGCATATGCAGAACACTCCTTTCGGTCGGTGGGTGACGGTCCGCTCGTGCGTGCTGCCTCAAAGGACCGTCGGCGGCCTCCCCGTCTGCGGCGGGTGAGGCAAGGGAGCCGAAAAGTATAGCTGAATTCGCTTGAACGATCAATGAGATAGCAGCGAAGACGCGCAGCCCCCGGCGGACGGCGCACGCCGGCGCGGTCCAAATATCCTTTTGATTCAGTGCACTGGGGCGGAAGCCGCCGCCGGGCCGGTCAGCGGCCGGCGGCCAGCCCCGGGCCATTGCGCGCCGCCTGCGCGAGCAAGGCGTCGCGCTCGGCCTTGGAAAGCGCGGCCACCAGCCGCACCCGCGCGTAGAACCGCGCGAGGTCGCCGCCCTGCTCCGCAAGCAGCGCGCGGAACGCCGGCACCTGCGCCGTGTACAGCGCGACGGACGCGACGCTCGCGTTGTTGGGCCCCCCGCCTTCGTGACCCGCGAACCAGCGATCGTAGCCGGCCAGGCCGGGTTCACCGGCTTTCGATTGCTGGTATGCGGCCTTCATCGCACCGAACACCGCCGCCTTCTCCGCGCGCTTCACGCCTTCCGGCGCGTCGCTCGCGTAGACGGCGTCAAGGCGCGCGCGCGCGTCGCCGATCAGGTCGCGGAACGCATGGCGCAGCCGCTCGTTGCGCGCGTACTGCGCATCGAGTGCCGGATTGCGCTGCGCCGTGAGCCAGCGGGTCACGCCCGCTTCCTCGACGGCCGTGGCGAACGACTCGTTGAACTGCGTGTCGTCCTTCACGTAGACGACCTGGTGCGCGAGTTCGTGGAACACCATGCGCGCGACCTCGACCTCCGGCCAGCGCACGAACGTCGACAGCACGGGATCGTCGAAATAGCCGAGCGTCGAATAGGCAGGCACGCCGCTGACCCAGACGTCGTCGCCGGCCGCGCGGAGCCGCGCCGCCTCCGCGCGCGCATCGGCCTCGTCGAAGTAGCCGCGGTAATTCACGCAGCCCGCGACCGGGAAGCACCACTGGCGCGGCGTCAGCGACAGCTCCGGCGCAGCGAACACGTTCCACACGACGAAGGGGCGGCCGAGATCGGCGTACCGCGTGTAGCTCGCGTTGTCGGGCAGGCCGAGCTCGTGGCTTGCGTACGCGCGGATCTCCTGCACCCGGGCGAGCCTTGCCTTGAGCGCCGCGTCCTCCGAGTCGCCGATCACGGCGGGGATCGGCTTCGCGCGCGCGAGAATGTCCATCTGACCCGCCGCACCCTGCCAGTAGTAGTCGACCGCCTCCATCGCACCGCAGCCGGAAAGCGCCACGGCCGCGACGAGCGCGCACGCGCGCCGCATCGTCAGCGCCGCAGGAATCGCGCGAGCCGCGCGACGCCGTCCTCGAGCTTCGGCTGGTCGATCGTGTACGCGAAGCGCACGTGGCGGTCGGCGTGGTGCTGGCCGAAGTCCAGTCCGGGCGTGATCGCGACGCCGCAGCCTTCGAGCACGTCGCGGCAGAACTGCTCGCTGCCTTTGCCGAAGGCCGAGCAGTCGGCGTAGACGAAGAACCCGCCGGTCGGCATCACCGGGACGCCGAAGCCGAGCGCGCGCAGCGCCGGCACCAGGAAATCGCGCCGCGCCTCGAACGCATGCCGGCGCTCCTCGAGCAGCGCGAGCGTCGGAGGCTCGAAGCACGCGAGCGCCGCGCGCTGCGACGGCGTCGCCGGCGAGATGTAGAGGTTCTGCGCAAGCTTCTCGAGGTCGCGCACGTGGCGCTCCGGCGCGACGAGCCACCCGAGCCGCCAGCCCGTCATGTTGAAGTACTTGGAAAAGCTCGACACGACGAACGCGTCGTCCGCGAACTCGAGGACGCTGCGCGGCCGTGCGCCGTACGTCAGGCCCAGGTAGATCTCGTCGACGATGAGCTCGCCCCCGCGGTCGGACATCGCGTCCGCGATGCGGCGCATCTCGTCGAACGGGACCACGGTGCCGGTCGGATTGGACGGCGACGCGATCAGCGCCCCGCGCGTCGCGGGCGTCCAGTTCCGTTCGATCAGATCGGCCGTCAGCTGGTAGTTCGAGTCCGGGCCGACGGGAATGCCGACGGAGGCCCCTTCGAGCACGCGCACGAAGTGGCGGTTGCACGGATAGCCGGGGTCGGACAGCAGGATGCGGTCGTCCCGGTTCACGAGCAGCGCCATCACGAGGAGCAGCGCGGCCGACGAGCCCGCGGTGACGACGATGCGCTCGGGCGAAACGGCAACACCGTAGTGATCCGCGTAGTGCGCGGCGATCGCGCGCCGCAGCTCGGGCAGGCCGAGCGCCGACGTGTAGTAGATGTCGCCGGCGGCGATCGCCCGCTGCGCGGCGGCCACGACGAGCGGCGGCGTCGGAAAGTCCGGCTCGCCGATTTCCATGTGCACGACGGTGCGGCCGGCGGCCTCCAGTGCGCGCGCGGCCGTCTGCACCTCCATCACGTGGAAGGGGGCGATTTCCGCGACACGCGCCGCCGTGCGAATGCGGGTATCCATCGAAAGTCGTAGCGCCATGCGTCCCCGGAAAGCGCTATCGTACCGCTTGCCACCCGATCGACCAACGCCGCCGCGCCATGCATCGACTCTCCCTCTCACGGACTGCCGTGCATCCTGTCGTGCTCGGCGTCGCGCTCACTGCCGCGCTGACGGCCGCGCCGCAGCGGGCCGCCGCGCAGATCTTCAAGTGCGCGGACGGCCGCGGACAGGCCGTCTACCAGGACGCGCCCTGCCCGCCCGGACGCGAACTCGCGAACCTCGCCACGCAGCCACCGCCGGTATCGGTGATCCCGCTGCGTCCGCTGCCCGGCACCGTGTCGCGCGCGACGACGCCGACCGCACCAAAATCCCACGCCACGCCCGCGCGGAAGGAGCGGCCCGCGGCCGGCGATCCTGCGGAGCGCCGCCACCTGCATCCGGGCATGCACGAGGGCGAGGTCCTCGCGCGCGTCGGCGCGCCGGACATGAAGAGCGGCGGCGGCGGCCGCAAGGTCGCACGGTGGTCGTACCTGCCGTCCGCGCGGGATCCCCAGACGCTCACGACGGTCGTGTTCGAGTACGGGAAGGTCGTCGAGGTCGAGCGCAAGGTGGTCCGGTGAGGGCTCTCGTGCAGCGCGTGCGCGACGCGTCCGTCGCCGTCGACGGCCGCGTCACGGGCAAGATCGCCCGCGGCCTCCTCGTGCTCGCCGGCGTCACCGCCGACGACACGGCGGAGGATCGCGACTGGCTCGTGCGCAAGATCGTCCAGTTGCGGGTGTTCGACGACGACGCCGGCGTGATGAACCGGTCGGTCCACGACGTCGGCGGCGAGATCCTGGCGGTGTCGCAGTTCACGCTGTACGCGTCCACGCGCAAGGGCAACCGCCCCTCCTACACCGCCGCAGCCCCGCCGGACGTCGCGGCGCCTGCGTTCGACGCGTTCGTCGCGGCGCTCGCATCCGCATTGGGCAAGCCTGTTCCTACGGGCATCTTCGGCGCGCACATGCTGGTGGCGTCGAGCAACGACGGACCGGTCACGATCTGGCTCGACTCGCGCGCGCGCGAGTAAGCGACACGTAAACGCGGAGCGACGGTCGCGTGTTGAGGCGTCGCCGGGCTTCGTGGACGGCAGGAACCATTTGTCCTTCGGCACGACCTTCGCGTCCGATTGGTACGCAGGCGCCGCGCGCCACGCGCTCCGGTGTTCGCGCCGCGCGATCGTCGGCGAACGGGGCGCCGATGCGCATCTCGACGGCCGGCGCGAGCTGCGCGGGTGTCAGCGGGTCGATCCGGATCGACCTGTACCACTCACGGCATACACCGCCGACGCGAAGGGGAACAGCGCTCGGCCGCCAGAGCCGGCATGGCGCGCAGGACCGGTTTGGGGCACTGCGGCGACCCAAACCAGCGAACGTCCAGCCGCGGCAGGGCGCCGGGCGACGTCGTCATTGTCTGCGGTCGCCGTCCTGCGGGGATCCGTGGGCGCACAATGCGGCGGGACGACCTTGAGGCGGATCAACCGTCGCAACGTGCCGAAATGGTTCACTTCCTCGTACCCGTTTGATCGACCCCGCAACCGCGCACTCGACCCCATGCCTGCGTTCCGCCTCCCTCGCCGCGTCCTCGCGATCATCGCCGTCGGCGGCGTCGCGCTGGCGTTGGCCGTGTACTTCGCATCCCGCGGCGCGGCGGTGGACGTCGCGCAGGTGGAGTCCACCCGCATCACGCAATCGGTGGTGGTGAGCGGGCGCGTGCTCGCACCCGCCAAGGCCGACATCGGCGCCGCGATCACAGGCCGCGTGCAGGCGGTGCCGGCCGACGAAGGCAACCACGTCAACGCGGGCGCGCTGCTGATCGAACTCGAGCAGGCCGAGCTCGCGTCCGCGCTCGCGCAGGCGCGCGCCTCGGAGGCCGCGGCGCAGACGCGTATCCAGCAATGGCGCGAAGTGGGGGCGCCGAATGCGGGCCAGCTCCTCGCGCAGGCCGAGGCGAACTATCGCGTCGCCGAGCGCGACGCCGCGCGCCAGGAGCAGTTGTTCAAGCAGGGTTTCATCGGCGAGGCGCGCGTCGACGAGTCGCGGCGCGCGGCGGCCGTCGCGAAAAGCCAGCTCGAGTCCGCCAAGTCCACCGCGACGGCCTTCGGCGCGGCGGGCACCGAGCGCAGGCTGCTCGAGGACCAGCTGGTGCAGGCGCGCGCCGCGCGCGATGCCACGGCGGCCAAGCTCGCGCAGACGCGCATCGTCGCGCCGGCGGCCGGCATGATCCTCGACCGGAGCGTGGAGCCCGGCGACATCGTGCAGCCGGGCAAGCGCCTGATGACGCTCGCGGTCGACGGTCCCACGCGCCTGACGGCGCTGATCGACGAGAAGAACCTGTCGCTCGTGAAGGTCGGGCAGGCTGCGATCGCGGCCGCCGACGCGTTCCCGGACGCGCGCTTCCCGGCAAGGCTCGAGTATCTTTCGCCCGGCATCGACGTGCAGCGCGGCACGGTCGAGGCGAAGTTCAGCGTGACGTCGCCGCCCGCGTTCCTGCGCTCCGACATGACCGTCGCGATCGACATTGGCGTGGCCGACAAGGAGAAGGCGCTGGTCGCGCCGGCCGGCGCCGTGCGTGACGCGGGTCTGCCCGAGCCATGGGTGCTCGTGCTGCGCGACGGCCGCGCCGAGCGCCGTGCCGTGAAGCTCGGCGCGCGCACGCAAGCACGGGCAGAGCTGCTCGCGGGTGTCGCCGCCGGCGACACGCTGATCGTCACGCCCGGCATCGAACCGGGCCAGCGCGTGCGCGTGCGCTAGGCGCAGGCGCTCATACCCGATGCCGTTCGAATGGGTGGTCGCACTGCGGTTCCTCCGCGAGGGCCGATTCCAGACGGCGCTCATCGTCGGCGGCGTCGCGGCCGGCGTCGCCGTCTTCATCTTCATCACGGCGCTGGTGAATGGCCTGCAGGCGAACACGATCCGGCGCACGCTCGGCACGCAGGCGCACATCGTCGTCCGGCCTGCCGAGGAAGTCGCGCGCTCGCAGCGAAGCAATGCCGCCGGCACGGAGGCCATGCCGAGCGTCGAGGCGCGCGCGCAGCGGCTGCGCTCGATCGACCAGTGGCAGCCGCTCGAAGCCGAGCTCGCGCGCACGCCGGGCATCGTGGACGTCTCGCCGATGGTGTCCGGACCGGGATTTGGCGTACGTGGCGATGCCAGCAAGTCCATCGCGATCATCGGCATCGATCCCGTCCGGTACAACCGGATCGTTGCCATCGGCGACAAGCTGGTGGACGGCGAGTTCCGCGTTCAGGCGGGCGAGGCGGTGCTCGGCCGCGATCTCGCGTTGGACCTGGGCATCGGCATCGGCGATCGCGTCCGGCTCGTCACGGCCGCGAACGAGGTGATCACGGCGGACACGTTCACCGTCACGGGTATCGTCGATCTCGGTGTACGCGAGCTGAACCGGCGCACCGTCTACGTCGGCCTGCGCACCGCGCAGAACCTGCTGTCGCTGCCCGGCGGCGCGTCGCAGCTCGATCTCACGGTGACGAACCTCTTCGATGCCGAGCGGATCGCGCAGCTGCTGGCGGCGAGAACGGGCCTGACCGTCGAATCCTGGATGAAGACGAACGAGCAGCTGCTCGCGGCGATCAACGCGCAGACCGTGACCACACGGATGATCCGCCTGTTCGTCGCTGCGATCGTCGTGCTCGGCGTCGCGAGCGTGCTGGTCGTTTCGGTCGTGCAGAAGCGGCGCGAGATCGGCATCCTCCGCGCGATGGGTGCGCCCGGCGCCAAGATCCAGCGCGTGTTCCTGCTGCAGGGCGCGATCGTCGCGTTGACCGGATCGGTGCTCGGCTGCGGGCTGGCGGCGACGATGATGCTCGTGTTCCTGAAACTCGCGCGCAACGCCGACGGCACGCCGCTGTTCGACCTCGTGATCGAACCTCAGCTGTTCGCGATCGCCAGCGCCGGTGCGGTCGTGTGCGGACTTCTCGCGGCGGTCGCACCCGCGCGGCGCGCGGCTGCGCTCGATCCCGCGCAGGCGATCAGGATGTGACGATGGTTGCGTCGCTCATCGAACTCGCGGGCATCTGCAAGAGCTACGGACTGGGGACCGAGGTCGAGGTCGAGGTGCTGCACGGCATCGGCCTCGCCCTCGCGGAGGGCGAGTTCGCCGCGCTGATCGGTCCCTCGGGATCGGGCAAGTCGACGCTGCTCAACCTGATCGGGCTGCTGGAGCCGCCCACCGCCGGGTCCTACACGATCCTCGGCCGCGAGACGTCCGCGCTGACCGACGACGAAATCACCGCGCTGCGCGGGCGCACGATCGGCTTCGTGTTCCAGTTCCACCATCTGCTGCCGGCGTTCACCGCGACGGAGAACGTGCTGCTGCCGGGCCTCATCGCCGACGGGCCGATCACGCCCGCGCGGCGCGAGTCGGCGCGCCAGCTTCTGCGGGACGTGGGGCTCGCGGAACGCCTCGACTACCCGCCGCGCAAGCTCTCGGGCGGCCAGCAGCAGCGCGTGGCGATCGCCCGCGCACTGGCGCTGTCGTCGCCACTCGTGCTCGCCGACGAACCGACCGGCAATCTCGACACCCATGCCGCGGACGAGATCTTCGCGCTGATGCGCCGGTTCAACCGCGAGCGCGGCACGGCGTTCCTCATCGTCACGCACGACCCGCGCCTCGCCCGCCGCTGCGACCGCATCATCGAGCTCGTCGACGGACGCATCGCGAGCGACCGCGCCAACGACGCGGTCGCAACCCCGAGCGCGTGAGGAGTGGCCAGGCGACCGAAGGGCCGCTCCCGAGGTCGCCGCTCCCTCGGGGGGAGGACACTTGACGGGTGAATGCAATTCGCGCGCCTAACTCACCCGTGCCTCATTTCGAGCGAAGCGAGAAACCTGCTTCTGAACGATGTCAATCAGCTGCAACAGCAGGTTCCTCGCTTCGCTTCGGAATGAGACCAACCAGAGCGATCCGTCGACGCGTCTCAACGGCCTGCTACCCCTCCAGCAGGCTCCGCAGCATCCACGCGTTTTTCTCGTGGATCTGCATCCGCTGCGTCAGCAGGTCGGCCGTCGGCTCGTCGTGCGCCTTGTCGACGGACGGGAAGATCGAGCGCGCCGTGCGCACGATGGCCTCGTTGCCCGCGACCAGCAGCCGCACCATGTCTTCCGCCTTCGGCTGGCCCGGCGTCTCCTTGATCGACGCGAGCTTCACGTACTCGGCATAGGTGCCGGGCGCGGGGAAGCCGAGCGAGCGGATACGCTCGGCGATGAGGTCGTTCGCGAGCCACAGCTCGTTGTACTGCGTCTCGAACATGAGATGCAGCGTGTTGAACATCGGCCCCGTCACGTTCCAGTGAAAGTTGTGCGTCTTGAGGTAGAGCGTGTAGTTGTCGGCCAGCAGCTTCGACAGCCCGGACGCGATCTTCTCGCGCTCCTTCGCGCTGATGCCGGTGTCGATGGACGGTGCCGTGACTTTCTTCTCTTTCATTGCGGGACTCCTGACGGGGGATTGCGTTGGACACGGGCGGCCGATGCCTCGGTTCGATTTTACGGCAACGCCGCCGCACGGCGCGACCGTACAGGACGTGTCATATGCGAGCGGCGAGCGTCGCGACGTCGCGTTGCGACCTCGCGGGAATTCCTTTCCTCAAAGCGAACTGTGGCAAGGCCTAAGGGAGGTCGAACAGCAGCACTTCCGCATCGCGGCCCGCGTCGATGCGCACTTCGGGTTCGCCTTCGATGCGCACCGCGTCGCCGGCGCCGAGCGGCGCGCCGTTCACGTTCACGGCGCCGCGCGCGACGTGCACGTAGGCGCGGCGGCCCGGTGCGACCGCGTGCACCGCGGACTCGCCGCCGTCGAACAGCCCGGCGTACAGCCTCGCATCCTGGTGGATCGCGACGGCGCCGCCTTGCCCGGCGGGCGCTGCCAGCAGCGCCAGCCGGCCGCGCTTCGCGTCGCGGTCGACGCGCGCCTGCTCGTACGAAGGCGCGATCCCGCGCTGCGCGGGCTCGATCCAGATCTGCAGGAAATGCACGAGGTCGGTGCGCGAAGGGTTGAACTCGCTGTGCAGCACGCCGCGGCCCGCGCTCATGCGCTGGACGTCGCCCGGCGCGATGATCGAGCCGTTGCCCATGTTGTCCTGGTGCGACAGCTGCCCGTCGAGCACGTAGGAAATGATCTCCATGTCGCGATGGCCGTGCGTGCCGAAGCCCATGCCCGGCTGCACGCGGTCCTCGTTGATCACGCGCAGCGGTCCGAAGCCCATGTGCGCCGGATCGTAGTAGTCGGCGAAGGAGAAACTGTGGTGCGAGTCGAGCCACCCGTGGTTGGCGTGGCCGCGTTCTCCGGCAGGACGGTGGACGATCATTCTAATCTCCTGATTGGCGAGTGCGTGCCCGTTCCGGACGCGCTGTTTCCATGTACACCCATAATGGGGTTGCTTCGCCGCGAAGGGAAGCAGAGAATATTCACGGAATCATTCATATTTTTTGCACATGGCACTTTCCCTCGATGCGCTCGCGGTTCTCGACGCGATCGACCGTCGCGGCAGCTTCGCGGCGGCGGCGGTGGAGCTCGACCGCGTGCCGTCCGCGATCACGTACACGGTGCGCCGGCTCGAGGACGACCTCGACGTGCTGCTGTTCGATCGGCGTGGCCACCGCGCGCAGTTCACGCCCGCCGGTCGTGCGCTCCTCGACGCCGGCCGCGAACTGCTCGCGGCGGCCGGCGACGCCGAGCAGCGCGTCAGGCGCGTCGCGTCCGGATGGGAGTCGCTGCTGCGGATCGCCGTCGACGCGGCGATTCCGCTCGCGCGCGTGTTCCCGCTGGTCGCGGCGTTCTACGCGCACTGCGAGGCCCAGCGGGCCGCGCACACGCAGTTGCGGATCGGGCGCGAAGTGCTGGGTGGAGCGTGGGACGCGCTGGCCGAAGGGCGCGCGGACCTCGTGCTCGGCGCCGCCGGCGATCCGCCTGCGGGCGGCGGCTACCGGTACCGCGTGCTGGCCGAGGTCACCAGCGTGTTCGCCGTCGCGCCGACACATCCGTTGGCGACCGCGCCGGAGCCGCTGTCGGAGACGGCGATCGCGCGTCACCTGGGTGTCGTCGCCGCGGACAGCTCGCGGCGGCTCGCGCCGCGGACGATCGGCCTCCTGTCCGGCCAGCCCACGCTGACGGTGCCCGACCTCGACGCGAAGCTCGCCGCCCAGATCGCCGGCCTCGGATGCGGCTTCCTGCCCTACCCGCTTGCCGCGGACGCGATTACATCCGGCCGCCTCGTCGTGCGCGCCGTGGAAACGCCGCGGCCGCCGGCGCGCGCGCATCTCGCGTGGCGCAGCGCGAAGCCAGGCAAGGCGCTCGCATGGTGGATCGACGCGGCGACGCGCGCGGATTGGCGCTACCTGGCCGCCGCGCCCACGTTGCCGCCGGCGCCCGTCGGGCGCGGCCGGCGCCGCGCGACGTAGCGGGTCGTCACCAGCGCAGCGTCGCGCCGGCGAGCCACACCTCGCGCGTGGCCGCGCGATTGAGCCTCGCTTGGAATCCGACGTCCACGTCGAGCCATGCGTTGACCGTGTAGATGAGCCCGGTCCGCGCGACCACGGGCCACTGCGCATTGCCGGGATTCGTGTTGGAGAAGGTCGCCGCCTCGACGAACGCGCGCAGCGGCGCGTCGTCCGGCCGCGTCACCGCGACGGTGAATGCGCCGAGGTTCGCGCGCGTCCCCGGCTGCCGCGTGTAGGCATACGCCGCATTCGCGTAGACGGCGTAGTCGGAGAGCATCCACCCGGCGATGCCGATCGCATGCCAGCCGACGCGGTCGGAACCCAGCCCGGCCTCCGCATCGCCGGTCGGCAGGTCGACCCCGGCGCGCACCGCGAGTCCGATCGTGTCGGATTCGTGGAAACGCCATTTGACGTCGAGCAGCAGATCGCCGCTGCCGAACAGCGTCGGACCCTGCGCCGGCGCCTGGCGCACCACGATGCCGAGCGCGATCAGGTCGACATTGGGGGCGACCCCCAGCGACAGCTGCGGAAAGAAGCCGGTCTCGCGGCCGTTGACGTCCGGTGCTCCCTGACGCGCCGCGGCGCCCAGCTCGAGTTCGATGCGGCCGGTCCCCTGCGTTCCGGGATCCTCGGTGATGAACGGATGCGCGGCGAGCGCGGGGCCGCACGCGAGTGCGGCGAGCGTGCCGCGCAGCCAACGTGCAACGGGCGAGGATACGCAGCGCATGGCGGTCGAGTGTGCGTCCCGCTCGCCCGGATGGCAAGCGAGGCCCTTTCCGATCCTAGAGCTTGTACGCCGCCTTCGCGAAATCGTGCGCGAGGCCCGGCGCCAGCGCGAACGCCTCGTCCTCGCCGATCTTGTGCTCGACGACGAGCGTCGCGAGGAAGCGGCAGTCGATGCGACGCGCGACGTCGTGCCGCGCCGGGATCGACATGAACGCTCGCGTGTCGTCGTTGAACCCCACCGTGTTGTAGAACCCGGCGGTCTCGGTCGCCTGCTCACGGAAGCGGAGCATGCCCTCGGGGCTGTCGTGGAACCACCACGGCGGACCGAGCTTCAGCACGGGATAGTGGCCGGCGAGCGGCGCGAGTTCGCGCGAGTACGACGTTTCGTCCAGCGTGAACAGGATGACCGTGAGCGCCGGTTCGTTGCCGTACTTGTCGAGCAGCGGGCGCAGCGCGCGCACGTAGTCGGTGCGCGTCGGGATGTCGGCACCCTTGTCGCGGCCGAACCGGCTGAATACGAGCGGATTGTGGTTGCGGAAACTCCCGGGATGGATCTGCATGACGAGGCCGTCGTCGATGCTCATCCCCGCCATCTCGGTCAGCATCTGGCCGCGGAACGCTTCCGCTTCCGCCGCGGTGATCGTGCCGGCCAGCGCACGGTCGAGCAGGCGCTGGCATTCCGCGGGCGAGAGGTCGGACGTCTGCGCGGTCGGATGGCCATGGTCGGTCGACGTCGCGCCCATCGACTTGAAGTACGCGCGGCGCTTGCGATGCGCGGCGAGGTACCCGGACCACGTCGCCGTGTTCTCGCCGGTGAGCGCGCCGAACTGCGCGACGTTGCCGGCGAAGCCCTCGAACTCCGGGTCGACGACCGGATCGGGCCGGTAGGCGGTGACCACGCGGCCACGCCAGCCCGACGCGCGGATCTTCCGGTGATGCGCGAGCGGGTCGAGCGGCGACTCGGTTGTCGCGATGACCTCGATGTTGAAGCGCTCGAACAGCGCGCGGGGCTGGAACTCCGGCTGCGCGAGCGCGGCGTTGATGCGGTCGAAGTAGCGGTCCGCCGATTCCGGCGTCAGCCGCTCGTCGATGCCGAAGACCGTCGCGAACGCGTGATCGAGCCACGTACGCGTCGGCGTGCCGCGGAACAGGTGGTAGTGCGCGGCGAACGTGCGCCAGATCTTGCGCGTGTCGGTCTCGACCGGACCGCCATCGGTCGCGTCGCCGCGCCGGGGAATCCCCAGGTCCTCGAGGCGCAGGCCCTGGCTATACAGCATCCGGAACACGTAATGGTCCGGCGTGATGAACAGAGTCGTCGCGTTGGCGAACGGCGTGTCGTCGGCGAACCACTGCGGATCGGTGTGCCCGTGCGGGCTCACGATCGGCAGGTCGCACACGGTCGCGTAGAGACGGCGCGCCACGGCGCGCGTCGCCGGGTCAGACGGGAACAGGCGGTCGGGATGGAGGTTCAGCGGAATGGGCATGGCGGTTGACTCACTGTTCAAACTCGCTTTTCACATCGAGGCGCCGGGACGCCGAGGAGTGCTGGCCGCGTGCGGCGGCGGACTTGGACGAGTCTTCCGCACGGCGTCAGGTCAGCGACGGGCGACCACGCAACGAACGACATACTCGGCGCCTCGGCGTTTCTTTGTGAAACGAGTTCACGCCACACCGAGATGCCTCGCCAGCGTCGTCCGCGCGCCGTCCTTGAACAGCGCGATCACGTTCGCGCGCACCGCCGTGCGAAACGCGTAGTGCGCAACCAGGTCGATGCCGAACACGCTCGCGAGATCCAGAAATCCGTCCGCGACGGGTCCCGGGTCGCTGCCCGCGTCGCGCACGATCTGCCGGAACTCGCCGGC
>Ga0209253_10002507_pt1 | contig 16260 bp, 20 predicted proteins | sample FrelakmetBRP12BR_FD_187145 | JGI IMG/M metagenome (GOLD analysis project Ga0209253, IMG submission 187145) | Freshwater lake sediment microbial communities from the University of Notre Dame, USA, for methane emissions studies - BRP12 BR (SPAdes)... | ecosystem: Environmental > Aquatic >...
TGGGACAGGGTGTTGCTCTTCGGTGTGCTCTCTTCTGGTCCTTTGCCACTCTGAGCCGGCAGATCTTTCCCCGGCACAACCGCAGGCTTGGTCTGCTTCGGCTCCCCTTCCTTTTCCCCAGGCTTCGTCTCGCCTGCCTTGGCCACCGTAGTCGGAAGCTGAGCCTTGACAACAATATCAGGCGTGATGCCAGTCGATTGGATCGAGCGCCCTTTCGGCGTGTAATATTTCGCTGTCGTGAGGCGGAGCCCGGATCCATCGCCCAGCGGGAGAATCGTTTGCACCGATCCCTTGCCGAACGAGGTCGTCCCGACAATCACCGCCCGCCCGTAGTCTTGCAATGCGCCGGCCACGATCTCGGACGCACTCGCCGATCCTTCATTGATCAGAATGATCATGGGTGAATCGTCCATCTGATCTTTCCCTTTGGCAATCCATTCGTCCTTCTTACTCTCGCGTCCTTTTGTATAGACCACGAGTTTGCCGCCTGGGAGAAACTGTTCGGAGACCTCAACGGACGCGGTCAGTAGCCCGCCGGGATTGTTGCGGAGGTCTAGGATAGTCGCCTGGAGCTTCTGCTCCTTGAACTGCTTGAGCACCTTACCCAAATCCCGTCCGGTCGATTCCTGAAATTGCGTCAACCGAACGTAGCCGATATTGTCCAGCACCTTTGACTTCACACTCTCGATCTTGATGGTATCGCGGACCAGCGTAAATTGGAGGGGATCGGGTGTCCCATCCCGCTGAATCGTCAAGTTGACCTTCGAGCCCTTGGGGCCGCGCATCTTCTGAACCGCATCCATCAGCGTGAGGTCTTTGGTCGTTTCGTCGTTCACCTTGGTAATGAAATCGCCTGACTTGATCCCGGCCCGGTAGGCCGGCGTGCCCTCGATAGGCGCGATCACCGCCAACCGGTTCTCCTTCACGCCGATCTGAATGCCCACGCCCCCGAACTCACCCTTCGTTTCAACCTGCATTTCCTTATACATGTCCGGCGTCATGTACGCCGAATGCGGATCGAGGGTGGAGAGCATCCCGCGGATGGCGCCCTGGACGAGATCCTTCACCTTCGTTTCATCGACATAACTCTTCTGGACTTGGGTCAACACCTCGGAAAAGGTTTTCAATTCTTCGTAGGTTTCCGTGGCATGCCCGGTCCGCTCCCAGCCCTTGCCGAGCATCACACCTAAGACCAACGCCACCACCACCGTCGGGCCTACCATCCAGAATCGTCGTCGGGGATACTGTTCCATCATATTACGTCCTTTCCTCTTCCCGTTCCCTATCGCCTCGCTAACCATAGAAGGGGATCTAACGGCTCTGCCCCCTCGCGCAACTCAAAGTATAGAGTATTTTCGCCCGTCATGCCCGTATCGCCTGTTTCGCCGATCGCGTGACCGGCTCCAACCTGCGCTCCCACCGTCACAAGAATTTTTGAGGCATGGGCATACAGCGAAAAGAAGCCATTCGCGTGATCAAGGATTATAACGAGCCCGTACCCTTTCAACCAGTCCGCATACACGACGGACCCCGGCATCACCGCATGAATATCGCTCCCCTCGACCGTCTTAATCTCGATGCCTCTGCGCTGCACATAGGTGTTGAACGTCGGATGTTTCTGACGACCGAAGAACGAGATGACACTCCCATCAGCCGGCCAAGGCAAGGCGCCCTTCGCACCCCGAGGAGCGATCCCCCCTGTCGGAGGTCGAACCGCTGTCGCTCGACGGCGAGCCTCCAACTCGTGCAACAGACTGTCGATACGCGACGCGGACCGTTCCAATTCTTGGAGTGCATGTTCGTACGACTCTTTTTCATGCGTGATCCTGGTGAGATAGACCTTTTTTTCTTTCTTGACGGATTTCATCTCAGCGAGCTGCTTCTCGGTACTGTGTTTGTACGATAGCATCCCGACCCGCGCCTCTTCCCGCTGCCGCTCCGCCTGCTCCATCCTGGTCATATCGGTTCGAAACGTGCCCATGAGCGCATAGTCCCGTTCGGAGACGGCCGTGAGATACTGCAGCCGCCGCTGAAAATCCCCGTACGAATCCGAAGCGAGCAAGGTCTTCCAATACCCGAAGCGCCCCTCCATATATTGCACCCGTAAACGCGCCAAGATCGCATCTTGCCGTTCACGCACACTGCCCCTTAGCCCGGCTAACTGTTCATTGAGGACCTCGATCTCTTGGTCCTTTTTCTTTAACTTCCGGCTAATCTCTTGATGCGCTTGCCGGTAATGCAGCACACGTTCGTCGAGCGTCTGAATCCCCTGCAAGAGCGACTCACGCTTTTTACCTGCTTCATCCGCCTGTTTGCGTTTTTCTTCAATCTGATCTTTGAGCTGTTCGAGGGCCTTGCGTTCTTTCTCAATCTTGTCGATGATCGGATCGGCAACTGCAGCCGTTGTCCAGGAAAGCCCCAGCAACCCCAAGATCATGACTCCGATCCTGATCCCGATCCAGCACCTCATGCCTTGCCCTCGCCAAAACGCCTGATCGATACGAAGCTGCCTGCAAACCCGAGCCCCATCCCTACCGCAATCAAGGCAAGACAGACTGACGGGGGAAAGAAGGCCATGAGGTTGTCGAGCCCGGCAAATCGTCCCGTTGCGCGCATTTGCTGCCGGAACAATTCGTACATGAACTTGAGCATGACCAGCGAGAGTGTGCTGCCCAACGCCCCAAGTACGGCGCCCTCCACCAGATAGGGAATGCGAATAAAACTAGTCGTGGCCCCGATGAGACGCAAAATGGCGATCTCATCCCGTCGAGAAAAGAGTGTGAGACGAATGGTATTGGCAATAATGGTCACGGCAGCCGCTGAGAGAATGACCCCGATTCCAATGGCAACCAACTCAATCGATCGAATTACGGTCGCAAGGGCGTCGATCCAATCTTGATTGTAGTCGACTTTGGAGACGCCGGCGACCTGCCTCACCCGCTCCGCCCATCGCTTGACCGAATCCGGCGAACGGGACAACGGACTGAGCGCCACGACGAAGGAGGCCGGTAAGGGATTCTGGCCCAGCCCTTCAAGCAAGTGAGACTCCGAAGGAAACTGCGCTTTGAACTCTCCCAGCGCCTGCTCTTTCGAGATAAACACTAGCGATGCGACGGCACGATCGCCCCGCAAATGCTGCTCCACCGCCGCGATCGAATCGGAGGCGAGCCGATCATCGAGATACACCATGATCTTGATATCGTCCTGGAGCCATCCGGCCGCCGCCCGCAAATTGACATAGAGCAGTAAGAAGATACCGACACAAGCCAGCGTAAAGGCCGTGGTCAAGATGGCGACCATCGTCGTCATCCGGTTGGTCCGCATATTGACCCAGGATTCTCTGAGGAGATAGGACAGCGTCCTCATGCCAATCCCCTCTGTTCCGGCAACAACCGACCCTGTGACAAGGTGAGTACCCGCCGATTTACTTGGGTCATCACGAGAGGATCGTGCGTCGCCACGACGACGGTCGTGCCCCGCGCGTTAATGAGCTTAAACAGTTCGATGATCTCGGTCGTCAGCACAGGGTCTAAATTGCCGGTTGGCTCATCGGCCAATAAGACGACCGGACCGTTCACAATCGCGCGCGCGATGCAGACCCGCTGCTGCTCCCCCGTCGAAAGACCCGCAGGAAACTGATCTCGCTTGTGCTCGACACCGACCGCCCGTAATGCCTCCGTCACTTTCCGACGAATGTCGGCTGAGGACACGCCTTGCACGAGCAAGGGGAGCGCGACATTGTCGAAGACAGACTTCTTCGGCAACAGTCGAAAGTCTTGAAACACCGTTCCTACCTTACGGCGTAGATAGGGAATCTCTGATGGCTTGAGCGTCGTCACGTTTTTCTGGTGGACGAAGATCTGCCCCTCATCGGGCTGCTCGGCCCCAATGAGCAGCCGCAACAGCGTCGACTTACCCGCTCCGCTGGGTCCCATGAGGAGCACAAATTCCCCTTTGTCGATCTCGAGGGTGACGTCCGAGAGCGCCGAGCGTTGATCGTACTGTTTCGAAACATGGATGAGCTGAATCATCGTGGTTTTACCATCGAAGATCGTCCCCGGGGACTTCGAATGCATTCTGAATATGCTCAATCTGCGAAGCCTCGGCGTTCGTGCCTTGCAACAAGACAACATCGAATCGGCATTGTCGATCCTTGAGATGATGCCGGGCCAAATACTGTGCCGCCAACTGGATCAACTTCTTTTGCTTCCGTTGATGAACGGCATGGATGGCTCCGCCGAACGCATCGGTGCGACGCGCCTTCACCTCGACAAAGACCAGCACCTGACCGTCTTCAGCCACTAAGTCCAACTCCCCAACCGACGAACGCACATTGCGCGCCACGATCCGATATCCCTTGTGACGTAAATACTGCTCTGCCGCCGACTCTCCTTCTTGGCCGAAAAGCCTCCGGGGGTCAAGGATGGTCACGGAGTCGTCCTTGGAGATTCGTTCGGGCCAGTCGACGAGCAGAGTACTACCCCCCCACGGCCGCTCAGGAGCCGTGCAACCGGGGCAAACGTGCGCCGATGAATCTCGCAGGGGCCATGTTGCAAGAGCCGTAGTATATGCTCTTCTGTCCCATACCCCTTGTGGGAAAGAAAATTATATTGAGGATAGGTCTGATGATATGCCTCCATCATGCGATCGCGCGTCACTTTCGCCACGATCGACGCGGCCGCAATCGAAATCGATAACGTATCGCCCTTGATAATTGAGCGTGAGGGAATGGCGAGATCCGACAAGGTGACGGCATCGATCAAGAGGCAATCCGCCGGAGGAGTCAGCGATGCCAGCGCGCGACGCATGGCCATGCGAGTCGCCTCTAAAATATTGAGGCGGTCGATTTCCTGCTCCGTGGCAACCCCCACACCGATGCCACGAGCCCGCTCGACAATGACCTCGTAGAGTCGCACACGCTCAGACTCGGAGACTTGTTTGGAATCATTGATACCGGCCAAGCGACAACGAGTTGGCAGGATCACTGCTGCCGCGACGACAGGGCCCGCCAGAGGGCCCCGTCCGGCTTCATCAAGCCCGGCGATGCGGCGATAGCCGCGTCGCCGGGCTTCCAATTCAAATTCGTCGGTAGGTCCCACGATGTGGCCCCGCGATGCATCCGTTGAAAGGGCACCCGACATTCGTGGTCGATAGAACCAGGGAATGAGACTAGGCCTTCGGAGCCACAGCTGCCGTGGCCGGCTCTTCAGTCTTACGAGCGACCCCAGGCTTCGCCTTCGCACTCGCGACGAACTCCCGATCTTCAACCTTGGCAAACTTGCCCTTCTTCCCACGAAGATAATACAGCTTGGCCCGACGGACCTTACCCTGGCGCATGACCTCGACGCGCGTGACGATCGGCGAATGGATCGGGAAAATCCGCTCCACACCGACGCCGTAGGAAACTTTGCGCACCGTGAAGGTCTCCGTGTTCAGCAACCCTTTACGGGCGATCACCGCACCTTCGAACACCTGAATGCGCTCTTTTTCCCCTTCAACCACTTTCACATGCACGCGGACAGTATCACCAATTTCAAAACTGGGCGCCGATGGCTTGACGAAAGACTGCTGTATCCGTTCTAACCGATTCATGAGACTACCCCCTCCTCCCCACATCGAACAGGCGTGCCAACCACGCCCTCACGAGTAAGTTCGTCTAGCAATTGTTGATCTTCGAGACTCAAGACCCGATCTTGCAAAAGATCCGGCCGTCTCTGATAGGTGCTTCGCAGGGACTCCTTCCGACGCCACAGACGAATGACCTCGTGATGTCCTGAAAGCAACACCTCTGGCACGGGTAACCCTCGAACGTCCGCTGGTCTCGTGTAGTGCGGATATTCGAGCAACGCATCCGTAAAAGACTCTTCCTCGATCGACTCCGGATCACCCAACACACCGGGGACCAACCGGGCAGCGGCATCGATGAGCACCAGCGCCGGCAACTCGCCTCCGGTCAACACATAATCTCCGACTGAAATCTCTTCCGGATGCAAGGCGAGACGCACCCGCTCGTCGACCCCTTCATAGTGGCCACAGAGAATGACAAGTCGACGGGTGTCGGCCGCCAGATTTTTCGCATAGGCTTGCGTGAATGGTCGACCGTGTGGAGACGGAAATAACAACCGAATCTGTTCGCCGTCACGCTCGTAGTCGGCCTGAATCTGTTCCACCGCGCGCAAAATGGGCTCGGCCTTCATCACCATCCCGGCCCCTCCGCCGTAGGGCACGTCGTCCGCCACCCTATGGCGATCTTGCGTATAGTCGCGCAAGTTGCGCACTTGAACGTGCAAGAGACCTTTTTCCTGTGCTCGTTTCAGAATGCTCTGCCCAAGCACCGGCGCCACCATGTCGGGAAACAGGGTCAGAATGTCACAGCGCATGGCGATCCTCAACCAAGTCGTCAATCCCGCGGACCATCATCCTGCGACGCACGAGATCCACCGAGGTCACAAAGCTCTTCGCAGCCGGAATGAGAACTTCCTTCGTCCCCTTGCGAACGACGAAGACGTGATTGTCCGGTATCTCCAAAATCGTCTCAACCACTCCGACCTCGTCTCCCCGCTCGTTCTCGACCGTCATCCCGATGAGGTCGCACTCAAAGTACACGTCCGCAGCCAACGTCGCCGCTGAACAACGCGGCACTTGGATCAATCCTCCGCGCAACGCGACGGCTTCTTCCGGCGTCGTCACACCGACAAGACCCATGATGTAGGTCGAACCAGTGCGCCGAACATGAGCCACCGTCTTCTCGACGATCTGCCCCGTCGGTTCCAAGACCTGCACCTGCTTGAGGTGCTCTAGCCGGCCAGGCACATCGCTCAACGAGCGTACCTTAAACTCGCCACGTACGCCGAAGTGGCGCTCGATCCTGCCGATCGTCACAAGATCTGCCTGAGCCGTGGTCACGAACTAAGCGACCTTCTTCTTCGCCGCTTTCTCTGCCGCTTTCTCTGCTTCAAACGTCTTCCAGACGCCACAACGGCGGAGGAGGGTCTTGACAGTGACGGTCGGCTGGGCCCCCTGGCGCAACCAGCTCAACACCCGCTCCTGCTTCAGCTCTGGCACCGCCGGCTCCTTCAAGGGATCGAAAATCCCAAGAATTTCCAGGAACCGCCCGTCGCGCGGCTTCCGGGAATCCGCCGCCACAACGCGGTACAGCGGTCGCTTGTGTCGTCCTGTCCTCGTCAATCTCAAATGAACAGCCACTAGATTCCTCCTTCTGTACAACACACCATGATGATTGTGATCGACCCTTACATCGAGCGCAGAAGTTGCGCCAACTGCCGGCGCCCTCCCGACCCTGCCATAACCTTGGCGATTTTTCTCGCCGAGAGAAACTGCTTAATCAACCGATTCACCTCTTCCACCTTCGTCCCACTTCCACGAGCAATCCGCTTTTTTCGGCTTCCGTTGATGAGTGTATGATCGCGGCGTTCACGAGTCGTCATCGAGTCGATCATGGCCGTGACTCGCTTCATCTCTCGTTCGGGCATCTGCCCTTCCATCGCCCCCTTGAGCTTCTGACCACCCGGCAGCATCCCTAAAATCTGGTCCAGCGAGCCCAGGCGACTGACTTGTCCCAGCTGAGCACGGAAACTCTCCAGCGTGAACGTAGTACTGCTCAGCAGCTTCTGCGCATCCTCCGCCTGCTCAAGCGTAAAGGTCTCTTGCGCCTTTTCAATCAGCGAGAGCACGTCGCCCATGCCGAGGATGCGCGAGGCCATCCGATCGGGATGAAACAACTCCAACGCATCCAGCTTCTCGCCCACGCCCAAAAACTTGATCGGCTTGCCGGTCACCGCTCGGATCGACAACACCGCCCCACCTCGGGCGTCGCCTTCCACCTTGGTCAGAATGACGCCAGTCAGTCCGATCTGTTGATCGAACTGGCTCGCCATCGTGACGGCATCTTGGCCCGTCATGGCATCGGCCACTAAGAGAACTTCGTGCGGTTGCACGGCAGCTCTCACCGCCACCAACTCCCCCATCAACTCATCGTCGATGTGGAGACGCCCACCGGTATCCAGTAGGACGAGATCGTATCCCTGGGCCCGACCCCGTTCCACGCCAGCCTGGCAAATGCGAACGACATCCGCGTGGGCAGCCTGAGCCGGATCGGCCCGATGCACGTCGATCTCCAGGTCGCGCCCCAGACTCGACAACTGGTCGCCAGCTGCCGGACGCCGAGGATCTGCCGCAACCAGAAGAACCCGTTTCCCTTGAGCCTTAAAGTACCGCCCGAGCTTGCCGCAGGTCGTCGTTTTTCCGGCGCCCTGAAGCCCGACCATCATCACGACGGTGGGGGGATTCGAGGCCAGAGCCAAACCGGCTCGCTCGCGGCCCATCATCTCCCGCAACTCGTCCCACACGACCTTGACGACTTGATGACCGGGGGTCAAACTTTGAAGAACTTCCTGCCCGACAGCTTTTTCACGAACCCGCTCAATGAAGTCCTTGACAATCTTGAAGTTGACGTCGGCTTCGAGCAGCGCGAGGCGAACTTCCTTCAAGGCTTCCGCAATGTTCTGTTCGGTGAGGACCCCAGAACCGCGGAGCTTCTTAAAGATCTTTTCGAATTTTTCGCTGAGCGCGTCCAGCATAGCGTTACAAAGAAAAAGGCAATCGAAGCCTTAACCCCAGATCTCCGATCGCCTCGAAAATTCTAGCAAAAGAGCATCGGGGAGTCTAAATGACCTGGCAGGATGAAGTCAAGAGAGAGGAGGGCAGAGATATTGTTGACATGTTCTAGGCCTTTCGCTATGGTCCTACCGTTATCTCCGTGAGACTACGCAGAGTTATGAGGCAGTTGCCGTGAGAAAGTCACCCTGGATTCTGCTCATTTTCGTGCTCATCGGTGGACTCCTGGGCGGAGTGCTGGGAGAAATCCTCCGGGTCATGGCGCCACAGGGCACTATTCAGGCGGTGTTCGCCACTAATTTCACCCCCGGCATCAGCCCCCCACTGACCATCGACCTGGTCCTCCTCAAGCTTACCATCGGCTTTATCCTGAAAATCAACCTCCTCAGCCTCCTCGGGATGTTTCTGGGCATCTATCTGTACAAGAACGTCTAGCCAAACGCTAGATCCCAGACTTCAGCTCTAACTCCTTCAGCTTCAACGCGCGAATCTTGTTTCGGAGGGCCGCGGCCCGTTCAAAATCCAACGCCTTGGCAGCGGCTTTCATGTCCGTTTCCAGCCGTTTAATCATCTGCTCGGTAGACTCCTCCGTTCCATAGGTGGCAGGCGTCTCCGCAACCAAATCGAGCTGTACATAATCCAGATCTGCCATAGCATATTCGAGGGACAGAACCTCCTTCTTGATGCTCGTCGGCACGATACCATGCGTGGCATTATAGGCAGCCTGAATCGTGCGCCGGCGTCCAGTCTCATCGATCGCCATTTGCATGGAGTCCGTGACGGCATCACCGTACAGAATGACATGACCTCGCAGATTTCTCGCGGCCCGCCCAGACGTCTGGATCAACGACCGATAGGAACGAAGATACCCCTCCTTATCCGCATCGAGAATCGCCACCAGAGTGACCTCTGGAAGATCCAGCCCTTCGCGTAACAGATTGATCCCCACCAGCACGTCGAACACCCCCCGCCGAAGATCGCGGATGATCTCAGCTCGCTCCAAGGTCTTGATGTCGGAATGCAGATACCGCACCTTGATGCCAAGGTCATGGTAGTACTCACTCAAGTCCTCCGCCATGCGCTTGGTCAAGGTGGTGATCAGCACACGCCCCCCCTGCGCCACTTCAGTCCGCACTTCGCCGAGGAGATCATCCACCTGCCCTTTGGCCGGGCGCACTTCAATGACCGGATCCATCAGACCGGTCGGGCGAATGATCTGTTCGACCACCTCTCCGGCCGCATGCCCCAACTCATAGGAGCCGGGGGTTGCGGAGACGCACACCACCTGCGTGAGACAGCGCTCAAATTCAACAAACTTGAGTGGCCGATTATCAATCGCCGATGGCAACCGGAATCCGTACTCAACCAATGTCCGCTTTCGCGAGTAGTCGCCCTCGTACATCCCACCTACTTGAGGAATCGTCGCATGGGACTCGTCCACGATGAGCAGAAAGTCTTTAGGAAAGTAGTCGATGAGCGTCGGAGGCTGCTCACCGGCCGCACGACCGCTGAGATGCCGCGAGTAGTTTTCAATGCCGTGGCAGTAGCCCATCGCCCGAATCATTTCAAGGTCGAACTTGGTGCGCTGCGCGATCCGCTGGGCCTCCACAAGCTGATTCTGTTTCTTGAAATAGGCGACACGTTCGTCCAGCTCCTCTTCGATGCCAGTAATCGCCCGCTCATACCGATCCGGCGCAATGAGGTAGTGCGTGTTCGGATAAATCGTAACTTTCGGCAGTTTCCTGAGCGACTTCCCCGTAAGGGGGTCAATTTCATGAATGGCATCGACCACGTCACCGAATAACTCAATACGGACGGACACCGCCTCATTCGAAGCAGGAAAAATCTCGATGACGTCGCCGCGGGCCCGGAAGGTGCCGCGATGGAAATCCGTATCGTTGCGGGCATACTGAATCTCAACCAGTTTCGCCAAAATCTTCTCCCGCCTGATCTCCAAGCCCTCTTCGAGGAAGATCACCATCTCGTGATAGACCTCCGGCGACCCCAAGCCGTAGATACAGGAAACCGACGAGACGATCAGCACGTCATTTCGTTGGAGCAGCGCGGACGTCGCCGCATGCCGCATCTGATCGATCGCATCGTTGACGGAGGCGTCCTTGGCAATATACGTGTTGCTTTGGGGAATGTAGGCTTCCGGCTGGTAGTAATCGTAGTAGCTGACGAAATACTCCACCGCGTTGTGGGGAAAGAACTGTTTGAACTCTTGATAGAGCTGGCCTGCCAGCGTCTTGTTATGGACCAGCACCAAGGTGGGCTTCTGCACCTGCGCGACCACATTGGCCATGGTAAAGGTCTTGCCGGATCCAGTGACGCCCAGCAGCGTTTGATGTTTCCGGCCAGCCGTAATCCCGGCCACCAACTTGTCGATGGCCTGAACTTGATCTCCGCAGGGCTTAAATGGGGCTTCGAGTTGAAACAGCGGCATGGGACGACCTTTCGGCCGTTATCTTACCATCGAAAACAGCGTTGCGCTCAGCGCGCGTGCAAGCCGGAGAATGGCAGGCTCACGAGACGCCACCGGCCCCTTCCGGGGTCCGATGGCGTCGAGGTGTCTTAATAGCGTGAATGTCTGGTCGCGCCGACTGGGGCTCCCGGTCTATGTGCGGAGCCACGATTCTCGCCCTCGCGGGATCGTCGGCCCGCTGGTGCCGCGCTTCGGCGGGGCCGCGCGCGAGGATCCTGATAGTCGCTGACCGGCATAGGAGCCGGAGTCGGGAGGGCTGCAAACACCGGAAGTGCAAGTTTCGTCGTCTCGATTTTTAACTGTCTCACCATACGAAGATACTCTCGCTCTTCCGACTGAGACAGAATCAGGAAGGTCGACCCTTCCTTCTCTGCACGACCGGTCCGACCGGTCCGGTGGACATACGAATTCGGATTGGTCGGCAATTCATAGTGAATCACCTGGACCACATCCTGAATATCGAGGCCTCTGGCTGCCACATCGGTCGCCACGAGTGAGCGGATGCTTCCGGCCCGAAAGGCGCCGAGCGTCCGTTCCCGCTGCGCTTGGCTATGATTGCCGGTCAATGAACCGACCGAAGCCGGCTCTCCGCCCAAATGGGCCGCCAAGCGTCGCACCTTGTACTTTTGATCACAGAACACCATCGACCGCTCCCCACCCTTCATAGTCTGGAGCAAGGTATGCACGAGCTGCGTGCGCACCTGGTCTCCTGGCACAACATAGTAGGCATGGACGATTGTGGTCGGGGTGTTGATCCCCGGGTCGACAGAGATGCGCGCAGGATCGCGCTGCATGCTCTGGGCAAGCGTCTGAATGTCCCCCGAAAAGGTCGCGGAGAACAACAGGGTCTGGCGCTCAGCCGGGAGGAGACGAATGATCCGTTGAATATCCCGCAGGAATCCGCGGTCCAACATCTGATCGGCCTCATCCATCACAAAAAAAGTCACGCCACCCAACTTCAAGTGACCGGAGCCGGCCAAGTCGAGCAACCGGCCTGGCGTCCCAACCACCACCAAGGGCGGCCGTTGCAACGCACGATATTGGCGCTCAATCGGCGTCCCACCGTACACTGACAAAGACGTTACGGACGCTGGAGCATATTTGCGTAATTCCATTTCAATCTGAAGCGCCAGCTCACGCGTAGGCGCCAGCACCAAAAACTTTGGGCCTGAAGAATGGCTTGGGCCAGCAGACTTGACGTAGGGGCCAGGGGTAGGGCCAGAGGCCTCACGCCGCATCACCTGCTCAATAATCGGTAGCAAAAACGCCAATGTTTTTCCGCTCCCGGTTTTGGCCTGCGCCATAATATCCCGTCCTTCCAGCGCCACGGGAATGGCAGCCTGTTGCACCGGTGTCGGTGTCGTCAGGCCAGCCTGTATCAGGCGCTGGGCAAGGGATGGCTGTAGATTCATATCAGCAAACGTAGACATAGAACTCCTTGTACTGGGCGAACTTCCTGGGACTGCACGGTCCGGCCTTGGCAGAGGGCCGAGAAACGCATCTAGTTGATGGGCAATTCTAGGAAGGAAATAGCGGGGCTACCGGATAGGCAGCCCCGACGTGAGAAACACTCGCTAGGATTAGTACCGGTCGCCGCCGCGGCCACCACCACCGCCACCGGTGCGGGGCTCCTGGGGACGCGCTTCGTTGACGGTCAACGTGCGACCACCCAACTCGGTGCCGTTCAACGCTGCAACTGCCGCCTGCGCTTCTGAGTCCGCGGACATTTCCACGAACCCAAACCCGCGGGACTGCCCGGTGAACTTATCTGTGATAATCCTGGATGAAGTCACTGCTCCATGAACAGCAAACAAATCGCTCAGCTGTTGTTCAGTTGTGGAATACGGCAAACCACCGACGTAAATCTTAGAACCCATTGGGCTCCTCCTTTGAGAATATGTGTTGTCTTGGACTTGAGATCAAAGTGAGGAAGGAATGGGCCGAAGACGCAAAGACCATGGCGACTAAAGGCTGGCTTCCGATCAAATTCCCACACAAAACCAAAACAACATCTGTCTGAGGCCTTGTCACTCTATGTGGTATCACCACCAGGCCTTGCGCGATGACACACAAGCCACATTCTACTCCGCAGCCCCCTCAAATGCAAGCGATAGCCTTGTCCGATGACACATAAGCACAAACAAAAGAGTGTGTTTCCGCCGTGAGATGAGCCTGGAGGTGCGAAAGTTGGGATTATGGAGGCATGATCGTGACGCTGCACACCCAAGAACCACATACGTTGACACACGTACTCGCCTTTGTGTCGGTCAACGAGCCCATCTCGTTTACGTTGACGGATCGCCACGCTACCTCCGGCTGAATGGCCAACACGCTCAGGCCGTTCGGGTACGTGCGCGCATCGCGTGCTGACCGTGGCGTGCTGGGCCACTATCTGACCTCGGTCACCGGCCTCTCCCGCGCCCAAGTGACACGCAGCCTCACGCAGTTTCTGGCCAGCGGACGCATCGCAGATCGGCGCAGCATCCCTGCAGTTCCCTTTCCCCGGCGCTATACGGCGGCAGATATTCATCTGCTGGCCGAGGTCGATGCCTTGCACGGCACCCTGTCCGGCTCGACCACACGTAAGCTGTGTGACCGGCGTTCACGGTGATATGGGAATGCCCGCTTCGCGCGGCAGGCAGGTATCTCCAATGGCCACCAATACAACCTGCGTCAGCACAAAATTTATCAGTCAGTCCGTGCGTGGCGCTTTCGACAAGACTCGTCCGACCCGGATTAATATTGGCGAGCGGCGCAAACCCTTTCCTCCCGGCTGCTCAGACTATCTGCGCATTATAGTGTGCATCAGGGCAATCGAGACAGGATCAAAGGCCGCTACCTCATCAATGCGGTGGATGAGGTCACCCAGTTTCAGACGGTCTGTGTCGTGGCGCGCAACAGCGATGTGTTCCTGCTGCCGGTGATGGAGGCCATGACGGTGGCGTTCCCGTTTGTCATGCGAGGGCTCCACCTCGATAACGGGTCGGAGTACATCAATCATCAGGTGGCCCCACTGCTGGAGAAGCTCAGGATCGAACAAACTAAGTCACGTTCCCGACAGACCAACGACAACGCACTGGCGGAGAGCATGAATGCGTCGACCGTATGAGAAACTCCGCGCATTGCCGCAGACACACCGCCATCTCAAGCCGGGAACAACCGTGAAACCGCTGGATGCAATGACCAACGAATGCAGCGATACTGACGCCGTCCACCGCCTCAACGAGGCTCGAACAAAACTCTTTCAATTGATTAACAACGCACAGCCTGAGCAACATCTCACTGGCGCACCTTCGTTCAGGCTCATGCCTGGATTGGGAAACACTGACGCGCGGACAGACGCGCAAGGCGAGCAGGCCGATTGAAGCCTCTCGAGAACCAGGTATAATGGGCGCCCACCTCCACGTGACAAGAAGGACGGCAATGTCTGAACGATTTCACAAACTAGTTGACCTCATGGCTGCGTTGCGCGCGCCGAACGGATGTCCATGGGACCGCAAACAAACACATGAGTCGCTCAAGCCCTATCTGCTTGAAGAAACCTACGAAGTCTTAGAAATTCTGGACCGGCAGGACCGGACGAAACTGCCGGAAGAGCTTGGCGACGTCTTGCTCCAAGTGCTCTTCCACAGTCAGATCGCAGCAGAAGCCGGCAGCTTCACCATCGAAGATGTGCTGGAGCAATTGGCCGACAAGCTGACCCGGCGGCATCCCCATGTATTTGGAAACAGGGCGGCAGACACCACCCCGACGAATGCGGATCAGGTGGTCGCGAAATGGGAAGACATCAAACGCACGGAGCGGCAAGCATCCGGACGACCAGACTCGGTCCTCGACGGCGTGCCGCAGATGCTGCCGGCCCTCCTGAGAGCCTACCAGGTTCAGGCACGCGCCTCGCGCGTCGGCTTCGATTGGACCCACGATGCCAAGGGCTTTGATCAGGTCCTCGGCAAGATCGAAGAAGAAATCCAGGAACTCCGCGTCGCCATCCGCCCCCTGCCATCGAATCAAACAGAGCCCGACGCCAAAGCGGCGACAGCACGGCAAGAGGAGATCGTCGCGGAGTTCGGCGACGTGCTGTTTTCGCTCGTGAACCTCGCCCGTTTTATCAAAGTGAACCCTGAGGATGCCCTGCGCCAAGCCGTCAACCGCTTCGTCGAACGATTCCAATTCATCGAAGCCCACGCAACCGCGTCGAGCCGAACGGTCGGAGACCTTTCATTCGATGAAATGGATCGACTGTGGAACGAAGCCAAACGACAGAAGTCTGCGACCCATACCGAGGAACGCCGCCATGAGCGATGAACAGCATCCTTACGAAGAAGGCAAACGTGCTGGAATCCACCCGCTGATCGTCATCTTCAGCATTTTATTCGGCATTTGGCTCTTTGTGGCCCTGATCGTGCCGAGCTCAAAAAACAAACAAGCCGCCGGAACAGAAGGACCAGCAGGACCGATCATCGAAGATCCCGAAGCGGCGCCGGTGCTGTTCAAAGTCCACACCACCGTCCCGGACATGAATGCGATCAGTCTGACCGTTCCCCCGGAAGCGACCGAGAGCCAAGTGGCCGGACTCTTAAAGCGATTTAAACAGGACCGGCTCGCTGGCACCCTGACCGAACTCCTCCCCGCGACCACAGCCGGCCACACACTCGGGGACCATGCCGTCGCCGACATCTACATTGTCTCCGATGCCCAATATGCAAAGGCCGACGTCATCCGCACCCTGACCAGAGGCGCACATGCCCCTGGCGACCTCTATCCCCAAGCCGTTCCCTTTGAAGTGGCGATGGAAGCCATCCGCGGACACTATCGAATTGATCTCAACAACACAGGCAATCCTGACAGCGCCTCCCTCGGCTTTGCCGACGAGTCGGGCGTGCATTCAAAGCAGTATCGAAAAATCTTCTAGCAGGATAATCGTGCGAGACAGGCGGGACGAGCGAGGCCGGCCACGCGCGATGCTCCGTCCACGTCGCGCCTTTCTCTCATGCCTCGCCCCTCGCGCTGCGCAGCTTGACTACAGTCCAACCAGCGTTTTAATCTCTGCCCGCAACGCTTCTTGCTGTGCAACCGCCCAGGCATCGAGCCTCGGGAACAAGTAGGCCATGGGCCCGGTGAAGGGAGCCACGACGGTA
>Ga0209253_10002508_pt1 | contig 16251 bp, 15 predicted proteins | sample FrelakmetBRP12BR_FD_187145 | JGI IMG/M metagenome (GOLD analysis project Ga0209253, IMG submission 187145) | Freshwater lake sediment microbial communities from the University of Notre Dame, USA, for methane emissions studies - BRP12 BR (SPAdes)... | ecosystem: Environmental > Aquatic >...
CAGCCTGTGGTCGGAACCATTGCCCGCCTCGACCGTCCCAAGGGACTTATCTATCTCCTCCGGGCTGCCCCGGAGATCTTTCGCGCCTTCAGTGATGCCAGGATCCTCATTGTCGGAGATGGCCCGCTCAGAAAAAAACTGAAAAACAAGGCCTCGGGAGCTGGCCTTGCGGACAAGCTCCTTTTCCTTGGGGAAAGGAAGGATGCTGTGGAACTCCTGGCAATTTTTGATATTTTTGTCCTTCCTTCCCTCTGGGAAGGCCTCCCTTTTGTCCTCATTGAAGCCGCTGCGCTTCGCAAGCCCATCGTCGCCACTTCCGTGGACGGAGTCACCGAGGTTATCGAGGACGGCAAGACAGGCGTTCTTGTCCCGCCCAAAGACCCGCAGGCGCTGGCGCAAGCTATCATCCGCCTGCTGCGCGATAAAGACGCGGCCTCTCGCCTTGCCGCCGGCGCCGCGAACGTCATCCCGCCGCGGTTTCCTCTTCGCCGCATGGTCGAACAGACTCAAAACCTCTACCTCGAGCTCTTGGCGCGCAAGCTTTTGTAAACATTATTATACACGATGAAAAGTTATTCCTAATTTTTTGATCAAAGCGAGGGGTGTGGGCGAAGAAGGCCGTGCCTTCCAGCCCATACCCTGCGCGATCATTGACAATTCTGCGGCCTGTTTTTATAATCATCGCCGATGGATAAGGCAAAAGTCGCTCTCGTTCATGACTGGCTGACCGGCCAGCGTGGCGGAGAAAAGGTCCTGGAGGTTCTCGCCGAGATATTTCCCGAAGCGCCCATCTTTACGCTCTTTCATTTGAAGGGAAGCCAGGCAGGGATCCTCGAGAAAAGGGATATCCGGACAAGTTTCCTCCAGAAATTTCCGTTTCTTGGGAAAAAATACCGGTTCTATCTGCCCTTTTTCCCCCTGGCAGCCGAGCTCTTTGACCTCAGCGGCTTTGAGCTCGTCGTTTCGAGCAGCCATTGCGTGGCCAAGGGAATTATCCCCGGCCCCGAAGCCCTTCATATCAGCTATATCCATTCGCCGGTGAGATATGCCTGGAACCAGTATTTCGCTTATTTTTCTCCCGCCCGGATCTCTTTCTTCTCCCGCCTTCTTATACCTCCCGTCATTCATCGGCTGAGGATCTGGGATGTGGCCTCATCCGCCCGTGTCGATCATTTTATCGCCAACTCCGAAAATGTCGCCCGACGGATCAAAAAGTATTACCGCCGGGATGCCGATGTCATCCATCCCCCTGCGGACACCGATTTCTTCAGCCCGGCCGCGCCGGATCCGGCCAGAAAATATTATCTCATTGTCTCAGCGCTCGTCCCTTATAAAAGAATTGATCTGGCCATCGCAGCCTTTAACCTTCGCGGCTGGCCGTTGAAAATAGTGGGTGGCGGCCCCGATTATAAAAAACTAAAGAAGCTGGCCAGCCAGAATATCGAATTCCTCGGCCAGGTTCCGGCCGAGCGCTTGCGCCTCCTCTATCAGGAGGCCAAAGCGCTAATCCTTCCTGGGGAGGAGGATTTCGGAATCACGGCTTTGGAAGCCCAGGCCTGCGGCACTCCCGTTATCGCCTACGGCCGCGGCGGGGCCAAAGAGACTGTCGTCCCTGATGAGACAGGCCTTCTTTTCCCCGAGCTGACTGTTGCCGGTCTCGAGAGCGGCCTTGACAAATTCCAGGGCCTGGAATTAAATAAAACCATTATACGGTCAAACGCCATGAAATTCTCCCGCGCCGCTTTCAAACAGAAAATGACTTCCTATTTTGAGAAAAAATGGGCGGAGTTTAAGGGCGGCACGTGATCCAGAGAAAGCGCTTTCATCTCATCGGGCTTTTTGTCCTCAGCGACGTTGTCAGCATCCTTGTTTCCTATTTTTGGTCCTACGGCTTCCGTTTTTATCTTTATGTGATCCCCGTCGATCCGGCCAAGGGCATTCCTCCTCTTCACGATTATATCCTTGTCTTCCCCCTGTTCCTGCTGACCCACCTCCTGATTTTCTATCTGCAGGGTTTCTACAAAACCCGGCTGAAGCGGACGAAAATCGACGACTTTTTGGCCATCAGCCTGAATGCGGTCCTGACCATCCTTGCCGTCTTTGCGGTCATGAGCTATCTTTACAGCTACAGCCAGGGTGCGATGCCGCTTTTTCGGGTGACCTTCAAGATCTCTCATTTATTTCTGGTCGTCTATTTCATTGCTGTCATCTTCTTAATCACCTTCCTCCGGACCCAGATCTACTTCGTTATGAAAAGGCGGTATGCCAAGGGGCTCAACCTGCAGAACGTCCTGATCGTGGGAGCCGGCGAGATGGGCAGAGCCGTGGCCCAGAAGATCCGACAGTATAAAGACCTGGGATTTCAACTCAGGGGCTTTTTGGATGATGAGATCAAAGCGGGAGAGAAGATCGAGATCGACGGCGGAGTAGAAGTCCTGGGCCGCATTGATGACCTGGAGAGGTTGCTGGGGAAAGGTGATATCAGCGAGGTTTTCGTCGCTTTAGACCTGAACAATTATGCCAAGATCTTGGAGACGATCAAGGCGGCCAACAAGTATGTCGTCAACATCAGGCTTATCCCCGACCTCTTCCAGCTTCTGACATTGAAGGCCAATATCCAGGACCTGGACGGTTTCCCGGTGATCTCGATCGATGACGTCTCTTTGAAGGGCATCAAAAGCGTTCTCAAGAGGGCCGTGGACCTGGCCGTCTCGATCCTCGGCCTGATTTGTCTTTCTCCACTGATCCTAGCCGTCTCCGCGCTGATCAAGCTAACCTCCAAGGGCCCGGTCTTTTACAGGCAGAAAAGAATGGGGCTCGACGGGAGGGAGTTCACCATGATCAAGTTCAGGACGATGGTCTGCGATGCCGAAAAAGAGACGGGTCCGGTGATGGCCGCGCCCGACGATCCCAGGATGACGAAGGCCGGACGGTTCCTTAGAAAGGTCAGCCTTGATGAGATCCCGCAGCTCGTCAATGTGCTGAAAGGCGAGATGAGCTTGATCGGGCCTCGGCCGGAGAGGCCATCCTTCGTCAAAGATTTCGCCGAAAGGATCCCCAATTATATGCTCCGCCACAAAATCAAGTCCGGGATCACAGGATGGGCCCAGGTTCACGGCCTCAGGCAGGAAACCTCCATAGAAAAAAGGCTCGAGTACGATTTTTACTATATTCAGAATTGGTCGCTGGCTCTCGACCTCAAAATTATCTGGATGACCCTGAGGAGGGGCTTTATCGACCGGAACGTGAGATAGGGCTCAGCCTATCCTGGGGGTGAAAAAAGTCAGGCGGATTCCTCTCAGAATGTAGTGCGTTCCCGAAACGACCGTGCTGGCCACGGTGAGCGCGAAGAAAATAGACAGAAAGGAAGGAGAAGTCAGCGACAAAAGAAGGGGGAACCGCCTCCAAGAGGAAGATTGGACAAAGTTGGCCAGGAGGACCAGAAAGACCGCACCGACTTGAAGGACAGTGCTGATTTTCCCATAGAGCGACGGGGGGAAATTCTTTCGGCCTTTGATGAGATAGATGACGACCCCTCCCAGGAGCATGATGAGATCGCGAGAGACAGCGACGATCGTGAGCCAGAGCGGGATCATGATGTGCAGACCCATGTCTTTGAACGTCAGCAAGAGGAAGGCCGTAATAAGCAGCAGCTTATCGGCTAAGGGATCGATCAGAGTTCCGATTTTTGTCCGAAGATTCCACATCCTGGCTGAGAGTCCGTCCAGCACGTCTGTCACCCCGGCCAAAAAGAAAGTGACTAGGGCACCGAAGCTCTGCCTTCGCATGACCATGATCACGAATACGGGGACCAACCCCATTCTCAGCAGGGTGAGGATATTGGGAAGCGTCAGCAGCCTTTCTTTATGTTGACCGTCCATTAAGGTCACCTGATAAGGGCGAGAAGAACATCTATGGTCTTGATCGCTTCCGGCCCGGAAACGACCTGGTCAGGCCTGAACGTCTTGTCCGGATAGAGCTCCATAATCTGGTAAGAGAGGACCTGGCTGATTGGCTGGTAGTAGAAATAATCGGGAGAAACATCCGGGATTTGTATTTTTCCCGGAGCGATCTGGGGAATAAACCGATGGCCTTTCTGCTGGAAGTAGGAGATGGTCCGGAAGACCGTCTCGGCCAGCTCGGCACGGGTTACATTTTTCTTTGGCTCGAAGCTATGGTTCGAATAGACCTCCATAAGGCTCACGGCGGTGACCCTGAGGATGAATTTTGAGGCCCAGGAGGAGGAAATATCGACGATGATGGGCGGCTGAGGAGCGGGCTCGGGGAAAACGTCTTTCAGCTTGACCGCCAAGAGAGCGGCGATATCTTCTCGGGCCAAGGCCGGCTCGAGGGGAATCTCGTTATACCGGCTGGGCAGCTCATAGATGCCCAGCTTGTTTTTCAAGTCCTCGATCTGCTCTAGGACTTTCTTATTATTTTTATCCAACCCGAGGAGCTTCTCGTAGGCTTCGAGGCTTCTTTCATACTGTTTGTTTTCGGCGAGAGTTTCCGCAAAGTCTTCGAGGATGCTCCTGTCGGAGGGGTCGCTGGTCGAAGCTGCCTTCAAATGAACCAGCGCACTGGAGAGTTTATTTTCCTTTTTATAGATCTCGGCTAAAGCGAGATGGATTTCCTTCGACTCGGGTGAGAAATGGAGCGCTTTAAGGTAGGCTTCTTTTGCTTTCTCGGTGTCCCCCTGAAAGAGCGCCCCCTTGGCGTCGTTTATGGCCTGCTTTGTTTTTTCACCCTTTAGGATATCATATTGCTCCCTGGCCCAGGCGTTTTGAGGGTCCTTCTTCAGAACCTCACGGAGCTCGTTAAAAGCCAGGTCCTCTTGTCCCATTTTTTGATAGAGCTGAACCAGCCCCAAATGGGCCAGCGACAGATCAGGATATTTATCGAGAGCCAGCTTGAAGCTCTCCTCTGCCGCCGGCAGGTTTTCCTGCAAAAGATTGAGGTAAGCCTGTCCTACCTCATAGAGTGGACTTGAAGTGCCAAGGCTCAGAAGAGCTTTCTCAGCCTGGTCAATCCGCCCCTGGCGCACGTAATCCCAGGCTTCCTCTATCCGGATGCGTTCCTCGAGCGTCAGGCCTGTGATCACGGATTCAGGCAGGGGTTCCATATACAGGTTGGGTGTGGGAGGGGCGACCGTGATGCAGGAAACGAGCAGAACAGCGGGAAGCACGAGGGAACACGCTTTTTTCACCAATTCTCTTCTCCTTTGGCGAGATACGGCAAATAATTTATCATAGATTTTGGGTTGGCCAGGAGCTTTATTTCAGAATAATCTTCATTCTCCCTTTTCTTCAGCACCAGGGACCAGCGGCGGAAAGAGGGGAGCAGGTCCTTTTTTTCCTTGGGAATCCGGAGATAGAATAGGCGGTAATCTTTGAACAGGAGAGACCGGATTTTTTCCTGGAGGCTCGCCAGCCCTTCTCCTGTTTTCGCCGAGATGTAGACACTCCGGTCGTTGCCAGAAACGTTTCTCGCGAGGAGCTCGTCCTTGGAGGGGAGAAGGTCTATTTTATTGAAAACATTTATGATAGGGGCATCAGCGACGCCGATCTCCGAGAGGATGTTCTCGACGGCTCGAGCCTGTTGTTCCGCGGTCGGCGAGGAGACATCGATGACGTGGCCGACGCAGTCCGCCTCCCTGATTTCCTCAAGAGTGGCCCGGAAAGAGGTGACCAGCTCCACGGGGAGCTTCTTGATGAATCCGACCGTGTCGCTCAAAAAGAAATAGACTCCATCCGGAAAATAGACGCGGCGCAGGACCGGGTCGAGTGTGGCAAAGAGCTCCGGGGATGTGAACACGTCTTCATGGCTCATCTGGTTGAACAGGGTAGATTTCCCGGCACTGGTGTACCCGACAAGAGAGACCGTCGGCACCGGGCTTTCCTTCCGGCTTTTTCTCTGGTTCTCCCGCCTTTTCTGGACGCCCTGGATTTCTTTCCTGATCTTGGAGATTCTGTCCAGGATCCTCCGCCTGTCCTCTTCGAGCTTTTTCTCCCCCGGTCCCCGCGTTCCGATACCTGCGCCTTGCTGAGAAAGGGCGATGCCCTTGCCGACCAGGCGGGGCAGCAGATAGCTGAGCTGGGCCAGCTCAACCTGAAGCTTTCCTTCGTTGCTCTTGGCTCTCTGGGCAAAGATGTCCAAGATGAGCTGGGTTCTGTCGATGATCTTGGCCTGGATCTTGTCCTCCAAGCTTCTCTGCTGCGTAGGGCTGAGGTTGTGGTCGAAGACGACGAGCTCCGCCCCGAGATCCCCCTTTCGTTGGGCCAGCTCTTCGGCCTTGCCTTCGCCGATGAAATATCTTGGGCTGATCCTGGGCCTGTGCTGGAAAACTTTCTCCACGACCTGGGCCCCGGCCGCCGTGGCGAGATGGCCCAGCTCCTCCATCGATTCTTCGGCCTCAAGTCTTTCTTTTTGACTTGTGGCCAAGTGGATGAGGATCGCTTTTTCCATTCTAAGCCAGATTTGTCTCGATGAAGCTTGAGAGGAGGCCATAATCATCGGCAGAAAGCCAGTTTATTCCGGGCATCTTTTTGAACCAGGTGATCTGCCTCTTAGCATAGTGACGCGTGTCCCGTATGGTCAGGGAAATGGCTTCCTCCAAAGTGATTCGTGCTTTCAAGCATTGGAGCACATACTTATAGCCCAGCGCCCGGAAGGGCGGGGCGTCCTCCTCAACGCCGTGTCCAAGAAGGGCCTCAACTTCTTTGATGATGCCGTTCCTGAACATCCGCTCCACTCGCTCTTTAATTCTCCCGTAAAGCTCCATCCTTTCTAATTGTAGCCCAATTTTGAGGAGATGAAAATCGGAAACCGGTGATTTTGTGCTCCTAAAATGAAGAGACATGGGCTTCTGGGTCAGGGAGTAGACTTCCAGGGCGCGGATGATTCTCATCTTATCTCTCTGGCCGATAATCCGGGCGTAAGGGGGATCGACCTCCTCAAGCCTCCTTCTCAGGCTGTCCAGGCCTTCCTCGCGCGCTTCCCTTTCCAGGCGCTCTCGCAGCCCGGCGTCTCTTCCTGGCCCCGGGAAAAGGCCTTCAAGGAGGGCCTTGAGGTAAAGACCGGTTCCCCCGATTATAAAGGGAAGTTTTCCTCGACTTTCGATCAACCGGATCGCTGCCAGAGCCTCTCTCACAAAATCGGCCGCGTTGAACTGGGACGCCGAATCGACGATATCGAGGAGATGATGTGGCACTCTCCTCAGCATGGCGGACGTTGGCTTATCAGTGCCGACGTCGAAGCCCTTATAAACCTGCATCGAATCGCAGTTGATGATTTCCCCGTTAAATTCTTGAGCGAGATGCACCCCGGCGGCGCTCTTCCCCACGCCGGTAGGGCCGAGAATGATGACCAGGTTTCCGGGTTTAGAGTCCAATTTTAATCAAAACGAGAAGAGCGAGAAGGGTGATGAGGAGGAGAAGAGAGAAGACCTGTTTCCGGCTCAAGTCGGCTCCCCGATTCTTTCCAAGTTTTTCACGACCGCGGCCTCGTGGGCGTTGCCCAGGGTTTTTTTGACCGCCAGGACTTCGGCCATCAGGATTTCGTTAAGGAAGAGAAGGAAATTTCTGAAGTTTTCTTCGTTGTAGAGGTTGAGACTGACCACCGGAAAGGGCTTGAATTCAATGCGGCCGTCGCCGCCTCTCAGCTCGAGCCCCTGGAGCGGTGGCCCCAGCTTCGCCCTGACCTCGTCCAGAGCTTTTTCGAGGACATTCAGGGCGACCGGCCCAATTTCTTTGGAGATATATTTAAAAATGTAGGAGCACTTGTCGTTGAAATCGCTCCAGATCTTCTCCAACCCCGCCGAAGAAAACTCCGGCAGCGGTTTGGCCTTGTTGTTCTTTTGCTGGGGAAGCCCGGCCAGGCCCACCTGGAGAAAAGCGAAAATAACCCGCTGGGTTTCCTGTTTTCCGAGCTGGCTCTGGGCATAGAGGTCCTGAAGGCGGGGCGTATGCTGAAGGAGGCCGAGAATGTATCTTTCGTGCGGGTCGAGCTTAAGCGTGTCGGCGTAAGAGGGAGAAAGCACCCGCAGGGAATCACCGCCGGCTGGAAGTGACGACTCAATGAGGCCGAAATTCTTCATGCCGCGGATTCCCCTGATGATAAATTCAGGAGTGAAAGCCACGGCGAGAACCTCGGCCTCCGGCAGGTTTGAGCCGGCCTCGAAAACATAGTCCCCTTGCCGCCAGTCAAACAGCGGGGCCAGGTCCTCCTGCCAGAAGTCGGTCAACATTTCCCAGGCGCGGGAAGGGGAAAGGAGCCCGCGTTCGATGAGCGCCCGGAAGAAGGATATCTTATTCACGCGGGCATAGTTTGCGGTTTCTTCAACCTGCGGACCGGTGAGAATTTCGTTATGAATCAATCTCTGAGCGAAGCCCGTTTCGGAACAGAAATCCTCGGCCAGGGCCAGGTCGCCCTTTAAAAGGCGGAGCTTTTTTTCCGCGCCCCCCGCTTGGATTCTCAAGCGGCCGGATGTCTTTCTTTCCCAGAAGCGAAAGAGAAGCTGGGCGACTGGTGCCGCGGCCAGGTTCCCGCTCCAGAAGTTTTCGTCCATATGAATAATTTATGTGGAGCGCGCCTTTCTGTCAAACGAAATTGTCCCGAGACGATCTCTCAAGTAAAGAATTTCTTTCCCGGGCTAGCGCATCAAGGATATGAACAGACGGCTCAGAGTCAGGATTTTGCCCGCAACGTTCGCTTGAAAAAGTTCATCCTCAGTTCCCGAGCAGCTCATCTCTCTCGATCTTGCCATCTTTGATAAAGATGATCCGCTGCGTTTGGCCGGCGATGTCTTTGTCATGGGTTACGATAATGATGGTATTCCCTTGGTCGTGGAGCTTGCGAAAAAGGTTCATGATTTCCGACCCGGTCTTGGAATCGAGGTTGCCTGTCGGCTCGTCGGCCAGAAGAATGGAAGGCTCATTGACCAGGGCGCGGGCGATGGCCACCCGCTGTCTTTCTCCTCCGGAAAGCTCCGGAGGCCGGTGAGTCATTCTCGGGATCATTTCCACCATATTCAAGGCCTTCCTGACCCTCTCTTCTCTTTCGCTCTTTTTTGTTCCTTTATAGATCAGAGGAAGCTCGACATTGCGGAAGGCGGTGGCCCGGGAGAGAAGGTTGAAAACCTGAAAGACGAACCCGATTTCACGGTTGCGGATGCGGGCCAGTTCATTTTCGCTCATCGCACTGACCAGTTTTCCTTTGAGGAAATAGTCGCCTCTTGACGGACTATCCAGACAGCCGATGAGGTTCATTAGAGTCGATTTCCCGGATCCGGACGGGCCCATGATGGCTAAAAACTCATTGGGCTGGACGGTAAAAGAGACACCCTGGAGGGCGATCACCTCCTGTTTTTCGAGCTGATAGATTTTCCAAAGGTTCTCCGCCCGGATTACGGCACCGTCCTGGGAGCCCATTCTTATCCCGCTTTCTTTTCCTCGGTTTTGATGAGGACCCCGTCCTTGAGCTCACGAAGGGAGTTGTAGGGTCCGACGATGACCTCCTGGCCCTCTTTGAGGCCCGCGGTGATCTCGATGAGGAGACCTCCCATGATCCCCTTGGTCACAGGCACGAACTTGGCCCGTCCGTTCTCGACCACATAGACTCCCTCTTCTTCGGCCTTCTCTTTGGTGTTGGGATTCTTGGATTCTGATTCTTTTTCCCGGAGAACCAGAGCGGAGATCGGAACAGCGACGGCGGCCTTCTTCTCTGCGGTGATGATATCCGCGGAGGCCGAAAGCCCTGGTTTTAGACTCTTCGGAGGAACGTCCAAGGTGACTTTGACCAGGAAGTCCCTGGATTCCTGCTGGGTCGTGGACAGCCTTTCAATGGCCGAGCTTCCGATCTCAGTTACGGTCCCTTTGAGAACCTGGTTAGGAAGGGCGTCGACTTTTATGTCGGCCTTTTGGCCGAGCGCGACGCCGACCACGTCGGTCTCGTCCACCTCGACTTCGACTTCCATTTCCGAAAGGTCCGCGATGGTCATGAGGACGGTGCCGGGGTTGTTCATGGTCCCGATAATGGCCACTTCGCCTTCTTCTACGCGCAGGCTCGTGACGATGCCGGTGATGGGAGAGTTATAGACGGTCTTGGTCAGGCTGTCGAGAGAGCTCTTGAGAGAGGCTTCGGCCTGTTGGATTTGATGACGATAGCCCTCGACCTCAGCGCGGGCAATGTCATATTGGACTTTGGAGGCCTCGAGTTGTTCGGTGGAAACAAGCTTTCCGTCGTAAAGCTGCTTTTGCCTGTTATAAGTGTTCTGCTCCCTTTTCATCCTGGCCTCTGACTGGATAAGCTGGGACTGGTAGGCCTGGATGAGCGCGCGGTCCCGCTCGGCGTTAGCCTCGTATTGCGTCGCGTCCAGCTTGAGCAGAAAATCTCCGGCCTTGACCTCCTGACCCTCGATAACGCCGATCTTGATGATACGCCCCGGGACATGGGCGCTGATTTCGATGTTCTTTTTGGGCTTGACCTCGCCCGAGGCCGAAACCGTCGAAGTCAGGTCGTTAAGTTTGGCCTTCTCGACCGTAACCTTGACCGACTTCTCTTTTCGCCCCCGGAGGCCGGAGATGGCGATAAACCCGATGATGATGATGATTGTGGCTATGATGAAGATCTTTTTTTTCCTGGATTTAGGACTCTTTTGTTCTTTCATTTTTCTTTGCCAGACGATGCGATATTTCATGCTCTCTGAACAGATATCATAGTATATTACGGGACAAAGGGCAAAAAGTTTTGCTGATTGCGAACGGCCGGGAGAGTTGCTAATATAGATGGGCTATGAGCAAATGGCCGGAGTTCGTGAGCGCGGCACGGGAGGCTGCTTTCGAAGCCGGAAAAATGCTCAAGCAGGGACTGAGCGAGGCGAGAGAAATCCTTTTCAAGGGCACCATTGACCTGGTTACGAATTTTGATAGGAAAGCCCAGGAGATGATCTTTGACAGGCTCTCCCGGTCTTTTCCTGAGCACGGTTTCTTGGCCGAAGAGGGATTGAACTACCAGGAAAAGAAAGATTTCCGCTGGATCATCGACCCCTTGGACGGCACGACGAATTACGCCCACGGTGTTCCCATTTTCTGTGTCTCCATCGCCCTGGAGTTCAAGGGAACTATCATTCTCGGAGTGGTTTATGACCCGATGCAGGGGGAGATGTTCCACGCTGTCCACGGGGAAGGCGCTTATCTTGGCGAGAGCAGGATTCATGTTTCCTCCGAGGTGGACCTCGGAAGGAGTCTTGTCGCGACAGGTTTCCCTTATGATGTCCGGGTCAACCCCGATAACAATGCCATCCATTTCAATAGTTTTTTGACTCGGGCACAAGCCATCCGGAGGTGCGGATCCGCGGCCCTGGACCTTGGCTACGTTGCCTGCGGACGGTTTGATGGGTTTTGGGAACTCAGGCTCCATCCTTGGGATGTGGCCGCCGGGGGACTGATCGTTCGGGAGGCAGGAGGCAGGTTATCCGATTTTTCCGGGAAAGAGCTGAATATCTACCGGCCCGAGGCCCTGGCCACGAATGGCCTGATCCATGAATCGATGATTCAGGTGATTCGATTGGGAAAGGAACATGCGGAGAACAAGGGCCAATAGCCTGGCCGCCCTTTTCGGGCTGCAATTCTTGGCCTTTTTGTGTTTTCTTGGGCCGGCCCGAGGATATCCTGTTTCTTGCCTGGGGGAGGCGCAAGAGGCTGCGGCGTCAAATCCGCCGGGAAAAATCGCCCTAATCGTCATAGTCCGAGGAAATCTTCCCTGGACGGATACGGGATTGGACGTTGAGGCCGGCCAGGAGATTTTATTTAAAGCCGCAGGCAAGATCTCCCTTCAGAGGGGAAACCCCGAGGCCGACTGCAGCCCGGAAGGCTATGATCTGCAGACGGTCCGGCAGCCCATCGCCGAAATCAACCTGGGCGCTCTCATCGGAAAAGTGGTTGTCTTTGCGGCGGTGACCGTTGATGAGAAGACCGGCGAAGAAAAAAAAGAAGAAGTCGCCAAGCTCTTTTTCGTAGGGTCCGAAAACCGGGTGGAGATGCCGGCCAAAGGCCGCCTTTACCTGGGGATCAATGAGAATGTCGTCGGCGATAACGCCGGCGAATTCAAGGTCACTGTTACGGCCGCCACAAAAGCTGGCCGTTAAGGCCTATTTCGAATTGTTATTCTTCCCGAGGAATCTTTCCATGAACTGCGTATTATAGTGGCCTTTGAGGAAATCAGAGTCGGAGAGAATAGAAAGGTGAAGGGGCAGATTGGTTTTTATTCCGACGATTGTCGTCATCTCTATCGCCGCCTGCATTTTCTTGATGACTTGAGCTCGCGAAGGCGCTAAAGCCCCAATCTTGGCTACAAGAGAGTCATAGTCAGGCGGGATTTTCCAGCCCTGGTAGGCGGCTGAATCGACCCTGATGCCCGCTCCTCCAGGCAAGACAAGGAAGTCGATCGTGCCCGGCGAGGGGCTGAACGTGACCGGATCCTCGGCGTTGATACGGCATTCCATGCTGTGCCCCCTGATCTCCAGGTCATCCGAAATGGAGAGTTCCTCGCCGGCGGCTATGGCGATCTGCTCTTTGACGAGGTCGATGTTGTAGACCATCTCTGTAATGGGGTGCTCGACCTGGACTCGGGTGTTGGCTTCCATGAAGTAAAAATTCTTCTTTTCGTCCACCAGGAACTCGAAGGTCCCGAGGCTTTCATACCCGATGAAGCGGGCGGCGTCCTCGGCCGATTTCACGATTTTTCTGCGCAGCCTCTCATCCACAAAAGGCGAGGGCGACTCTTCCAGCAGCTTCTGGTGCTTCCGCTGAATCGAGCACTCCCTCTCCCCGAGCGCGACCACATTTCCCTTCTTGTCGCCGATGACCTGGATTTCGATGTGGCGGGCATCTGGCATGTATTTTTCAATGTACAGCGAAGAATCGTTGAAGGAGGACTTGGCTTCATTCTGGGCCAGGCTGAACTGCTCTTCGAGCTGCGCCTGGGAGCGTGCGACCCTCATGCCCTTGCCGCCGCCGCCGGCAGCAGCCTTCAAAATGACGGGGTAGCCCATCTTCTTGGCAATTTTTTTGGCCTCGGCAATGTCTTCAATGATCTTATCGCTTCCCGGGAGGATAGGAAGCCTGGCCTTCCTCATCTCTTGGCGGGCCAGGCTCTTGTTTCCCATAAGCTTGATAATAGAGGCGGGCGGTCCGATGAAGGTGACCCCGGAGGATTCACAGATCTCAGCGAAGCGCGGATTTTCCGCCAGGAAACCATAGCCGGGATGGATAGCGTCTGCTTGAGTGATCTCGGCGGCGCTGAGGAGGTTGGGGATATTGAGGTAGCTCTCGGAAGCTCTGCTGGGGCCGATACAGATCTTTTCATCGGCCAGGACGGAGTGGAGCGCGTTCCTGTCGCTTTCGGAGAAGACGGCGACTGTTTTTATCCCTAATTCGCGGGCTGCCCGGATGACCCGGAGGGCGATCTCCCCACGGTTGGCTATGAGGATCTTAGAGAACATCGGGGATCAGATGATGGGCTGGATAGCGAACAGCCTCTGCCCGTACTCAACTGGCTTGCCGTTTTCGGCATAGATCTCTTTGATCACTCCTTCCACCTCGGATTCTATTTCATTCATCAGCTTCATGGCTTCAATGATGCAGAGGGTTTGGCTCTTCTTCACTTCTTCTCCGACATCGACAAATGGAGGAGAAGTGGGATCCGGAGCCCTATAGAACGTGCCCACCATGGGAGAAGTGATATAAAGGAGGCTGTCACTCACCTCCTGGGCCGGCGTTGCCGCTGGAAACAGGGCTTTTTCATTTTGGTTATGCTGGGTAAGGGACTGGGCAGTCATTTTTTCTGAGATAGAAGCCGAACCGGGACTCGCGGCCCGGCTGATTTTAATCTTAAAGCCCTCAACTTCCAGCTCAAAAAGGGCCAAGTTTTTCTCTTCCAGGAAGTTGATGAGCTTGGTTATTTCTTCGTAGTCAATCTTGTCTTTCATAAAACTGTCCTCCAAAGAGGTCAATCGTGCCTAGTATTATTTGCCAAGATCAAGCAACGCTTCTTCAGGTTGGCTAATACGTTATCCATAATAACCGGAATTGTCAAGCCGAGGGTTTGACATGGATTTGGGATATCCCTTAAGATGGTGAAGCCCGGCCATTCCCTGACAGAGAAGAAAATGTTTGAACAGCTCTCAACCCGCTTGCAGAAGGTCATGAAGTTTCTGCGGGGCGAGGGCAAGATCACCGAAGAGAACATGGCCGAGGCCTTAAGGATGATCCGTTTGGCCCTTCTTGAGGCCGACGTCAATTACAAAGTCGTCAAGGAGATTATCGAAAAAATCCAGGCCAAGGCGCTCGACCAAAAAGTCCTGGACAGCCTGACCCCGGCCCAACAGGTCATCAAGATCGTCCTGGATGAGTTGACCTTTATCCTTGGTCAGGAAGCACAGCCTCTGCGCTTTTCCGGCCATCCTCCTTCGATTTTCATGCTGGTTGGGCTTCAGGGCTCGGGCAAGACGACGTCCTGCGGAAAGTTGGCGAAGTGGGCCCTCGGCCTCAAGAAAAATCCGCTGCTTGTCTCTTTTGACCTGAAAAGGCCGGCCGCGCAGGATCAGTTGCAAATGATCGCCCGCCAGCTCAATCAGCAGTTTTATCCCATGAATAAGGAGCAGATGTCCTCTCCGGAGAAGGCCCTCAAAGAGCTCGTTCTCCATGCCAAGAACAGAGGCCATGATCCGCTTATTGTTGACACGGCCGGAAGGCTTCACATTGACGAGGATCTCATGTCTGAACTGCGCCTGGTCAAGGAGACCCTCCTGCCTACCGAAATTATCTATGTTGGGGATGCGATGACCGGACAGGATGCCGTGCGATCGGCTCAGGCTTTCGAGGAGAAGATCGGTCTATCATCAGTTATCCTGACAAAGCTCGACGGGGACGCCCGGGGAGGGGCCGCCCTGTCGATCGTCTCGGTCACGGGAAGGCCGATCAGGTTTATCGGGACAGGCGAGAAATTCGACAAGCTTGAGGTTTTTTATCCGGACCGGATGGCCTCACGCATCCTCGGCATGGGAGATATCCTCAGCTTGATCGAGAAGGCCGAGCAGGAGACTGACCTCAAAGAGGCCGAGGAGATGGCCCGCAAGCTTCAAAAAGAGGAATTCACCCTCGAGGATTTCAGGAAACAGCTCGTCCAGGTCAAAAAAATGGGCTCCCTGTCCTCGATCCTGAAATATCTTCCCAGCGCCGGCATGTTCAAAAATATGTCGGCCGTGGAAATGGACGATAAGAAGATCCTCCACTTCGAGGCCATCATCGGCTCAATGACGCTGCGGGAGAGGCAGGACCCGAGGATCATCGATGGCCGCCGGCGCCTCCGAATCGCCAAGGGCTCGGGCAGGCCTGTTTTCGAGGTCAATCAGCTGCTGAAGCAGTTCCTGGAGATGAGGAAGATGATGAAGAAATCTCAGTTCAAAAAAATCCTTTCCTCTATTCCCCGCTCGCGCTGAGCGCCACAATTTCGCGGGCGGCTGTTTCGATCATATTAAGCGACCTAGAGCTGAGATAAGCAACGGAACTTGTGACCTGGGCTGTAAATATCAGGGCCTGGAAGGGGGGCGGATCAGAGCGAGGACAAAAAACCTTCGGTGCTTTCGACAAGGTCCTCGAAGTCCAGGCAGCGCACGGGGAGAATCTCTTGCAGACGCGTCCTGCCCCAGCCTCCTTTCCCGTGCTCGCCCGTAAAAGAATACCATCCGCCCAGGAACATGGCTCCCTTTCCGGTTTTGACGGCCTCAAGAGTCAGGCGGATGCGGTCGGGAAAGGTCAGGACTTTTGTCCCGAATTTTTCGCGGTCAAAGAAGCTCGGCGCCAGCTGAAAAAGTTTGGCGTCGATATCGCTGAAGATGAAAGCATCATAGGCCTCGAGAATCTTTTCGTAGTCCCCGGGGCCCAGCCGGTTATAAAAATCCCAGGTTGGGACAGAGTTCACCCAGTGCTTGCCCGTGGATTCCAGGGCATCCTTGAGCCATTTGCCATAGTTGAAAATATCGAGGCCCTTCGGCGAATGGTAGAAGGGAGTTTCGGCAAAGACGGGGCCGGTCATCACGGCCCAATCCCCGACGTAGTAGATTTTGGCCATGGCGCACCTCCTTTTCACTGAAAAATCGACCGCCCCCGTATTTTTTCACTTTTCGGCAATTCTTTGCAAGTTAGAAACGCTCCCCGCCGCCACGCTAATAAATGGATGACCTTTCTTTTT
>Ga0209253_10002509_pt1 | contig 16248 bp, 17 predicted proteins | sample FrelakmetBRP12BR_FD_187145 | JGI IMG/M metagenome (GOLD analysis project Ga0209253, IMG submission 187145) | Freshwater lake sediment microbial communities from the University of Notre Dame, USA, for methane emissions studies - BRP12 BR (SPAdes)... | ecosystem: Environmental > Aquatic >...
AAATACGCGGTGCCGATTCAAATCATAGTGCGAGTGAAGAATAACCAATGCCTCGCCTGTCATCCTGATACGCACACGCTGGCAGACAAGACCATCGAGGTGCGGCACGACGTGCATATCGACAAGAAGGTGCTGTGTGCCGACTGCCATTCTCGCCTGGTACATGCTCAGCCTGAACAGGCAAGGGTCATGCAGCGCGACCAGTGCGACGCGTGTCACAAGGCGCATCCGACCTCTTTTATGATCGGTGTACACGCCACGATAAACTGCAGCCAATGTCATCTTGACGGTAAATACCAGAAGCAGGATGCCCAGTGTGAGGCGTGTCATAAGACACCGCCCGGACACACAGCAGGGATCACCAGCCAGTGTGATCAGTGCCATACTCCGGCGGGCTGGAAGCCAGCCAAATTCGATCATAGCAGCTTCCCGTTGGTTGGAAACCACGAGGGCCTGGCCTGCGAGAAATGCCATCCAAACGGCAGTTTCAAAGGCACCTCCCCGGAGTGCGAGTCCTGTCACCAGCTACCACCCGGCCATCTAATGGGAGTTACGACAGGCTGTCCACAATGTCATTCACCAATGGGATGGAAGCCGGTTCAAATCGAGCACTCCAAATTCCCGCTGACAGGCGTCCACCAATCATTGAGCTGCGACAAGTGCCACACCAGCGGTGTCTTTCAGGGACTTCCGACAGCATGTTCCACGTGCCATACACCTCCATCCACCCATCTGGGTATGTCAAGCGACTGCTCTCAATGCCATGTAACGAGCGGCTTCACTCCATCTACTTTTAAACACCCGCAGGTGGGTGAGCATATGCCTTCAGGCGAAGTCAGACTGCAATGCACGAATTGTCATGCTGCCCAGTTCGCAACTTACAGCTGCATGGGCTCCGGCTGCCACTCCTCCAACAATCCTGGTAACAATTAGGGAGGTTCACGATGAGAGCGAAAGTCTCAGTTTGGCAAAGCAGATGGGGTCGTGACCGTTGGATCGCCCTGGCTCGGGCCCTGGGGGTCCAGATCACCTACTGGATTGTATACTTCTCCGTTGGTCTGCCAGTAGGAGTCGGCTTCTTTATATTTGCTCGTGGTTTCATGGATGATGAGTTACGGGAAGTACCGACCCACATGGAAGACACACTGCTTTTCCTGTCAGCCATCGCATGGCTCCTCATCCTGGTGACAATGCTGGTCGTGGTTGCGATTATGCTGCGGTGGTTCGACCGGCGCGGCTCATTCACTGAGATCGGCTTCCGATCCGGAAAAGGGACGGGGCGACGGGTGATCTTGAGCATTACCGCAGCTATTGTCCTGGTCATTCTCATCTTCCTTGTTGCTCGGGCTGCGGGAGTAGTACGTATTGTTGAGGCAGCCTGGGAAGAGCGCTTGTGGAGTGACATTTTTACCGACTTGCTTGGGTATTTTATCAACCTCGCCGCCATAGCGATCACATCAGAACTTGTTTTCCGAGGCTACATACGCTTCACTTTATCGCAGACTTTTTCGACGCAAGCTGCCCTGGTGATCTCGGCCCTATTATTCGCCCTCTCGCAGGTTGTTATGGCTTCCAGTGGATGGTTGGGTGCCTTGAATGCCCTGCTGGCTGGTCTGATTCTTGGGATGCTGGTCGTGTTGACCGGCTCGTTGTGGGTCCCGATCGCAGCGCATTTCGCATGGATCTTTATGGAAAGCTTTGTTTTCTCATTTCCAACATTTGGGGTTGCTCCGGAAGGTCTGTTGCGCATGAATATTGTGCCGGGGCTGCTCCTGGATGGAGTCTACGGTCCCCAGGGCGGGATGCTCGTGCTTGTCGCTTTCTTGATCGTGTTCGTTGGGCTTTGGCTTTACGCTGGCAAGCGTATACGAGCGGAGACTACCTCAACCCCGGTGGTGTGACCAGACAACATAGTGTACCCTCTTGGGGGCACAGGGAAAGTCGCCGGAAGTCCCGGCGATTTTTTCGTTTTGTCGGTCTGTCAAAAGCTCATCGCACTTCGTGGGATACGCAAAATGGTAGCAAAGAGATTGCTTCGCGAAGAGCGCTCGCAATAACAATTCGATCAAATAAGGATGTTCTTTCGGAGAAGGATCACCCGATAGGTCCCGCGCATCAAACTCGGTTCATTGCGGACAATCTCGCAAGAGCATCCCGCACTGATATCCCCAAATCGCCGGGTGATATCTGTGCCGAACAGTGTGCTGAACCCATTGATCACTCTGCGCCCAAAGGTCAGCTTGCTATCGTCTGGCAAGAACTTGTCGAAAATGACTGCGCGGCCACCCGGTTTTAGCGCCTGCAGTGCGGATTGCATACAGGCGCGCCCATCCGGCACAACGCTGAGGATGAGATTCAGGATGGCTGCGTCGAAAGTGTTCTCTCCGGCAAGCAATGCCTGTGCATCACCCTGGATCAGTTCGACGCTGGCGCGGCATACCGGGAGTTTGAGGCGGGCTTTGGCAAGCATCTCTGGACTGATGTCAATCCCTATTGCTTCGACGCCCTCGGGCAGCAAGGGTAAGTCCGCTCCGGTGCCCACACCGCTGATCAACACCCGCTCGCCGGGTCGCAGCGCCAACAGCTCCATTGCCCGCCGGCGTCCTGGCATAAACAAGCGGTTGACCGTAGCATCATAGACCGGCGCCCACAGGCGATAGATGAATCGGTTCCAGCGGTTGGTCATTTTCATGTTTGCGCTCCAAGCCTGTAATGGAAGATACCCGTGGATTTTCCCAGAAGTGGGAAAAAGCGCATCCATCGATAGGCCTCCATGCGCGGCTCAGGATCATCGAAGTAAAACCATTCCTCCAGCAGCTGAATCCCATCACCCCAGCTTTCCACATCTTTGCCGTGTTTCAAACCCCATTGAAGGCGAGCAGAGACTTTCGATAAGGCTAATTGAAGGTTATCTGTCCAGATCACAAAAGGCGTATGCGCATCGCAAACCAGTTCCGACCCTGGAAAACTGCCGCACAATTGAAGGAATAGAGATTTGACCTGCGCTTCTTCAAAGTACGGGAAAACACCTTCTGCAATAAACATGAACGAGCGTGGTTTGTATTGGCTGACCTCTTCAAGCCAGCCATCCTCGAAAACAGATGTGGCAAGAATGTGGTAACGATCGCTTCTGCTCTGGATCAATTTTTGCCGCAGAGCAATAACATCGGGCATATCCAAGTCAAACCATTCGACAATCCCGTTGTCCACGCGCTCGAAACGGGTATCCAGACCACAGCCGATATGCACCACAACCGCATCCGGGTTTCGCTTCAGGAAGCCGCGTACATGGCTGTCGAATTTGTTCATGCGCATGATGATGCCAACCTCGTCATGCCGCTGCATGCGGAATCGTGAAAAATCGCAGTCGATTTGATTGACCAATGCCACCGCTTTTTCATCTCTGATCATTGCATCCGGGCGTTGAGATTCGCGCGCCCGGACATGCAAAGTTATGAGCAGGGTTTCAGACACGCCCTCCAGGGATTGGAGAATTTTTTCGGGCATAGACTTACTCCTTCTTAAATTTCGGAAAAAACCTGCCGGTGCGCTGCATATAGGCTTTGTATTCGTCGCCAAAGGCTTCGATCATCATCTGCTCCTCTTTGGGGACGCGCCACACCAGCCCGGCGACGGATAGCACGCACACGGCGACGAAAATCCAGTTGGCGGTCAGCAATGAGACCGAGATGCTCCAACCAATCATGCCTAAGTACAGTGGGTGGCGTATGTAGGCATAGGGACCAGTGGTAACAAGGTGATGGTTTTTCTTGAGCTGCAACTGAGCAGACCATTGCGTGTCCAGCGTGGCCTGCGTCCATGTCCAAAAAACCACGCTGAAAATCCCCAGCACAAAGCCCGCCCAACGCAGCCAGTTGGGCAGGTAAAAGGAAAACAGGTCTATCCAGGCTGCGCCGGTGAAATACATCACCAGGAATGTCATCAAGGCTAAGAATGCCACCACGCGGAAGATGAGAACGCCGCGCCCGCCCTCGCGTGCGATTGCCTGCTCATCAGGCATGATCCGCCCGCCAGAGCGGCGCACCTTGACCATGAAGTAAACCCGCATGGCGAATAGAAGCACGAGCAAAAACAAAAAGGCAATTCGAAACAAGATTTGTTGAGTCATAGCAACCTCCTATTTTCTACCGACAAAAAGGCCATACCCAATTTCCTTCATGGTATCCAACGAGGTACCTCCGAAAAATTTCCTCACGGATTGCCTCAGGTCGGGATTGGTGAAGAACAGGCGCAGCAGCCGGCCAAAACCTCTCAGCGCCCAGCGCCATCCCACCCAGCGGAGTCGGTCGCGAATCTCGAGGCGGGTATCCACCTGACGGATCGTCACCGTCCGGTCACGCAGCCCGGAGGTCTCCCAGAGCTTCAGCCAGTCTTCTTTTGTTGGAATGCTATCGCTGCCGATCGAATCCTTTACCAGTGCACTCATCTCAGGAGACGGATCTTTCATCCACAAGGACTCGTTCAATCCCACGTAACCACCCGAACGGGTGACCCGGATACACTCGCGTATAGCACGTGATTTATCCTCAACGAAACCAAGCACCGATTCGACAATGACGGCGTTGAAGCGATCATCTTCGAATGGCAAGTCGAGAACATCCGCCACCCGGAATTCAACTTTAGCCTCGACTTTATCTTCTCGTGCACGGAGGCGGGACCATGAAATCATCTTCTCTGAAACGTCCACGCCCACCACTCGGCAGCCGAATTTCTGGGCGATGTAAGCAACGCCCACCCCGATCCCGCAGCCGACATTTAGGACTTCCCTGGCGTTCTCGACGTGACATAGCGAGAGCAATTCATCCGTTGCAGCAAACCCACCTACATGCTTGGTAATACCCACCTCGGCCTGCATGTCGAGATACCGCACATCCGATTGATGAATATGATTTGCAGACATTGGCACTTTCTTTCCTTTTTATCAATTCCTGGCTATTAAAAAGGTTACGGACCTTCATGCTATTTATGACAACCTGCTACTCGCTCCGAATTTACCGATTCAAAATTTCGACAATTCCTCGTCCGCCATCGACGCGCACGCGGTCACCCGTTTTGAGCAGCATGGTGGCGTTGCCACAGCCCACCACCGCCGGGATGCCCAGCTCGCGGGCGACGATAGCGGCGTGCGAGAGCGGCGCGCCAACATCAGTAACTACGGCGGCGAGACGGGGAAAGAGCAAGGTCCAGCCGATATCCGTCTGGTTGGTGACCAGGATCTCTCCCTGAAGGAGTTGAATCTCCTCAACCGGGCTGTCCAACCTCCTGACCAGACCCTCGACGACGCCAGCAGAACCTGGGCTGCCAACCAGCTTGTTCGACCGGCTGGCCTTCCGGCGGGGAGAGATCATCGGGGCGTGAGAATCGTAGTAATCACTCCGCCGATCCGGGTCAGTAGCCCACCGGAACGGATCGAACTGCCCGCTGATAAGGGATGGGTAGGAAGGCAAGGCGCAATAGCGGGCATAGGTTCGCTTGCGGGTGGGTAGGTACTCCAAGGGAATCTCCCTGCCAGCCAGCAGATCGAGAATCTCGGCAATGGTGAGATGGAAGATGTCCTCGCCCAGCCCGGTCAATTCCCCGGCTTTCAAGGCCCAGATACGACCGATCCAGGCCAGACGGGTCAATTCAGAGCGGGTAGCTTCCCGTTTCCGGATCACATCTGCAGCCTGATCTAATCGCCGCCGGATCGACCCAGATTTCCTCGGGAAGCGGGTGGAGAAGCGCTGCCAGGCTTTCTCAAATTCCGCCTGCTGGGAGGCCAGCATCCCTGCCACGTCGATATTAGCCTCGCTGAATGCGTTCAATTGTCGGTCTAACCATTCCGGATCCTCTGCCGGGCGCGGGACGGAGCACTCAGCTTCATATGGGCCGCGGTGTCCGAAGCCATCTATATATGTTTGCCGATCCATCTCACCCCGCACCACTTGCGAGAGTCCGAGAACCGGACCGAGGCTGGCCAGCTTCTTTCCTTCCTGACTGACATTCGATAACAATGCATTGGCATCCGCAGATCCGACCAGAATCACCAACTCCTGACGCAAACGCACAACGCGATCCCCATAGCGCCAGGCTGCGCTCACAGCCTGCCAAAATGCATCCTTAGTATGGGCAAGCACCTCTTCCCACGACAACAATTCTCCAATAGTATGAGCAGCCTCGATCCTGCGTCGCGTCTCCAGGCACCATGCCGGACTCTGGATAACGAACCCCGGGAGCTTCTGCCAGGCGGTGTTCATACGCATCCCAATCCGAGCTACATTGCGTAGGATGGTCAATCTTGCAAACGGAGAGAGTTTGGGGATCGGGATGGTAAAGCCTTCCGGGAGTTCCCCCCCGCTGCCAAGTTCCCTGGCCATCGCCATCGGATCCTTGCCCATGGCTTTCAACATCTGGTACATGGCGGTTGCATTTTGATATGGCCGCCCGCCGATGTTCCCCGCTGAGTGGAAGCCTGGCAAGATATCCATTTGCTCATATAGGCCGCCGACCAGCGACCAGGTAAAGGGTGTAACAACCATCGAGAGAGCTTCGCCGATGTTGGTGTTGTCCCAGATGAAATCAACTCTCAGACTGTCATTCCATTCTCCAGTTTGGGGATTGAACCCCTGGGTATCGATCATGGTTAACCTCCGAGGCTCATTCGATTTGAGAAACATCCTTTTTTAGAGTCACTGTTTCAGCACCGCCATCCACCATAACCATCTGCCCATCCCAAATGCGGTGGGTGGCGATGACGGTGCCCATCACGGCCGGAATGCCGTACTCGCGCCCGACAATGCTTCCGTGGCTGAGTGGGCCTCCGATATCGGTGACGATGGCGGATGCTATCGCGAAGAGCGGAGTCCACGCGGGCGTGGTCATGCCCGCAACGATCATGAAAAGCAGTCCGTGCGCCAGCAAATGTGAAACTCCCATTTACTCGAGCCCATATCTCTTGATAGTCTTAACCAATTCAGCAACTCCAAATGGCTTGCTGGCATGACTCGAATAGATTGTGTTGGCGCCATGTGCGATGAGCTTTTTCCAGCCCTGGTAAACCTCGTCCAGGTCGGTGACGTAGATTGGGCGATAGTGGCATCCACAGAAACTCAGCAAATCCATGGCCAGATCACCGACAAAGGCGCTGCCATCTGCGAGCAGCAGGGACATTGAATCGTGGGTGTGCCCCGGCGTGTGTATTATCTTTCCCTCGACACCAATTGATGGTAGAAAATTGTAGTCGTCTTCCCTGACGATATGATCATTAGGACGAAGCTGAACAGGCGGGAAACTCCAATCCTGCTTCTCTTTGAGCAGATGGTTGAACAGGAAAATGAGGGCGCCAACGCATTGGTTCAAAGGGCGATCGTCGGGGTCAGGTTTGCCGGATCGCAACGCTGTCAGCGACTTCTGATGAGTGATCAGCATCATATCCTCATTCGCGACTCTCAGTTCCTGGGCAAAGCCTGAATGGTCGTCATGATGATGAGTCAGGAATAGATACTTGATATCGAATAACCGGATTCCTTTGCTCTCCAGTTTGCGCTTGAACTCACGGAATCGACTCGCATAACTGGTATCAATCAGCACATAACCGCCATTACATGGCAACAAATAGGATGTTGTAAAGCTGATTTTGATGGAGTGATACATAGACTCTCCTCGTGACTAGTGTTCAATGAAAGCTTACTGCCCGACAACCTTCGGTTTCATGTTGAGTTAGCCATTGCCTTCAGAGCCATTGTGGGACTCCAACCCGACTCGATGATCTGTTTCAAGTTCTGACCTTCTTCCCGCATGTGCTGTCTCATCGAATCCAGCCTGCGACTGAGAAACACGCGAAGAATCACATCTACCAGAGTGCCAAGAATGGGAAAATCAGAACCTAATTTAAGTTCCGCGACGAATTCAACTTCATCGCCTCGCGGAATGACTTCAAAGGCTCCTTTGCCCAATCCCGCGATCTCGTACTCCATTCGCCTGCAAGGATCAACTCTTGTTAGGCGAAATTGCATGGTATGCAGTTTACCGTGGAGATACTCCTGACATTCGATCTCCGAACCGGGCTGGAGCATGGCTCCTTTGACCACTCGATAGGCAACGTGGTCGGGATGCCAGGTAACATATTCTTGCGGCATCAACTCCAGCCATTTGAAGATTCGCTCGGGCGTCCTTTGAATCGTGATGCTGTCTCGTAACATGATCATTTCGTGACCTCCTTTCTCAAATCCAGGTCACGCTCTTTAGGTTTCTTTTGATACTCCGCTGATATCGGTACTTGGGATACCCAAGGAGCATCGAAGCCACAACCACATTGTCCTCAGGGATTGAGAACAACTTACGCAAGACTGGACTGTTCTGAATCGCCGGGGGAATCAGGTCAATTGCAGTTCCTCCCAGGCCCAACGCATGCGCCGCAAGGAAACCGTAGGTCAGCGCAATATGGATATCCCCCTCGTAGTTCTCGGCATCATGATGAGCATGAAAGATGATCATCGCCGGCGCATAACGCGTAATGGTATCCTCCGACCCTTGTCTCAGCTCCGGCAGACGGCTTTTCATCAGGGGTACCACATGCCGCACCAATACCTTGAACTTCGCCTCCCCAACCTTGCGGTGAATAAAAAAACGTGCGACCGGGTTGCTCATGGCTCTTATCAGACCATCATAAACTTTGACCATTTCGGGTAACGCCTGACGAATCACAGACTTGTCTTGTACAACCACAACTTCTGTCTTGATAGGAGTGAACCCAGGTGGAGCAAACGCGATCGCCTGTACCACTTTCTCCAATAATTCCCTGGGCACCGGCTGCTCTTTGAAGACCCGAATTGCCCGACGGGTCTGTATCATCTCAAGAAACGGCATCTCGGTCACAGGTCCGGCTGGTGGAGCGAAGAAGTCCTGGGAATAGGCCAATCCATCCACAGTGATGGATTGGGAAGGGCAGATAGCCATGCATTGACCGCATTTGATGCAAAGAGGCAACCGATCCGGGCGTAACAAAATCCCGCCGTTGCCACCTTTCTTCATGATCAGGTTTGGGCAAATGTCTACACACAGACCACAGGCATTACAGGTTTCTTTGCTGATGTTTATCCGATGTTTCATGGTCATTCCCCTTGTGTGTTGGCCGGCTGCCTTTGTCCATGGTTGATCCCGATGCTCTCGCCGCCGAGGCTTTTAAGGGACAGCAATCACCTAATGGCTACCGAATCGATTTTTTCCACGGGCAGCCAGTCGTCCATGTTGCCATAGTTGCTTTTGTCAATGGCGAAGGGAGGAATCTCTTTAACGTCGGCGACCTCAATGAGGACAATGTAGCGCTTGCCCGCCCAACGTTTCATTTGCTTTTCGGTCAGGCGCAATTGGGGTTGATTCTTCATCACCAGCGCGCGGGATTCGTCTTCGTTCATTTTCTCGGAGTGAAACGCGCTTTTCACTTTTGCCTTTGCGCGCACCATTCCTTCCGCGTTGTTATTGATGAAGTACAACACATCCCCTTTGTCCACGCGCCCATGTGGAAGTTTGCGTCCTGTCGCGCCGCGGAGGATCATGGTCTTGCTTCCAGAGAGCAGGCTTTCCAATTCCTTTGCCTGCGCGTCGAGGTATACAACGTGATCCATTTGAATCTCCTTTGCCTTTCACACTCAGTTCAACCACACCGTTCCCGCACCACCATCCACGTGATGGTCTGACCATCCACGATGCGGCGCGTGCGGATGCCATTCGAGTTCATCCTTGTTCGTTCCCACTCCCTTTCTTCACTGGCAGATTTGTGTCAACGCATTCTTTTTATGTTTGATCTGCCCGATGTGGCAATCAGTCCGATCCCCATAATTCCGATGACCGCTGCGACTCCAGACTCGATCACGTCCATCAGCAACAGCACGACAGCAACGCCAATAATCAGCAGACCTATGGCAAAAAGAGTTTTGCTGATTGGCATCTCCTTGCCCCTCATACCAATAATAATGATGATGAGGAGCAGAGTAATTACCGCAAGTACAATGATGGATGCAAGGATGTAGATTTGCGAGAAATTCATGGCAACTCCTTTCGTGTAAATATCCATTACATGGAACCAAGCATCACCGTCCCCGCACTTCCGTCCACCGTGATAGTCTGACCATCCTTGATGCGACGCGTGCCGATGCCGGTCGCCATCACAGCCGGGATGCCATACTCGCGAGCGACGATCGAGCTGTGGCTAAGCGGACCGCCGATGTCGGTAACCACTGCCGAAGCCATGGCAAATAGGGGCGTCCAGGCGGGCGTGGTGGTGACGGCTACCAGCACGTCGCCGGGGCGCATGCGGGGGAAGTCCTGCGGTCCAATGAGCACACAGGCGGGGGCGGTGACCTGTCCGGCGCTGGCGCCAATGCCATGCAGGGAAGACTGATCATCGCTGGTGCGGTGCCAGGGGACCAGGACGGACCATTTGGATTTTTCCGGCAGCATGGCTGGAGGTGTGATCTTCAGGCAGCGCTTCTGTTCGGCACGCCGGGATGGGATGCGACCGCTCAAGTCGGGCAATGGCTGGCCAGCTTCCAGGGCGGAGATCAGATCCAGCACTTCAGCCTCTTCCAGCCAGTAGATCGACTCGGCGTTGGGAATTGCGCCACCTGCAGCCAGGCGCCGGCCCAGCTCGTTGAGATAGCAGCGGATGAGAGGGTGCCCCAATCCCAGGTCGGCCAGGCTGTCTTCACGTCCCGGAGCAGCATTCTGCGCCCAGCGCAGCAAGCCCCGGAACCAGCCCTTAAGCGGCCAGTGCAGGCGGGCCAGGATGGCCGCGGTAGCCTGGGTGCGGCGTTCCAGGATAGCCTGGTGGCGAGCATAGGGATTGCTGCCGCCACCCTGTAAGTACATCTTGACCGTCTCCAGGAGGGCAGTGGGTTGTTCGGCGGGCACAGGGTTGGCAAAATCAAGATCGTAGGTCATCTGGCCATGTTCCGCCAGGTAAGCGTGGAACTGCGCTCGCCAGGCGGCCCAATCTTCCGTTGACAGGTTGGTGGGCGGCTGGGACTGCGAGAGAGTCTGGGCGACCAGGCTGACCGGGGTCTGGCACAGGTAGTGAGCCAGGGCAGGGCGCTCCCGGCACCAGGCAGCCAGGTCGAACAGCCCCTTTTCGGCGCGCAGGGCGATCGTTTCCGAGCCAAACAGGAAGGTCGTTGCCGGGGGGTCGCCTTTGCGGCGCACCAGCCGATTATAAAACTGGGTGAAACAGGCTTCACTGAAGGTAGAGAGGGGAACCGTGCCGGCCTGCAGGTGGGTGTAGAGGCGCACGGCGGCCTGAAAGATAATGCCTGCGCCCGAGAGCAGCTCACTGGGGGAGAGGGCGGCGATATCTTTGGCCTCCCAGTTCCGGATTTCCCGAACGAACTCCTGGCGGGCAGCCTGACAATGCTCCTGCCCGTGGAGCACCATGGGAGTAATTTGTGCAGACATGCGCATGTAAGCCACTAATTCTGGGAAGCTCAGCCCGGCAACCATGAACACATAACCGTTGATCGGGACGTAAGCGTAGTTGATCTTAGCCCTGGTAAAACGCCTCATCAGTTCTTGCGTAGGAATATCGGCCATGCGCAAACCCAGCGTGGCAAAAAGCGGCGAGACCGGGTTGGGGATTTGCTCGGCAAAGCTGGTGCGTCCATACATAACGCCGCGCGGCGGCTTGGGCCAGGTCAATGGCGCCGCCTCGCTGGGGGGCAGGGCAGTGATTGGCCGCGCTTGCAGGATCGAAAATTGACCGTCAACCCAGGCCCATTCGATATCCATCGGCTGGCCGTAAAGCTGCTCGATCTGCACGCCCAGGGCGGTGAGTCGGGCGGCCGCGGTGTCATCCAATACGGGCGCTCGGCGCAGGGCCTCGGGCACATGCTGTTCCTCGGTTGTGCCGGCTGTGCGGACCGTCATCACCTCCTTATCCGCCGTCTGGCGGTCAAGCACACGCCCGCTGGTCTTTTCCACTGTCAGGCTGTCGGGTGTCACCAGCCCGCCAACCACCGCCTCGCCCAGGCCCCATGAGGCGCTGATCAGCACCCGGTCGCGCTGGCCGCTGACCGGGTCGGCGGTGAAGAGGATGCCCGCCGCCTCGGCCAGGATCAGGCGTTGCACCACAACCGCCAGGCGGACGGTCTGCTGGTCAATGCCATGCTGCAGGCGGTAGCCAATGGCGCGCGGCGTCCAGAGCGAACCCCAGCAGCGCTGTACTGCAGCCAGCACCGCCGGGACGCCCTGCACATTCAGGTAGGTCTCCTGCTGGCCAGCAAAAGACAGCTCAGGCAGATCCTCGGCGGTGGCTGATGAGCGCACTGCCACTGCTGGCTCGCCCAGAGCGGCATAGGCCACGGCGATCTCGGCGGCAATGGCCTCGGGAATCTGGCCGGCTTCGAAAGCCGCCTGGATGCGCCCGGCTGCCGCCTCAAGCGTGGCTGGTTGGGAGGGGGCAATATCCACCAGCGCGGCGGTGATTTCAGCTTCTAACCGGTTGGCGGCCACAAACTGGGTATAAGCAGCCGTGGTGACGTGGAAGCCATCGGGCACCGGCAGCCCTGCCGCGACCAGGCGCGCCAGTGAAGCGCCCTTGCCTCCCACCTGTGACAGTCCGGCAGAGGTATTAGAGAGAGACATGATGAAATCGGACACGGTCTACCTCCTCAGAGCTGATAGCGAAAAACGCCTATCCCCCTCGCCACCAGGGGCGAAAACAGGCGTACCCTCAAGGCACGGCGCTGATCCAATTCGGGGAATTGGAAGGGAAACCGTTCATCGAGCAGGTGGATGCCAGCCCCCCATCCTTCGAGATCCTGGCTGTGTCTCAGATCCCAGTTTAGGTGAGCGCCAACCCTTTTGCGGATGACCCTCAGGTTGTGTGCCCAGCGCATGAACGGCGAATAGGCGTCAAAGACCAGCTCGGCAGCGGGGAAATGTTCCTTCAGCCGCAGCACTAATATCTTGACCTGAGTTTCTGTGAAGTACATGAAAACACCTTCGGCCAAAAATAGGAAAGGATGCTGGCGATGCGCCTCTACCGCCTCCAGCCAGGCATCCTCCAGCACCGAGCCAGCCAGGAGATGGTAGCGTCCCTCTTCGCCACCAATCAATTCCCGGCGCAGATCGATGACCTCCAGTAAATCCAGGTCGTACCATTCAACCTGTCCGTTATCCGGCGGCCCAGAGCAGACGCGCTCGAAGCTCGTATCGAGGCCGCACCCGATATGGACCACCACCGCATCCGGGTGACGCCCCAGAAAATCCTGGGCGAAGCGGTCGAATTCCCGGCTCTTCAGGATCAAAACAAGCCGGCCGGTGTCTTCGGTCAGGGCCAATGTCTTGCGCAAGGTCTCAGGGTCCAACTGGCGGACCAGCGCCTCGGCTCTCTCGTCTTTGATCAAGGCATCTGGGCGCTGTGACTCCGTCGCCCGGATGTAGAGTGTAATCAGCAAGGTCTCAGCCACGCCGCTCAGGCTTGGTTTCGTAGTCTCGGGCATGTCAGTCTCCTTTCACCCGGCTGCATCTCCAAGCCGGAAGTGGAAGAGGCGCATGGGCCTGAACAGGCGAAAGAGGGGAGCCATCCAGCGATAGGGCGCCAGCCGCGGCTCAGGCTGGTCGAAGAAACCCCACTCGTCGAGCAGGCGAATACCGCCGCCAGTAATCTGGCGCCCCCAGTATTCGATCTCCTGACCGTGCCAGAAACCCCATTGCATCAGGCCAGCAAAAGGGGAATTGGCGAGATAACGGTTCCCCAACCAGATTTCGAAGGGCCTCCAGCCATCGAAGACCAGCTCTGCGCCTGGAAAATGGTCGCACAGGGTGAGCACCAACGCTTTGACCTGCGCCTCTGTAAAGTAGACCAGAACCGTTTCGGCCAAAAAGAGGCAAGGGCGCGATGAATGTGCCTTGACTGCCTCCAGCCAGGCGGCCTCGAGCACCGAGCCGGCCAGCAGATGGTAGCGCCCGCTTTCACCGCCCAGGTACTGGCGACGCAGCGCAATGACCTCCGGCAAATCCAGGTCATACCATTCAACAGAGCCATTGTCCACGCGCTCGAAACGCGAGTCCAGGCCGCAGCCGATGTGCACCACCACCGCCCCCGGGTGACGGTCAAGGAAATCGCGTGCGTAGCGGTCGAATTCACGGGTGAACATGATCCGCATTACCTTGAGCAACTCGGTCATCGGGATTTGCCTGACCCGGGAAAAATCGAGAGGCATCTTCGTGACTAGTTCTACTGCGTTCTCATCCTTCACCATAGCGTCTGGGCGCTGCGATTCCATTGCCTTCCAGTAGAGGGGGGCGAGGTGCGTTTCAGATACTCCGCTCAGGGTTTGATCAGTAATCTCGGACATCCAACCTCCTCAAAATAGCACTGAGTGCCAGGCTTACGACCGCGAGGCGTTCTTCTGCTGCCGCCGGACAGTCGCCTTGAGGAAACCGATCAGGATTCGGTCCAACAACCCCGGCGCAAGAAGTTTGAGCCAAGCGATCAAGCGCCCGGGTCCCATCAACACCTCGCGTTGCCTCCGATATGCCGCCCGCAGGATGACCTCCGCGCAGCGTTCGGCGGTCATCATATTCTTCGAATAGATTGCCCGTCCGCCCGGTCCTCTGGGCGCGCCGTCCTTATCCATCTGCGCCTCGTGGAAACCGGTCACCACCCAGTAGGGACAGATGATGGTCACACTCACCCCGTGCCGCATCAGCTCAATGCGCAAGGAGTCGAAGAAACCGTGCATGGCAAACTTGCTGGCAATGTAGGGCGAGTTGTATGGAAGGGGCGCCTTGCCGCCCAGACTGGAAACCGCCACGATGCGCCCACGGCTGCGGATCAGGTGTGGCAGGGCATAGTAGGTGCAGTAGACCGCGCCGTAGAAGTTGACGCTCATGGTGTGCTTGAAAAGGTCCAGGTCGGAGTAGTCTTCCAGCCGGGCGATCACGGCCAGACCGGCATTGTTGACCAGCAGGTCCAGCCGATCGAACGTATCGACAGTCTTCTCGACCAGCGCCCTGCACTGGGCCTCGTCGGCGACGTCGGTCGGGACGGCCAGCGCCTCCCCCCCGGCCTGGCGGCAGGCCGCCGCAACTTGCTCAAGCAGGTCAGCGCGCCGGGCGGCTAGGACCACCTTCGCCCCCTGGCGCGCCAGTTGCAGCGCCAGCGCTTTGCCGATCCCTGCCGATGCCCCCGTGACAATCACCGCCTGACCACGAAAAGCATCCGGTTTCATATCATCTCCTTGCCTTATGGCTTGCGAAACTCAATACAATACAGCCAGCCCTTCCAGATGTCAAAGACGCGCGCATCCAACATGGCGGTTGGCACCAGGTCGATAGGCGGCTGGATGACATCCCGATTACTGCCGAACGAATCCTTAAAGCCTGGGATGAACTTCTCGTACCCCTGCGCGCCTTTCTCGGTCTCGTCGGCGATCAGGATGCGTGCACCGGGTTTGGCGACGCGGATCATCTCCTCGATAGCCTTTTTCTTATCGTTGAAGAAATTGATGCCCCCGATATGAAAAACCCCATCAAAGGTGTTGTCCTGGTATGGGAGCTGTTCGGCGTTTCCCAGGTCGAGGTGAACATCCCACCCCTGATGGGCTACATATTCCCGGCAACGACTCAACTGGCCAAGAGAGATATCTAACCCGAAGATTTCACCCACATCAGCGCGGCCGACCAGGTAGGGCAGGTTCACCCCAGGGCCGACGGACACTTCCAAGAGGCGGCCGCCCTTGGGATCCAGACAGTCGGTGACTTCCCGGCGGGCTTGCTCTTCGGGCATGCCGATGTAGGCAAAGGCGATTTTCGAGAAAGCACGGTATCCCCACGAGAACCAATCGTACATCCGTGCAAAAGCCTTATTCATCCCAGACAGCTCTCCAGGTTGGATGAAGTGTGGGATGCCATCCACCACCGGGTAATCCTTCTGGCAGGCAGCGCAGTGGTAGCCCTCGCCGCCGTCCAGCGGGATAGCGCTCAGCGCGGCATGGCATTCCGGGCAGGCCAGCACATCCAGGGCCGGACGGCGCTGCGCTTGCCAGGCAGCCGTCTCGGCCTGGATGCGGCGGTGGCGCTTGAGCAGGGCCAGGCTGGCCAACCCCGCCCCCAGGGCCAAGCCAGTGATGATACGAGCATGTTGTTTTTTCATGATCCTTCCTCCTTAGAAGAACTTGATGAGTGCTTTGTTTGGGATGCGCCCCATGTTCTGGCGCAGCTTGTCGGCCGTAAACGGCCGGCCGTGGGCCG
>Ga0209253_10002510_pt1 | contig 16247 bp, 13 predicted proteins | sample FrelakmetBRP12BR_FD_187145 | JGI IMG/M metagenome (GOLD analysis project Ga0209253, IMG submission 187145) | Freshwater lake sediment microbial communities from the University of Notre Dame, USA, for methane emissions studies - BRP12 BR (SPAdes)... | ecosystem: Environmental > Aquatic >...
TAGCGCAGCTGCGGTCGGGGGAAGGCGCCCCCTCCCTGTTCTCATCGCTGCTTCGCAGCGACGAGCCAGGGGGGCTCCCCCACCCGCAGCCGCGGAAGTGGCTCAGGCCTCCCGCAGTCACTTCAGAAGAACCATCACGGCCCACACCTCAAGCCCCCGGTGTCCAGCAGCCTGACTTATGGGTAAAGACCACAAGTCGACGCGGGCGATCTCCCTCAGGCGCCCGCCACCCTGGAGAGATTCTCCGCAGCGAAGTCCCAGTTGACGAGGCGGTCAAGAAAGGCGGCGATGTAGTCGCCGCGGCGGTTCTGGTAGTCCAGGTAGTAGGCATGCTCCCAGACGTCGATGGTGACGAGCGGTACCTGGCCATGGGCGAGGGGGGTATCGGCATTTCCCGTCTTCACCACCTTGAGGGCGGCGCCGTCCACGACAAGCCAGGCCCAGCCGCTGCCGAACTGGGTGGCCGCCCCGTTGGCAAACTCCTTCTTGAAGTTGTCGAAATTCCCGAACGTGGCCTCGATCTTCTTCGCCAACACGCCGCTCGGGAGACCGCCGCCGCGGGGCTTCATGCTCTTCCAGTAGAAGGTATGGTTCCAGACCTGGGCGGCGTTATTGAAGAGCCCCGCACGTTCAGGGTTCGCGGCGGTCTTCTTGATGATCTCCTCGAGGGTCGCGGTGGTGAACTCCGTCTTCTCCACGAGGCTGTTGGTGTTGTTCACGTAAGCCTGGTGGTGCTTGCCGTAGTGGAACTCGATGGTGCGGGGCGAGATCGCTGGCGCCAGCGCGTCCTGGGGGTAGGGAAGGGGCGGGAGCTTGAAGGGCGGTTTCTCCGGCTCGGCCGCCCACACCTGCGAGCCGAGTGGAAGTCCGGTAACGCTCATGGCCAGGAGGGCGGAACCGGCCAAGGTACCTTTCAAGAAATCTCTCCGGCTGAGGGGCACAAAGGTACTCTTCCTCTCCATGGGATTACCTCCTCTCTGGGCAACTCGGTTGTCGGGCCTGAATCTCGTTAGGGATGGGTTGCGCCTAGGAAAAACAACCATAATTCTAGCACACATCGAAGGCTCCAAGGAGCCCCCCTGGGGGGTTTCTTTACTTGTCCTCGCCGCTGATCCGCCTCGACTCGCCGGCAGGGTGGGCGGCGGCCCTCGTCGGCTCGATGCGCCAGGTCCAGAGAGGTGAGAACACATAGAGGAGGAGATAGAGGAACGCCCCGTGACCAAAGTAGGGGGTGAACATGATGAGGAAGAGAAGCAGCCAGCTCGCCCTGGAAAACCAGGGATGGCCGTCCATGAACCGGCCGAGATGGAGGTAATGGACGGGGTAAAGGTTCATCAGCACGGCGGTGGCGGCCATGAGGCCGGAGCAGACCACGCCCCAGTACCTCAGGAGACCGTTGATCTCCTCAGAGGTCTGGCTGAAGATGATGAGCGGCGCCGTCACGAAGAGCGCTGCCGCGGGGGTTGGGAGCCCCTTGAAGAAGCCCGGAATAGGCCTACGGTCAAGGGTGAAGTAGACGAGTCGGCAAATCCCGGAAAGGGCATAGAGCAGGGAGATGAAACTCACGGGAATACGCTGGAGCACGGGATCGGCGGCATCAGAGAGGCACAGGTAGTAGATCCATGCAGGGACGATGCAGAAGCTCACGGCGTCGGAGATGTCGTCCATGACGCCCCCGAGGGTGACACGACGGGCCCGCTCTTCTCCGGGAATGGGCTCGGTGAGGCCCAGTTTTCTTGCCACCGCACCGTCCAGCTTGTCAAAGAGGGCGGCACCCAAGAGGAGGAGGTAGGCTTCGCGGATCCGCGCTTGGTGGGCGAAAAAGACGGCCAGCAACCCCATCATGGCGTTCATGACTGTAAGGGCATTGGGGAAAAAGGAGAGAATGCGGCGCCGCAGCTTGACATCACCCAGGCAGAGCTCGTCGAGGCAGGCGGTGCCGTACTTACGACAATAGACGGCGATGGAGCCGAAATTGATGGTGAGGAAGATGATTTCGATGACGAAGAGGGTGCGAAGGGGCAAGATGGCGAGCTTCGAGATCCAGAGGTAGATCTGGGAGGCCGGCCCTTCGGGAATGTAGAAGGCATGCGCGTAGAGCAGGGCGCCGACGGGAGCGGCAACGATGGTTCTCAGCCGGGTGAACTCGGTGTACTCCGGCTCCGGGCCGGTGGCGAAGCCGCGCATGAAGTGGGCGAAGTTGTCTCTGATGAGAACGGTGACGCACAGGAGGAGGACGAGGATGGCGTGGAGGAGCTCTCCCCTCTTGAAGTTGGGGGCGACCGTTATGAGTCTCCACATCATCCCCGCTGCGACCAGGGGAAAAATGATGGAGTAGACAATCTTGTCCATGAGTCGATCGGCCAGGTGAGCCAGGGTGGGATGGGGTTCGAAACGGGCGGCAAACCACCCGTCCACCAGGTCGAAGGTCATGGAGATGAAGAGGAGGGTCACGCCGACGGTATAGATGACGGGGCTCCGGGTCCACATGACGGCGACAGCGCAGATCATCCCGCCGAAGACGAGGGGAGGCCGGCCGTAAACGAGGAGCGCGGTTACCTTCTTCGAAAGGTGCAGTTTCTTCGACATCGTTTGTAATCGATCACGTGCCTCGGGTTGGCGGTCGCCTTTTCCCCGACAAGGTCTGCAGAAGTCAGTGCAAATTCTGAGCCGGAACTCTCAGACCGCCTCGATGGTGGAGGGCGGTTTCCGGGTCACGTTGTAGGTGACGCTCACCACGCCCGGGACTTCGGTCGTTATCCGCTCCGCCAGGGTCTCCAGAATATCAAAGGAGAGTCGCGTGGGGGAGGCGATCTGGGCGTCGGTGCTTTCCCAGCAGCGGACTTCGATCTGGAGCCCGAAATCCCGTTTGCCCTGGCGCATCCCGGTCACCCGGTCTTCGTGGAGAATAGCGAGATACTGGAAGGCCCGGGTGTCACTCAGTTCCTCCTCCACAATCTGGGTGGCCTTGCGGACGATGGCTACCCGCTCCGGCGTCACCTCGCCGATGATCCTTGCGGCCAGGGCGGGGCCTGGAAAGGGCGGTCGCTGCCAGATTTCATCCGGCAACCCCAGGGCTCTCGCCACCTCCCTGACGGCGGGCTTCCGGAGCTGGATCACGGGCTCGATCACCTTGTAGCCATACTCTTTCTGGGTGTCGATACCGAGCTGCTCCAGGATGTTGTGCTGTCTTTTGATGCCGGCAACGGTCTCCTCAACGTCCGTGTAGTTGGTACCTTGGAGGAGATACTTCGCACCGCTCTCCCGGACGAGCCGCCCGAACACCTCCTTGTAAAAGGCATCGGTAATCGCCTGCCGTTTTTCCTCGGGGTCGGTCACGCCGCTCAAGGCCGTGAAGAATTCGATCTTGGCATCAACGAGCTCCACCGGGACCCCGAGCTGCCGAAAGAGGGCAACAATCCGTTCCGGTTCGCCCTCCCGCATGATTCCGTTGTCGATAAAGTAGGTCTTCAGCCTGGGACCTAAGGCCCGATGCCCCAGGAGGGTGACGGTGGAAGAGTCAACGCCGCCGGAGAGGGCATTGATGGCTGTGCCGTCACCGACGAGTGACGAAACTTCTCCGGTCTTTTCGGCGATGAATGCCTTGACGTCAAGGTCTCTTAGCTGGATCTCCTGGATGTCCATCCCTGCGGCTCCTGTGCGAACGGGGATCGTGGATTTCGTGGGCCTGCGCCATCACCCTCCAGAGATACTGTCTAAAGCTCTCACGGGACCGGTGAATGAAGGAACAACCTGACCGGGGTGTGTCCGGGGAAGGGTACCTGGAGGAAGTCTCCTTGTCAACGGAAGGGGGTGTATCTCCCCCCGACCGTGGCAGGTTGTTGAGAGCCCCATCTCATGATCGAGCATCCACCCGGCAACTCTTTTGCGCTAAGAGGGGCTGGCTCATGCCAGGGACCCTCTACCCATGAATCTGGATTTCCTTGAGGCGGCTCCAGGTCTCCTCCGAGTACCAGATATCCACGAATTCCAGGATGCCGTCCTTCTCTTTTCTCGCGATCTCCTGGGCCACGGGTCCTCGGAGCAGACCCTTGATGTTCCTGAAGGCGGAACTGTCCCGCTGGGCGAAATCCTTCGCTACTTGTTTGGCAGTGTCAAGCAGGGCTTCGGGGGGGCAAACCTGATCGACTAAGCCGAGCTGACGTGCCTCCTCTGCGGAGTACATCGCCCCCGAGTGCAGGATTTTCTGCGCATTTCCGGGACCAACACAATACTTGAGCATCTCGACACATCCAGCCGGAAGAGTTGAGCCGAAGGTGATCTCATTCAACCCAATCTTCGCCTTCCCCGACAGCATGAGCCGGTAGTCGCAGGCAATTGCCAGGATGCACCCAGCGGCGATGGTGTGGCCGTTCAATGCGGCGATGAATGGTTTGGGAAAGAGGAACATGGAGGTGTAGAGGTTGCAGAACTTTGTCAGGTACCGGATGAAGGAGTCTCTGGGGTAGCTCAGGAACTCAGGAATGTCGAACCCAAAGGAGAAGAACTTGCCCTGCCCAGTGAGGATCACGGCGCGAATGTCTCGATCCGAGGCAAGGTGCCCGAGGGACTTGCTGAGCCGCTCGACAAACGATTCGTCCAAGGCGTTCACCTTGCCCCTCGTGAGGGTGAGGACCGCTATCTCTTCTTCTCTCGTCACAAGCTCGATCATCTCTCTTCCTCCTTGTTTCAGATTCGGATGCCCAGGGCGAAGAGCTCTTCCTCGACTAGGGCGTCCCAACCTCGGTTGGCCTTTGGATTCGCCGGGCTCGGATGGGTAATCCCGCCGATGGTCGTCCCGAGCCCGGCGAGGGCGGCGCGAGCCCGCTCCTCAGCAAATTGACCGACCCCGACCACATACCGCGGCCTGAACCACTGGACCGTTCGGCGAAGAGCCCGGTCGCAGGCTCCGAGCATGGGGTTCCGCTGCGATAGGGGTAACCCGTCCGGGGTTCTGTTCCGTCCGTCCGCCTCGAGAAAGAGGAGAGGACAGTAATTGGCCACAAAGAAACGACTGAAGAAACGCTCCGCCGTGCCGAATCGCTTGCGGGCCCAGCCCCAGAGCCGCTTCCCGCTCACCTCGCTCCTTCGACAGGCGAAGCCCAGGACCGGTCGTTTCGAGTTGATCGCCGGCGGAGCCCCGACGGCCGCCTCGATGCCGAGCCAGTCCCGCACGAGGTTGACCTCGCCGAAGGGAACCCCGGTCTGGGCCATACCCCATGGGCCTGGATTCATGCCGACGAGGACAACCTCCTTGGGTCGGGACCCGTAGCGCCGGAGGTACTGGTCGTAGGGCTCGCGGGCGTAATCCAGGGGGTTGTAGACATGGGTCACGGGCGGCTTGAACCGGAGTGGCTTCAGCTCGTCGAGGAGTTCGTCAGTGATGGTCTTGAGGTTCATGGGCAGTCCCGTCGAGCAGGTTGCTGAACAACCCGGAAGACGCCTTACGCTTACACTCACCTTGGCTGCAACGGCGCGAGACCGGCCGATCTACTCGGCAAGCCTGCATAGTCGCACCATGAATAAGGTCGGGGTGGTCTGGCCCTCGCACAGGGCGGCAGTGCCGTGTTCGGGAGTCATTCCATGAGGCCGAGACATAATAAGAGGTTGCTCCGGATGCGCCTTGCCTCGCAGATCACCCCGCCTCCCTTGGCAGCCTCCATCGTAACCAGGAGAATGGTTTTTCAACAACCTGATAGGTACCGCCGGTCGCTCATCTGTAGGGTGGGCACTGCCCACCATCCTCACCTTATATAGCTCCTGGCCCCCAAGTACCGGGCGGCGTAGTATCTATCGCCGAGGAGGTCGGTGCGGATCCTCTTTCCCACCCCGGGCGCGTGAATGAATTTGCCCTCGCCCGCGTAAACCCCCACATGGGACACCTTCCGTCGCCCTGAGGTGGCGAAAAACACGAGATCACCCTGGAGGAGTCGCCTCTGCTCCACCGGGGCGCCGGCCAGGTACTGCTCCGTCGCCGACCGCGGGAGATTGAGACCGTTCAGGTGATAGACCGCCATGGTCAGGCCGCTGCAATCGAACCCCTCTTCAATGGAGTCGCCGCCCCAGCGGTAGGGAAGTCCGATGAAGCTCCTTGCCGTTGCCACGAGCTCTCCTCTTAGGTAGTCCCTGCCGAGCTTCCTCTCCTGGGCTACCGCGTACTCCCCGGGACTGACGATGTAGTACTCGTCGATGATGCCCGCGGCCCGCAGGCGCTCTGCTTCGCTGAAGGCGCTCTCCCCGGAGGCGTAGTCGCCGAAGCGAACCTTGTAGAGACCTGTGCGGTGGAGGAAGTAATAGGCGTTCAGGCCACGGCCCTCCAGGATTGCCGTGAGCCGGATGGCGTTCTCCACCCGGGAGAAGGCGCCGACCTGGATGGAGTAGCCCATGAGGGGGAGCTCCCGCTCGGGGGCCATATGCGGTGGGGCGGGGGGAACAGGTGCGCAAGCCCCACCACCTAGCACGAGTAACATGAGCAGAGCCGCACCAAGCACGGCCCCGACCCGCGGCCCGGTTCGGGCGTCCATCATGGGCCGGAGGGTTGGGTTTCCCCTCACTGGACGCCCCCTCTCACCATCTCGAGTGCGGCTCGTGTCATCAGGGTTCCCGAGACTTCATTCCGGCTGCAATGAGTATTTTCACCTCCCCGGCTGGGGCGGTCCTTTTCTATGAGTCCTGCCGCTGCCTCGTGTGAATGTTCCTCGTGGCCACCGATCTCGGGTCGAGATTCGTCAGACCCCATCGGTCCGCCGAGGCCATGGCCTCCAGGAACTCTTCCACCGTTATTGCCCGGGCAATCTCCGGGTAGTCATAGGCTTTGTAATCTACGTGGTACTGGGCCATGATGTTCACATAGGAAGACTTGGGGAGCGTTTCAGCCACCCATTTCACGAACTTCTCCGTCCCGGCCACTCGGTTGGGCATGACCAGGTGCCGGATGACGACGCCGCGGCGGGCGACGCCCCGATCGTCGAGCTGGAGAATACCGACCTGCCGATGCATCTCCACGATCGCCCTCTTGGTGACCTCGGGGTAGTCGGAGGCACCTGCCGAGTACTTCGCCGACTTGTCGGAATCCATGTACTTCATGTCGGGGAGGTAGATGTCCACGATACCGTCGAGCAGCTTGAGGATCTCCACCCGCTCGTAGCCGCTGGTGTTGTAGACCAGGGGGAGCCGAAGACCCTTGCGGTAGGCAATCTGGCTCGCCTTCAGGATGTTCGGCATCATGTGGGTGGGGGTCACCAGGTTGATGTTGTGGCAGCCGATCCGCTGGAGGTGGATCATCATCTCCGCGAGCTCGTGATCCTCGATCTCCTTGCCACGACCCTCATGGGATATGGGCCAGTTCTGACAGAAGACGCAGCGGAGATTGCAGTGGGAAAAGAAGATGGTGCCGGAGCCGTGGTTCCCTACCAGCGACACCTCCTCGCCGAAATGGGCCTGGGCGCTGTAGACGACGGCCCGGGCCGGGGCGCGGCAAAACCCGCGCTCGCCTTGCTCCCGGTTGACCCCGCACCGTCGTGGACAGAGCTCGCAGCTGGAGAAGAGGGCATAGGCCTGCTCGATCCGCTGGCCGAGCTTTCCCTCGTCCTCAAGCCGCCCGTAGGCGGGATGCCAGGCCTTCTTCTCCCCATGGGCACCGAAGAGACGATGCGGGGCAACAAGGAGAGAGCCTCCCAAGAAAAGAGAGCCGACAAGGAACTCCCGTCGGGTGATTTCCATGCGTAGAACACTCCCTGGCAGAGGTCCGAGCCGTCCCCTCCTCTTATCCTAGCAGATTAGGGAATCCTCCCCAACGAAAAAGGTGGGAGCAACGGAGCGTACAACGCCCGAAAAGAACTTCTGGCTGGACAATCTCCGACCTCAGTCACAAGAACAGGAGGGCATTCTTTCGTTCAACATCTGAATGTGTCCGTTCTCGTCGGCAATGATCTCCCGCAGGCGGGCGGAGACATGATCGTCATCGATGAGGGAATGGAGGGTCTCGTAGAAGAGGATCGTGTCGTTTTCGAATTCGACGGCGAGCTCGAGCAGGGATTTCACCTGATCCATCCGGGACAAATCTGCCTCGGCGAGGCAGAAGGTTTGATCACCGATCATGTCCCGGAGCAGCGTCCCATACACTCTTTCCATCTCGGCTTGATCACCCTCAAGCTTGATGGTTTCCTTGCGCTGCTGAAACCATTCCGCGTGGCGCTTCTCCTCGTCGGCGAGGAAGACGAGAAGTGATGCGATCTGAGGATTTTCCATCTTGTTCGCTGCCTCGCGATAGAGATCCTCGGCGTTTTTCTCAATCTTGACGGCGAAGTCCAGGATTTCTCTGGCGGAGAACATGTTACCCCCGTCGAAAGGTGATCACGTTGCACAATTGTTGCTGGACACCGGGGATGCTGACTTTGGCGATTGCTGCAGGCCATGATGGCTCTTCTTTCGTTCCAAGGCTCCCGGCCTGGACACTTCTTTCGCGCCTGCGGTCGGGGGAAGGCGCCCCCTCCCTGTTCTCCTCGCTGCATCGCAGCGACGATCCAGGGGCTCCCCCTTCCGCAGCCGCGGAAGTGGCTCAGGCCTCCCGCAGTCACTTCAGAAGAACCATCATCGCCCGCACCTGCATGCCGGCGTCTCTCCGATCAACCCTCCCTGATCTCATATACTCTTATTCCACGTGCTCATAGAATTCTCTCGGAGCAAGCTCTCCGAAGTCCCCCCGTGAGACCAGATACCTTCTCAGGGCCAGGCAGAGATCGCACTTGGAGACGTACCCCCGTTCCGAGTCATGGTAGCCGTGATCCCTTGCGAAGTTGAAGAGGCCCTTCATGTCCTCCGCGACGAGGAAGGAGAGAATCGGGTGCTCTTCGAGATCGATTCCCTCTTCCACGAGCGAGTCGAGATGGAGCCAGTTGCCAAGAGATATGCCGCCGCAGTAGCCGGGAAGAAGGTTTCCATAGTTATCGAAATGGTTGTGCCAGCTCCTCAGGAATTCGGGTCGGCAGGGCTGCCGGAAAAAGGCTTCGGCGCGATAGGCGGGATGGAAATCGCGCAGACGGTTGACCGCCCTCCCCATCATGAAGAATTCCACATGGGCGGAGTGGTATTCCGTCTGGATGATACTGAGGGACTCTTCCTGGGAGATTGTCTTCTTGATCCCCAGGCGGCGAAAGAGTTGGTAGTACTCGAGCTGGTAGATCATCACATTCCTGCCGAAGACATCGCCGCTTATCCGGATGCATCTCTCAGTTCTCTCGAAGGGGACGAATTCCGCGTAGAATGGGTTCACCGAGATGAGAATCCCCCTCAGCCCCGAGACCTTGAGCTCATTCAGACGCTCCCGGGTGATCTCGTCTTTCGTGCACCAGGAACAGTTGGTCTCGACGAAGGTTGAGGGGATCTTGAGCTCCTCGGCGATCTGGACCGCTCTCAGGAGAAGCTCAAAATTCAAGAAAGGCTCGCCGCCGGTAAAGTGAAGACCGTAGTTAAGGCTCACCGCTTCGGCTCCCCCCTGGCTCGGCTGGATCTTCCCGGCAAGCTGGGAAAGACCACGCTCGAGATCCTCCTCGGCGATCCAGTCGCCATTCCACGTGGGCGAGCAAGCATACATGCAATGCCTGCATGCGGCAGAGCACTTGTAGGAAAGGAGGAGCCCGCCCGAAAAGGGCCGAGGCACCTTTACTCTTCTTCCAGACTCCAAAACCAATTTCCTTTCAATCCCCTCTCTACGCTGCAAGCCGCCAGGGGAGGTAGGCCTGAGAGTTCTCGATCACGGTAATGCGATTCCCGACGGAAGGCGTGATCACGCCGCCCAGGTGCTTCAGGTAATCAGCGAAAACGTCCCGGAGGAAACTCGACGAATCGTACCGATCGACTGCGTTCAGAAACATCCGGTAGCCGTCGCCGCCGGCGGCGAGGTAGGAGTTGGTCGCGATCCGGTAGGTCCTCGCCGGGTCCAGAGCTTTGCCCTTGATCCGGATCTCTTCGCACCTGCCCGTCACCCGGTTGATGGTGAAGCTCATCCCGTCGCTCACCTGGGGGAAGCCGCCCGCTCCCTCAGGGAGTCTGCTGATGTGGTGGAAAAGCGCCTCGAGGTCGGACCCCTTGAGAGTGAGTACGACCACCGTGTTATCGAAGGGAAGGACCTCGTAGATCGCCTTCCTGGAGATCTCTCCCCGCGGAAGGTCGGTTCTGATTCCGCCGGCGTTTTGAAAGGCAAAATCCACCTCGAGGTGCCGCGTGTACCAGAGCGTCGCGTCGGCCACGAGATCCCCGAGAGGAGTCTCCCGGGATCTCCCATCCTTGCTCGACAAGGTGGCCGCAGCACGACCGACCTGTTCCGAGAGCAGGGCATCCACCCGGGCGACGTATCCCCGGAGTGCGGCAACAAGCATGGGATCCTCCGGGATCTCCTCCCCCACCAGGGAATACTTCACGCTCCCGTCCGGGCCCTTCTCCACCGTCTTCAGATTGACGGGGATGGTCTCAAAGGTGAGATCGGTCACCCGTCCACCGCCAAACCGGAGATCGACCCTCCCGACCACGAGACCCCACTGCCAGGCCTGAACGATCGCCGTCGTCCAGTCGGAGGTGCGATGCGTTACCACAAGGGGCGCATCGAGCCTGGTGTGACTGTGGCCGTCCACAATCAGGTCGATGCCGGCCACCTCAGAGGCCAGGCGCTTTGAACCTCTTCCGGGCGAGTCGTAGATTCCCAGGTGTACCAGAGCGATGACGAGGTCGGCCTTGCTGCGGAGCTTCGGCACCAGCTTCTTGGCGGCGGCGACCTCATCCTGGAAGCGGAGATCCTTGGTTTGGTCCGGGTTCCCGATGCGCTCGGTGTCCTTGGTAGTCAGGCCGAGGATGGCCACCCTGAATCCCTTGAACTCCTTGATGACATAGGGTCGGGCAAGAGACCGGCCCTGCTTGGTTTTGATATTGGCAGAGAGAAAGGGAAAGTTTGCCAGGTTCATCTGCTCGTTCAAGGTCTCAAGAGGGTTATCAAACTCGTGGTTCCCGAGAGTGAGAGCGTCATAGCCGATGGCGTTGTAGCCTTCGAGGTCGGGCCTTGCCTTGAAGAAGTTGGACTCCGCCCTTCCCGTGTTGAAATCCCCTGCGTCAAGAACGAGCACGTTCTCGTTCTCTGCCCTCACCTTCCTGACCAGGGTCGCTCGCGCCGGAAGCCCACCCACGTCCGCCGCCCCGGAGTAGGAGAATCTCACCGGGTGGCCGTGGCTGTCGTTGGTGTGGAGTACCACGAGGTGGTGTACGGGCCCTTCCCCTTGGGGGCGCGGCTGGACGCACGCCGCACCGAGCCCGACGGCCACCACGAGCAGAACAAGGCTAAGAATGTTCGTGGGACGGCGGAGTGCCATTAGAAGCTCCTTTGCCGGTGATCCCTAAAGCGGCCTGCGCCCGCCACGACTGAGATCGCCGAAGAGACGGAGGGCGTTTCGGGAAACGGCCTCCAGCACCTCCTCCTTCGAGACCTTCTTGATTTCGGCTATGGCGTTCACCGCAAAGGTCAGGTTGGCCGGCTCATTCCGCCCGTCTGGAGTTGGACCCAGCACCGGGCTGTCCGTCTCCACGAGCAGGGAGGAGAGGGGAAGCCGCCTGACGAGGTTCTGCTTCTGCTGCGACCGGACCACAGAGGGAGGAATGGAGAGGAAATACCCCGCCTCGACGGCAGGGAGGGCTGCAGAGGCCTTCCCGTCGAAGGCGTGGAGCTGCACCTTCTCGGCGCCACGCGCGAGGAGCAGGCCCACGGCATGCCGGCCCGCAGAGCGGGAGTGAACGTTGAGAGGCAAGTCCAGCTCGAGGGCGAGGTCGATGAAACGGGAGAATATCTCCCGCTGGAGCTCTCGCTCCGATTCGTCCTGCACCACCCAGTAGTCGAGGCCAACCTCGCCGATGGCGACCAGCTTTTCCCGTACACCCCGGATGAAGGAGACCATGGCCTCAGCCGCCGCGAGGTCGAGCTGCGTGGGATACAGCCCCGCCGCCGGCCGGAGCAGCGGATGGCGTGCCGCAAGGTCCAGATTCCGCCGGGCATCGGCGAGATCCTCACCGACAGCAATGACGGCGGTCACGCCCACTGCCTCCGCCCGCTCCAGCACCTCGGTCCGGTCCGGGTCAAACAGGGCGTCGCACAGATGGGCATGGGTATCTACGAGGTAGTGGTCTGTCATAGTCACCGCTTCGCTCCCCCCTTGAGTATAACCTCATGGTGAAGGTCTGGCGGGCATCCATTCGTCTCCCCCGGCATCCTCCCTGTGGGACACGGGCAGTCTCGGTCTCGGTGGGAATTGTAGCTGTACATTCGGATTTTTCACACCATCTTTTCCCCACGAGACTCGGGCAGGGGCCTCATCATGGGAAATCTCAGATGGCCGGTTAACCGGGAGGACAGCGCGCTACGGTCGCTTCCCGGAACTGTGCCATTAAGGATGAAGATGAGCGGGAAGAGGAACACCAAGAGGACGACTGAGCGCGCTCATCGCCGCATTGAGCCGGGTCATTGGCCGTTGGAGGCCGGAGAACTGAGGATTGTATCAGTGGGGCTGTGAGGCTTTGCCCTGGGCCTGCTGCGCTGCTCGCTCTGCGATTCTTGCCAGGGCCGCGTCGGCTTTCTCTCTCCGGGCACTGTCCCCCTTCCCAATTTTCTCCAGGGTGGCACTGGACTTCGCAGAGCCAATTTTCCCCAGGGTCTCACAGATTGCGGCGATCGCCTCGTCGCTCAGGCTCTCCTTCTTTTTCTTGAGAAAATTGAGGGTGCTTGAGCCGAAGCTGAGGTGACGAACGAGTCGTCCAAGGAGAAGGTCTTCCAGAGAGTCCACGATGGCTCGCTCGATGTTCTCGTAGAAACCGAGGGCGCTGAAGAGGCGAGCTTCAAGTTGCTCATTCTTCCCGTCGGTGGCATCTTCCATTCTCTTCAACATGGCAACGAAGATGTCGAGGGCCTGCCTACTCCTCATAGTGGCGAGACACTGGATCGCCTTCTTCTGCACTCCCGTGTCGGGATCATTGAGGAGGGCAAGGCAGAGCTTCTCCGCTTCCACGCCCCTGATCCGGCAATACGCCCCTAGCGCTTCCTCTCGGACGTGGGGACTCCCATGGGTGAGATATCCCTTCAAGGCGTTGGCGACCGGTTGATTCCACACGCCCCACCTTATTTCACCAAGGATCCGGACGGTCTCTATGGTGTATCCTGTGGCGGCCTTCCTTCCCTGGAGCTCGGAGAGAATGAGGTTGACGGCGGAGGGGTCGATCCGGACGAGCAACTCGTAGCCGAGCTTTCGAACCAGGTGGTCGCTGCTTTCCTTGCTAAGGGCCATAAGGTGGACAGCCGATCTCCGCCGCATCTTGAGGAAAATAGGGGCTATGGCCTCACAGAGCTCTTTCTTTCCGGTTCGGAATTTGGCCTTCAGTTCCTGGAAGAGGCCGGCCTGCGAGATCTCTTCCAGCATCTGCTCTGCATAGGTCGAGACCTCCTTCTTCTCTTGAGCGTGACGATCCAGATGATCGACGAGTTTCAGGACCTCGTCATAACGATCGCCGCGGACCAGATCGGGGATGATGATGGCGAGGGACTGGCCGATCTGGAGGTATTCCTCTCGGTTTTGAATTGCCTCGAAATTTTCTAGCAGGGTGTCGCTACGGCGGAGGAACTCCTCTGTGAACTCCTTGAGTTCGATTCTCCGTTGGGTATCTTTGGGGAGTTGATCCATGGAAATGAGGTTGAGCTTGAAGCAGCCGTCGAGCACAGCCTCCCTTCCAGTCACATCCCGTTGGTTCAGGACAGTGGCAAGTCCCTTGGCAAGGCCGGTCGCCTTGTCGGGAGAAGGTGCTGAAGTGCCCCCCCGCTCCGTTTCCTTGAGGAGTTTCTCTGCTACTCTCAGGAGCGCCGGATCCGAGAGGCAGGCGATGATCTCCCCGTCGATCTCGGCTTCTTTGATCTCGTTCGTCTCGGCCAGTTCCGTGTTCAACAGGATGGGATAAATGACCTCGACGTATTGCACCGGCCGGGCCACATCCTGAATGATTTGTCGTCTCACCTTCTTCAAGTCTTCCTTGCTGAGGTCGACGAAGAAGGGAATCATTTTGAAGTCTTTTCGGAGGCGGGAGAGGGCGATCTGCGCCCGCCAGGGGATGTTTCGCTTCTCGCCAAGGAGCTCTTCCTTGTAGATATAGGAGATGTTGACGATGCCCGTCTGCTGCAAAGTCCGGGTAAAGCGCTCCTTATCGCTCTGGTTGCGGGTCTCCAAAAAGGTCGGTTCGCCCATGACGTCGACGAACTTGGTGAATTCTTCGCGAGTCATGCTGCTTTTTAGGGTGAGGCCGATGAGCTCCTTGTTCTCGAGGAATTTGACGAACTTGGGGAGATACATCTCCGCCATGCCCCGTGCCATGATGGAGGTGAGGTACTGAGCCTCGGGGAGAATCCCTTCGATGAGGACGTTCAACCCTTTCGGATCGTCCCGCACAAGGAAGGTAAGTTCGCCGTGCCCCTCAAAGAGCTTTTCAAACTCGTCGTAGAGCCCAACTTTGGCGCTCTTCGCCTGGGGGTGGTTCGGCGTGTAGTAGCCGGTGCGGAGGAATGCCTGGATGAGAGCGAGGAGAAACCGGGCAAGACGGGCCTTGATCTCCTCGTGGGGATCCTCCGGCCTGGGAGGCGGACCGATCTTCTCTGGTACACCCGATCCTGCGGTCATCGGCATTCTCCGGCGGGCGTGAAACGGGCGATGATGCTTCCCGTGTTTTCCGCCATCTCCGTTTCTCTTCGCCCCTCGATGCCATCCCGGGCGCAAGGCCCCTGTCTATCCATGTGCGCTGCCTCGGGATCTAAAGCAATAGACGTGCCAACCCCCTTCACTATCGACGCCGTCGGCACGGCTGGAGGGGCATGGAAGGCGAGAGAGGGGGGAGTCAGGCGGGGGGCTGGATTTCAGTCACGGGGGCCTGCGGCCGCTGGCTCCTCAAGGCAAAAGACCTGCCGTCGAGGGCGCGGGATACGGCGAGGGTGCCATCCAGATGGTCGTACTCGTGCTGGAGCAATTCGGAGAGGTCGTTCTCGAGCCGGATCTCCTGATCGATCCAGTTCTGGTCCTTGAATCGTATGCGGCAACTCCTGTGCCGGCGGACCTTCACCAGGAGATCGGGGAAACACATGCAGTCGTCCCAGACCTCGATCATCGCCTCGCTCTTGGCATCGAGCACCGGATTGATGAACGCCACGGGGCGATCGATGTGCATGTAGATGAGCCGCTTCATCACACCGATCTGCGGGGCGGCGATGGCCCGCCCGGCGCCGTAACGCCTCCTGAAATCAAGAAGTGTGTCGTGAAGGTCCTGGATCAGCCCTGCTATGGTGTCCAGCTCGTGTTTCTCCATCGGCACACTGATCTCATAGAGCTTGGGGTTGCCGAGAAGCAGAATCTCTCGTATCGCCATGGCGAGATCCCCTCAAGATGATGAGGCAAGGTTGGCAACGGCCCGCGGCGAGGCCACGTTCAGCGGTTCAACGGGCACACGTGGACACACTCGAAGCATGTGTAACTCCCGTGGTCGTCCACGGCAACGGTGTTGAGAACGGTCTCGAAGGAGAATTTCTCTTTCGTCCCCGTGTCGCTGAGCACATGGGCCAGGAGCGGATTGGCTCCTGAGTGCCGTATGCAGAGGTTGTGATCCACGTTCCCCGTTCTTTCGATAGCCTGCGCCGGACAGGCATCAATGCAGGCGGAACAGTCGGGAGGACAGGGTTCACCGTCCCTCTTTTCGGTTGGCTCCAATTCCGCCGTGGTGATGACTCCGCCGAGGAGAAATCGGGTGCCGTGGTCCGGTGTGGCAAGCAACCCGGACCTGGTAAGCTTCCCCAGGCCGGCCTGCTCAGCCCAGTACACCAACGGCGAAAGCCCCCAGAATTTCCGGTCCATGACCTTCCAGGGAAAACACGAGTAGATGGGACTGGCCGCATAGCCTCGCCCCTCGAGGTGCAGGCAGAGCTGATTGGAGGATGTGTCGAGGGCCCTGTACACGGTGTTGCAGTAGCGCCAGTAGAGGGCAAGTGAGTGGGCCTCGGCATGGACGACGCCTTTCGGGATCGGCACCCCGTAACAGACGACCGACCGTGCGCCGCCGAGGATCTGCTCGGGAGAGAAGTCCTCCGGCACGTCCGGGAGTTGAGATATGGGTGCGATGCCGACAAGAGGGACGCTCCTGGTCTTCAGGAAATCTCGAAGCTCTCCTTGAGGGCGTAGAGCGGG
>Ga0209253_10002512_pt1 | contig 16243 bp, 14 predicted proteins | sample FrelakmetBRP12BR_FD_187145 | JGI IMG/M metagenome (GOLD analysis project Ga0209253, IMG submission 187145) | Freshwater lake sediment microbial communities from the University of Notre Dame, USA, for methane emissions studies - BRP12 BR (SPAdes)... | ecosystem: Environmental > Aquatic >...
CCCGCCGATGCCGCGGGTCTCGTTGCGGTGTCGCAAAAAAAAATACTCGTCGCACCAGGCCTTGAAACGAGGGTAGACCTCCTGGCCAAAGGGCTCACAGGCGGCCCGGGCGGCCTGATGCCAGTGCACGCAATCCGTCTCCACGCCATAATAAGGCGTCAGGTCGAAGCCCCCGCCAAACCACCAGACCGGCATCGTATCCGGTTTCTGCGCCACAAAGAAGCGCACGTTGGCGTGCGAGGTGGGAATATAAGGATTGCGGGGGTGGATCACCAGCGACACTCCCAGGGCCAGGAAGCGGCGCCCAACCAGCTCGGGACGGTGGGCCGTGGCGGCGGGGGGCAGTTGCTCACCCTGGACATGGGAGAAATTGATCCCGGCCTGTTCGAAAACCGTACCTTCGCTCAGTACCCGGGTACGGCCACCGCCCAGGATACCGTGCCCGCTGGTGCGGCGCTCCCAGCGGTCTTCCAGGAACGTGCCGCTGCCATCCTCGCCTTCCAGGGCAACGCAGATACGATCTTGCAGGCCCAACAGATACTTGTGGACGGCTTGGATGTCGGTTTCGTTCATAACTCACTCACGCCTAGTCGAAAATCAGTAGACCATGGCGCTGGCGTACCCCGTGAAGAGCTGCCTTGGCCAGGCAAACTAGGCAATCACTGCGTCAACCATGGCGGTGTTACCATCGATCGCCGACCAAGCGCAACCTGGCGATACTTTAGCGCCTTCGCTCACCCTGCTCGGATCACGCGTCTGCTCGCCAGATCTCGGATCTCGGTAGGCCGCTTGGCGCCGCCAGTCTGGCCGGGCACGATATAGTCCACCTGGTGTCCTAGCCGCCGCCGCACCGATAAAGCACAGCGGGCCGGCGGCCGGTGGCTGACATTGGCGCTGGTGGAAACCAGCGGTCCACCGCAGGCCATGCAAAGAGCCGCCGCCAGGGGGTGGGCAGTGACCCTTACTGCCAGGGTGCCGTGCTGGCCGCGCAGCCACCGCGGCGCCTGCGGCTGGGCGGGGACCAGCCAGGTGACGGGGCCGGGCCAGGTGGCGTTGACCGCCGTCAAGGCAGCGGCATCCAGGGGCAGAATATAGGGTGTCAGTTGTTCCAAAGCGGCGGCGAGCAGGATCACTCCCTTCTCAACAGGCCGGCGCTTGATGGCCAGCAACCGGTGTACAGCAGCCTCGTTGCGAGGATCGCAGCCCAAACCGAAGACCGCCTCGGTGGGGTAGGCGATGACGCCACCGGCCCACACGGTCCGCGCGGCGGCCCGGAGGCACAACCTGCTCATCCCCCTCTCGCGCCGGCCTTCCGGCGGGGGGCGGCGCGCTTACGGGCCGGGCGTTCGGGGGCGGCGGCGAGCAACTGCCGGCATTCCTCCAGAGTGAGGCTGGCGGGTTCGCGATTCTTGGGAACCTTGGCGTTGCTCTTGCGATCGGTGATATAAGGCCCATAGCGACCGTTTAGAATCTGGATACCCGCCTCGGTGAAACTCTTGATGTGCTTGTTGGCATCGGCCTCCTCCTTGCTGGCGATGATCTCCAGGGCCTGCTCCCGGCTCAGGGTATAGGGATCGCCATTTTTGATGGAGGCGTATTTCTTGCCGTATTTGATATAAGGGCCAAAGCGACCGATATTAGCGACGATATCCTCGCCAGCAGTGGTCCTGCCGAGCTGGCGGGGCAACTGGAACAGCTCCAGAGCCTCCTCAAGGGAGATGGTCTCGATGCTCTGTCCAGGTCGCAAGGAAGCGAAGCGGGGTTTTTCCGAGTCGTCCTTGCTGCCGATTTGGGCGAAGGGTCCAAACGGCCCCAAGCGCACCGATACTGGTTTGCCGCTCGCGGGATCGCTGCCCAGTTCGCGCGCCTGCGCCACCTCGCTGCGGGAGACGCTGCCTTCCTTTTCCTCGATCAATCCCTTGAAAGGTTTCCAGAAAGACTGCATCAGGGGTACCCAGTCTTCCTCCCCTCGTGATACGGCATCCAGCTCATCTTCCAGCTTGGCGGTAAAGTCGTAATCCACATAGCGGGTAAAGTGCTGGGTGAGGAACTTGCTGACCACCCTGCCCACATCGGTGGGAAGGAAGCGGCGCTTATCCAGAATTACGTACTCGCGGGCCAGCAGGGTGGAGATGATGACCGAATAGGTGGACGGGCGGCCGATGCCAAATTCCTCCAGGGTTTTAACCAGGCTGGCCTCGGTGTAGCGCGGTGGCGGCTCGGTGAAATGCTGCTCGCCATGGATGTTCAACAGCGCCACGTGCGTTCCCTCCTTCAAGGGAGGCAGGACATGATCCTCATCCTCGCCCTTCTTGGCGTCATCCACACCCTCCTGGTAAACCATCATGAAACCGGGATCGGCCACCGTGGAACCGGAGGCGCGGAAGGTATTGCCTGGTCCGCAGCTCAGGTCCACCGTCACGGTGTCCAAGGTGGCGGGGATCATCTGGCAGGCCACCGTGCGCCGCCAGATCAGTTCGTAGAGTTTGTATTGATCCGTCGTCAGATGCGTCTTGACAGCGTCCGGAGCCACGCTTACCGAGGTCGGGCGGATGGCTTCATGAGCCTCCTGGGCGTTCTTGGCCTTGGTCTTGAACAAGCGAGGCTGGGCAGGCAGGTTATGCCGACCATACCGCTGGGCAATCAGGCTACGGATCTCGTCGATGGCCTCGGTCGCCAGGTTCACTGAATCGGTGCGCATATAGGTAATGAGACCTACCGCGCCGGTGCCGATGTCGATACCTTCGTAGAGCTGCTGAGCAACGCGCATGGTGCGCTGAGTCGTAAAGCCCAGCTTGCGGGCGGCCTCCTGCTGGAGTGTGGAGGTGGTGAAGGGGGCGGCAGGATGGCGCTTGCGCTGCTTGCGCTCGACTCTGGCGACCGTCAACCGACCGGCTGCCGCCGCCAGCAAGTCCACCTCAATGGCCCGCGCGGCAGCCTCTGTGGTAACACTGAACTGGGTGAGTTTCTCACCGTGGTACTCTACCAGCCTGGCGCCGAAGGACTGGCTATCCTTGGCCGCGTCCGCCTCGATACTCCAGTATTCCTGGCGCTGAAAGCGCTCGATTTCCTCTTCCCGCTCCACGATCATGCGTAGCGCGGGCGACTGTACTCGTCCTGCTGACAGGCCGCGGCGGATTTTTTTCCAGAGCAGGGGCGAGAGATTGAAGCCCACCAGATAATCCAGTGCACGCCGGGCCTGCTGGGCATTGACTAGATTCATGGACAGGTCGCGACAATGCTCGAAGGCATCGCTAATGGCGCGCTGGGTGATTTCATGGAATACGACTCGCCGCACCGGCTTGTCGTCCAGCAGTTGCCGGTCCTTGAGCAGTTCGCGCAGATGCCAGGAGATAGCTTCGCCTTCCCGGTCCGGATCGGTAGCCAGATAGAGAACAGCGGCCTTACTGGCAGCCTTGGCGATGGCCTCCACGTGTTTATTATTCTTGACGATGATCTGGTATTTCATGGCAAACCCCTGTTCCGGGTCCACCGCCCCTTCCTTGGGCACCAGGTCGCGCACATGGCCATAGGAGGCAAGCACTTCGAAGTCCTTGCCCAAATACTTTTTGATGGTCTTGGCTTTTGCCGGCGACTCCACGATGACTAGGTTTTTACTCATAAGAATCGCTGCCAATAGGCGATCAGGCTGGGAATGCTCCAGCAGGCAGGGTCGTGTGAGAAATGCAAGTTAATGCAGGTAGCCCCCCACATCCTCGAACAACAAGTCTTCAATCCAGGCATAGGCTTCTTCCTGGCCGGGCTGGTTGAATAACACCATCAGAATAACCCACTTAAGCTGGGTGAGTTCGATCTCCTCAGTCTCCAGGGCCATGACACGGTCAACAACCAGTTCCCGGTTCTCGGAGTTTAAAATGCCAGCCTGCTCCAGAAACAGCAGAAAACCCCGGCATTCGAGATCGAGCTTGGCGGTCTCCTGCCCGATGAAGATGCGAAAGGAACGCTCTTCGTTGACTACCGCCACCGGTGCTTGCTGGCGCGCAGCCAGACCATCGAGCCACTCGAAGGCCCGCTTCACCTCATGGGATGGGAAACCGATTTCCAACAACTCGGTTTCCATGGATTCCCGGTCCGGGTCAATCTCCGTGTCGTCGCTCATGTAGTTTTGAAACAGATACATCAACACGTCCAACACGTTTTCTTTCATTCACAGCCCCTCGCTTTTAAGCCGGGAATACAAACCGCCGGGAGCGGCGGCGACGAGTCCTTGCAATTCTAATATAAGCAGCATGGAGGAAACGGCTTCTGCCGTCAATCCGCACCTCTCCACCAGCGAATCGACGGAAACGAGTTCATGGCCCAGATATTCCAGCAACCGGCGGTAATCCTCATCGAGTTGCGCCGGCGCGGAAGACGGCTCGCGCCTATTCTGCACGTTGTCTTCCAAGGTAAGCTGCACCAGGGCGCCCAGTTCTTCCAGAATATCGGCGGCAGTTTCCACCAGCTTGGCGCCCTGGCGAATTAAACTGTGACAGCCCCTGGCCATGGGATTATGAATGGAACCGGGAATGGCGAACACTTCCCGACCCTGCTCCGCGGCAAAGCGGGCAGTGATCAGTGATCCGCTGCGCACGGCGGCCTCTACGACCAGAGTGCCCATAGATAGACCGCTGATGATCCGGTTGCGGCGGGGAAAGTTCTCCGCCAACGGCGGAGTACCCGGCGGTAGTTCTGATACCAGGGCGCCCGCCTCGGCAATCGCCTGGGCCAGCTCTCGATGCTTGGCCGGATAAATCCGGTCCAGGCCGGTGCCCATCACCGCAACGGTTATGCCCCCGCCTTGCAGGGCGCCGCGATGCGCTTCGGCATCTACCCCCAAGGCCAAACCGCTGGTGATGACGAGACCGGACCCGGCCAGATGAGCAGCAAAGTCGCGGGTTGTCTCCCGCCCGGACGGGGTGGGGTTGCGGGTGCCAACGATGGCGATTTGCGCGGCCCGCAAGCACGCGGGATCGCCATGCACGAACAGCACCGGCGGTGGCTGCGCGAGCTGCCTCAGCAGGCGGGGATAAGCCGGGTCAGTCAGACAGAGCAAGCCATTGCGTGGCCGCTCTAGCCAACCCAGATCCTGTTCTACCCGCTTCCAGTCGGGCGCGCTCAGATAGTCCAAAGCGGCCTCGGCCAGCCCCAGGCGAGTCCACTCGTCGCGGTTGGCGGTAAATACGGCGCGCGGCGAGCCGAACCGCTGCAACAGGCTGGCGAAACGCGCTGGACCAATACCGGGAGCGCGTAGCAGGGCCAACCAATAAGCTGGCTCGGTGGCGCCCAGGGGCAACTCTTGGTTCAGGGATTGGTCACCCGGTCCAGGACACGAATGCTGCGCTCGGCATGCAGCACCAAGCCGTAACTGACCTGATCATAAACCTTATAAACCATTAGCAAGCCAACTTTCTCATCGGGAAGCTGCACCGTCGAGCCAAATCCAGGGCCGCTCACATCCCGTCCGGCGCTGTAGATGGCGAGCATGTGGCCGGGCGCCATACCATCCTCTTCGCCGAGGTTTATGACCGCGCTCTGATACTGACTGATCAGGATGACGTTATCCAGCACCGGGGCGATGATAAGGCCTTCGGTGTCCGGGGGCGGAGGGTGGGGCAAGAAACTATAAACTTCAACCTCATCCTCTACCGGAAACAGGCGATCGCTCTTGCGCGCCTCATAGCGGGTGGCGGTCAACATCAGGGTTGCGGGATCGCCCTCCTGTTGCAGAACAGCATCGCTCACGAAGAGACCAGCAATCCCCAGCGACTGATCCGTGTTCGGATCACGGTATTCTCGACCAGGACGGAACACTCGATATTGCCGTTGGTCAGAGTCTTCGAGACCGCTCACGTAGATGCGCTCTCCAGCACCCAGGGCAACTCGGTCATCGGCATTGCCGATAATAGAAGGCGCACTTTCCCAATCCGCCCTGCTGCTTAACACCAAGGAGCGTTTTATAAACGCTTCGATGGACCGGCGGGGCACGGTGGGGATCGGCTGACTGAGGTCGGTGGCCCGCACTTGGGGGGACAACCTGACGGTAGATTGCCCACTGGCCAAACGCAAGCGTGGCTGGCCATTTTCGTAATACAGTTCGATGATGTCGCCCGGATAAAGCTGCTTGGGATCACCGGCTCCTGGCGCTGAGCGCCAGACTTCCGGCCACCGCCAGGGCGCTTCCAGGAACCGCTCGGCGATACCCACCAGGGTATCCCCTGGCGCTATGACATAGGTCTGCGGGTGGTCGGGGCGCAGTGTCACCGGCCCCATCGCCGCCGGCGGCCGCGCAGCTTTACCTGATCCTGAGGGCAAGGTAGGCGGTTCACTGGTGGACTCCTGCTGCTGAAGCGGGACTTGCGCGCAAGCGCTGATGAAGGTTAATACGATCACTGATAAGAGGGTGGCGAGGCCATGCCTTCCAGAACTGTTTATATCCATCATTTCCTTATCATCCTAGCGGAACGTGACGACAGTGTAGCGAATCGTTCCCAATCGGCAAAGTATAGCCGTTTCCTGGGTATTTCCTGTATTATTCACGATACTAAATTAAAGGTGTTTCTGACACTACCAGCGTAGGGCACTTGCAAATTTGCCATGGCACAGTTAAACATTCTGCATTTTCCCGACCCACGGCTGCGCAAGCCGGCCATTCCAGTGGATACCGTCGACGAGGGGGTCCGGAAACTCGTCGATGATATGCTGGAGACCATGTACTCCGCTCCGGGTATCGGGCTGGCGGCTAACCAGATCAATGTCCAAAAACGGGTCATCGTTATCGATATCTCCGAAGATAAGAATCAGCCACTGGTACTTATTAATCCTAGCATCTTGGAACGTCAAGGCGAGGAGGAAATGGAAGAGGGCTGTCTCTCGGTGCCGGGCTTCTACGAAACCGTGCGGCGGGCGGAGCGTATACGGGTCAGCGCCTTAGGCCGCGATGGCGAACCTTTCGAGATTGAAACCGGCAGATTGTTGGCGGTGTGTATCCAGCACGAGATCGATCATCTGGACGGCAAGCTTTTTGTAGACTACCTTTCGCCGCTCAAGCGTACTCGCATCCGCAAAAAACTGGAAAAGCAGGGTCGCACTGAAGCGCGCCCTCGCTAGCCGCCCTCTGTGCCGGTTTATACGGTAGCGCTGCCACCACACGGCGCCCCAACCGGGCCGTGTAACCCAGGACTTGTCCCACCATGATCGCTACCCAGCCAGCCTTGCGCATCATCTTCGCGGGTACTCCAGATTTCGCCGTGCCCACCCTGGCAGCCCTGCTGGCGGCCGGTTACGGCGTATGCGCGGTCTATACCCAGCCGGATCGCCCGGCCGGACGGGGCCGGCAATTGCGCGCCAGTCCCGTCAAGGAACACGCCGTGCGCGCGAGTTTGCCTGTCCACCAGCCTCTCAACCTGCGTGATCCACTGGCGCAAGCCGAGTTACGCGCCCTCCAGCCCGATCTCATGATTGTGGTGGCCTACGGGCTGATCCTGCCTCAGGTTGTGCTGGACATTCCCCGACTTGGTTGCATCAACGTTCACGCCTCACTGTTGCCGCGCTGGCGTGGCGCCGCCCCCATCCAGCGCGTGTTGCTGGCCGGTGATGCGGAATCGGGGATCAGCATCATGCGGATGGAGGCGGCACTGGATACCGGTCCGGTGCTGGGCAGGGTCGTCTGCCCTATCCCTCGCCTTATGACTGGCGGTGAATTGCACGACCGCCTGGCCACGCTGGGTGCTCAGACCCTGGTGCGATTGTTGCCGGCGCTGATGGCTGGCGAGCTGGTGCCACAGCCCCAGGACGACGCTCGGGCCACCTACGCCGCCAAGCTGGACAAGGCCGAAGCCTGGCTGGATTGGTCGCGATCGGCATTGGAGTTGGAGCGCCAAGTGCTGGCCTTCAACCCCTGGCCGGTAGCCCAGACCCGCCACGGTGAACAACTATTGCGAATCTGGCGCGCCCAGGCGCTTGCCACCACGGTTACCGCACCTCCCGGCAAGGTGCTCGCAGAGGGCCGCGCCGGAATCGATGTGGCTACTGGCGCCGGCGCGCTGCGCCTTACCGAACTCCAGCTACCTGGCAAGCGCCCGCAGGCCGCCGCCGCTTTCCTCAACGCCCACCGCCTGGCGGGCCAGTGTCTGGGGCAGCCAGCGTGAATACCCGCAGCCTTGCCGCCCGCGTCGTCAGCCAGGTTGTGGCAGAAGGCCAGTCCCTGACCGCCGCCCTGGCGCCGGCCTTGACCCAGATCGGCGGGCGCGACCGGGGTCTGCTCCGGGAGCTTTGCTACGGCACTCTGCGCTGGTATTCCCAATTACAATATCTGCTCCGCCGTCTCCTGGACAAACCGCTCAAGCCCAGCGAGCGTGAGGTGCATGCCTTGCTGCTGGTGGGACTTTACCAGATCATTCACCTGCGAGTGCCCGACTACGCCGCCGTGTCGGAGGCTGTAGCGGCTGCCCGCGGCCTGAAGAAATCCTGGGCGGCGGGCTTGGTCAACGCCGTGCTGCGCAATTTCCAGCGCCGCCGCATTGCCCTCCTGGCAGATCTGGAACAGGATAAAGCATCTCTCAGCGCCCATCCGCTCTGGCTGCTCCAGCGCCTGCAAGAGGATTGGCCGGCCGACTGGCCGGCCGTGGTGATCGCTAATAATGCCCGCCCGCCTATCGGCCTGCGAGTGAATCTGGCACGCCTGTCCCGCCAGGCTTATCTGGATCGCCTGGCTGCGGCGGGCTTTGAGGCACTGCCTACTCTGTTCGGCAGCGCCGGAATCACCCTTGCCCAGGCTTGCGAAGTGGACGACTTACCTGGTTTCCGGGAGGGACTGGTGTCGGTACAGGACGCAGCCGCGCAACTGACGGTGGAATTGCTGGATCTGCAGCCCGGCCTGCGGGTATTGGATGCCTGCGCCGCGCCGGGCGGCAAAACCTGCCATATCCTGGAGAGCGAGCCCCACTTGGGCCATCTGCTGGCCCTGGACGTGGATGCCGAAAGGCTGCACCGGGTAAGCGGGAATCTGGAGCGTCTGAATCTCAGCGCCCAATTGGCTGTGGGTGACGCCGGCGCGCCCGAACACTGGTGGGACGGTCTGCCCTACGACCGCATCCTCCTGGACGCACCCTGTTCGGCCACCGGCGTGATCCGCCGCCATCCAGACATCAAAGTCTTGCGCCAGGCGGCTGACATCGCGCCGCTGGCCCGGCGCCAGCGCTTGCTGCTGGAACGGCTGTGGCCGCTGCTCACGCCAGGGGGGATGCTTGTCTATGCGACTTGTTCGCTGCTGAAGCAGGAAAATGAGCTTGTCATCGCGGACTTTCTCGCTGCTCAAGCCGACGCTGATGAGCAAGATATCGCTGCGCCGTGGGGTCGGCCAGCGCTGCACGGCAGGCAAATCCTACCAGGGGAAGGAGGCATGGATGGTTTTTTCTATGCCCGGCTGAGCAAGCGTGGTTATCCTTATGGCAGACCTAATGTCTGGTAAGCTTACAACTGCCAGGGGCTATGGCAAATGCCAGCAGTTATCGTTCCTGCTGTTCGGGCTGCTCCTGATGATGGCGCCGCTCTACGCGGCGGGCTTCAGAGTGTTAAGCGCCGAGACCTACCTGGACCGCGGCGTCTACCGTTTGAATGCCAGAGTCGATTACCAGTTCAGCCAAAGCCTCCTGGAGGCTTTGCAAAATGGCGTGCCCCTCATATTGAAGTTACGGATGGAGGTGATGTCTCGGCGTGAATGGCTGTGGGATGAGCCCATCGCCAGAGTCAATCAGCGATTTAGCCTCGAATACCACGCCCTTGCCCGCCAATACGTGGTGACCAATCTCAACAGCGGTGAACTAAAAAGTTTTCCTAATCGCACCGCCGCTATCGAATTTCTTGGCCGCCTCAATAATTTTCCACTGTTGGACCGCAGTTTACTGAAAGCCGGAGAAAATTATTATGTACGGCTGAGCGCCAGCCTCGAAATCGAGGCCCTGCCAACCCCCCTGCGGCTGACCGCCTATCTATCCGGGGATTGGCTCCTAAACAGTGAGTGGTACACATGCCCGCTGTAATGCGCGGTCTGGCCAAAGGGTTGCGGCTGTTGCCCGTGCTCGGCCTATTTGTGTTCTTGCTAGCTGCGCTGGTACTGATGAGCGCGGCCACCGAGAATTCCACTCGCTTTAGCCGGATCTATTCCTCGCTGGTACTGCTCAGCACCGTTGGGCTACTGATCCTGCTGGTGCTGATCATCCACAATCTGCAACGCCTGCTGCGCCAATATCATGCGCGAGTGCCCGGCGCCCGGCTGACCTTGCGCCTGATGGTCATGTTCGTGGTAATCTCCCTGACCCCCGTGACGGTGTTGTACTATTTTTCGTTGCAGTTCCTGCAACGCGGTATCGATAGCTGGTTTGACGTGCGTGTGGAAAACGCGCTGGAAGATGCCCTGGAACTTAGCCGTACCTCTATCGATCTCCGCATGCGCGAAGTCCTCAAGCAAACGGTGCGGATGGCGGACAATCTGAGCGGCGTCAACAATAACATGGCTGCCCTTAGCCTGGGCGAGATGCTTAATGGGAGTGAGACCACCGAGTTAACCCTGTTTAGCCCAAGCGGCAACATCATCGCCACCGCGAGCGCTGACACGTCCGCGATCGTACCTAATCGCCCTCCCGAGGTGGTGTTGCTGCAAGTCCGCCAGGGGCGGGACTATGTCGGTCTTGACCCGATCAATAACGCGGGCTTTTACATCCGCGTCGTGGTAAAGGTGCCGACTCCAAACTCCCGCAATGAGGGGCATATCTTGCAAGCCCTATTCCCGATGGCCGGCCGGACCAGCCTGCTGATAGGCTCCGTGCAATCGGCTTTCGACAGCTATAAAGAGCTGGTCTTCCTGCGCACCCCACTCAAGACCAGCTTTATCCTCACCCTGTCGCTGGTGTTGCTGCTGGGTGTATTAGCGGCTTTCTGGGCTGCGGTTTACGCGGCGCGCCGCCTGGTGGAACCGATCCGCGACCTGGCGGAAGGCACTCAGGCCGTGGCCGCCGGCCATTACGACCAACAATTGCTGCAATCCAGCAACGATGAACTGGGGTTTCTGGTCAGTTCCTTCAACGAGATGACTCGCCACTTGTCGCAGGCACGGGACGCCGCCCAGCGCAGCCAGCAACTGGTGGAGCGTCAGCGCGCCTACCTGGAAGCGGTACTGGCAAGACTATCCTCGGGAGTGCTGACCCTGGACCATGACGGCCGCCTGCGTGCCTGCAACGCGGCCGCCAGCCAAATTCTGGGGATGGATGTGAGCGCCTTCACCGGTGTTGATAGAACCAATATTGCTACTGACCATAACCCTTTCCAGCGCCTACTGGAAACCGTTGATCCGCATCTGCGCGATAGCTCTAGCGATTGGCGGCAGGAAGTCACGCTGTTCGGCAGCAGCGGTCGCCAGGTATTGATGTGCCGGGGCAGTTCCCTGCCGGATCCCATGGGTATAAAGGGCGGGCACGTCATCGTCTTTGACGACATCACCACCCTGGTCCAGGCTGAGCGCGATGCCGCCTGGGCGGAGGTGGCCCGGCGCCTGGCTCACGAAATCAAGAATCCCCTGACCCCTATTCAACTGGCTGCTGAGCGCATCCGCCATAAGTATCTTAAAAGTATGGACGAAACCGAGGCCCGTATTTTGGAGCGGGGAACCCACACGATCATTCAACAGGTACAGGCCATGAAAGAAATGGTGGATGCCTTTAACGAATATGCTCGTCCGCCGCAGTTGCGCCTGACTGAGCTGCCGCTCAACGATTTCATCACCGAGGTCCTTTACCTATATCGGGACTACCCGGCGGGCGTGGAGATAACATTGCATCTCGATCCGCGGCAACCGGTTATCGAAGCCGACCCGGGACGGTTGCGGCAGTTGTTGCACAATGTGGTCAAAAACGCCATCGAGGCGATCAGGGATGGACAGGGCTCAACGCTGTCGATAAGCACCCGCTGTGACCAGAAAACCGGCGCCGATTATGTTGAACTGAGCTTTCAGGACGACGGCCCCGGCTTTCCTGCCAGCAGCATCGGCAGTATTTTTGAACCCTACGTCACTACCAAACCCAAAGGAACCGGACTAGGATTGGCCATAGTCAAAAAAATTGTGGAAGAACATGGCGGTCTGATACGTGCGGAATCGCCCAACGAGGGCGGCGCTCGCATCGTAATTTATTTTCCCATCCGTCCAGCGCCGGTTGAGCGGGCGTTGGCTATCCCCATTGCCACTACCCTTTCCAGTATCCAGGAGGCAGGATGAGCGCACCCCATATACTGGTCGTCGATGACGAACCGGATATCCGTGATCTGGTCAAGGAAATCCTTGAAGATGAAGGTTATGAAGTCACCACGGCGGAAAATGCCAGCGCCGCCCGCGAGGCGCGGCGCGCCCGCCGGCCCGATCTGATTCTGCTGGATATCTGGATGCCGGACATGGACGGCATCAGCCTGCTCAAGGAATGGAGCGAGGGCGACCAGCTACCCTGCCCGGTGCTCATGATGTCCGGCCATGGCACCGTGGAGACGGCTGTGGAGGCCACCCGCCTCGGGGCCTATGACTTCATCGAAAAGCCTTTGTCCATGGCCAAGCTGCTGTTGACCGTGGAGCGAGCCCTGGAAGCCGACAAGCTTATCCGTGAAAACCAGGGATTGCGCCGCCAGATTCGCCCGGTCACCGAACCCATCGGCAAAAGCGAAATCGTCCAGCGCCTGCGCGCCCAGGTATTGCGCATCGCCCAGCATGACGCCCCGGTGCTGATCTTCGGCGAACCCGGCACCGGCAAGGAGATCTACGCCCGCTTCCTGCATATGCACAGCGCGCGGCGCAGCGGTCCGTTTGTCGATGTAGGGGTAGGCTCCATTGCTCGCGAAAACTCGACCCTGGAACTGTTCGGCTCCGAACAGGGCGGCAAGATTCATTATGGGCGCCTGGAACAAGCCAGCGGCGGCACGCTGTTCCTGGACGAACTAGCGGACATGGACCTGGAGGCCCAGGCCAAGCTAGCCGGCGCCCTGGAAAACGGTTCTTTCCTGCGCATCGGCGGCAAGGAACCGGTGCAAGTCAACGTCCGGGTGGCGGCCGCGACGCACCGCGATCTGGAACAGGAGGTAGCCACCGGGCGCTTCCGCGAGGACTTGTACTACCACCTGAACGTGGTGCCCATCAAGCTGCCGCCCCTGCGCGAACATGTCGAAGACGTGCCGGAACTGCTCACTTATTACGTCAATTACTTCGTGGATCAGGAAAACCTGCCCTACCGGCACTTTACCATGGCGGCCCAAAACCGCCTGCGCAATTACAGTTGGCCGGGCAATATCCGCGAACTGAAGAATCTGGTGCAACGGCTCCTGATCCTGGGCATCGACGAGGAAATAACCCAGGATGAGGTGGAATCGGCCATCAGTAGCGCCCCACCGATCAAGTCCCGGGAAGTCAGCAGCATCCCGCTGGACTTGCCACTGCGGGAGGCTCGCGAGCAATTCGAACGTTCCTATCTGTTGCAACAGTTCAAGGACTGCGACGGCAACGTGGCGCGCTTGGCCGAGCGGGTGGGCATGGAACGGACCAATCTGTATCGCAAGCTGCGCGCTCTTGGCATAGATCCCAAGAAGGCGCTTGATGCCGACTAGGCTGCCGTCAACCTTAGCGACCGCCCATGAAAATCATCATTCTCGGCGCCGGCCAGGTCGGCGCCTCGGTGGCCCACAACCTTGCCAGCGAAACCAACGACATCACCGTCATCGATACCAACGGTGAAAAGCTTCAGGACCTGCAGGCCCGGCTGGATATTCGCACCGTGGAAGGTAAAGCTTCCCACCCGGCGGTACTGACCCAAGCTGGCGCCGAGGATGCCGATATGCTCATCGCCCTGACTAACAGCGATGAGGTCAATATGATCGCCTGTCAGGTAGCCCACACCCTGTTCCGTACCCCTACCAAGATCGCCCGGGTGCGCTCGGGAGAATACCTGCGCCATCAGGAACTGTTCCAACCCGAGTCACTGCCCATCGACGTCCTGATCAGCCCGGAGCAACTGGTGACGGACTACATCCAGCGGCTCATCGAGCATCCGGGGGCCTTGCAGGTGTTGGATTTCGCCGATGGCAAGGTGCGGCTGGTGGGTGTCAAGGCTTATTATGGCGGCCCCCTCGTGGGCCATGCCCTGCATACCCTGCCCAAGCGCATACCCGGCATCCATATGCGGGTGGCGGCCATTTTCCGCCAGGGTAGCCCAATTATCCCCGAGGGGGACACCATTATCCAGGCCGATGATGAGGTATTCTTCATCGCCGCCCGCAAGAACATCCGCGCCGTCATGAGCGAACTGCGCAAACTCGACAAAAATGTCAAGCGTCTGATCCTGGCTGGCGGCGGCAACATCGGCATGCGCCTGGCCCAGGCTCTGGAAGAACGCTTTCAGGTCAAGATCATCGAGCACAATCCCATGGTCGCCAAACGCATCTCCGAACAACTGGCGCGTACCATCGTGTTGCAGGGCGATGCCGCGGACGAGGATCTGCTGTTGGAAGAAAACATCGAGCATACCGATATTTTCTGCGCCGTTACCAACGATGACGAGGCCAACATTCTGTCGGCCATGCTGGCCAAGCGCCTGGGCGCCCGCAAGGCGATGTCCCTCATCAACCGCCCCTCCTATGTAGATCTGGTGGAATCCTCCGGGATCGTTGATGTGGCCATCTCTCCTCAGCAGGCCACCATCGGCACCCTGCTCACCTATGTCCGCCGGGGCGACGTGGCCAGGGTGCATTCCCTGCGCCGCGGTGCCGCCGAAGCCATCGAGGCGGTGCCCCACGGCGACCGCAAGACCTCCAAAGTGGTGGGACGGCGTATCGAGGAGATCAATCTGCCGCCCGGCACCACGATCGGCGCCATCGTCCGCAACGATGAGGTGATCATCTGCCACCACGATACGGTTATCGAATCCGAGGACCATGTCATCCTGTTTCTGGTGGACAAGAAACGCATCGGCGAGGTGGAGCGCCTGTTCCAGGTGGGCATCACCTTCATGTGATCCGAGGGTTGGCCGGAGAGTTTGCATGCACGACGAGATCGCAACCTGTTGGAATCAGCGCTATCGGGAAGCCATTACCGAGCAACAGCCTGCCAAGGTACTGGCCGATAACCTGCACCTGCTGCCCGTGGCAGGACAGGCGCTGGATCTGGCCTGCGGTTTAGGGGCCAACGCTCTGCTGCTGGCCCGCCATGGCCTGACTACCTGGGCCTGGGACATTTCGCCGGTGGCCATCAGCCGGCTTGACGCGGCGGCCCGTGCGGCGGGCCTCACCGTGCACAGCGAAGTACGAGCGGTGACGGCCCGACCTCCGGAACCTGGGCGCTTCGATGTCATCGTGGTCAGCCGCTTTCTGGAACGCTCCCTGGCGCCGGCCCTGCAAGCCGCTCTGCGTTCCGGGGGATTGCTGTTTTATCAAACCTTCAGCAAACTTCGGCTCAGTAAGGACGGCCCCAGCAACCCCGCCTTCCTGCTCGATGATAACGAACTGCTGCGCTTGTTCCCTGCGCTCAAGGTCAGGATCTATCGCGAAGAAGGTCAAAGTGGCGATATCACGCGGGGCTTTCGCAACGAAGCCATGCTGGTGGCACAAAAGGAGTAGACCCAATGGGCATGATCGAGCAACTTGGAGCCATGCTGGCCAAGGGTCAGGACAACGCCTTGCTGCGCTTCGGTTTGGGCAACGCCTATCTCAAGGCAGGCGACCCGGCGCGGGCCGCTGAGCATCTGCGCGCGGCGGTCCAGCATGAGCCCGGCTACTCGGCGGCCTGGAAAGCCCTGGGCAAGGCCTTGGCGGAGGCCGGTCAGCGCGATGCGGCCAGCACGGCTTATGAACAGGGCATCCGCGTCGCCGAAGGCAAGGGGGATGTGCAGGCGGCCAAAGAGATGCGGGTATTTCTGAAACGCCTGCAAAAAGCGAACCCTGGCCGGTCATAACCCGCCGCCGCTGCTAAGCTTATGACGTCACTGAAGATGATCTACGGCAGGCCTTTGAATCCTGTGGAAAAATCACCTCCGTCTCGCTGATAAAAGACAACTTCAGCGGCCAGTCCAAAGGCTTTGGGTTTGTGGAAATGGCCGCGAAAGCGGAAGCCCAGGCCGCCATCAGCAAACTGAATGGCCGCGAACTGAAAGGACGGGCTATAACCGTTAACGAGGCGCGGCCTCGCAACGACGACCAGCGCGGGGGAGGAGGCCCG
>Ga0209253_10002513_pt1 | contig 16238 bp, 17 predicted proteins | sample FrelakmetBRP12BR_FD_187145 | JGI IMG/M metagenome (GOLD analysis project Ga0209253, IMG submission 187145) | Freshwater lake sediment microbial communities from the University of Notre Dame, USA, for methane emissions studies - BRP12 BR (SPAdes)... | ecosystem: Environmental > Aquatic >...
CAAGCGCAAGATGAGCAACTTCAACGTCCGGCATCGGGGAGCTCCGCTCAATCAGAAGCATCAACCCGCGCCCGTCATGCGTATCTAAACAGTATTGCGCCTAGCGGGCTACTTCGCGGCGTCGGAGACGCCAAACAGGTCGGCCGCTGCCCTGGTCGGCGCAACGCCCAGGTGCCGATACGCCGCCAATGTGGCGACGCGACCGCGCGGCGTGCGCTGCAAATAGCCCTGCTGGATGAGGTACGGTTCGATGACGTCTTCGATCGTGTCGCGCTCCTCCCCGATAGCCGCGGCCACGTTGTCCAGCCCTACCGGGCCGCCGTCGAAGCGGTGCACGACTGCCTCGAGCAGCTTGCGATCCATCACATCGAAGCCCAGCGGGTCGACGTCGAGCATCGCCAGCGCTTGATCGGCGATGCTGTGCGTGATGTGGCCTTGTGCCTTGACCTCGGCGAAGTCGCGCACGCGCCGCAACAGACGATTGGCGACCCGCGGCGTGCCGCGCGAACGGCGCGCGATCTCCTCGGAGCCCACGGTGTCGATCGGCACGCTCAATAACTGCGCCGAGCGCCGCACGATGCGCGCAAGTTCCTCGGCGGTGTAGAACTCCAGGCGCGCGACGATGCCGAAGCGATCGCGCAATGGATTGGTGAGCATCCCGGCGCGTGTGGTCGCACCAACCAGGGTGAACGGCTGCAGGTCGAGCTTGATCGAGCGCGCAGCCGGGCCCTCACCGATCATGATGTCGATCTGGTAGTCCTCTAGCGCCGGGTAGAGAATCTCCTCGACCACCGGACTCAGGCGATGGATCTCGTCGATGAACAGAACGTCGTTGCGCTCGAGATTAGTCAGCAACGCGGCCAGGTCCTTGGGCTTTTCGAGCACCGGCCCCGAAGTCTGGCGCAGGTTCACACCGAGTTCGGCCGCGATGATGTGGCTGAGTGTGGTCTTGCCCAGCCCTGGCGGGCCGAACAGCAGTACATGGTCGAGTGCTTCGCCACGCTTGCGTGCCGCGCCGATGAAGATCGCGAGTTGCTCGCGTGTCTTGGCCTGTCCCACGTATTCCTGCAGCAGCTTGGGTCGCAGCGCACGCTCGATGGCCTCTTCCTGAGGCGACTCGCGCGCCGCGCTCACGGCGCGAGGCCCGGCCGGTGCAGTGGCGAAATCGTCGGTCTGGATGCCCATGCGGTGATTGTCGGCGCAGCTGGCCCTAGCGCGACAGCGCCTTCAGCGCCAGCTTGATCCCGTCGCTGACGCCCACGTCGGCAGGCAGCGACTTCAACGCTGCCGCGGCCTCGCGATCGTTGTACCCCAGCGCGACCAGCGCTTGCACGATATCGGCATGTGCATCGCTGCTCACCACAGCGTTGGCGCCGAGCTCGGGAGCCAGCTTGTCTTTGAGCTCGAGCAGCAGTCGCTCCGCGGTCTTCTTGCCGATGCCAGGCACCTTCACCAGACGGCCGCTCTCCTGCCGGGCGATGGCTTGCGCCAATTCGGCCACCGAGAGGCCTGACAGGATAGAGAGTGCGGTGCGCGGGCCGACGCCCGAGATGCGAATCAATTGCCGAAAGGTCGAACGCTCGTCCGTGCTGAGAAAACCGAACAGCAGTTGCGCATCCTCGCGCACGACGAAGTGCGTCAGCAACGAGACGCGCTCACCGAGCGTGGGCAGGTTATAGAAAGTGCTCATTGGCACGTCGAGCACGTAGCCGACGCCGTTCACATCGACGAGGATTTGCGGGGGAGTCCTCTCCGCCAATGTGCCGGTGATCCGACCAATCATGGCCGGATTCTAGGCGCGGACCGCTGTTGCCGAGGGTGGTGCGCTAGCGCCGGAACAAGCCGAGGCGCTGCGCCTCGAGCGCTGCCTCGGCTCTAGAACTCACGTTGAGCTTGCGGTATATCTGCTTGACGTAGTCGGCAATCGTGTGTCGCGACAGGCCCAGCTGCACGCCGATCTCGGGCAAGGTGAAGCCCTTTGCGACGCGCAGCAACACCTCGCTTTCGCGCTCGGTCAGCGACACATGGGGCAAGGTGTCGACTTGTGGCTTGGGCTGCGCGGCGAAGTACGCGATGACCTTGCGCGCGATCGACGGCGAGAGCGGGGGCTCTCCCTGGCTGATGCGCTGCAACTGCTCGGTGATCAGCTCGCGCGACTGTTCCTTCAGGATGTAGCCGTAGGCGCCCGCCTGCAGGGCAGGGAACAAGTGCTCGTCGTCGTCGTGAATCGTCACGATGACCGAAAGCGCCTCAGGCTGCGATTCGCGCAGCGCCGATACGACATCAACGCCGGAGCCATCGGGCAACCCCAGGTCGATCAGTGCCAGCTCGAACTTCTGAGCCGACACCTGTGCCAAAGCATCGTGCACCCGCGCGCATTCGACGATCTGTGCGTTCGGAAACACCTGAATCACCAACGACTTGAGCCAGGTGCGGATTTCGGGCAGGTCTTCAAGCAGTAGGATGCTCTTCATCGTGCCTCCAGGGCAGTGAACCGGCTCATGGTAGCAGCGCCTCAGGCCGGCGCGACGTGCTGGTCCAGTGGAAGCGTGAGGCGGATCACGGTTCCATACCCCGGGCCCGATTCAACCAGGCATTGCCCGCGCAATTGCTTGGCGCGGTGCTTCATGCTGGCCATGCCGTGGCCGCGATCCAGGCGGCCATCCAGCTCGAGCGGAATGCCGTTGCCGTTGTCCTGCACGATCAACTGGAAGTCGCCGTTGGCGATGATGCAGCGGACGGTGCAACGCGACGCGCCGCTGTGCTTGATGATGTTGCTGACAGCCTCGCGCAGGATTCGAGTGGTCTGCACATAGGCGCGTGCCGACAGCATCTGCGGCACCTCGTCTTCAGCCGGGGCTTGCCAGGCACCGTCAACGCCGGCCTGCGAAAGGCGCGAGATCACCTCGGCGCGCCAGTCGCCGAGCGCGTTGAGCAAGGGCACCGGTTTGCCCGTCAGCCCCCGCACCGACAGGCGCATCTCCTCCAGGGCCTCGCGTGCCAAAGTTGAGATGCGCTCATTGTCACTGGTGTGCACGATGGTCAGCAACTTGGCGCCGAGGTCGTCGTGCAGGTCGGCAGCGATGCGTTTGCGTTCGCGCTCGGTCACCTGCTCGACCTTCATGTCGGCCAGATGCGCAAAGCTGCGCTCGATCTGCGTCGTGGCCTCCTGGACCCTGCGCTCGAGTTCCGCACGATCGTGCTGGGCATCCTGCAGCGCGCGGCCGTATTGCTGAACCATGCGCAGCCCGAGCGACATGAACATCAGCGGTGGAAGGAGCTGTGCGACATCGACGAGTCGTTGGTCGATGGTCAACTGCTGCGCCAAGAACTCGACCGCCGCGGCGACCGTCATCAGGGTGCCCAGCGCCGACATCAGCCAGAACTGTGGCCGCCTGATGTGCCAGACCTTGTGCAGGTAGACGGCGACGGCAGCGCCGACCTCCAGCGCAAGCACGAGATACCAGAGACTGGCCATGGTATGAAGGCGTTGCGGGCCAGCAATCATCAGCGTCAGCGGCATCAATGCGCATTGCAGCGGCAAGCCGATGTCGATCCAGCGTCGGCGCTCGGAGCCATATCGCATCAGAAACTGGACGGCGGCGAAGGTGACGAACGACGCAAGGATCGCCAGCAGGAATTCAGAGCTGGCATTGGGCCACGGCAGATCGGAGAGCCATTGTCGCGACAGCACCAATGCCCAACCGATGAGCAGCGCACCGTAGTAGGCCAGGAAGCTCTGTGCCCTGTTGACCCAGCCCATAGCAAAGATCAGACCACCCACCAGAATCAGGCTGCCACCGATCACCTGTGGCAGCCTGATGGAGAACGTCGTGCGCAGGGTGTGTTTGGCGGACAGCGCAGCATGTGAGCCGAGTTCCATGACCGAAAGGCCGGCGGCTCGTTGACGCGATGCGACCTGATGCACAGGGAAACCCACCAGCTTGAGATCGAGCTGATTGCCGCGGGGTTCGATCAACGCGCCTGGCAGTGAGATCAGTTGTGGCCGCTGGCAGTTGCGCGAAACCGGCTCGGTTAGACGCCCCGACACGTGGATCAGTTTGCCGTTGAGCAGGACAGCGACGCTGCTGCAGGCGCGCTCGATGTACAGCGCCATCAATTCACCATTGGCGCGGGCGTTTTCGGCGTCAAAGGTCACGCGATACCAGACGGGGCCCGTTTCGCCGGGGCGCGATACGGCCCAGTCATCGGGCAGCGCGATGGTCCGCGCATTCGGCAGGTCTGGATAGAACTCGGTATCCGCCGTCACTGCCCGCGCCTGGTTGAACTGCAGCGGTTGCGCCAGACTCGTGGCGTGCAAGGCAGCGACCGTCGCTGCGATGGCTAGCCAACGGACAGATCGGCCAAGAAATGGACGGGCGCGGGTCACGAACGATGGCACGGGGGAGTTGAGCGTTCCGGGTTGTCGTGGCCCAACGATTGTGCAGCATGCCCATGGTGAATTGGTCTGAGCCTCGATCACACAATCGACTGCAGCTACATTCGCGGGAAAATGGCGCACCCATGGGCTGGTGCAATCGTCCAAGAGGCGGGATTGCCGTTGGCGCAGCCGGGCGCGGTGCCAAGGGATACCCAATGAACGATTCATGATTCTTCGCCACGAATTCCTGCCGATCGACAACATACGCCTGGCGCACCTATGCGGCTCCATGGACAGCCATTTGCGTGCCATCGAGACAGGGCTCGATGTGCGCATCACGCGACGCCAATCGATGCTGCACATCGAAGGCGCCAAGGCGCGCGCTGAGCGCGCCCTGGGCGTGCTTCGAAGTCTCTACGAGCGCGCGGTCCAGGAAATCGACGCTGAGGTCATCGAACTGGCGCTAGCGGGCGCGCGTGCGCCTTTGGGTGCTGCAACGGGCGAGCCGATCGTTCTGCACACACGGCGCGCCGATTTGGAGGGTCGGACGCCGAATCAAGTGCAATATCTCAGGCAGATGCTCTCGCACGACCTGACGCTGGGTATCGGTCCGGCTGGCACGGGCAAGACGTTCCTCGCGGTCGCTTGTGCGGTGGATGCGTTGGAGCGCAGCGCGGTACAGCGCATCGTGCTGACGAGGCCGGCCGTGGAGGCTGGGGAGCGTTTGGGGTTCTTGCCGGGCGACCTGGCGCAGAAGGTCGACCCCTACCTGCGTCCGTTATACGACGCCTTGTACGACCTGATGGGAATCGAGCGGGTGACCAAGGCGTTCGAGCGCGGCGCACTCGAGATCGCCCCGCTTGCGTTCATGCGTGGGCGCACGCTGAACCACGCGTTCGTGATTCTGGACGAGGCTCAGAACACGACTCCCGAGCAGATGAAGATGTTCCTGACGCGTATCGGTTTTGGTACCAAGGCGGTTGTCACCGGCGACACCAGCCAGATCGATCTGCCACGCGGCGCGAGCAGCGGCCTGCTCGACGCCGAACGCATTCTGGATGGCGTCCAAGGGGTCGCCTTCACGCATTTCACCTCCGCCGACGTGGTTCGACACCCGCTCGTGGCGCGCATCGTCGAGGCCTACGACGCGGACCGACGCGACCTCGAGCGGGACGGCGAATGACCCACCCGCCGCTGCGGCTGTCGCTGCAGTTCCCGGATCCATCGCATCGCGCATTGCTGCCGCGCCACCGTGTGTCGCGCTGGATTCGCGCCAGCCTGGGCGCCCCGGCTCAAATCACGGTCAGACTCGTGGATGAGGCGGAGGGCCGCGCGCTGAATCGAACTTTTCGCAACAAAGACTATGCGACCAATGTGCTGACCTTTGTCTATCAGGAGGCGCCGGTCGTGGTGGCGGACTTGGTATTGTCGGCGCCGGTTGTGGCTGACGAGGCGCGTCGCCAGGGGATCGGGCTCGTCGACCACTACGCCCACCTCCTGGTGCACGGTACGTTGCATGCGCAGGGCCATGACCACAAGCGCGCCGGCAGCGCGCGCCGCATGCAGGCGATCGAGTCGCAATTGATGCGCACATTGGGATTCGCCGACCCTTACGCGATCTGATCGCAGCGTGGCCCCGCGTCCAGATGAGGTCTATGGGATGCGGTGCGTGCCCAGGTAGCGCTTGCGCCAGAAGAACAGCGCCAAACCGAGCCCGACCGCCGTCATGATCGCGAACGCGACCCAGACGCCAGTCGCGCTGTGGATCAACGGCAGGGCATCGAAATTCATGCCAAAGAAGCCGGTTATCAGATTCAGCGGCAGGAAGATCGCGGTCAACACGGTCAGGGTGCGCATGATCGCGTTGGTGCGGTTCGACAGGGCCGAAAAGTGCATTTGCACGGCACCCTCGGCAGACTGCTCAAGCCGCCGCACGTGGGACAGCACGCGTTCAATGTGTTCCAGCACATCGCGGGAACGTACGCGCAGCAGCTCCTGCTCGCGCGCGGCGACGTCGTCCTTTGGCGCGGGCCATTGAGCCAGCGTGTCGATCCACTCCTGCACGGCACTGCGCTGGTCCTCGCAGACGTCTTCGAGCAAGTGCAATGCGTTGCGAGAGTCGAGCAGAAACGACCAGTCGTCAAAGTGACTGTGCGGGTTGAGCAGCTGCTCCTGTAATTGGCCGAGCTGACGTGTCAACAACCGGCGCAGCTCCAGGTAGCCGTCCACCATGTGGTTGACCATGCGCAGCATCAGATCGGCCGGGCTGGTGGGCAGACGCGTCGCGCCACGTTGTTCGCCAGGCTGTCCGAGCTGTACCAGGCGTTGGGTGAAATACTCGCGCACCAGACATCCGGCCGGATGCACGGTCAGCAGCACACGGTCGAAGACCGCAAAGCCAACGGGACTGGTGTCGATGGAGTCAAAAGTGCGTTTGGCGGCCGCCGCGCTGTCCAGCAGCTCCAAGTCCGATGTTTCACCTCTTGCGCCGATAGCAGCCAGACGCCGGAATACCAGCAGATCGTAGGTCGTGGTGTAGTCAAAATGCGATGGAAGCTGGTTGTTCAGCAGGTCGGAGACATGCAGCTCGAACAGCTGCCCGCCGGTCCAGCGTTGGAGCGCGTCCTGAATCTCGGGCGACCCCAACTCGAAGACGCGCCTGGTGCATCCGATCCAGACGAATCCCGCAGCGGGCAGCTCGGCTGGCAGAGCGGGCAGTTCGACGAACTGGTCGCCGTTGATATGGAAGACGCGCATCGACCTGCGCTTCAGGCGTTTCGCAGCAACCTTGCCGCATCGAGCGCGAAGTAGCTCAGCACGCCGTCGGCGCCGGCCCGCTTGAAGGCCAGCAACGTTTCCATCATCACGGCATCATGGTCGAGCCATCCGTTGGCGGCGGCGGCTTTGATCATCGAGTACTCGCCGCTGACCTGATAGGCGAAAGTCGGCATCCGAAAGGTCTGTTTCACGCGCGCAACGATGTCGAGGTACGGTAACCCGGGTTTGACCATCACCATATCCGCCCCCTCGGCGATGTCCAGCGACACTTCGCGCAGGGCCTCGTCGCTGTTGCCCGGGTCCATCTGGTACACCTTCTTGTCGGCTCTGCCCAGATTCGCGCTCGAGCCGACCGCGTCGCGAAACGGGCCGTAGAACGCGCTGGCGTACTTGGCGCTGTAGGCCATGATGCGGGTGTGAATGCGGCCGTTGGCTTCGAGGGCGTTGCGAATCGCGCCGATGCGTCCATCCATCATGTCGCTCGGCGCCACGATGTCGACTCCGGCCTCGGCCTGAACCAATGCCTGCCGGACCAGCACCTGGACCGTCTCGTCGTTGAGGATGTAGCCGCCATCGTCGAGCAGGCCGTCCTGGCCATGGCTGGTAAATGGGTCGAGCGCCACATCGGTGAGCAGGCCCAGCTCCGGAAACCGCCGTTTCAGTTCGCGCAGCGCGCGCGGCACCAGTCCGTCAGGATTGGTGGCTTCGCGGCCCTCAGCCGTCTTCAGCGATGGGTCGATCACCGGGAACAGCGCCATCACCGGCACCCGCAGTTGCAGACATTGCTCAGCCACGGGCAGCAGACGATCGACGGAAAGACGTTGCACGCCCGGCATGCTGGCGACGTCCTGTGTCTGATTCTTGCCATCCAGCACGAACACCGGCAGGATCAGGTCGGTCGCGGCGAGCCGATGCTCGCGCACCAGGGCCCGGGTGAACGCGTCCTTGCGCAGGCGGCGCGGGCGGCTGGTTGGAAACGGGGGAAGGGCGCGCTCCATGAAGGGTCCTTGTCTGGGTATGAGTTCGAGGGCTGGGCGCCTCGCCTGTTCCATCCGGTGTTACGCGAAGTCACACCCCGGAAACCCTCTGCTAGTATGCGAATTGAATGATAGCTGCAAGGCTGTCGTTCCCTGCTTTTCCTCCCTGAGCAGGTGCCTTGCCGCGATGAAAGCGATGAGGCTTGCAGCCCCGGTCTTTCAGATCGGGGCTCCTTTTTTCGGGCGCATCTGCGGTGCCAACGGGCGAGGGCCTGGGCCAGGTCGGCGCGCCTCGATAATGTGCCGATGACCAGCACCTACCTGTGGGGCAAAGCCTTGCAGGCAGTGTTCGTCGCCGGCTGGTTCGCAGGCTTGATCTACTTGCCGCGTTTCTTCGTGAATCTGGCGACGGTGATGCCCGAGAGCCATGCGGAGCGCGAGCGGCTGTTGTTGATGGCACGTCGTCTGTACCGCTTTTCGAACCTGTTGATGCTGATCGTCTTGTTGTCTGGGCTTTGGCTGCGGCTCGGGTTCGATGCCTGGCGTGGCTTCCGACATGGGTGGTTGGACCTCAAGTTGCTGCTTGTGATTGCAGCAGCCGGCCATCAGCATGCATGCGGGGGCATGCTGCGCCAGTTCGAACGGTTCGCAAATCGGCGCACTGCGCGCTGGTACCGCGTCTTCAACGAGGCATCGGTCGGCTTGTTCGCGGCGATCGTGATCCTCGTGGCGGTCAAGCCGATCTGACATCGTGGCCGGACTCCAAACGCGACAGCGCAGTGCCTCGGTGCCCGCGACCCTGGCCTGGGTGGCCCTGGTCGTCTATGCAAGCGCCTTTCCGTTTTCCGGTTGGCGCTGGCCGGCCGGCGCCTCGTTTGCGAGCCTGCTGGTTCTGCCGTGGCCGAAGTGGCACGACAGTTTTGACCAGGTGGCCAATCTGTTGGGCTATATGCCGCTCGGCAGTCTGGTCGCCATGGTGATCCGTGATGCGCGCGGATCCACGGTCCGCGCGCTCGCGACTGCAACGTGCGTCGCAGCAGGGCTTTCGTTTGGCCTGGAGGTGATGCAGGTGTTCCTGCCGCAACGCGTGCCGTCGTCGCTGGATTGGCTGCTCAATACGTTGGGTGGCCTGATCGGTGCAGTGATCGGTGTGGCATTGCAGCACACGGGCGTGGTCCGCAACCTGCAGCAGACCCGCGAACGCTGGTTTGGGCGTAGTGGCCTTGGCGGACTGGCGCTCCTGATGCTGTGGCCGCTGGGGTTGCTCTTTCCTACACCGGTGCCGCTTGGCCTTGGACAGGTCTGGGAACGCATGCGCGACATGGTGTCTGATGCGTTGATCGGCGCGTCGTGGGCGGAAGACGCCGTGCGATGGCTCGATCCGGGCGCCGGAGACGTAACGCGGCTTTCACCGTTGGCCGAGGCTCTCGCGGTGGGACTCGGGTTGCTTGGGCCCTGCCTGACGGCCTACTGCATTGCCAATCCAGGCGCGCGTCGACTGGTCCTCTCGCTCGGGGCTGCCGCGCTGGCCTTCGGCGTCACGACACTGTCGACGGCGCTGAACTTCGGGCCGCAGCACGCGTTGGCTTGGTGTACGCCGACCAGTCTGGGTGGAATGGGTCTAGGGCTGATGCTCGCCCTGCTGTTGTCCGGGTGCGGCCGCCGATTGGCCGCCGGGTTGGCGTTGGTCGTGGTTACGGCCACCACGGCCTTGGTGGCCCAGGCGCCGGCAGATCCCTACTTCGCAGAAAGTCTGCACAGTTGGGAGCAAGGTCGATTCATCCGCTTCCATGGCCTGGCGCAATGGGTCGGTTGGTCGTGGCCCTATATCGCCATCATTTGGCTGCTGACCCGGACCGGCGTGCGCGAGTAGAGGGCAGGAGGGTCCTCTCTACAATGCCGTTGCGATGAGTTACTACAAGCACCACATCTTCTTTTGCGTCAATGAACGCAGCAACGCAGAGGCATGTTGCGCCCAACATCAACCGCAGACGGCATTGGATCACTGCAAGTCGCGCGTCAAGGCTGCGGCGTTGGCGGGCCCTGGGGGTGTGCGTGTCAACAAAGCGGGTTGCCTCGATCGATGTGCGGGTGGACCGGTGGCAGTGGTCTATCCCGAGGCGGTCTGGTACACGTATGTCGACTTGGCCGATATCGATGAGATTGTCGATTCCCACCTGAGGGAAGGGCGAATCGTCGAGAGGTTGCTGCTGGCGCCGACGGTGGGCCGCTGATGCTGGCCACGACGCGCCGCACGGACTGTGCGGGCCCCGCTGGGCATATCGAATGCGTGATCGATGAGCCGCCCGGAGCGGTTCGGGGCGTGAGCGTGCTGTGTCATCCACATCCCCAACATGGCGGCACGATGGAAAACAAGGTGGTCCAGACGCTGGCGCGTGCGTTCGTGCAGCTGGGCTACCGATCAGTGCGGTTCAATTTCCGCGGGGTCGGCGCATCGCAGGGGCATTGGGGTCACGGCGTCGGCGAGATCGAGGATGCCATGGCGGTCATCGAGAAGTGGCGCGAGCCAGCGCTGCCGCTGGCACTCGGTGGCTTCTCGTTCGGTGGCTACATCGCCTCACAAGCTTGCGCACGATTGGCCGCGACCGCGCCGATCGAACGACTGGTGCTGGTGGGTCCCGCGACTTCGAGTTTCGACCTCGCGACGGTTCCGGGCGATACCTTGGTGATTCACGGCGAGGCAGATGATGTGGTGCCGCTGCAGGCGACGCTGGACTGGGCCCGACCGCAATCGCTGCCGGTGGTGGTACTGCCCGGCGTCGGGCACTTCTTTCACGGTCAGCTGCCTCGGCTGCGATCGTTGGTGGCGCAGGCTTGGGCGAGATGACTGGGCCGTCATGGTGCGGCGCAATTTGAGGCATTGAATGATGAAGAAGTGGTTGGGGTGGTTGCTGGGCTGCGCGGCAGCGCTTGCGCAGGCGCAGGCGCAGGCGCAGGTACCGCAGCCGCCGGAGATTGCCGCGCGGAACTTTGTCCTGATCGACCTGAACGCGGACCAGGTCCTGGGCGAACGAGAAGCCACCACGCAGGTTGACCCGGCTTCGTTGACCAAACTGATGACGGCATATCTGGTCTTCAATGCGCTCAAGGACAAGAAGCTCAGCCTCGAGCAGACCCTGCCCGTCTCCGTGCGAGCCTGGAACGAGCGCAAAGGCGGGGGTTCGCTGATGTTCATCGATCCGAAGATGACACCCAAGGTCGAGGACTTACTCAAGGGCATGATTGCCGTGTCGGGCAACGACGCGGCTGTCGCCCTGGCGGAGGGTGTCGGTGGAAGCGTCGAGAACTTCGTGGACATGATGAATCGCCAAGCCCAGGCTTGGGGGTTGAAGAACACGCAGTTCAAGAACGTAACGGGCTTGACCGAGGCCGGCCACTACAGCAGCGCCCGGGACGTGGCCGCGATCGCCGCGCGAATCATTCGCGAACACCCGAACTTCTATGCCTACTACTCAATCCGGAACTTCACGTACAACAACATCAAGCAGGACAACCGCAATCTGCTGCTGGGCCGCGACCCGTCGGTCGATGGCATGAAGACGGGATTCACGGAGACGGCCGGGTATTGCCTGGTGTCCAGTGCGCAGCGCGATCTTCCAAACGGCAAGCGGCGTTTGCTGTCGGTCGTGTTGGGCGCGACGTCGCGTGAGGCCCGCGCCAGCGAAAGCCAGAAGCTGCTGAACTGGGGTTACACGGCCTGGGACGCGGTTCGCCTGTTCGAATCCGGCAAAGCTGCCCTTCGAGTGCCGGTCTGGAAGGGCGCGCAGCGTGAGGCAGCGCTGGGGGCGTACAACTCCCTGTTCGTGGCAGTGCCACGGGGTGAGGGTGACAAGCTCAAGACGGTGATCGAGCGGACCGATCCTTTGGTCGCGCCACTGGCCCAAGGCCAGCGCGTGGGCAGTATCAAGGTCAGCGCCTCTGGCGGCGCGCTGCTGGCCACAGTTCCCTTGGTGGTCCAGGAGGCAGTGCCGGAAGCGGGCTTGCTTGGACGGGCATGGGATTCTTTGCGGCTCTGGATCAAATAGCGGGCCCATCAACTCCGCTAAGCTCAACGCCAATTACCCGCGAGCGAGGCGTCCATGACCACCATACCCAACACCTTGTGTTTCCTCAATGGTCAGACACTTCCGCTGAATGAAGCCAGGGTCTCGGTGCTCGATCGAGGGTTCATCTTCGGCGACGGCGTCTACGAGGTGATTCCCGTCTACGCACGTCGACTGTTCAGGTTCGATGAGCATATGGCGCGGCTGGCGCGCAGCCTCGACAAGCTGCGGATCACCAACCCGTACGGTCGCGATACCTGGCTGAAGCTGGTGCGGCCTCTGGTGGCCGCGCAGCAGTCGGAGGATCAGTTGCTGTATATCGAAGTCACACGCGGTGTTGCCATGCGCGACCATGTCATGCCCGAGGGCTTGACGCCGACCGTCTTCATCATGACTAACCCGATGAAAGCGCCCGCCCCAGAGCAACGCCACCATGGCGTCGCCTGCGTCACCGCACGTGATTTCCGTTGGGAGCGCGGCGATATCAAGAGTGTCTCGCTGTTGGGCAACGTGCTGGCGCGCCAGATCTCGGCCGATCGCGGCGCGGTCGAGACGATCATGTTCCGCGACGGCTGGTTGACCGAGGCTTCGGGTAGCAACGTATGGATCGCACATGAGGGTGCCTTGCTCGGTCCGCCGCTCAGCGAGCAGATCCTCGAGGGGATACGGGTCGAGCTGTTGCGCGAGCTTTGCGAGGAGGAAGGTATCGCTTACAACCTGCGGCCGATCTCGGAGGCCGACGTGCGCGCTGCCGACGAGATCCTGTTGAGCTCAGCCACCAAAGAGGTCTTGCCGGTGACCAAGCTCGACGAACACGCAGTGGGGCATGGTGCGCTGCGTGGCAAGCCCGGGCCAGTCTACGCACGGTTGCATGAGGCGTACCAGCGCGCCAAGATTGCGCAGTCGATCTGAATCGAAGGACTGATGTCTCGCACGCCGGGTGAAGGCTCGCTAATCGAGTATCCGAGTGCGTTCCCCATCAAAGTGATGGGCGCGCGTGCGGATGGATTCGTCGATGCGATTGTCGACGTCGTGCGCCGATTCGACCCGGGCTTTGATGCTGGAACCGTGGAACTCAGACCCAGTCGCGGCGGCAACTACCTGGGCGTCACGGTCACAGTGACGGCGACCAGCCGCGAGCAGCTCGATGAGTTGTACCGCACCCTGTCCACCCATCCGATGGTGAAGATCGTGCTCTGAGACCTGACGGCCACCATCTGGCCGCCGACGCCGGTGCCGCCAGCGCGTCGATGGACAATCGACAGAGCCGGATGAAGGCCGGCTTGAATTCATCCTTGGGTGGCCTCGCATCCAACGAGCCCTATGCGCATCTTGACCCTCGGCCGCCGCGAATACCTGGCTACGGCTCAGGCAATGCAGGCGTTCACGCAAGACCGCGGAATCACGGCGGAGGATGAGTTGTGGCTCGTTGAACACGAGCCGGTCTTCACGCAGGGAGTGGCAGGCAAGCCCGACCATGTGCTGCACGCAGGGGTGATACCGGTCGTGCAGACCAACCGCGGAGGGCAGGTGACCTATCACGGACCTGGCCAGGTGGTGGCCTATCCGATGGTCGACCTGCGGCCGCTGGGTATCTATGTCAAGGAGTATGTCTATTGTCTGGAGCAGGCGGTCTTGGACGTGCTGGCCGAATTCGGCGTAACCGGCCATCGCTTGGCCGGCGCGCCCGGCATATACGTTCGTCTGGCTGACCCCTCTGGACATGCGCGACTGGCAGCTCTCGAACCCGGGGACGATCGTTTTGCCGGACTCGGCAAGATTGCGGCGTTGGGCATCAAGGTCAGCAATCATTGTTGCTATCACGGTGTGGCCATCAATGTAGCCATGGACCTGAGGCCCTTTCTGCAAATCAACCCTTGCGGTTACCCAGGTCTGACGACGATCGATCTGGCTACACTGGGAATCTCAACGACATGGGGTGCGGTCGCGCAACGCATCGGCGCGCGTCTGGCTGCACGCCTCTCACCCTGATTTCGTCCTTGACGCCCGCGATGCCCACCGAACAAGACCTTTATCCCGTGGCCGGCGGCTACGACGCCACCGCCAAGCAGAAGTCGCTGGCGAAGACGGGGCGCATTCCAATCAAGATCGTTGCCACGCCCACGCTTAAGAAGCCGGACTGGATCCGCGTCAAGGCCGGGTCGCCGAGCACTCGCTTCTACGAGATCAAGAAGATCCTGCGTGAGCACAGTCTGCACACGGTCTGCGAGGAGGCATCCTGCCCGAACATCGGCGAATGTTTCGGTCACGGCACGGCGACGTTCATGATCATGGGCGACAAGTGCACCCGGCGTTGCCCGTTCTGCGACGTCGGGCACGGGCGGCCCGATCCGCTCGATCACGACGAACCGCTGAACTTGGCGCGCACGATTGCGGCGCTAAAGCTCAAGTATGTGGTGATCACGAGCGTCGACCGGGACGACTTGCGCGATGGCGGCGCCGGGCATTTCGTCGAATGCATCCGCCAGGTTCGCGCATATTCACCGGGCACGCGCATCGAGATCCTGACACCGGACTTCCGTGGCCGCATCGACCGCGCCCTCGAAATTCTGCAGGCCGAGCCGCCGGATGTGATGAATCACAACCTGGAGACCGTGCCACGGCTGTACAAGCAGACACGGCCAGGCTCAGACTATTCGTACTCACTGAACTTGCTCTCGAGATTCAAGGCACTGTTTCCGCACATACCGACCAAGAGCGGTCTTATGGTCGGACTGGGTGAGACCGACGAGGAGATCGTCGATGTCATGCGCGACATGCGTGCGCATCAGATCGACATGTTGACGATCGGTCAATACCTTGCGCCATCGGGCCATCATCTGCCGGTGCTGCGGTACGTGCATCCCGATACGTTTCGCGCCTTCGAGCAACGAGCGATTGAACTGGGTTTCACGCATGCCGCGGTGGGTGCGCTGGTGCGGTCCAGCTACCACGCTGACCGGCAAGCCGCGCAGGCAGGCGTAGCCAACGCGGTTTGAGTGACCTGGTGTCCCACGTGGCCGTCCGGTCGACGCCATCATGGCCGGTTGCGCATACGGAGTCGGACCTGCAAAACGCCTGCAGCCCGCATGAATGCTAGCGATTCGGGGTAAACGAGGTGCACCGAATCTCTCAAGAATCGTTTCTTGATGAGGCGATTCTTGAGGGATTTCGTTGATGAGCACGCCAGACTTCTTCCGCTCCCGGCTGGATGCCGTGATCGATCTGCGCCACCCGCTGGCGGTGTTGGCAAGACAGCTGCCGTGGGATCGGATCGAGCAGGCCTTGGCGCCGAAGTTCACGCATCAGGATCGTGCGGCCCGGCAAGGGATCGCGGACGATCTCCTGGGCGAACACCAGGTGGAGTTCGGCGGCGGTGTCAGCAACGCCGGTCGGCCCCGCCTGTCGATACGCCTCATGGCCAGCCTGGTCTACCTGAAGAATTCGTTCAACCTCAGCGATGAAGAACTCGTGCAGCGCTGGAGCGAGAACGTCCAGTACCAGTTCTTCAGCGGCATGGAGTACTACGAGCCTCGGCTGCCGTGCGACGCGACGCAGATCGGCCGCTTTCGTCGTGCCATCGGCGAAGACGGCCTGGAGCATCTGCTGAAGTCAACCATCGAGACCGCCGTCGAGATCAAGGCGGTCAAGCCCGCCGAGCTCGAGCGCGTGATCGTCGACACCACGGTGCAGGAGAAGGCCGTCGCCCATCCGGTGGACGGCCGGCTGCTGGAGATCGCGCGCCACAAGGTGGTCAGCGCGGCCCAGCGCGCCGGGATCGCGCTGAAGCAGACCTTCGCCAAGGAAGGCAAGGAGCTGCGGCGCAAGGCCGGCGGCTATGCGCACGCCAAGCAGTTCCGGCGCCTGAAGAGAACCGTCAAGCGCCAGCGCACGATCCTGGGCGTGGTGATGCGCGAAGTGCAACGCAAGCTCGACGCGCAGACACAGGCCATTGCTGCAGGCGGGCAGCCCGAGCGCGAACCGTCGGCGCTGAGCGATCTGAAGATGTGGCTGGAGCGGGCCGAACGCATCCGCACC
>Ga0209253_10002514_pt1 | contig 16237 bp, 12 predicted proteins | sample FrelakmetBRP12BR_FD_187145 | JGI IMG/M metagenome (GOLD analysis project Ga0209253, IMG submission 187145) | Freshwater lake sediment microbial communities from the University of Notre Dame, USA, for methane emissions studies - BRP12 BR (SPAdes)... | ecosystem: Environmental > Aquatic >...
CACGTTTCATCAATGTCTTAGAGCTAGGGCCTGCGAGGATTCTGGAAGGGCGTCGTGGAGACCCAGCTAAAAAAGGAGTGGAGATCAGATTTGAACTGCCTATTTTTGATTGGGGAACAGCAAAAGTAAAACGTGCCGAAGCGCAATATATGCAAGCGCTCAATGAAGTTGCGAGCAATGTGATTGAAGCAGCTTCTGAAGTGCGTAGTAGTTATCACCAATATCAAACCAATTTTGAAATCGCAAAACATTACAGAGACGAGATTATTCCTTTACGCAAGCGCATTTTGCAAGAAAACCAAATGCGCTACAACGGTATGTTGGTTAGCCCTTTTGATTTGTTGGGTGATGCGCGTGCACAAGTCCTTAGCGTGAATAGTTATATTGGGGCTTTGCGTGATTTTTGGTTGGCAGAAAGTGGCTTAGAGATGTCTTTAATCGGTAAGCCAATAGATAAAAAGGAATTTTAATATGTTAAGTCGTAGAAACTTTTTGCAATTATCAACAGTAGCTATAGCATTGAGTGCCGTTAGCAAAGCTGCCTTAGCCGGTATTCCTGAACTTGTTAGTGTAGACAACGCTGATACAAAGTCGCCATTGATTCCAGAAACAGGGAGGCCCTACCATCCCGTCACCACTTTGAATGGCTGGAGCTTGCCATGGCGCATGAATAAAGGGGTTAAGGAATTTCATTTAGTTGCTGAGCCCGTTAAGCGCGAAGTGGCTCCAGGCATGATTGCATACTTATGGGGTTATAACGGACAAAGCCCGGGACCCACTATTGAAGTGGTAGAAGGTGACCGCGTGCGTATTTTTGTGACAAATAAATTACCAGAAAAAACCAGTGTGCATTGGCATGGGCAGCGTTTACCCAATGGCATGGATGGAGTGACTGGACTGACGCAACCACCGATCCTACCTGGAAAAACCTATGTCTATGAGTTTGAAGCCAAGCGTGCTGGCACGTTTATGTATCACCCACATGCAGATGAAATGACGCAAATGGCAATGGGAATGATGGGTTCTTGGATTACACATCCAAAAAATCAAAAATTCATGCAGGTGGACAGAGATTATGTGTTTTTACTCAACGCATATGATATTGAACCTGGTAGTTACATGCCTAAAACCAATACCATGTTGAATTTTAATTTATGGACATTCAACAGCCGGGTTTTCCCCGGTATTTCACCACTTGTCGCCGAGCAAGGTGAAAAAGTACGTATTCGCGTGGGCAATTTAACTATGACGAATCATCCAATTCACCTGCATGGACACACATTTGAAGTAACAGGTACAGATGGTGGATGGGTACCGAAATCTGCACGTTGGCCAGAAGTTACTACAGATATTGGGGTAGGGCAAATGCGTGCAATAGAGTTTGTTGCAGACGCATTAGGCGATTGGGCATTGCATTGTCATAAATCTCACCATACCATGAACGCGATGGGACACGACGTACCGAATATGATTGGCGTGAGCCAAGACGGCATTGCAGAGCAATTTTCTAAACTCGTGCCAGATTACATGAGCATGGGTGAAACAGGCATGGCGGAAATGAGCGAAATGGCTGATATGATGCCTATGCCACTTCCAGAAAACACTTTACCCATGATGACCGGCAAGGGGCAGTTCGGCGCAATTGATATGGGGGGCATGTTCACCACGTTGAAAGTGCGCAAGAATATACCCAAAAATAGCTATGTAGACCCAGGCCATTATCAGCAGCCAAAAGGAAGTGCAGCATATGAGTGGAAGGGACAAAGTGCCATGCCTGATGAGATAGGTGCACCAAAAAGTAGCCAACCAAATGGGCAGCCAGCAGTTGAGTTTAAGGTCAAAAAGCCTGATACTGCCTCAGGTCATAATCATTAGTCAGGTTTGCTAAAAGTTAGGTCAAATATGAAATTTATCATCATAAAATATTTCATCACCGCTGCTGTGGTGGTCATCGTTTCGGAGTTTGCAAAAGCCAACGACAAGCTCGGTGGACTGATAGCTGCTTTGCCACTTGTAACGGTGCTGGCGTTGATTTGGTTGTATGTTGAAGATCAGCCTGTCAGCAAAATTGCCAATCATGCGTATTACACGTTTTGGTATGTGATTCCCACGCTGCCGATGTTTTTATTGTTCCCATATTTGCTACCAAAATGGGGTTTTTGGCCAACTTTATCGAGCTGTGTTGTTGTGACCTTGGTGATTTTTTACATATACGCAATTGTGTTAAAACAGTTTGGTGTTAATTTGCTGTGAGTGAGTTAAAGCGCTGGGATATTTTTTGCAAAGTTGTTGATAACTTTGGCGACATTGGGGTGTGCTGGCGCTTGGCGAGACAATTGCACTTGGACCATGGCTTAGAAATCACGCTTTGGATTAATGATTTAAGTGCTGCTCAAGCGATTATCCCGATCTTGGATATTACAAAAAATCAGCAAGTATGTGATGAAATTAATATTCTAAACTGGAACGAAAACGCTGATTTTAGCAAAGCGGCTGAAGTTGTAATCGAGGCATTTGCTTGCGGTTTACCAGATGCCTATTTGGCTGCGATGGTTCAGCAGCAAAGCAAATGGGTGAATTTAGAATACTTATCTGCTGAATCTTGGGTGGAGGATTTTCATGCAAAACCTTCACCACAGCCTAATTTGGGCCTAACGCGCCATTTTTACTTTCCCGGGTTTACCGAAGCCACTGGCGGTTTGATTCGAGAGCGCAGTATTGCTTTTTCAAATCAACAAGATAAAACTAGTCACAATTTAAAAGTTTCTTTATTTGGTTACCCGCACGCGCCTATTCACGATTTACTCACCGCTCTGCAAGCCAATAACCGTGGGGTGGCTGTTTATGTGCCTGCCAGTGGCATTTTGCCGCAAATTGCCAGTTTTTTTGGTAAAGATTCAATTAAAGTCGGCGAAAAATTGAGCAAGGGAAACCTTACTGTAGAGGTGCTGCCATTTTTAAGTCAAGCCAAGTATGATCAACTTTTACACGACTGTGACATTAACTTTGTACGCGGTGAAGATAGCTGGGTGCGTGCGATTTGGGCTGGCAAGCCGTTTATCTGGCAGCCCTATTTTCAAACTGAAGACACGCATTTCACCAAACTAAACGCATTTTTAGCATTATTTTATGAGGATTTTGATGAAAAAGAAGTGCTCTGTAAGGCCCACCAGTATTGGTCCGCAGGGCAACTGCCAAAAGATGTTTGGAATGGTTATTTAGAACATTTGCAAGACATTAAGACTTACACATTTCAACAGGCTCAGCGCTTGGCGAAACTGCCTGATTTAGCCTCTAAGTTGGTGATTTTTTGCAATAAAATTTAGTTACTGTATAATGCGCGGCTTTAGAATTTAATCAAATTAGTAAGGCAAATTATGAAAACAGCACAAGAACTCCGCGCCGGTAACGTTATCATGGTCGATGGCGTACCATTAGTTGTAGTAAAGGCTGAATACAACAAATCTGGCCGCAGCACTGCGGTTGTCAAAATGAAGTTTAAAAACTTACTCACTGAAGCTCCAAGCGAGACGATTTATGGTGCTGGCGATAAGTTTGACGTGATTGTGCTGGAGAAGAAAGAAGCGACCTACAGTTACTTTGCAGATCCAACCTATGTGTTTATGGACTCTGAATACAATCAATATGATGTAGATGCTGAATTTATGGAGGATGCGCTACCATTTATCGAAGATGGCATGCCAGTGGACATTCGCTTTTACGAAGGCAAAGCTATTTCTGTTGAGTTGCCGACCACTGTAGTGCGAGAAGTGACATACACCGAGCCAGCAGTGAAGGGGGATACCTCAGGTAAAGTGATGAAACCAGCCAAGCTGGCGTCAGGCTTTGAAATTCCAGTGCCTTTATTTGTGAGCCAGGGCGACAGAATTGAGATTGATACCCGTACAGGCGAATATCGTAACCGCGTATTGAAATAAGGTTTTGGATTAATTAAAAAAGGGCGCGCTTGATTTTATATTACAGCGCGCCCTTTTTTGTTGGGTGATTTTATTAGTTTTAAAAGTGATTATTTTTTTAACATTTTACCAATCTGCACTTCCGCCGCAATCCAGTAATCAACGGCATTACCAGCAAAGTTGTCACGTTCAGCAATAAAGTACGCCGCTACTTCTGTCATTTTATAGCGTTCAGCAGTGTTAGCACTGGCTGCTTTTGATTTACTTGTCGTTTTCTCAGCGGCTTTTCTTACAGGCGCCTTTTTCTCTGCTTTGGGTTTAGCGGCCGCCTTGGCAGCAGTCGGTTTTTTTGCAGCAGTTGTTTTTGCGGTTGCCATGATGAGTTCCCTTCCTGAAGGTTCTTATGAATCAGCTTAAGTAAGCTTTTGGCTCATTTACAGCCATATAGATATAGTATTAAACCGTGCCGCCTACTGTCAAGCCATCAATTCTTAAAGTTGGTTGGCCAACGCCTACAGGCACGCTTTGGCCCTCTTTTCCGCATGTGCCTACGCCACTATCAAGCGCCATGTCGTTGCCTATCATCGAGACTCGTTTTAATACATCTGGTCCGTTGCCAATTAAAGTTGCGCCTTTAACGGGGTAGGTGATTTTACCATCTTCAATCATGTAGGCTTCAGCAGCACTGAACACAAATTTACCGCTGGTAATATCCACTTGTCCACCACCAAAATTTGCCGCGTAGAGACCTTTTTTAACTGATTTAATAATCTCGGCAGGATCCTTATCGCCATTCATCATGTAAGTATTGGTCATGCGTGGCATGGGGATGTGCGCGTAGCTTTCGCGGCGCGCATTACCTGTGACAGCCATACCCATCAGGCGCGCGTTGAGTGAGTCTTGAATGTAGCCACGCAAAATACCATTTTCAATCAACACAGTTTTGTTGGTTGGGTTGCCTTCGTCATCCATACTAAGTGAACCTCGCCTGTCAATGAGCGTGCCGTCATCCACAATGGTGATGCCTTTGGCCGCCACTTGTTTGCCCATCATGTTGGCGAAAGCGCTGCTGCCTTTACGATTAAAATCGCCTTCCAGACCATGGCCAATTGCTTCGTGCAATAAAATGCCTGGCCATCCAGCGCCCAATACCACCGTCATGCTGCCAGCTGGAGCAGGGCGCGCGTCAAGATTAATCAATGCTTGATGCACAGCTCTTTGCGCGTAACCTTGTAAAATATCGTCAGTAAAGTAACTGTAATCGAAACGCCCGCCGCCGCCACTAGAACCCTGCTCACGGCGACCATCTTGTTCCGCAATTACTTGTACGGAAATGCGCACTAAAGGTCGCACATCAGCTGCCATAACACCATCACTACGCGCAACCATGATGACTTCGTATTCGCCTGCGATAGAGGCCATCACTTGCGTTACACGCGGGTCTATTTTGCGTGCGAATTTTTCCAGGCGTTCGAGCAATTTTACCTTCGCATCGGCACTTAAACTGGCGATAGGATCTTGTGGTAAATACAACTGCGACGCTTGGCGCGTAACGATACTTTTACCTGTTTGTTCCAAGCCAAGTGCTGCGATAGATTTTGTAGCGTCTGCTGCCGCTTTTAGCGAAGGTAAATTAATGTCGTCGGAATACGCAAAGGCTGTTCTTTCGCCGCTTACGGCACGCACGCCAACGCCTTGGTCGATACTGAAATTTCCTGATTTGACCTGACCTTCTTCCAAGCCCCAAGATTCACTGCGGCTATATTGAAAATATAAATCTGCGTAATCTACTTTATGGGACATGATGCTGCCAAGGATGGCTTGTAAGGCGCTTTTATCAAGGCTTGCAGGTCGGAGCAAAACATCGTTTGCGATATCGAAATGATTGGCTCTGGTTAAATTGGGCTGTTCTATTTTCATAGCCATACTATACCAGCACCACTTAAAAGCAGCTTAAGTATATTCTTGAATTACAGGTACTGAAAATTTCAGCTGCTTAAACCACTTTAATGGTCTTGTGTTTAAGTGCAGGTAAGCTTTTGCGCAAGCTGGCTTGATAATCCCGGTTGACATTGGCAATTACTACGCCAGAGCCGCGCGGCAGTCTGTCCAATATTACGCCCCATGGATCAACAATCATGCTGTTGCCATGCGTTTCGCGGCCAGATAAATGATAACCACCTTGTGCAGGCGCAATTACATAACACAGATTTTCAATCGCGCGTGCGCGGATCAAGCTTTCCCAGTGTGCTTTACCGGTGGTTTCGGTAAAGGCGGATGGCACCACAATCATGTCGACCTCACCCATGGCGCGATAGAGTTCTGGGAAGCGCAAATCATAACAAATCGAGAGGCCGATTTTTCCGTATGGAGTGTTGACTACGACTACTGTGTCGCCAGATTCGATAGTATTTTCTTCATGGTAATGCTCTGTGCCTAAATCTAGTCCAAATAGATGAATTTTGTCGTAACGCGCTACCTGCTCGCCTTTGTCGTTATAAACTAGGCAGCTATTGCGCACCTTGTTAGGATAATTGCTCTCTAAAGGAACCGTACCGCCGATAAGCCAAATTTCGTAATCGCGTGCCATTCTGGATAAAAAACGTTGAATTGGCCCATCATTAGGTTTTTCCCTAACCTGTACTTTATCGGTTTCTTTTGTCCCCATAATGCAAAAATATTCAGGCAGCACCACAATTTTTGCCCCTTGCTCAGCGGCTATGGCGATTAAACGTTCGGCTTCAGTGAGATTTGACGCTACTTGTGGACTGGAGGCCATTTGAATGCCTGCAACTTTGACCATGCCAGCGGCGGTAGCGGTTGGCTTTGCTGTTTTAATTCTTGATGTTATCGGCATAATTTTTTTCTATATTCTTGCATTGCGATTGTTCTGGATTCAGGGGTTAAGCGGCGATTTATTGCTTGGCTTTTGCACATCATCCTTATCAGATTCTACCTCTTGTGGCTTATCCCAGGTGCCAGTAATGATGTATTCGCTTGAGACAATTTTGTTAAAAGGGTCTTTTAGTATCTTTTGTGCAACAAAAGCGGCAGCGCCAGCGATAGGCCCGCCAGCGAGTGCAGCGAGTGAAAGACTATCACTGACATGTGGCGTAACTTTTACTTTCAATCGTTGCGTTTCTGCTTTTAAGTTTGTTTCACCTTTAATTGTAGTTTCTGCGGCCGGGCCAGTCATAAAGAAATCATCACTTCGCATAGTGCCATTATCAATTTTGGCGTTGGCGCTGATTTTATCAAAGGCAAAACCATCACTGAACAGATCCCTAAAATCAAGGCTTAATCGCCGTGGCAGGCTTTGCAATGAGAGCAAGCCAAATAGACGCCCTACACCTGGCTGCACTTTTAAAATTTGCCCTTTGGTAGCTTCCAGTTTGAAATTGCCATTCAAGCTATTGGTGTCAAATTCATGCGGGCTACCGGACCATTGCAGTTGACCGATGACTGCGGCCTCGCCACCTTTTACGGCATCGGGCTGACCGAAACGTTTAAGTGCTTTGCCAATATTGTCTACGGTGAGCGTAAATTTCAGGTTGGTATTCGGATTGCGTGTCCAATTATGCCAACTACCATCCGCAGATAAAGTGCTGTCCGGATTAGTAATTTTTAGTTTCTGGATGATCCAATCGTCGCTACTTTCAAAGGCATTCAGCTCTAGGGTGCCTAAATTTTTATTGCCCAATTGAAAACTATCTGCCATCACATCTAGTGCAGGGTAGCCATTAGTTAATTTTCGAATTTCTTTTTTAGCGACGACTTTTGTATCGCTGCTATTCGGAATATTAAGATTTTTTAGTCGTGCAATAATCTTTCCATTTCCCCCACTTTGCCACTCAGCATCACCAGTAATTTCCTGGCTACTAATAGCCATTTGCAAGCCTGTCGCATTAGGTTGTGCAAGCACTTTGAGCATATTTAGCCTACGTCCAAAAATTTCAAATTTTTGTATCGAAACATCTGCTTTCGTAATTGCTATGGGTGATGAATTTGACTTGTTACTAGGTTTATTAAATAGCGCCAGCCATTCGTCAGCCTCTAAATAATCAAGCTTGCCATGTAGTGATAATCCAGTTTGGCTGGGTACTTCTGCCGCCAGATTGATACCTATATCGCCCCGGTCGAAAGCGAGTTTTCCAGCTTGCTCTGTACGCAATATTTTTGCCAAAATGATGTTCCCGTATTTAATATCTACCGTGTCATTGTTCGGGCTACTTTGTTTTTTATCAATACTAAAGGCCATTTCCTGATTGGCTGGTTTGTTAAGCGGCTGAGGTAGTTGAACTGCCATACCTATAAGGTTTGAGTGTATGTTTAAATCTGCCAGTGGTTTTTTGATCGTGATTTCACCAGACCAGTCGGCGCTACCTTGCATGCTGTCTGTCAATGTGTTTGAAGCCAGTTTTTTTATGCCGGCATCGGTAATACGACCATTAGCGGTTACATGCAGTATTTTATCTGTACCTGTTCGCAAGCTAAGCTGAGCAGGACCATTTAAAATTTCAGCGCTGACGTTTTGCGCAGCTAAGCTATTTTCGGTGAAACTTAGCACGCCATTAATTTTACTAAGTTCGGGTAAGCCAACATCCGCATTTGCAAAAATAGTACCATTGGCAATTTTGTATGCACCTTTATATTTTGCGGCATCCAAGTTTTGCATAGGAATAATTAGTTCTAGATTTAGCTTGCCATTACCAGCAGTTTTTAAGTTATCGGTAAAACCTTGGGTGACCAGTTTTACTGGGCTTTGGTTTACAAACTTGATGCCATCGGCGACAGGACCTTCAACTTCGCTAACAATATGTAGGATAGGTGAATCTGCGTCTAATTGGGCAATTTCAGTTTTACTTTTGATGATTTTGTTGCCATAAATATGACCTTTATTGGCGTTGAGCTCCATGCGTTTGCCCTCAAACAGCATGTCGAGTCCTATGCCTTCGATGAGCGGCCAATCTGTTCCATATTCCAATAAAGCATCACTGATTTTGGCTGTGACTCTGAAAAGGCCAAGTTTTTTATCAAGCTGATTTGTACTATTCACATACGGAAAATCAGCAAGACTACCTTTTACAGTAACATTCACATCTTCGGCGCGACCTTTTAGAATAGAGGTATCCAGCCAATGTAAGGTTGGCGTTCCCAATATAATCGGATAGTAAAAAGGTGCATATTTGGCGTTGCCTTTGCCAAATTTTCCGGTTAAATCCAAGAAGCCGCCTTTTATTCCATTCATGTCATAGCTGGCATTTACGGTACCAGTAATGTGTGGACTGGTGATAAATAACTCTTCAACATTAATTTTGGCTTTGTCGCCATTAATGCGCCAACTTATTTGGCCGTTTAACTTGTCTGCAGGTATCGGCCAGCGCAAAATATCTTTTAAATCAAGCATTGCATTTTGCGAGTTTAATTTTATTTCGCCACCTTTTTCATCAGCCACAATAGTGCCTGTAAAGTTGCTAAAGCCAGGTATCTTTTGATAAGCAGTCATGCCTAATTTTTGAAATGAGGTATTGATTTTGTATGTACTTGGCTTGCTTGCTTCATTGGCTATATGGCCTTCAAAGCCTAATGCCAGTGCTTGTAATTCACCTACTGGTGACAGTCCGTTTAATTGGTTGCTTAAGTTCTCTGGCAGCTTAAAATAGGGCGATAATTGTTTGATTGTGGTCAAATTAAATTGATCTAACTTAAGGTCTGCTTTTACCCAAGGTTTGCCATTCTTTGTGCTGGTAGCATAGTATCCGCGACCGTTGTTAATGTTGAGGCCGGTATTCGTGCTGAGCTTGATATTCTCAGCACTGATTGTTTGGGTTTTTTTGAAGTCGCTCCAACCAATATCGCCAGTAAATTGTTTTGCAATAAATGGGGTGGACTGCTTGTTTACTATGAGCGACAGGTTGTTTAATGCCGCATGCATTTTTACCTTTTCTATTTTGGCATCGGCAAAATCCAGCGTAATTTGCGCATTCCCAGTGCCTGACTGTAAATCTACTGGGTAATCCAGCCAGGGACGCCATACTGCTAAATCAGTCTGGTTGAGCTGTGTGTACAGTTCACCGTGCCAAGTTTTTATCCGTTCAATGTCACGCCCGACAAAGTTTCCCTTGGCGGTGATGGTTTGATTGGTGCCCGTTGATGGTAGTGCAGACAACTCGAATTGATGTTGGCCGAAAAGGCTTCGCCAAGTAGGGTTAGAAAGCGTCAAGTTTAATTGTTTGAGCGATAGTGGAGGCGCTTTGCGCAAATCATCTTGCCAAGTCACTTGCGCATTACGAATATTTATTTCACGCTGGCTCAGCAACAGGTTGACAAAGTCTGGCTTGCTTGGCCCTGATAAGTCGATTCCTGCCAAATAAATACTGCCGTTTGCTTCGCGGCGAATGGTTAATTCTGGCTGATGGATGGTTAAATTGGATAGGTGAGGATGCAGTAAAGGGATGCTCAGCCATGAGATATTCGCTTCCGCATTATCTAGATGAAATGCCACGCGGTTTTCCGCATCAAATAATTCGATATTTTTAAGTGAAAAATGCGGTGAAACGCCTTCCCAACCTGTTTTAATGTCACCAATGGTGATTTTTTGGCCTAATCTTTGCGTAGCGTAGGCGGCAATGTCGTCCTTGTATTGATCGATATTGGGAAACACAATAAAACGTACAGCAAGCGCCGCCAATACAAAGATGATCAGCAACGATAAGAATATATATAACGCCCAGCGGTATAGTTTTTTTAGGTGAATCATCTTTTGGGTTTTGTTATTGCGCCAATAATGGACTTGTATTGATAATTAGGTGCATTGAAATTATTGTTTATTTTACTTTAATTTATGTGAATAACTTGTTAATAAAACGTAAACATTTCATAAGAAATTAGGGTGGATTGCTTTAGAATAACGCCTTTTGGCAAATTTGGCTGACGTATGGTCGAAAAGTTCATGCTTAGTTAAGGCGTATATTGATTCAATTTAGAAATTTAACGCTTACGCGCGGGGTAAAAGTGTTGCTGGAAGCAGCTTCGTTTCAGCTGCATCCTGGGCAGAAAGTTGGCCTGATTGGTGCCAATGGCGCGGGAAAATCCAGCCTGTTTGCCTTGCTGAGGGGTGAATTGCAGCCTGAAAAAGGTGATTTAGAAATTCCGCCGAACTGGGTAATCGCGCACGTAGCACAGGAAACGCCTGCGCTGAATCAGCCTGCACTTGAGTTTGTGTTAGATGGTGACGAAGAGTTACGAGAAGTTGAAACAGCTTTAGTTGCGGCAGAAGCGAACCATCAAGGTGAAAAAATCGCCGAGCTGCATCATCGTCTAAGCGATATTGATGGTTACAGTGCAAAAGCGCGTGCTTCAGCCTTATTAGATGGATTGGGATTCACGCAAGCTGATTTGGCAAGATCTGTCAGCGACTTTTCTGGCGGCTGGCGTGTGCGTTTGAATTTGGCGCGCGCGCTGATGTGCCGCAGTGATTTGTTACTGTTGGATGAGCCGACTAACCACTTGGATCTAGACGCGGTGATTTGGCTGGAAGGCTGGTTGCGCGATTATCGCGGCACGCTGTTACTCATTTCGCATGACCGCGATTTTTTAGATAACGTGATTGATAACGTCTTACACATTGAGCAGCAGCGCATTACCCTATATCGCGGTGGCTACTCAGATTTTGAGCGACAACGCGCTGAAAAACTCGCGTTGCAACAAGCGATGTATGAAAAGCAGCAGCGTAAAGTCGCGCATTTGCATAGTTATATCGACCGTTTTCGCGTGCAGGCTACCAAAGCGCGTCAGGCGCAAAGCCGCATCAAGGCGCTCGAACGTATGGAAATGATTTCTGCTGCGCATGTGGATTCTCAATTCAACTTCGAGTTTCGCGCGCCACTAAGCGCGCCAGACCCACTGCTTGTACTAGATGAGATGAATGCGGGCTATTCTGATAAGTGTATATTAAACAATGTGTTACTTACTATCCGTCCAGGCGAGCGTATTGGTTTGCTCGGTAAAAATGGCGCAGGTAAATCCACGTTGATTAAGTTGCTGGCTGGTGAAATCAAGCCAATGAGTGGCAAACGCGTAGAAGGTAAAAATTTACAAATAGGCTATTTTGCTCAACATCAACTGGAGCAGCTTCGTTCCAACGAATCACCGCTGCAACATATGTTGCGCTTAGATCCATCCACGCGAGAGCAAGAGCACCTGAATTATCTGGGTGGTTTCGATTTTAAAGGTGACATGGCGCGCAGTCCCTGTGAAAAGTTTTCTGGGGGCGAGAAATCACGCCTAGCATTGGCGTTACTGATTTGGACTCGCCCAAATTTGCTTTTACTAGATGAGCCAACCAATCATTTAGATTTGGAAATGCGCCACGCTTTGACGCTTGCGCTGCAAGATTATGAAGGTGGGGTGATTTTGGTTTCGCACGACAGAGCCTTGCTGCGCGCCACTTGTGACAAATTTGTGTTGGTTGCTAATGGTAAAGCAGAAGCATTTGATGGTGATTTGGACGATTATAAAAACTGGTTGAATTTAGAAAAAAGCACACAAAAAACCGCACAAAATGATGCTCTGCAGACCAATATCCATGCGCCTTCCAGAGCATCCAGTTTAAATGTATATGCACAAAATAAAGCAGAGCGGCAAGCGCGTATTGTGGCACGCCGGCCACTTATAAAAGAAACTGAGCAGCTAGAAAATAGCCTAGAAAAGTTGAATCTTGAAAAAGCAAATTTGGATGTGCGTGCTGGCGAACAAAGTTTGTATGATATTGAAAATAAACAAGAATTACAAAATCTGCTAAAACGCCAAGCTGAACTGGTGGACTTAATCGACCAGGCAGAAATGCGTTGGCTAGAGCTGCATGAACAATTAGAATGCTTACCTGAAATTAATTAAGCCTAAAATTTAAAAGAGATTATGATGGATTATTCAAAACGCTTAACTTTGTTGCACGCGCTATGTCTTGCAGAAACCTTTGACGATGGCGATGGCTTGCAGCCAAACATAAATTTGGATGAATACAACGCACTGGATTCAGCGCATTATCTGGCTAGCTTCGTTACATTCAAGGCAATACAAGCGGCCGATAGACAGCCCGCATTTGAGCATAAAAATAACTTTGATATGTTAAGTGTGTATCAGGCTTATGCGTTGTTGGCATTTGCGTTTTTTACTGCGCCTTTGACTACAGAGAATATCGTGCCGGATTTAACCGCTGCGCAAATCATTATTGCCAAGACCCTGTTTGCAGGCTTGCCGGAGGCGGAGTTGATTGAGATTATCGAATCAGGTTTCAATAAATTCAAATTGATAGGTGAGGCTGAGGCCGAGCACTGGAGAGAGTTTCGAGAGAATTTAGATAAACTCACGGTAAGTTTTGTGATTGCCGGCACCGATGACGAAAGTCCGCACAGTAAGGAAGAAGTATTGCCGATTTTTGGGCAGTTGCTCAGTCAATTATGCGAGGCGTTTGAAGCTTAATTGTCAGGCAATCTCACGCGTTTCCGCAAATTGGATATCAGGATAACGTTCCTGCGCCATTTGCAGATTGACCCGATTCGGCGCGAGGTACACGTAATCATCCGCGCCATCCAAGCCCACGTTAAAGCCGTATTTGTCGGCGATGGCTTTTAGATCGGCGTCTTTGCCTTTAAGCCAGCGTGCTGTATAACAATCGTAAGGTTCAAACACCATGTCCACGCCATATTCATGTTCTAAACGGTGGGCGACCACGTCAAACTGCAGCATACCGACTGCGCCTAAAATTAAATCGTTAGAAAGTAGTGGGCGGAAAAGCTGCGCCGCGCCTTCTTCAGAAAGCTGTTTGAGGCCGATTTGCAATTGCTTCATTTTCATCGGGTTTTTAATGCGCGCGCGGCGGAAGAACTCAGGCGCAAAGCTCGGGATGCCAATGAATTTGAGATTTTCGCTCTCGGTAAAGGTGTCGCCCAGCTTAATTGTACCGTGATTCGGGATGCCGATGATGTCGCCGGAATACGCCTCGTCCATGGTGGTGCGGTCTTGCGCCATGAAGGTGATAGCGTTATTAACAGATAAAGTTTTGCCTGTGGCGACTTGCTTGATTTTCATGCCGCGTTCGAAACGGCCGGAACATACGCGCAGAAAGGCAATGCGGTCGCGATGTTTCGGATCCATATTAGCCTGAATTTTGAACACGAAGCCGCTAAATTTTGGCTCATCGGCTTTCACTTCACGTGTTGCGGTATTGCGCGATTGCGGCGGCGGCGAGAGGTCAACCACTGCGTCTAGCAGGGATTGCACGCCAAAGTTGTTAATTGCTGAGCCGAAAAACACCGGTGTTTGTTTGCCGCTTAAATAGCGTGCTTTATCAAACGTATGCGAAGCGCCGCGTACCAGTTCAATATCCACGCGCAAGTCATCTGCAACATGCCCTAGCAGTTCATCCAAACGTGGGTTATCCAAACCTTTGATAGTTTCCGAAGTGCCTTTTTCTGCACGGGGGTCAAAAAACGAAATTTCATCATTGTACAGGTGATACACGCCACGGAAGCTCTTACCCATACCGATTGGCCAAGTCATCGGCGCACATTCCATGCCGAGGGTAGATTCGATTTCATCAAGCAACTCAATAGGCGCGCGGCTTTCACGGTCCAGCTTATTAATAAAGGTAATAATCGGCGTGTCGCGCATGCGACACACATTTAAAAGCTTAATAGTTTGTGCTTCCACGCCGTTGACTGAGTCAATCACCATCACGGCGGAATCTACGGCAGTCAGTGTACGGTATGTGTCTTCGGAAAAGTCATCATGGCCTGGAGTATCCAATAGATTAATCATGTGCTCGCGATAGGGGAACTGCATGACGGATGACGTGACTGAAATACCGCGTTGTTTTTCCAGCTCCATCCAGTCTGATGTCGCGTGGCGTGCTGCCTTGCGGCCACGCACTTCACCAGCCACCTGAATTGCGCCACCAAACCATAATAGTTTTTCGGTTAGTGTGGTTTTACCAGCATCGGGATGGGAAATAATGGCAAAGGTACGGCGGCGGTTGATTTCTTCTTGCAATGACATGTCTTGTAATTATTCATCTAAAACGTCATTTTACCTGAAATACCTTTCGTCCCGTAACTTGTGCTTACCTATCTGAAGTTTGACAGAGCTTAATCCAGCTTCTTGTTTAAATGCTGAACGAACCAGCTAGCTGCCTGGCGAGCCACTTCTTCCAAAGTACCGGGCTCTTCAAACAAATGTGTTGCATCTGGAATGATAGAGAGTTCTTTTTCGCAGCGCATACAGGAATAGGCCTCACGGTTCAGCTCTATCACCACATCATCCCAGCCACCCACCAATAATAAGGTAGGGCAAGTGACGTGACCAAGGCTTGTTTCTCCTGCAAGGTCAGGGCGACCGCCGCGAGAAACCACTGCGCGAATTTCCTTACCGCTTGCTGCCGCTGCTTGCAATGCGGCGGCAGCACCTGTGCTGGCGCCAAAATACCCAATCGGGAGGTCTTTGGTGAGTGCCTCTCCCCAAATCCAGCTTGTGGCAATCAGCAGACGCTGCGTAAGCAGCGGAATATCAAATCGCGTTTGATAATTCATGTCTTCTTCGGGGGTGAGCAGATCCATGAGCAACGTACCGATGCCGCTATCATGCAGCACACTGGCGACATAGTTATTGCGTGGGCTATGTCGGCTGCTGCCGCTGCCATGGGCGAACAGGACAATGCCTTTGGCATTTTCCGGTAATTCCAGCATGCCTTCAATCTGAACATGATCTACAGGAATGTGTACCAGTTTTTTAACTTTTGCAGTCATCTTCGATCTCCTTATATGTGAGTCATATTGATCGCAATGGGAATGCGTTTTCTGCCAAAATGTCCCGCCTGTTCTCCGAATCTGCCCGCTATGCTGGTGGAACAATTAGGGCAGCATCCATCTTTAGTAAGTTGATATTGGTTGATTTGATACCAGTCACGTACGATGAGCGGTGTGCTGCAGTTGGGGCAGAATGTCGTATCACCCTCTTGGTTATGTACATTGCCAGTGTAGACAAACTTCAGGCCTTCACGAATCGCAATTTCTCGTGCGCGTACCAACGTTGTAGCTGGTGTTGCAGGGATATCCGGCATTTTGTAGTCAGGATGAAAAGCTGAGAAATGCAGCGGCACATCGGTGCCTAGTTCGTTTCTAATCCAGCGGCACATGGCAGTGAGTTCTTCATTCGAGTCATTTTGGCCTGGAATCAGCAATGTAGTGATTTCAAACCATACATTCGTTTCATGTTTTAGGTAACGTAAGGTGTCCAGTACTGGCTGCCGGTGTGAGCCTGTC
>Ga0209253_10002515_pt1 | contig 16236 bp, 19 predicted proteins | sample FrelakmetBRP12BR_FD_187145 | JGI IMG/M metagenome (GOLD analysis project Ga0209253, IMG submission 187145) | Freshwater lake sediment microbial communities from the University of Notre Dame, USA, for methane emissions studies - BRP12 BR (SPAdes)... | ecosystem: Environmental > Aquatic >...
AAGCCAGCACACGCATAAAAGGGGTTAACATCAAAATCCCGATCCCCATGTTGAGGAAGAGACGACAGCCACAAGAGACTATCGAGCTTCCCTCCGGGCAGAGCCATTATCAATGGGAGGGCCATCATGATCCCTTCAACCGTTCAATCCTTACTCCACATAACGAACGGTCTAACATAATGGCCCGGACATTGTGCAAAAATGGACGATAAGTCTTCTTGCATTGCACTTTTGGCAAGGGATGATTAAATAAATTGTAAGGGGGTTCATTTTAGATAAAAAAGGAGGAATGGTGATGGACAAGAATGTTCATATGCTTGGATTTGCAGGTAGCTTGAGAAAGCAATCGTACAATAAGGCGATCTTAGCTGCAGCTCTTGAGATGATTCCTGAGAATACAACCCTTGAGATTTTCGATCTTGAGGGAATCCCACCCTTCAACCAGGACTTAGAAGGTCAACTCCCGGATAAGGTCAAAGAATTCAAATCAAAAATCAGAGCTTCCGATGCCATCTTGATTGCTACCCCTGAATATAACTATTCCATCCCCGGGGTGCTGAAGAACGCCATTGACTGGGCTTCGAGACCTTACGGGGACAATGCCTTTGAAGGTAAACCTGTTGCCATAATGGGTGCATCCATAGGGATGCTGGGAACAGCCAGGGCCCAATATGACCTGAGGCGAAGCTTCGTCTTTTTGAACTTACTCCCCTTAAATCAGCCGGAAGTAATGGTTCCCCTTGTACAAGATAAGGTTGATAGCAACGGAAGGGTGACGGACGAAAAGACCCGAAAAAAGATAAAGGAGTTGCTCCAAAGCCTAACTGCTTGGACGCGGAGAATGAGACTCTAAATACCATCTTGCCGCTGAAAAAATACATTCTTCAACGGATTTACTCCAATCACATCATCATTCAAAAATGTAGGTATAAGCTGAAGGACATTTCTTCAAGGTTCAGCGGGCAAGTTAACTTATGGACGGCCAGAGAGGGCCTTGAGAAGGGAGAACGCGATGAGCAATTACAGAAGGATTAAGAAGATCTGGAAGAGTCGGCCTACTATCGAGGGAGCGGGCGTGCACCTCAAACGAGCTTTCGGTAACTATCAGGTCCCTCAGCTCGACCCGTTCCTCCTTCTCGACGATTTTCGTTCGGACAACCCCGAACACTACGTCAAGGGCTTTCCATGGCATCCACATCGAGGCATCGAAACGATTACCTACGTCCTCCGCGGTGAGGTGGAACATGGAGACAGCATGGGGAACAACGGGGTCATTCGTGGCGGCGACGTGCAGTGGATGACAGCGGGCAGCGGCATCATCCATCAGGAAATGCCGAAGGGGGACAAAAAGAAGGTCATGTTAGGATTCCAGCTTTGGGCAAATCTTCCTGCATCGCATAAGATGATGGACCCACGCTACCGGGACGTGAAGAGCAACCAAATTTCCGAGATCTCCCTCGAGGACGGGGTAAAGGTGAAGATCCTTTGCGGGACGGTAAACGGCGTGCAGGGGCCTGTTCGCGATATTGTCACCGACCCTGAGTACTTGGATATCACGGTTCCGGCAGAAACTACATTCACTCACCAGATCAGGCCGGGGCAAAATGCCTTTGCTTATGTGATTGAGGGAGAAGGGTACTTCGACCCAAACCGGGATGCGTATGCTCATGAGGTGATTGGCGCCAACTACTTCGATTTCAGGAGGAGCTGTCTGTGTGGAAACGAGACGATCGTCCTCTACGGCGACGGCGAGGAAGTGGCTGTGACTGCCGGAAAGGATGGGGTTCGTTTTCTTCTCGTTTCTGGAAAGCCTATCGGTGAACCGGTTGCCTGGTACGGTCCCATCGTCATGAATACACAAGAAGAACTTAAAATTGCCTTTGAAGAATACCAGAACGGAACATTCATCAAATACAAGGGAATATAAGGGCCAGCAGACCATCATGAATTAATCGAGTCAACAGCCTCCGGGAAGATCGTCATTATTTCCTGATAGAAATTCCCATCCCGCTGGGCCTTTTCACTTCGGACGATTACCGATGAACCAGTTGAAATAGCTTCGGAATGAATAAATGAACATATGATCTCACTTCCTCCTGTAGTGTTGATTTTACGTTTTTGTGCCACCCAACAATATTCCACAAGTAAAAGGAGGTCTTTTTTGTAAAGCAGGGGTATACTGAGACATTCAAGGAAAGCCATTAAGGCGTCCATCATTGAGCAAACCGATTCTTCTGAAAATTTCCTCTAGGCATTCACCAAGCTGACCGCCGTAAGCCCTGTTGAACAACCCTCTTTGCCTTTCCAGAAAAAAAAAGGACCCCGAAGAGGGGGAATATTCCTTTTTAGCCTATCATGACAAATTGTCTTTTCCTGACAAAGGTTGTTAGAAGAGGAATTTCGGTATCTGTTTTAACTAACCGATATTATTTGTACACTTCCAACCAGATAGTGTGGCTTGATTATTGCAACAAAATAAACACAATACAAGAATTCTTGGAGGGCACCTGACATGAATGGTAATGGTTTAATGAGATTGTTTCTCTTTTTGCTTATGATCCTTTTCTCTTTCTCTATCACCGGGGAGGCCACCTTTGCCGATACTTCTCCCACCATTGCTACTGTTCAAAAGGTCAGCGGCATGGCGACGGTTGTTAGACAAGGGAGGACGATATCCGCCCAAATCGGTTTAGAGCTATATCAGAATGATACCCTTCGCACCGGTCCTGGCGGATCGATCGGCGTGGTTTTTAACGATGATACGTTATTGTCACTGGGACCGGAGAGCATGTTAGTTATTGATGAGTTTGTTTTTGCTCCAAGGCAAGGAAAATTTTCTATTGCCATCAGGATGCTAAAAGGGACGGTTGCCTACGTTTCGGGACTCATCTCCAAGCTCGCACCGGAATCAGCGCATATTGAGACCCCGACTGCTTCGATAGGCATTCGTGGAACGAAGTTCGTCGCAAGGGTCGAAGGGGACTAGCAAAGAAGTACCCCCCGCCAAAGGAACTGGGTGAATAGATGAGGCAGTGGAGGAAAGTTCTTTTTATTTGGATCCTTTTTTTTCTTCTAAGCGGATGCGGTGCGCACCGAGTAAAGCGAGATCTCATTGTGCTCTTACCTGATCCGGATGGTAAGGGAGGCGTCATCACGGTGACAACCCAGGGAGGCTCTGAGACACTTGACAAATCTGGATACGCCATTGAGATTAAAGATCCCAATCAGCCACCGATCGCTCCCCAACCCATAGAAGAAAAAGAAATCACGGGTATCTTTGGACCAGCCCTCTCGACGCTGCCAGATCCGGCTAGTCGGTTTGTCTTGATTATCCTGCACTTTGAGCGCGATACAACCAAACTCACCCATGAATCCAAAGGCTCACTGGCTGAGATCCTGAGGACGATCAAAAGCCGTAGATCAAACGAAATCTACGTCGTGGGTCATACCGATCTTGTGGGAAAAGAGGCTTACAACGCTGGACTTTCCTCGAGACGGGCAAACCACGTTCGAAATTTGCTCGTTTCAAACGGCATCAAACCGAATACGCTGTTTGTTTCATTTTATGGCAAAGCAAGACCCTTGGTGCCTACCCAAGACGAAGTTCCTGAACCCCGCAACAGAAGAGTCGAAGTTATTGTCCGATAGCTGGAGTCAAGAGACACCCCTTGACCACTCTCCCGCTATGGATGGGGGTCTGCTTGGGTCGTGCTGAAAGACGTTGATCATAGCGTCTTTATGTAGTTCAGATGCAGGGTGAAGTCAGAAAGCAGGAGACTGATTATTAAGAGAGACCGAAAAAACAGGACACGTATCCTACTCTACGGTATTCTTTTTCCACTTCTTCTTTTTATTTTAAATCTTGTCAAGCCCACCTTGAGTGACTTTCTTCATTATCGATTTTACGACCTCCTGTTGTCTGCAAACAGGGGAGAATCCTCCTCTGTTCCTGTCATCGTCGACATCGATGAAAAAAGCCTTAAGAAATATGGACAATGGCCCTGGCCGCGTTATCGGATCGCCACCTTGCTCGACAAGCTGAGAAATCTGGGAGCCTTGAGTATCGGCCTCGATATGCTATTTGCAGAAGAGGACAGAGCCTCCATTCACTCGATAAAAAAAGAGGTTTCCCGAGACTTTGGGGTCAACCTCGATTTCAGGGGAGTCCCCCACAGCCTCAGAGACAATGACCAGAGACTGGCAAAGGCGCTTTTAGGAGGTTCGGTTGTATTAGGCTACCAATTTCTCTTTGATGAAGGTTCTGATTCGGAAAACTGTCTACTCCATCCCCTCCGTGTCAATCAACTGGGATACGATAAAGCGGAAAGGGACTCGCCGCTTTTCATTCATGCCCACGGCGTATCCTGTAACCTGAAGATGTTTTCCCAGGCCGCGGCAGGATCCGGATTCTTCAATATTTCCCCGGAAGCAGATGGTATCCTGCGACGTGTGCCCCTGATCATGGAACACAAAAACAAATTGTACCCGAGCCTCGCGCTGGGAACACTGATGAAGGCTTTGGGCGTAAAGGATATCCTTCTGAAGACAGGAAGGAATGGTGTGGACTCATTATACCTGAACGAAACCGCCATCCCACTTACCCCCAATGGGGGACTTCTTATCCGTTTTCGCGGGAAAGGAAGAACCTTTGACTACGTTTCAGCTGCAGACGTCCTGTCCGATCGCATCCCAGATGAAAAAATTCAGGGGAAAATAGTTTTCGTTGGCACCTCCGCATCGGGATTGAAAGAGCTCAAGCCCACTCCTTTCGACCCGGTCTTTCCAGGAGTCGAGGTTCACGCAACCGTCGTTGATAATATCCTCAAAAAGGATTTCATTTCTCGCCCCCGATGGGCCGCGGGCCTCGAATCCTTGGGCGTGTTGGCATTGGGATTGATTTCCGCATTGATCCTGGCATGGACAGGAGCGGGTTGGGGTTCACTCCTTCTTGGCGTCATCGGGGTGGGCGTTTGGCAGGCTTCGGCCTGGACGTTTCGAAACGAAGGCATCTTCGTTTCACCGGTTCTACCGTTGATCGTCTTGGTGTGTAACTTCTCCATCCTTACGTTTTTTAGATTCTGGCAGGAGGAGCAAAGGGTCAAAGAACGGACGCTCGAGCTTGCGAGGGTTCAAGAGGCGACGATTGAAAGCATGTCCTCACTGACCGAAACGCGAGATCCGCGCACAGGTGAGCATATCAGGCGCACCCAGAACTATATTCGGCTCCTCGCCGAGTATTTGAAGCATCAACCCAGATTCAGTCCGTTTCTGGATGATGAAACCATCGACCTTTTGTGCAAGTCCGCTCCGCTCCACGATATCGGAAAAGTAGGCGTTTCAGACAGAATCCTACTGAAGCCCGGCAAACTGACCGACCAAGAATTTGAGGAGATGAAACGGCATACCCTCTATGGCCGCGATACGATCCTCGCTGCTGAAAGAAAGCTTGGCGACACCTCCTTTCTACGCGTTGCTCGGGAAATTGCTTACACTCATCATGAACGATGGGATGGCTCCGGATATCCGGAAGGCCTCAAGGGGGAGCGAATTCCAGTCCCAGGCAGACTCATGGCTTTGGTTGATTCCTATGACGCATTGACGAGTAAACGTGTCTATAAAGCTCAAATCCCCCATGAAAAAGCCGTCGAGATCATTACCGAAGAAAAAGGGTCTCATTTTGATCCGGAGGTCGTGGATGCCTTCTTGGAGGTAAAAGAGAATTTCCGCGAAATCGCGCTGAAATACGCTGACACGTAGCAGAGATGGTCTTGCATGAAATCCTGACAAGGGGTCAGGGGGAGAGCTCCGACATTTCTCACAATTTCATTCAATTTGGTGATCATCAACGTCTTCGGATCGTTGGCTAACGTTCTGGGTACAATCACCGAGACACCCAAAATCTTTTTCTAAAAATTTAATTCGGCCAGATTACCCCAATTTCCATTCGGAGCCGGCAGAGGAATACGAATCCTTGGAGCGAGAAGGCGGCATGAGACCGATACGGCTTCCTCGTCTGGATTGAATGCAGCAAGATTGTCCACGTCGAGGCGATGCGAAATATTTTATGAGAAATGGGCTAAAACCGAATCCCCCGTTATTCCTTTTCGAACATATCTTTGGGGGCACCGCACATTGGGCAGACCCAAGTGTCGGGAAGTTTTTTAAAAGGTGTGCCCGGAGGGATATCCCCGTCAGGATCACCATTTTCAGGATCGTAAACATAACCGCAAACCTTACATTTCCATTTATCCATCTCTCTCTCCTATCTGGATTCGAATTCAAAGAAGGCTAAGGGCATAGGGCTCAGCGCATCGCGATTAAGTTCTATTTCCACTATTTCAATACTTCGTCATCGTAAAGCTTTTCAATATAATATTTGTGCTTGCTCTCCTCCTGAATCAGGAAGCTGAAGAGATTTCTTAGAGCCTCATCCTGGTTCTTTTCGTTTAAATCGGTATAGAATTTCACCGAACGTTCTTCTCTCTTCATGGCGATTCGCAGGATGTCGCCATAAGAGATATCTGGTTTGAGTTCCGCTTCAGCCATATAATCGCTGATTTTCAGATTGGGAATCTTTTCAATCTTTCCCAGTACGATTTTTCCCGCCAGCACCTGTTCGAGCTTTGTCTTGTGTCCCTCTTCCTGCTTCACAAAATCTAAAAAGAGATCCCGAGTCCCGGAGTGTTTTACGATGTGACTTGCTTTGTCATAAAAATCCATCGATTCGATCTCTCTATGAATGGCAAACCTGATGACCTCTTCAAATTGCTTCTCGTTCATAAGCGCTCCTCCCGGTTACCATTTTTTCCGAATCTCTGCTCCCACTCCGTCCAATTTTACGAAATGGTGTCCATCCGGTCAAGGCAATTCTCATAGCCATTGAATTTCAAAGTTGACCTGCCCACGGGAGCAGGGCTGGAGAACAACCGAATCGGATGAGCGTTTAAATCGGTTCGCCGGGTCGAGCCGAGCCCTCAAGCCATGCCTTACCCTCCGCGTAAAGTTTCTCCACTGCGGGACCCCGCAAGCCGGGGAGGCCGGCTTTGACTTTGAATCCGTTCTTCGACTGCAGATAGGCGAGGTGGCGGTATCCTTCGGGAAAGCTCGAGAGCAATTCTGCGTCGAGTTTCAGAACGGCGGAGGGGTCGACCGGATCAAGCCGATCTTTCTCATAGATCGGCTGCCGCCGGACAATCCCCCAGCGGCCTTTACGCTTCTCAAAGAAGTCGTAAAAACGCCCGGTGCAAACAACGTCGACCAGGACCCCCTCGACGGGCGCACGCTGGTTGATCGTCATCTTGACCTGCGAAATCGCACGATTCCCTGCAATCTCGCAGCTCCAGCCCCCGAGAAGGTGCAGGATGCTGACACCCTTGTTGAACCCTTCGCGGCTCACTTCGATAAATTTCGGTGCGGGCCCCTGGAACCAGGTGGCTGTCATCCAGCCGTCCGAATGCCAGACTGTTGCAAAGCGTTCCCAATCGCCGGCGTCGCGCCACACCACCCAGTTCTCCACGGTCTCCCGGATCGCCAGTTTGTCAGCGGTCAAATCTTTCGTCATGATGCTCCTCCTTATTCTTTTTTCCTTTTTTTGGTTCCCAATATATCACAGATCTTGACAGATATATTTTTTCCAAGAAATAACTTGCTGAATTTCGACTCTTGAAAAGTTGATTTGTAATCTATACAGATTCTCTCAACCTTGTGAAGATCAAAGGTCTCTTCTCAGCAGGCGCATGGAGCTGAGGATGACGAGTAGAGAACTGGCCTGGTGCATGACCGCTCCCAGGATCATGGTGACCCATCCCTCGGCAGAGAGAATGACCATGATGGTATTAAAAACAAGCGCAAAAACAAGATTTTCTTTGATCACCCGAAGGGCTTTCCGGGAGAGTCGAATGACGGTAGGGATCTTCGCCAGTTCATCGGTCATCAGGGCAATGTCAGCGGTTTCGATAGCCACATCCGTTCCCACGGCTCCCATGGCGATGCCGATGTCCGCGGCCGCTAGAGCGGGCGCGTCATTCACCCCGTCACCGATCATCGCCACGACCCGGCCTTTTCTTTTCCACTCCTTCACGCTCAACACCTTATCCTCAGGAAGAAGTTTGGCCTCGTATCGGATGCCCAGTTCTCTTCCAATGCGATCAGCGACCAGGACACTGTCACCCGTGAGCATCCAGATTTCCGATACCCCTTGCTCCCTGACCTTATCGATCGCGTCCTTGGCTCCTTCCCTCAGTGTATCGGCAATGGAAATGACTCCCAGGAGATGACGATCCAGCGTGATGAGGAGGGAGGTCATCCCTTCGGATTGCTTCAACTCCAGCAACCCTTTTGCCGATTTTGGAATCTCAATCCCTTCGCCTATTATCATTTCAGAGCTGCCTACGATAATCGCTTTGGAGTCCCACTGAACCTTCACGCCTTTCCCTCTGAAATTTTCGAAGGACTGAGGATGAGGGATGCTCAGACCTAACTCTTCTGCTTTCTCTGTGACGGCTCTTGCCAACGGATGTTCAGAACGTTTCTCCGCGATGGCCGCCCAATAAAGGACTTCTTTTTGATCCATTCCATTTAAAGGACTAATCTCTACCACTCTCGGCCTTCCGTGTGTCAAGGTTCCGGTTTTATCCATCAGAAGGGTCTTCAGTTTTCCCATCTGTTCCAGATAGACGCCCCCTTTAATCAAGATTCCTTGCCGGGCTGCATTTCCAATTGCAGCAACCACAGCCGTCGGGGTTCCCAGGACGAGCGCGCACGGACACGCCACAATGAGGATGGTGATCGCTCGAATGATCTCCCCCGTGATCAGGAACGTGGCGAAGGCAATCAGGATGATCGCCGGGATAAAATATCGGGAGAAGCGATCCATAATCCTCTGGGTAGGAGACTTCTCCGCCTGGGCTTCTAAGATCAAACGCTTGATCTGTGCCAGTTTTGTATCGTCGGCGACCTGCGTGGCCTCTATTTCACAAGAACCGGTTTCGTTGAAGGTTCCACAGTAAACCTTATCCCCGGCTTCTTTTTCCACCGGAATCGACTCTCCGGTCAGAGTGGATTGGTTGATGGAGGCACACCCGGAGATGATCTTGCCGTCCACAGGGATTCTCTCCCCGGGCTTCACAATCACCACCTCGTTTGCTTTTACGTCCTCGATCGGGACTTCGATTTCTTGCTCTCCCCGCCTGACCCAGGCCATTTTTGGAGAAAGCTGGATCAAGGAAGCGATGGCCTTCCGAGTTTTTCCCACCGTGAACCCTTCCAAGAATTCCCCCAGAAGCATAATGAAGAGGACGGTTGCGGCTTCTTGATAGGCCCCCACGGCAGTGGCTGAAATGGCAGCGATCGAGACGAGGGTGTCCACGTTCAGATCTGGAATGAGGAGCGTCTGAATCGCGCTCTTCACGATGGGATAACCTCCAAGGACAAGGGAGGCGATGGCAAAAGCGGTTGGGAGCGATGAGGGCCCCAAACCGATCCACTGAAAAATCCAGGAGAGAGCAAGGGTGATTCCGGAGAGACTCAGGAAGACGAAAGATCTTCTTGCCTTCCAGAAGGACCGGGTTCTTTCTGCAAGAGTCTCTTTGACCGCATAACCGGGCTTGGTAATCGCCTTTTTGATCCGCTCTTCTTCTACCCGATGAGGGTCATAATAAATGGTGGCTGAAGAAAGGACATAACTGACCTCCGCAGAGAGGACTCCAGGAACATGCTCCACCGAGCGTTCGATATTCAGGGCACAATCGCCGCAGTGGATATTGTCGATGTTGACGATGATCTTTGATTTCCCTTCGAACTTCTTCTCTTTCTCTTCCATCTTTCACCAAGACGCGCAAAACGCAGGGAGAATCGCGCATCGTGAAAAGATCAGGGATTTATAATCTTTTTCAATCCGCATTCGAACTAGTCTCCCCAGCTCCATATACCGGTGTTGTGCAGGCTATAATATTGGTCATTCAGCAGCTTCTCGTGGAGCGCCTCTTCGTTGGCCAATCGTTTATACATTTCCCTTCCCCTGGAATCCTTCGTCAACTCAGCCATGGATTGATAGTGGGCCTGTGCTTTCTTTTCTTCTCGAATGGCTATTCTTAAAGCATCCATGTCCGTCAATTGCTCCTGGCCTTTGGGCTTCTGCGCCTTCAAGGAAAGGGTCTTCTTCTTAAGAGATGTTCCTTCGTAGAGGATCCACTCTCCTTTCTCTTGAAGCGATTTGAGGAGTTCTTTCAGCTTCTGGTAATGGTTCATCTCGAATTCAGAAAGCTGTTGGAACATATCCCTCCCCGTTGGATTTTTTGTCTGCTTGGCAGCCTTCGAGTAGGCCTGGTAGGCGTCTTTTTCCGCTTCCATGGCCCCCTTGACAATTTCAATATCCTCCTTCTTGGTCCATGGAACCTCCTTTCCACAAGTCTTGCAGAGAAGTTTCTTCTCCCTCTGGATCACCTCTGCAACACTCTCAAAGCCCTCAATCGTCATGTCTGCCTCTGCCCCACAATGTTGGCAGGCGAAAGCGTCTTTCTTGCTCCCTCCCATTCTCATCTCCTTTTCTACCAGGGTTATTTGGCTAAAGCCTCGATCATTTCCCTGCAGAAGGCGGGCAAATCATCGGGCTTCCTCGAGGTGATCAGGTTCCCGTCTCTGACGACCTCCTGGTCCACATAATCCGCCCCGGCGTTAACCAGGTCATCTTTGATCGCAAAAAAGCCAGTTGCCTTTTTCCCTTTCAAAATTCCGGCAGAAGCGAGCATCCACCCGGCATGACAGATGGCGGCAATCATTTTTCCCTTTTGGCTTGCCTCTCTCACAATCTTCACCATGTCCGGGTAACGTCTCATCAGGTCCGGAGCGTAACCTCCCGGGATCACGACGCCGTCATATTTGTTTGTATCAATCTCTTTCGCCTCTTTACTGACCTGCACAGGATATCCATGTTTGCTGGTATAAGTCTGGCTGCTTCCTGTCCCGACGATCGTGACCTCTGCCCCTTCCTCTTTTAATCGATAATAAGGAACCCATAATTCCAAATCCTCATAGTTATTCTCCGCAAGGAGAGCTACTTTCTTTCCTTTCAGCCGCATTTCTTTTACCTCCTTTTTTCTCTCTCCTCAATTGTAAACCACACCCAAGCGGTTTTCAGCCTTCACGAATCCGCTATTCATTAGCAGGCTTGTCCTTCTTGCCCGCGAGTCTCGGGTCTATATTGCCTGGTCCCCCACAATCCGGAATGTAGCACGTCACATCACTAAACGTACAGGTCTGTTTGCACGAAGGGCATCGTTCGGGCACGGTATCGGCCCCAAACGTGTAAGCGCAGTTTGAACATTTCCATTGTGTCATGAGTCTCACCCCCTTTATTCTCCTCCTCGGCGCTTCTTCAGGTCCGAGACCAGCTTCTTTCCAGCCTCAAAGGCCTGTTGGAGTGCTTCCGGGTGGTTGAGAATATCTCCCTTTGCCTCCACGCCTCGGAAGACGAGTTCACCGACATATTCCGCGTTGAGCACATCGAAGAAATACTTGACCGTGAGAACGGCCCCGTCGAAAACTCTCGGTCCCTTTGTCGCTCCGACAGAAATAAAGAAGCCTTTCCGCCTTTTTCCTTCTTTTCCTAAGGAAGGGTCCTTGAGAAGATATTTTCTCGCCCAGAAGGCCTGACTTCGATCGATGAGGGCTTTGGCCCAGGCAGTGACGCCGTAGAAAAAGATCGGCGAGGCAAGAATCACAATATCTGCCTCCAGGAGTCTGGGATAGACTTTTTGCATATCATCGAGAATGACACAACTTCCGGTGTGGTCACATCCGTGGCATTCTTTACAAGGGGTGAGGGTAAAGTCGCTCAGAAAAAGACGCTCTACCTTCGCGTCTTCTTTCTCCGCCCCTTTCAGGGCTTCTTCCAAAAGAATCTCTGTGTTGCCTCCTCTTCGTGGGCTGCCGAAAATTCCTAAAACGTTCATGAAGCCTCCCGATCCCCCGCACCTTCGCTCTCCCCAATGAGGAGAGAGATGGAGTGAGACGAAACAGGCTAAGGAATGGAGCCGAGATCTCTTAAACCATCCAATGGAGGTTGATCCATTCCCTTATGTTGAATCAATACCTTGAAAACCTCACCCATTCCCATCTCCGGCTCAATCAAATGCTTTAATGAAAGTCTCATCCGAAGTGCATCCATTTCAGACAGACCTCTTCCCAGAGACTCCATCTCCTGGAGGATCCCTAGCGCAAGTAGAAATTGATATTGGGGGACGAGGCCGGTGAGATGGAGGCCGACCTCCTCTCCTTTTTGAATCAGGCTGGAGAAGTTGACATGGGAAGTGATATCCTGTTCTCCCAGTCTCTCATAGGGATTATCTGAAGTCCGATGTTGATAATAACAAAGAAGCGTTCCCTCTCTTCGATGGGGACCATAAAGCTCCCTTGCAAGATAGCCGTAATCAATGGTCAGAACAAAACCCCTTTTCAAACACCGGGCCACTTTTTCGACCCAGTCCAAGGCCTTCAGGTTCACCTCCGCCCGCTGACCTTCTTGGAGGTTGATGCCCATGGATTGGAAATAGGGAGGGATCCTTGGGTCCGACGGCTCCCCCCATTGTTCTTTCAGTTGGCCGTGATCTTGCGTGATGTAGACCTCTTTGAGCGTCCCGCGATCGAAAATGACTTGATGCACAGGGAAGGCATCCACCAGCTCGTTGGAGAGAAAACAACCTTCGATAAGAGCTTTTCCTTGTTCGAAAACCCCCGGATCGATCCAAAAGACCTTTCCTTCCTTTTGGTATTCCACGAGCCTTTCCTTCTGCCTCTTTAATAAATGGGGAGACGCTTCGATGAGGTGATAGCGGAGTCGTTGATAGAAGCCGGGGGCTTTCTGCTTTGCCCAATGGAAGATATCCTGACACAAAAATCCTTTGCCCCCTCCTTGTTCCGCAACGTCAAAGAAAGCGCCGCCCAATCGTTCTGACATCTGAGAAAGTTGTTTAGCGATCAAGCCTCCAAAAAGGGGATGAACACATGGACTGGTATAAAAATCTCCGTCTCTTCCGATATCCATTTCCTCCGACCGGTAATAGCCCTCGTCAGGATGGTAGAGACACCATTCCATGAATTGAGAAAAGGGAATCGCCCCTCTCTTCTCAATTTGAGAGAATATGAATCGCCTCAGCCTTTCTCCCCGGCTTCTTTTTTCTTTTTCCATATACAAAGGAGTTCCCTGTTATGGTATCCCGATTGAACCAATTCCCATCCCTCTTTCCCTTTTTCACGAAAGAGGTCCTCCAGCCATTCAAGGCTTCCCGGAAAGACATCGTGGACAAAACAGAGGCCATCCTGATCACATTCAATCCTCGTTGACTTCTGCCTTGGAGGTTGCCGCTCCGGGAGTTCATGAACGGTGATGTGATATTCCCATTGGATCATACGTTTTCTCCGAGTTAAGATTTCAAATACTGACAGGCGGTCGCGGGAATCCTTCCCTTCCCGCCAATAAATAATAACCTATGTCGGCAGGCCTTCTCTAATCGCCTCTCCCATGTTTCAGAGGACCCTCTTCAAAGGCCTCATGAATCCAATTCAATGCAGCGATCATTTTTGGAAATCCGATCGTGGTCAATCCCAAAAGGGCGGCATGGCGAATCTCGTCCGGAGTGACACCGATGGCCAGGGCTCTTCGAGCATGAGATCGGATGGCCCCCTCTGATTCCGAGCCAATGGCGATCCCGAGCTTGATGAGCCTACGCACCTTCTCATTCAGGGGTCCGGAGGCGTGGCATTTCTTGGCGAGACGATCATATTCCTTTTCAATCTCGGGAAATTCCTTTTTAAAGCGTTTGTAGGAAAATGGTAGAAACTCCTTTTTGGGCATGGCTGCCTCCCTTCTTCTTATTCCAACGTAATGGTATACTTATTAACCAGATGGTGAGGGAAATAAGATTCTTTTGCCTTTCTTAGCCCCTCTTCCCCCAGGTCCTGTTCTCGATTGACATAGGTATACGCTGATCCTTCGTGCTCTAAGAAAGCCTGATTGATCGTAGGATAGAGTCCCTCATAAGCCGGATTCGCCTTCTCAATGTGGATGACGACCGTTTCCGGATTCAGTGGATCTCCTAAGGTAAAGGCCTCCACTTTTCCGTTGATCAGAATCGCCCCTCCTTTCACTTCTAACTTCTCAAAGTGAGTGAAAGCTTCTTTGATGGCCAGGGATTCGTTGTGCAGTCCCGGACTGGCATCACAATGCCGAAGATCGCACCACTCGCCCTGCAACTGGAGGCATTGTGGAATCCACTCGGGAGTGAGAGGAATATACTGGTAGGAATACTTTTCCTGGAATTGTTTGATATGATTCCTCTTCCGATGGTATTTTCTGCCCTTCAATTCAATCAAATCTTGAACCCAATAGACGTAATCGCATTGACTTCGATCCAGGTCAGCCTTCATTCCCGATCCCGTCCAATTCACCTGAGTCACCACGGCCTCAGGTATGCGGGCAATCCGAGGAGGTGCCCCTTTTCCACCCAGATACTGCAGTAGATTCTGAAGACATTCTATCATATCTCCTTCTCCAACGGGAGGAAAGAAAAACGAAGTTTCTCCTTGCTCAGACAGGAGACAAAGGAAATTCCGGAAACGAGTGATTTTGATCTGATAGGCAACTCGCCAGATAAAGAGGTTCGTAAAGGTAAACTCTGAGATCACGGGAGGAAAGCGGGTGAAGAGTTGATCGAAAAGAGGTTTGTCTTCGAGAGTTAAATCTCTAAATTGGGGAAATTCTGGCACACCGTCCCATAAGTCACCCATGAACCAATAGCTCCTTCCTCCTTGCTCATTCCAGGTACACTCCATTCTATCAGAACCAGGTAGATGTCAGCCACAAAAATTCCGGAATCCCTGCCCTCGCGCAGGCAGGCGATTATCGAAATTGTTTAAACTCTAAGCATGAAACTCTAAATCCTCATTAAATCCAAGATATGAAACTCAAAAGATAACTTTAACTTGTCAACCATTGAACCGGATCCTTCCCAGATCATAAGGTTTTGACTTTTGTCCCTTGGACATTCGAGTTTGTTTAGAATTTTCTTAGTTACATGATCGGGTTAGATGGTTGACCATCGTGCAGACCTCTTTAAGATTAAAAGGTCTATGAATAAAGCCATAGACGCCCGCATCGATGGCCTCTTTGAGGAAGGGGTCCTCCCTTTGTGAAACAATGAGAAGGATTCTTGGCCGGCAGGACTTCTGAACGTCGAACAACAGCCCCTTTTCTTTAACCCCGGGGCTATCGATATTCAGGATGAGGATATTGAGACATTCTTGTGAAAGGTAAGGTTTGATCTGATAACCGCTATCTAATGTGATAACCTGATGACCTTCTCTCTCCAAACATTCTCTTAAGTAACCTCGACTGGCTAAATCGTGATCGACAATGCAAATCTTACTTGTCATAAAGATCCCCTTCCAGGTTGAGTTCACTCAGTCAGTCTTTTGGAAGGGAAACTTACCGTTTTTGTTCGAGTCGATTCTCCATAATTACCTTGTCAACGATCTCGCCGCAAAAAATGCACCTCCAGCCGAAAAACTCTTCGCAAATCCCGTAGAATTTCTCAAAAACCATTTTTCCACCACATCGGCTGCACTTCATATTAGACCTCCCATTTTCAAACTATGTAAATTATTAGCAATTTTTGTGCCAATAATAAATTCATCTTATGAAATAGATGGGTTAGCTATTTTTATGAAAAAGAGAATTCGGTGGAGGTGGATTTTGGAAGGAGAATTTGTATAGTTTTGAACAATAAATTCTTATTCCGTAATTCTATTAGGCTAAATGTGATTATATTTTAATAAGTTACAGATATGTCCAAATTTAAACAGTTTTCTTTCAATTCTGTATTTTTTCCAACCCATACCGTTTGATCTTCCCATAGAGGGTGGTTCGATTAATGTTTAGTTTTTTTGAGGCTTTATGCTTATTCCAATTGGTATCTTGTAGAGTTTTTAAAATCAGATTCTTTTCGTAATCTTGAAGCGTTGTGAACTCTTGTGAGGGCAGAGGTTTTTGAAAAAGGAATTGAGGAAGATCTTTTGACAACACCTTATCCTGCTTGGATATGATGATTGCGTGATCAATGACATTCTCTAATTCACGGACATTTCCAGGCCAGGAGTGAGCGAGGAGAATCTCTATTACTTCAGGAGAAAAACCGCTGATTTCTTTTCCTCTCTCGCGGCTGAATTTTTGCAGGAAATAAG
>Ga0209253_10002516_pt1 | contig 16236 bp, 11 predicted proteins | sample FrelakmetBRP12BR_FD_187145 | JGI IMG/M metagenome (GOLD analysis project Ga0209253, IMG submission 187145) | Freshwater lake sediment microbial communities from the University of Notre Dame, USA, for methane emissions studies - BRP12 BR (SPAdes)... | ecosystem: Environmental > Aquatic >...
CGCGCGGGACCACATTGGCGGTCACCGAGATAGTGCCCTTGGCGCCATTGAGGATGGCCTCGGCACCGATGGCGTCATCACCGCTGAAGATGTCCATGCGGGTGCCGCAGCGCGCCACCAGCTCGCGCATTCGCTCGAGGCTCCCGCTGGCCTCCTTGATGCCAACAATATTAGGAATATCAGCGAGGCGCGCCACCGTATCTGGCTGCATGTCGCAGGCGGTGCGGCCCGGCACGTTATAGAGGATCTGCGGGATAGGGACGCTGTCGGCAATCAGCTTGTAGTGGCAGTACAATCCTTCCTGGGTAGGTTTATTGTAATACGGCGTTACCAGCAGACACGCATCGGCGCCCACCTGCATTGCTGCACGGGTCAAGTGCAGAGCCTCGCTGGTGGAGTTCGCCCCAGTGCCCGCGATCACCGGGATGCGGCCCTTAACCAGTTCCACTACCCGGCGTATCACTGTACAGTGCTCGTCGGTATCCAAGGTAGAGGATTCACCGGTGGTGCCGACAGCCACGATGGCATCGGTACGATTCTCCAGGTGAAATGCCACGAGGCGCGCCAATGCCTCAAAATCCAGGTCACCCTCCGCGGTCATTGGGGTCACCATTGCCACCATGCTGCCATGGAACATAGCATATCTCCTATATAAGTAATCATGGCATGGTACGTGGCCAGGGCGAGGTTGACAAGCATCCACTTCGGCTCGCCCTAGAGGTTGTTTTCACCTTTGTTTGATGAATGTACACTGCATATATTGTTGATGGTTGCCGCGCCTATATCCTCACTGGAATACCTGCCCGTGAAAAATTATTTGGTTATCTCCGCCTTGGGAGAAGATCGTCCTAGTCTCGTCAATGAACTGACCCGGGTTATTTTAGAGTGCGACTGCAGCATTGCGGATAGCCGCATGACGATACTGGGGGGTGAATTCGCCGCCATTTTGATGATACAGGGCAACTGGAATACCCTGGCCAAGCTGGAGGTACAGTTAAAGAAACTCGAACACCCTCTGGCAATGACGATTACCGCCAAGCGCACCGAGTTACGCAAACCGCGTAGCAATGTCTTGCCCTATGCGGTAGAAGTGATTGCCATGGATCAACCAGGCATCGTGCACAGTCTGGCGAATTTTTTCTCAAGCCGCGGCATCACCATCGAAGAATTGGTCACGCGCGGCTACAACGCCCCCCACACTGGCACCCCCATGTTCTCCGTCAATATGGCCATCGGTATTCCAGCCACTATGCACATCGCGATGTTACGGGAAGAATTCATGGACTTTTGCGATGAACTCAACCTGGACGCGGTCATGGAACCAGTCAAGGGTTAACACTGTTACTCAAACAACTTTGCACATCCTTGGCGGCACCCAGCCGTCACCGCATAGGGCCTCAATGAACAGCGACCACGTTAAGCGTCTTTTCGTGCTCGATACCAATGTGTTGATGCACGATCCTACCGCTCTGTTTCGCTTTAAAGAGCACGACATTCACCTACCCATGATGGTCCTGGAGGAACTTGACCGCGCCAAGAAGGGCCTCTCTGAGGTAGCCCGCAATGTCCGCCAGGTAAGCCGTTTCCTGGATGAACTAATGGCTGGGGCCAGCAAAGAGGCAATCGATCAGGGATTACTCCTGCCAGCGCCCTACAACAAGGCGAATACCCAGGCGGGGGGCAGGTTGTTCTTTCAAACCCGCCCTATTCCCGCAGTATTGCCAGTGCTACTGCCAGGCAACGCGCCGGACAACGACATTCTGAGTGTCGCCATGGCGCTTCAGGAGGAACACCGCAACCTGCGTGTTACACTGGTATCCAAGGACATAAACCTGCGCATTAAGGCGACCATTCTCGGCATTCATGCCGAGGACTACTACAACGATCAGGTGCTGGACGATGTCAACCTGCTTTACAGTGGCACCCGGGATATAGCGGCTGACTTCTGGGAGGCGCACAGCAAGGATATGGAGTCCTGGCAGGAGAGCGGACGAACCTTCTACCGGGTGTGCGGTCCTGACGTCACCAGCTGGTATCCCAATCAATGCCTGTGTATGCAGGACGAACAGGGAGGCGCATTCATCGTCCGGCGCAACACCGACGACACCGCCACCATTGAACTTCTCAAGGACTACACTGCGCCCAATCACGCGATATGGGGCATCACCGCGCGCAACCGCGAACAGAACTTTGCTCTTAATTTGTTACTGGACCCGGATATCGATTTTGTCTCCTTGCTGGGCGCAGCCGGCACCGGCAAGACCTTGCTGGCACTGGCCGCGGGCCTGGCGCAAACCCTGGACAATAAACGTTACCGCGAGATCATCATGACCCGGGTAACGGTACCGGTCGGCGAGGACATCGGTTTCCTGCCCGGCACCGAGGAGGAAAAGATGACGCCCTGGATGGGCGCTTTGATGGACAACCTGGAAGTCCTATCCAACACGCATGAGAACGGCGATTGGGGTCGGGCTGCCACCCAGGATCTGCTGAGCAGCAGGATCAAGATCCGTTCGCTGAATTTCATGCGTGGCCGCACCTTTCAGAGCAAGTACCTGATCATCGATGAGGCGCAGAACCTCACCTCCAAACAAATGAAGACCTTGATCACCCGCGCTGGTCCCCACACCAAGGTGGTGTGCCTGGGCAACATCGCCCAGATCGACACGCCTTACCTGTCAGAAACCACCTCAGGTCTTACCTACGTGGTAGATCGCTTTAAAACCTGGCCCCATGCGGGTCATATCACCCTGCTGCGCGGCGAGCGCTCGCGATTGGCGGAATTCGCTTCGGAAGTGCTGTGAGGGGCCTAGGAAATCGCGGTCTCATGCCTCGCTGGCCAGCGACGCTTTTGCGGGTGATTCCTGGATGGTCCGCCGCGGCCAGGCCTTCAACACAGCCTGCACCACGGTGGCCAGTGGGATGGCGAAGAATACCCCCCAGAATCCCCACAACCCCCCGAACACCAGTACGGCAACGATGATAGCGATAGGGTGCAAATCCACCACTTCGGAGAACAGCAAGGGCACCAGTATATTGCCATCCAGCGCCTGGATAATGGTATACGCCACTATCAGCCACATGAACTCCGAACTCCAGCCCCACTGAAAGAAAGCGACAATAGCCACTGGAAAAGTCACCACCGCAGCGCCGATGTAGGGCACGATGACGGACAGTCCCACCATCAGACCCAACAGCATGGCGAATTGCAGCTCCATATAGGTGAACGCGGCCACGCTCACCGCCCAAACGATCACGATCTCCCAGAACTTGCCACGCACGTAATTGCCCATTTGCAAGTCCACCTCCCGCCATACCTGCTGGGTCAGTGTGTAGTCACTGGGCAGGAAACTGTGAAACCACAACAAAATACGGTCTTTATCCTTGAGGAAAAAAAAGACCAGCAGAGGTACCAGGACCAGGTACACGATAATCGTGATAAACCCCACCACCGAGGCTAAGGACCAGGACAAGATTTTTTGGCCGATGCCGGCGATTTCAGTCTTTATTGTCGCAATCACTTCCAGCACCTGGGTCTCGGTGATGAACTGCGGATACATGGCCGGCAGGCCGAGCAGCAGGTCCTGCCCCTTGACCAGCATGGTGGGGAACTGTTGAACCAGCTGGGTCAACTGGCGTGACAGCAGCGGCAATAGTCCCAACGACAAGAACAGTACGAAGGTGATGAATAGGGTGAACACCGCCAACACCGCTGGCAACCGCGGCAGGGACTGGCGTTCCAGCAGTTGCACCAACCCCTCCAGCAAATAAGCGATCACGACACCGGCGATCACGGGGGTCAGCATGTTGCCGATTAGCAGGATGACGGCGGTGACTACCATCAACAGCACCAACAGGATGACCGCCTGAGGATCGTTCAGATAGCGCTGGAACCAGTCGCTGATTATTTTCATTTCATTAACTCGTTATAGCGATGTGCCGATCCGCAAACAATGTCATGGTAATCGGCACTTCGTTCACTGACCCAATAGATCCAACAGCGCGCCATCCTGGAGCAAACGTCGCAGAGCTTCGGCCACCACCTCGTTGATAATGGCCTCGTTCTCAACTTCGTCGGGGGGAGTCAATACCTGGTGAGTTTTGCTAGCTCGATATTGGCTAGTTAGCGTGCGCCCGCCATTGCGGGTGACCGCACGGATGGCGGCTTCCACTCGCACCTCTTTTTTCATAGGGTCCCCAGACGCAATATAGTCAATACGCTGGATCTCGACGCGGATGGCGAGAGGAGCACTCGCTTGGTCCAAGGTCACTTTGAACCCATCGGCGCCCAGCCGCTCAGCCAGCGCCTGGCGAATCACCGGTGCCACCTCTGTCCGCGGGCTGATAAAGGCGGTGTCATATAATCCACCGCGGGTGCCAAAATGCGCGACAGGGCGCTGGTCCACCACTTCCAACGCTAGACTCCGCCCCCGGCCAATCGGATAACTCCGAGCATCGATCAACGGCTTGATAGCCACTGTCTGTGGACTCAAAGCACAGCCACCGAGCGTGGCTGCCAATACTATTCCCAGCCAGGGACGGATTTTCATACCTCTCCTCCTTAATTGATGTATGAGAGTTGATGTTATTAGCTTTCACTAGCTGTGCGTTGTGCCAGCGCGCAGTCGCCCAACCTAGCAACACCAGCACCGTACAGGCTCAAATTAGGCGAGCTTGAGCCTCATAGTTTATGTATATTTTCTATATCACAGTTGACATGCACTATAGCGGTCTAAAAATAGTAACATCGTGATTACAATCATAGTGTGTCGCACTAATATAGTGCAGAGCATGCCTGATCTTAAAAATTATTGCGCATCGCAGCATTGATAGGGATGTTTTTAAATTATCCCTTACGTTATGGTCGTTATCACATACCCAGCGGTTTTCTTATAAATATTTAGTCAAATAATTAATTTTACTCACTATTGACCACCCCAAAAAACATCTGGTCCAGGCGGATTAAGCAATTGAAATTGATGAAAATTGAAATTTTGATGCAACCAAATTTATTAAACCTGGTCCGTTAATTGCTGAGGTAACAATTTAGAAAGCATCCGGACGGCATCATATTTTAGGAGAGGTGACCCCTATGAGCATCTTCAACCGTTATCTGTCGCGCTATGAACAGGGCCGAGAAGAGGTTTTATCCCTTCAGGAATACCTGGAAATCTGCAAAAACGACCCAAGCGCCTATGCCACGGCCGCGGAACGGCTGCTCATGGCTATTGGTGAACCCGAGCTTGTGGATACTCGACTGAACCCTCGTTTGAGCCGTATATTCTCCAACAAGGTCATAAAAATGTACCCGGCATTCCGGGAATTTTATGGGATGGAAGACTCCATTGAGCAGATCGTGTCTTATCTGAAACATGCTGCTCAAGGGCTGGAGGAGAAGAAGCAAATACTCTATTTGTTGGGGCCGGTAGGTGGCGGCAAGTCTTCCCTCGCCGAGCGGCTGAAAGCCCTTATGGAACGAGTGCCCTTCTATGCCATCCAGGGTTCTCCTGTCAATGAATCTCCGCTGGGCCTGTTCTCTCCGGATGAGGATGGTTCTATTCTGGAGGTAGACTATGGTATTCCCCGCCGCTATCTAAAAGGCTTCATGTCACCCTGGGCGGTAAAGCGCTTGCATGAGTACAACGGCGATATCAGCCAGTTCAAGGTGGTGCGCTTAAAGCCGTCCATCCTCAAGCAGATTGCTATCTCCAAGACCGAACCTGGCGACGAGAACAATCAGGATATTTCCTCTTTGGTGGGTAAGGTGGACATTCGCAAGCTGGAGTACTACGCCCAGAATGACCCCGATGCCTACAGTTTCTCCGGCGGCTTATGCCTGGCCAATCAGGGGTTGATGGAATTCGTGGAAATGTTCAAGGCCCCCATCAAGGTCTTGCATCCTCTACTGACGGCGACCCAGGAAGGCAATTACAACGGTACCGAGGGGTTGTCGGCGATACCGTTCGAAGGCATTATTCTTGCCCATTCGAATGAATCTGAGTGGCAGAGCTTCAAAAGCAATCGCAACAACGAGGCCTTTCTCGACCGGGTTTATATCGTCAAGGTGCCCTACTGCCTGCGACTTATCGATGAGGTGAAGATCTATAGCAAGCTGTTGACCAACAGTTCACTCGCCCAGGCTCCCTGCGCTCCCGACACCCTGGAGATGCTGGCTCAATTCTCCGTGCTGTCGCGCCTCAAGGAACCGGAGAATTCCAGCATCTTTTCCAAGATGCGAGTCTATGATGGCGAGAACCTCAAGGATACAGACCCCAAGGCCAAGTCGATGCAGGAATACCGCGACTATGCGGGGGTAGATGAAGGCATGACCGGGATCTCAACCCGCTTTGCCTTCAAGATCCTGTCCCAGGTATTCAACTTCGATCATAGCGAGGTAGCCGCCAACCCCGTGCACCTGCTCTATGTCCTGGAGCGACAAATCGAGCGCGAGCAATTCCCACCCGAAGTGGAAGAACGTTACCTGAGCTATATCAAGGGCTACATGGCGCCCCGCTACGCCGAGTTCATCGGCAAGGAACTGCAGACCGCTTACCTGGAGTCCTATTCCGAGTACGGCCAGAATATTTTCGACCGTTATGTCACCTATGCGGATTTCTGGATCCAGGATCAGGAATACCGGGATCCGGATACCGGCGAGTTCTTCGACAGGGGCGCCCTCAATGCCGAACTGGAGAAGATCGAGAAGCCGGCCGGCATCAGCAACCCGAAGGACTTCCGCAACGAGATCGTCAACTTCGTGCTGCGGGCACGCGCCAACAACAATGGCAAGAACCCAACCTGGACCAGCTATGAGAAGCTGCGGGCGGTGATCGAGAAGAAAATGTTTTCCAGCACCGAGGAACTGTTACCGGTGATCTCCTTCAACGCCAAGTCATCGACCGAGGACCAGAAGAAGCATGAGGAATTCGTCAATCGCATGGTAACCAAGGGGTACACACCGAAACAGGTGCGGCTATTGTCTGACTGGTATCTGCGGGTGCGCAAGTCCTCATAGAGGAGGGCCTAGTATGCCAACGTTTATCGATAGGCGCATAGACGGCAAGAACAAAAGTGCCGTTAACCGCCAGCGCTTCATCCGGCGTTTCAAGAGCCAACTCAAGAAAGCCGTGGCTGACGCCATGAATGGCCGCTCAATCACCGACATGGACAACGGTGAAAAGGTGAGCATTCCCGCCCGTGATCTATCCGAACCCGTGTTCAGCCACGGACCAGGCGGCCGGCGGGAGATCATCCATCCAGGCAATCAGGAGTTTGTCACCGGTGACAAGGTGCCACGCCCAACCGGAGGCGGCGGTAGCGGCAGTGGCAGCGGCCAGGCGGGTAACAGTGGATCGGGGGATGACGACTTCATCTTTCAACTGTCTCGCGAGGAATTCCTGGAGTTGTTCTTTGAGGATCTGGAATTACCCAATCTTGTCAAGACCCAGTTGGCCAAGGCCCAGGAGTTCAAGTCCGTGCGGGCCGGCTACAGTTCCGAAGGCGTACCTTGCAATATCGATATCGTGCGTTCTTTGAAGGGGGCGCTAGCCCGCCGCAAGGCTATGGCAGCCCCCTACAGCATGCGCTTGCGGGAGGCTGAGCGGGAACTCGACGCGTTGCTCGAGGAAACCGACGAAACCGACCCGCAAGTGATCGCGTTGCAAAAAGAGATCGACCATCTGCGGGCACGCATTCGCGCGGTTCCCTTCATCGATACCTTTGACCTGCGCTACAGCAACCGCATCCAGCAGCCGCAGCCTACCACCCAGGCGGTGATGTTCTGCCTCATGGATGTATCCGGCTCGATGGATAAGGCTCGCAAGGATTTGGCCAAACGTTTTTTCACCCTCCTGTATCTGTTCCTGAAGCGTAACTATGAGCGCATCGAGGTGGTATTCATTCGCCACCATACCATTGCCAAGGAAGTGGATGAAGAAGAGTTCTTCTACTCCCGCGAGACGGGTGGCACGGTCGTATCCAGCGCTCTGACCTTGATGCGGGACATCATCAACGCCCGCTATCCCACCTCGAGCTGGAATATTTACGCGGCCCAGGCTTCGGATGGCGACAACTGGCATCATGACTCGCCCAGTTGCCGCGATATTCTGATTAAACAGATCATGCCCAGCATGCGTTACTTCGCCTATATTGAAATTACCCCCGACCGTCACCAGAGCCTCTGGGAGTCCTATGAGGACGTGAAAAAAGCCTATCCGCAATTCGCCATGCGGCAGATCGACGGACCCGCGGATATCTATCCTGTCTTTCGGGAACTGTTTAAGAGACGCGCAGCCACATGACCCAACGATTGATTTCTGATTCGTCTGAGTGGACCTTTCCGCTATTGGAGCGCTACAACGCCGAGATCGGCCGGATCGCCGCCGACTTTGGCCTGGATACCTATGCCAACCAGATTGAAGTCATCACCGCCGAACAGATGATGGATGCCTATTCCTCGATAGGCATGCCTCTGGGTTATAAGCACTGGTCCTACGGTAAGCAGTTCGTGACCACCGAACAGCATTATAAGCGTGGCCAAATGGGGCTAGCTTATGAAATCGTGATCAATTCCGATCCCTGCATCGCTTATCTGATGGAGGAGAACACGATGACCATGCAGGCACTGGTCATCGCCCATGCCTGCTACGGCCATAATTCGTTCTTCAAAGGCAACTACCTGTTCCGCGCCTGGACTAGCGCCGACGCCATCATCGACTATTTGCTGTTTGCCAAGAATTACATCGCCCAATGCGAGGAACGCTACGGCGAAGAAACGGTGGAACTCTTTCTGGATTCCTGCCACAGCCTGATGAATTACGGCGTGGATCGCTACAAGCGCCCTGCGCCTTTATCCATGCAGGAGGAACGCCAGCGTCAGGAAGAGCGGGAAGCCTATTTGCAGTACCAGATCAATGACCTGTGGCGCACGATACCACTTAAGGAAACCTCTGCCGATGCCGGAGACAGCCAACGTTTTCCTGCCGAGCCCCAGGAAAATTTGCTGTACTTCATCGAGAAGCACGCTCCCCTGCTGGAACCCTGGCAACGGGAGGTCGTACGGATTGTCCGCAAGTTGGCCCAATATTTTTATCCGCAGCGCCAAACCCAAGTGATGAACGAGGGCTGGGCTACCTTCTGGCATTACACCTTGCTGAATAAGCTCTATGAAGAGGGCTTCGTTAGCGACGGTTTTATAATAGAATTCCTACAATCCCATACTAACGTTATTTACCAGCCGCCCTACAATAGTCCATATTACTCAGGCATCAATCCCTATGCCCTGGGTTTCGCCATGATGTGCGATATTCGCCGCATCTGCGAAAATCCGACCGACGAAGACCGCTACTGGTTTCCGGATATAGCCGGCAGTGACTGGATCAAGACCCTGGACTTCGCCATGCGCAATTTCAAGGATGAAAGTTTCGTCGCCCAGTTTCTCTCGCCCAAGGTAATCCGAGATCTGAAGCTTTTCACTGTGTTGGACGATGACGCCAGAGACCAATTGGAAATCACCGCTATTCACGATGAATGGGGTTACCGTCATGTGCGCCAGGCGCTTGCTGATCATTACAACCTGGGCAGCCGGGAACCCAACATTCAAGTTTACAATGTGGAATACCGTGGTAACCGATCTATGACTCTGCGCCACACTCTTTACAACCGTAAACCGCTCGGCGAGAGCAGCAATGACGTGTTAAAGCATTTACACCGATTATGGGGATTCACAGTACGCTTGGAAGCGGTTCATGAGAATGGCAAGATAGAGTTCAGGGGGGAATGTCCGCCAGGACGTTAGAGGTTTTGCCGATATTCTAAGCAGATGATGGCGCCTCCAAATCGAACTGCTCCGTTCGCAAACAGGATGTAAGAGCGATCGGCTGGTAGCTATTCTCATTCAAGGGGGATCATGTGAAAACCATATTCATCGGTCTAGTGCTGCTAGCCTGGCTTGCTCCATCCTTGGCCGGTAACGCCTGGAGCGAAATCGATACTCCTCTCGCTGAATCACCTCAGGCTATTGGGGCCTACAACGCCGGCTGCCTGGCAGGCGCTGCTATCCTGCCGCTACAGGGCAAGGGTTTTCAGGTCATGCGCCCTAGCCGCAACCGCTATTTTGGCCATCCCAACCTGATCGCTTTCGTGGAGCGTCTCGGTCGGCAAGCGTCAGTCCAAGGGCAACGACTACTGATAGGCGACTTATCTCAACCGCGAGGCGGCCCCATGAATGGGGGCCATCGCAGCCATCAAATTGGCCTAGACGTGGATATCTGGTTTGGCGAGGGGCCGCAGGGACGCCCCCTTTCCCGTGAGGAAACGGAGGCGATTCCCATGCTGTCCGTCATCCAGGCTGCCGAGGGCAACTTGAATCCCGCGCGCTGGTCCGCTCGCTACCGAAATGCCTTGAAGCTCGCGAGCGAGGCTCCGGAGGTGGAGCGCATTTTCGTCAATCCCATCATTAAGCAGGCACTGTGCCGCAGCGAACGGGACCCCTCTTGGCTTTATAAGATCCGGCCTTGGTGGGGACACGACGAGCATTTCCACGTGCGCCTGCGCTGCCCGGCTGATAATCCGCTGTGCAGACCGCAAGAGCCGTTGCCCATGGATGACGGCTGCGATGTTGGGCTGGAGCGGTGGGTGCGAGAGATACAGATGGCAGCCATATCCTCGCCTTCTCAGAAGCAAAAGCCAACTCCAGAACCTTCGATATTGCCTGAGATCTGCAAGGCGGTTCTGAATGGTAACTCTTTCTTGCAACCAACCCGGCTATCGCCCCCTGGTTCCTAGTCGTCTTTCAGCGTAAAGCCCACCTTAATGGTGACCTGCCAATGGCTTACCGCCCCACCGACAACATGACCGCGGATATTAGTCGCTTCAAACCAACGCATGTTTCAGAAATTAACTCTTGGCCTCGAAATCCAGGGACGCGGAGTTAATGCAATAGCGTAAGCCGGTAGGTTCCGGCCCATCGTCGAACACATGGCCCAAATGAGCGCCACACTGACTACAGACCACCTCGGTGCGGCGCATGAACCAACTGCTGTCAGTTTCGGTTGCAACGTTTGCCTGGTCGGCAGGCGCCCAAAAGCTAGGCCAACCGGTACCGGAATCGAACTTGGCATCGGACGTGAACAAATCGGCCCCACAACAGGCGCAGCGATAGACGCCAGGTTTTTTGTTGTCATGGTACTTGCCGGTGAAAGCCCGCTCCGTGCCTTTCTTACGGCAGACGGTGAATTGCTCAGGCGTCAATAGATCTCTCCATTCCGCTTCGGTCTTATTGATCTGAAATTTCATGACTTTTCCTCGTGACGAGCTATACAAAGATGGTCGGCCCCAGTCGCCAATTCTTATAGACAACCAGAGACGAAATCTGTCCGCATGCTCAAACGTGCTCCCTTTCAACCTTGATAACGTCATCATAGATGGCGTGCCAGACATGCTCGGCAAGCCCCGCACCCGCCTCGTCGAAGGACATGAACGTCATATCGGCGCCGGCGGCGGCGATGGTTTGCGCTTCATCCGGATAGTCGCTGGTAGTGCCGATAAGCCCGGAAAAACCGCGGCGGCGCAATTGTTTGGTGGCAATCAGCTTGGCCTCGGCATCCGGCATGGTCAGGATAACCGCCTTGATCTCAACCAGTTTCAGGGTATGCCAGAAACCCGGATCTTCGGCGTCAGCGTAGAGCACGCGCCGGCCCTGGTGCAAATGCATCTCCACCTTGCCCAGATCGGAATCCAGCCCCACCACCCGCTCGGCATGCCGTCTATGCAGAAAATCGTAGGCGGCGCTGCCAGTACGGCCCATGCCCAGAATCAGGATATGTGCCCTGCCCAGCGAAATAGGCTGTTCATCGGGATGGCGTTGGGCCAGTTCGAAGGGTAGCAGGCGTGATTCGAACCGCTCATAGAGGCTGTGGGCGAGGCGGTTGAGAGGGGCGGCAACGAGGAAGGACAGCGCAATAGCGATGGCCAACAACACCAGCCAGGAAGGACTGAGCGTACCGCTTTTAACCATAAGCTGAGCGACGATCAAGGCAAACTCACTGTAGCTGGCCAGCGTTAAACCGACCAGGAAAGAACTCCTGGCACGCAACCTGAATACGATGAGAATGAAGAAAAATAAAGCCGCTTTGGTGGGCAGCAGCAATACCAACAGCAGGGCGAAACCCAGACTCTCGAGGGTCGGCCAGCCGGCCAGGCCAATTTGCAGAAAAAACCCCACCAGAAAAGCCTCCTTGAGCCCCCAAAGGGCATCGGACAACTCATGGGCCTTGGAATGTCCGGCCAGCAGAGCACCCAGCAGCAGAGCACCCAACTCAGAACTCAGCCCCAGATATTCGAAGCCCAATCCTCCCATCACCAAAGCCAGCAACAGCCCATACAGAATGAGCAGTTCATCGTGACCGACCAGGTCCAGCAGGCGCTGGACCGGCCAGCGCAGCAACGGCAACAGCGTCAGCAGCAGAACCAAAGGCGAAGGAGTGCTGGTTCCGGAGAAACTCAATAGCCCCACCGCCACCAGATCCTGAATAATCAAGATGCCGATAGCCACCCGGCCATGAAAAGCGCGTAATTCTCGCTTTTGCTCCAGCACTTTGGCGGCCAGCACGGTGCTGGAAAAACCCAGCGAGGCGCCCAATAACAACGCCATATTCAGAGACAGCTCGACCAGGTAATGCAGCGCTGCTCCTAACAGCGCTCCGATAACGGCCAGATGTAACAGACCACCACCCCAGACTTCGGGCCGTATCACGCTTTTCCAACGCAGCTTGAGGCCCACGCCGAACAGCAGCAGCAGGACCCCGCTGTGGGCCACGTGATCGAGCAACTGACCGCCCTGCTGACCGAGGCCATTGAGCATAAAGCCGGCCGCCAGATATCCCACCAGGGGTGGCAACCCGAGCACGCGAGTTAACAGCCCAAAACCGAAGGCAACGGCAATCCAGAGCGCTTCCATACTTTATGTTAGAACCAGGGCGGCGGGAACGAATGGCAATGAGCCGGATCCACAGTAGGCGAAAAGTTGCCTGAAGATCCTACTATACTTAACCACTGCAACCTAAACCTCGAACAACACGGTGCAATCATATTACCGGGGACCAGCCGCACAGAGACCAAGCGCTGTACGCGAGCAGGCTGCGCAACTGACCGATATAAGCCCACCAGGCATCTGTCTCCAATTGCCATGCCAGCCCAGGCGGCGGCAATACCCAGGACGATGTCGACCAATGAATGCCAACAACTATTTTTCAGTGGATTACCCACAGGCCCGGCAACACTTTCTCGCCGCCGCCACAGCCGCGGATGCCACTCTCGATTGCTTGGAACTGGATGGCCAGGCTCTTCAGGGCGAGACCCTGGCCATTGATATTGCCTGGTTAGGCAGCCTTAAGCCGCGGCAAGTGCTGTTACACATTTCAGGCCTGCATGGCGTGGAAGGTTTTGCCGGCTCAGCCATTCAGTTGCAGGTGCTTGCCGAACCACCCGTGCTTGCTGCCGATGCAGCCCTCATTTTAGTCCATGCTCTCAACCCCTACGGGATGGCCTGCTGGCGACGGGTAAACGAGTCCAACGTGGATCTCAACCGTAATTTTCCGGGTTCCGGCCAGCGCTGGGCAGGCGCCTCCCAGGCTTACCGCGCCATGGATAAACTCTTGAATCCCCACTCTCCTCCAGCATGGGATGGTTTTTTGGCACAGGTGCTCGTACAGATACTGCGCCATGGATTGCCGGCTTTGAAACAGGCCGTCGCCGCCGGTCAGTACGACTATCCCAAAGGCCTGTTTTACGGCGGTACTGCTTTACAGCAGGGACCACGCCGCTTTTTGAAGTGGCTGGCTGAACAATTGGTTCACGCAGAGTACGTGTTGGCCATCGATGTGCACACGGGCCTTGGCCCTTGGGCTCGGGAAGCGCTGTTTATGGAAATACCGCCTGAAACCGGACTGGGCTTAAGGACGCTGATGAACCTGCGGCCGTTTACCAAGTTACCCTATATCATTCAGGGCGGGCTTGGCGCGGCACTACCGGCGACGCTGCCGGGCGTCCGGGTCGAGGCCCTCACCCAGGAATTTGGCACTTACCCGGTCCTGCAGGTACTCCATGCGCTACGCGAGGAGAACCGCTGGCACCATTATGGCGGCGGCGCCTTGAATCATCCTAGCAAACGCCGGTTGCGAAAGATATTCTGCCCACCCTCCGCTGCCTGGCGAGCGGCGATACTGGAACAGGGTGTAGGTTTGCTAAAACAGGCCGCTGGCGTATTAAGTCCAAAGAGTTGAGGTATGCGCCCATTCATTTTGGCTATTCTTCTTGCACTGCTTAGTGATCCTTCACTGTGACAAACCGTGGATCGGTCCGGCTGCGCGTTTGTCAATAACGGCGGTCTACCGAACACGCCTGTCAAACCTTCACCCTACCGGTCAACTGTGCCACGCGGGCGGCACTGGCCCTGGACTTTAAGAGATGACATCAATTAGTTCACTGACATTGCAAGGCTTTAGTTTTCTGGAACTTTTTCAGGTAAGCGGTCTGGAAAGACTGGACACCCGATTTCTGGATCACCTTGGCGAACAGGACTCTGCCTTGCAAGACCAGTTGCTGGCCTATCGGCAGAATACTAAGCCTGTCCCTGCCCTGCCCACCAGCGAACTGCTGTTGGCCATGGCCCCACATCTGGAGGACTTCATCGCCGGGCTGTTTGGCATCGAAGCGGAATTGGCTTCCGCCCGAGAAGCAACTCTCGGTCATGCGGTCGTATTAGCATTCAAAAACACCTTCGCGCTGCGCCGGGCACGTCGTTATCGAGGTGAAATCAACCAACCGTTCCGGCAACTGAACGAATGGCTGAGCAAGCAGATTACCGGACAGAAAAGCCAGGATCGGGAATTGGCCGTCGCCCGGTTCGCGGAGCGCCTGCTGCAAGATGAGCAGGCCAACCAGGATGCCATCGACAGGTTGACGCAATGGTGCGTGCTGGCCCTGAGCGATCCGCTGGGACGGCGAGCGGTACGCGGCTGGACCAGCTTCAAGCTCCCCGAAAAGGTTGACCATGCCCGTTTGGTGCCTTTGACCCAGGCCGACACCGACCGCTTGGAACGCCTCCAGGCGGAACCAGTTAAGTTCCGGGAACGCGACGGTTTCGGCCTGACCGATCAGCGCATGTCCGCCCGCGCTGTGCAGGGTGAAGTCGATTACTGTGTCTATTGCCACATTCACGACGGCGATTTTTGCGCCAAGGGGTTCCCCGAGAAGAAAGGCAAACCGGAACTGGGGTTGAAGATGGACCCTTTGGGCGTGACCTTGACCGGCTGCCCGCTGGAGGAAAGGATTTCCGAAATGCATGTCCTGAAAAAGGACGGCCGCACCATCGCCGCGCTGGCCATGGCCATGCTGGACAATCCCATGGTGCCGGCGACGGGGCATCGCATTTGCAACGATTGCATGAAAAGCTGTATTTACCAAAAACAGGACCCCGTCAATATCCCCCAGATCGAGACCCGCGTGCTGACTGATGTGCTGGAGCTGCCTTGGGGCGTGGAAATCTATGATTTGTTGACCCGCTGGAACCCTCTGCGCCAGGCTCAGTACCTTCCCAAACCCTACAATGGCCGCCAGGTACTGGTGGCGGGGATGGGTCCGGCGGGTTTTACCATGGCTCACCATCTGACGCTGGAGGGCTGTGCGGTGGTCGGCATCGACGGCCTGAAGATCGAGCCGCTGCCCCGTGCAATCCTGGAACAGCCGGTGCGCCGCTGGGCGGATCTGGTGGAACCCCTGGACCAGCGCATCCTTATGGGCTTCGGAGGGGTTGCCGAATACGGCATCACGGTGCGCTGGGACAAAAATTTCCTCAAGCTCATCTATCTGAGCCTGGCCCGGCGTCCCCACTTTCAGGTGTTTGGCGGCGTGCGCCTGGGCGGCACTCTGACCCTGGAGGATGCCTGGGAACTTGGCTTCGAGCATGTCTGCATCGCCACCGGCGCCGGCTTTCCGCGGGTCATCCCCATGGGCAACAGCTTGGCCCGCGGCATGCGCCAGGCTAACGATTTCCTGATGGCGCTGCAGCTCACCGGCGCTGGCAAGGAAACCAGTCTGGCAAACCTGCAAGTACGGTTGCCAGCGGTGGTAATCGGTGGCGGTCTGACCGCCATCGACACCGCCAACGAGGTACAGGCCTATTATATCAAGCAGGTGGAAAAAGTCCTTAACCGCTATGAAAAACTGGCAGAGACG
>Ga0209253_10002517_pt1 | contig 16235 bp, 9 predicted proteins | sample FrelakmetBRP12BR_FD_187145 | JGI IMG/M metagenome (GOLD analysis project Ga0209253, IMG submission 187145) | Freshwater lake sediment microbial communities from the University of Notre Dame, USA, for methane emissions studies - BRP12 BR (SPAdes)... | ecosystem: Environmental > Aquatic >...
GGGGAGATGTCTCCCGCCCTCCAGGTGAAGCTACTCAGAGTCCTTCAGGAGATGGACTTCGAGCGCGTGGGAGGCACGAGAACGATCCACGTCGATGCCAGGGTGGTGGCGGCGACCAATCGAGACCTGCGGCGGGACGTGGAGAAAGGGCGGTTCCGCGAGGATCTCTACTACCGCCTGCGGGTTGTGCAGATCGAGATCCCGCCCCTACGGGAGCGGCGTGATGATATCCCCCTTCTCGTCCACCACTTCCTCGGCAAGGCTGCGGAGGCCAATGGCGTGCCGGTGAAACGCCTCAGCGAGGAAGCCTTCAGTTTCCTTTACCAGTACGAGTGGGCGGGCAATGTGCGGGAACTGGAGAATGTGGTCGAGAGAGCAGTTATCCTTTGCAGCGGTGAAGAGATCGGCCCCCAGGATCTCCCTGACGAGATTCGTCACGGCCCCGGGAAGTCACGCCCTGACGAGGCGGGCAGGGAGGGAGGCGCGGAGACACCGTCTCTCGTCGATGAGGGCGAGTTCCTTCCTTACTTGGGCCTTAACCAGCGGCAGATCAAAGCACTCAATTTTATCCAGAAGAACGGCTTTATCACGAACAAACACTACACCCAGATAAACTCGGTCCGGAAAACCCATGCAGTTACCGAGTTGCGGCAGATGGTGGGTCAAGGGCTGCTCAAGCGAACCGGCCAGGGGCGAAACGTTCGCTACGTGCTCGCATAGAGTCCGATTACTGTCCGATTACTGTCCGATTCATCGCGACCAGTTTTGTGGCATGAGACTTTTCTTTGAGCTAATTCAACGAGTTGTTAATCATGGCGGGAGGAACTCCCCGGGAAGAGAGCCCCCGGAGTAAGAAGGCACCGCACGACGCATGGTTGAGCCGAGCAACCTATCGATATGGATCATTATTTGGCGTTCTCCCAAGTGCCTTGCAGGAATGCTCACGTTTGGCAAGGAAGTTGCAAAGTAGGCGAGTCGAAGAGCTTGTTGTGCGGAATTAACCCTGCCTTCTTGACTCTTCGACTCTTTTCTCCTTAGTTTAGGCCGATTGGATGTGGCCCCGTCCAATCGGCCAATTTTTTGCCCTCCTTTCACGCCGCGCAGAGGTACCCCGGCAACGCCTCCGCCGACACTTCCATCTTGACAAGTACGAGCACCATTGCTACATTCGTTAGCACTCACCTGGCAAGAGTGCTAATAAAGATGGGATTATGGACGACGCGCATCGGGAAGATCGAGATCGCCTGGTCCTGAACGCCGTCATCGCCGAGTACATAAAAACGGGGATGCCGGTCGGGTCTCGGGCGATTTCCAAGAAATATGGGATGAGCGTGAGCCCGGCGACGATCCGTAATGTGATGGCTGACCTCGAAGATTTGGGTTACCTCTATCAGCCCCATACGTCGGCTGGACGGGTTCCTACCGACCTCGGCCTACGGGTCTACGTAGATTCGCTTCTGACGATTCAACAGCTGACCCAGGCTGAACGGGAGAGGATTCGTCGCGCCTATCGGGGCGGATTCCGGCGGGTGGAAAGCCTTCTCAAGGAGACCTCTCGCGTCCTCTCGTCCTTCTCGGGTCAGGCAGGGCTCGTACTCACGCCGCGGCTTTCGACCATCGCCTTCAAGCGCATTGACTTTGTGAGACTCAGGCCACGGATGGTACTGGCAATTCTCGTCTCCCAGGCGGGTATCATTCATAACACCCTGGTGCAAACCGAGGATGATATCTCTCAGGATGAGTTTGACAAGTACGGCCGCTACCTGAACGGTATGCTCCAGGACCTGACCGTTGCTCAGGTGAAAGAGCGCTTGCTCACCGAGATGAAAGAGGAGAAGGTCCGGTTCGAGACCCTCCTCTCGAAGGTCCTGGAGCTCAGTCAGAGTGCTCTCCAACAGGATGTCACTGACAGCGATCTGTACATCGACGGTCGCATGAACCTCCTCGCTCATCCAGAATTCGCCGACGTGGAGCAGATGCGGCGGATCTTCTCAGCCTTCGAGGAGAAGAGCAAGATCATCGAACTCCTCGACAAGAGCACGGGAGCAGGGAGAGTCCATATCATCATCGGCTCCGAGAGTGAACTCCAGGGGATGGAGGGAATGAGCATCATCGCCTCCCCCTACACGAGCGGCGAGGAAACTCTCGGCACCATTGGGGTGATCGGTCCCACGCGCATGGATTACTCAAGAATCATTCCGCTGGTGGATTACACTGCAAAGCTCCTGAGCAAGATGCTGGAGGAATGCCTGTAAGGGGATTGGCCTGACAAGGGCGTATTGGGATCAAGGCGTCCGAGCGGGCCGTTTTCCTGTTACAGAAGGGGCTTGACTGAGCGTCAATCGATCTTAAAAGAAGAGCCTGAGGAGGCGTGAAGTGGTCTTTATGGAACATGAACAGGTGAAACCCGAAAGCGGGGCTTCTGCTGCGGAGAAGGGGGCCGAGGGCGAGCAGAGCCTCCACCCTGCAGGCGAAGGGCCCAGCCAAGTGGCCGTAGCATTCAACCCTGAGGCCGCTGACCGGGACGCTCTCTTGGTGAGATACCGAGAGCTGGAGGAGCGACTTCGACAGGCGGAGGATCGGCTGCTCCGCGTTGCCGCCGATGCGGACAATTTTAAGAAGCGGATGGAGCGAGACAAGCAAGATTCTATCCGGTACGGAAACGAGCGATTGATGGCGGAGCTCTTGCCGGTGATCGATAACCTGGAACGTGCCCTCGATCATGCACCGGACGATTGCTACCAGGACGGACTCGTTCAAGGGGTTAAGATGACGTTGAAGAGGTTTCATGACACCCTGGCGAAATTCGGTTGCACGCCCATAGAAGCGGAGGGCAAGATCTTCGACCCCAGATTTCATGAAGCGGTTTACCGGGAGGAGACGAAGCAGCATCCAGACAATACGATCGTTCGGGAGCTCCAGAAAGGGTATGTACTCAACGACCGCCTACTGCGGCCGGCGATGGTGGTGGTCGCCAGCTCACCCAGAACAAATGCCGACGACAGGAACGGGAACACATCCACCGAGGGAAAAACTTCAGCGAATTCTCACGTGAGAATCAAGGTTACTTCGGCCTGACCCGGGCTCTCCAACGGGAGCCTCGTTTCGGCCGGACATGGAGGAGGAACATATGGCCAAGGTAATCGGCATTGACTTGGGGACCACGAACTCGGTTGTTGCGGTAATGGAAGGCAAGGAACCGAAGGTCCTCACCAACAGTGAGGGGAGTCGCACCACTCCGTCAATTGTCGCCTTCACCGACAGCGGTGAACGCCTGGTCGGTCAGGTGGCCAAGCGGCAGGCGATTACCAATCCGGAGAATACGGTCTACGCGGTGAAGCGCCTCATCGGGCGAAAATTTGACGATCCCGAGGTACAGCGGGACATCAAGATTCTTCCCTATAAGCTCATAAGAGCGGCAAATGGGGACGCTCACGTCGTGGTCCGGGGCAAGGAGTACAGCCCCGCCGAAATATCCGCCATGGTGCTCCAGAAGATGAAACAGACGGCGGAGGATTACCTTGGAGAAAAGGTGACGGAGGCGGTCATCACCGTCCCTGCCTACTTCAATGACAGCCAGCGCCAGGCAACCAAGGATGCCGGGCGGATCGCCGGTCTCAACGTGCTCCGTATCATCAATGAGCCCACGGCTGCCTCGCTCGCCTACGGTCTCGACAAGAAGAAGGACGAGAAGATCGCCGTTTTCGATCTCGGCGGCGGCACCTACGACATTTCCATCCTCGAGATCGGTGAAGGTGTCTTCGAGGTCAAGGCGACGAACGGCGACACCCATTTGGGTGGAGAGGATTTTGACCAGCGGGTCATCGACTGGTTGGCGAATGAGTTCAAGAAGGACCAGGGGATCGATCTCCGGAGAGACAAGATGGCCCTCCAGCGCCTCAAGGAGGCGGCGGAAAAGGGCAGGATGGAGCTCTCCACCTCCATGGAGACCGACATCAATCTGCCCTTCATCACCGCAGACGCCAGCGGCCCCAAGCACCTTAATGTAAAGCTCACCAGAGCCAAGCTCGAGTCTCTCGTGGAGGAACTTATCGAGAAGCTCGTGCCACCAGTCCACACGGCTCTCAAGGATTCGGGGATCAACCCCAATGAGGTGGACGAGGTAGTGCTCGTGGGCGGCATGACCCGCATGCCCCGGGTGCAGGAGAAGGTCAAGGACATCTTCCGCAAGGAACCCCACAAGGGGGTGAACCCTGACGAGGTGGTGGGCGTAGGTGCAGCCATTCAGGCCGGGGTACTCAAGGGAGACGTGAAGGACGTCCTCCTCCTGGACGTGACGCCCCTATCTCTCGGCATCGAGACGCTGGGTGGGGTCATGACCAAGCTCATCGAGAAGAACACCACCATCCCCACCCGGAAGAGCCAAATCTTCTCTACCGCGGCGGACAATCAACCGGCGGTCTCGATCCACGTGCTCCAGGGTGAGCGGGAGATGGCGGCGAACAACAAGACCCTCGGCCGGTTCGAATTGGTGGGCATCCCGCCGGCGCCGCGAGGCGTTCCCCAGATTGAGGTTACCTTTGATATCGACGCGAACGGGATCGTGAACGTCTCGGCAAAGGATCTGGGTACGGGCAAGGAGCAGTCCATTCGCATCACCGCTTCCAGCGGTCTGAGCGAAGCGGAAATCAAGCAGGCCATCAAGGAAGCGGAGACGTTTTCCGAGGAGGACCGGAAGAAGCGAGAGCTGGTTGAGGCGAAGAACAACGCCGACTCGCTCGTCTACCACACGGAGAAGACCTTGAAGGAGATGGGTGACAAGGTGGATGCCGCGACGCGACGGAACGTGGAAGAGCACGTCGAGCGGGTGAAGAAGGCCATGGAGGGAACCGATAAGGACGCGATCAAGAAGGCGTGTGACGATCTTATGAGCGCCTCCCACAAGCTCGCGGAGACGATGTACAAGGCGGCGTCGGAACAGGCGGCCGGTCCCGGCGGCGGAGCCCAGGAACAACAGGCGCGCGGCCCATCCGGGAGACCCGGAGGGGGCGATGAGGATGTGGTGGAAGCCGAGTTCGAGGAGGTCAAAGACGACAAGCGCTAGGGGTTACTCGGCTCTTGCTTTGAGCAGAAAAAGGGTGCTACAAAGATACCTTCCGTTGGCACCCTTTTTTTATGCGCCGAAGGCGCGACTGCTAAGTCCATCGATTCATAAATTCGCTCACGAATTTATTCCCTCAGGACTTAGTGCTGAGTAAGCGCTGAATCGGTTTGTGATACGTAACCGTATTTGCGAATCGAGGCACTAAGCTGGCAGAGTCGAGCTGGCAGCGGCCATTAGGCAGCAGACATTAGCAGGTTGCTGAACAACCCGGAGTACGCGTTATGCCTGCACTGACCCTGCCTGTGACTGCTCGGGGAGGGGCGATCTGCTGGGCAAGTCTACAACATAGTCGCACCATGAATAAGATCGGGGTGGTCCGACTTCGTGGAGAGCGGTGGTGCAATGTTCGGGAGGCGTTCCACGAGACTAGGAAGCGAGAGGTGGCTCCACATGCGCCTTGCCTCGCAGCTCACCCCGCCTCGCTCCGCAACTTCTCTGGTCGGCAGGCAAAGGGTTTTTCAGCAACCTGTTAGGCACAAGAAACGAGGCAAGTCTTTGAAGATGCCCCATGACACATAGCCTAGAATGTCGAATGATCAACGATCGATGACAAGAGTAACAGAGGTCATAAGACCATGAGACGAATCGTCTCCACGTCAGGACTGCTCTTCGTGCTGGCGCTCAGCATCTTCGCCGGTTGTACCGTTATCCAGACTCCGAAGGCGGTCGGGACCGCAACTCCTCCGCCGGAGATCCACTCCCGTCAGGCGGCTCAGGAGTTGGCTCTCGCCGAAGACGCCTTTCGGCAGGGCAACCTTGAGGCGGCAGCAGAAAGGTACGGCAACGTGGTGAAGGCCTACCCGGGGACAGCCGAGGCTATCCGGGCCCTGCTCCGACAGGGAGAGATAGATTTTCAAGGAGAGCGCTACGACCAGGCCATCTCTCGCTTCCAGGACGTGGTGAATCGCTCCCCCATGACTCCCGATGGGAGGGAGGCGCGCCTCTGGCTACTCCGTTGCTACGTGAAGATGGGCCGGTTCAATGATGCGGTGGAATCCGGGAGACCCCTCATGTCTTTTCTGCCGGAAAAGAACCAGCGTGCGGAGGCGGCAGAGCTCGTGGGGGACGCCAATGCAGGTCTCGAGAGACATGCCGACGCGGTTCGTTGGTACGCCAGGTCATACCCGGCGGCATCAGGCGGGAGGGCTGCCGAACTGGCCAAGAAGGTCGGCACCCAGGTGAAATCCCTGAATCGGGAGTCTGTGGTTGCCCTCCTCACCGAGTTTCCTGACGTGTTCCCCTACCTTCTTTTGCAAACGCGCCTGGCCGAACTGGAGATGGGCAGCGGGCAGCTCGATGCGGCCAAGAGACTGCTCGAGGGGCTCATGGCCAGGGCCCCCGCGGATCCCCTCGCTGAGACGTGGACGGCCATGACCTCAAGGCTCCGCGAACTCCGGGACGTGGACATGCAGGCCGTGGGTTGTGTCCTTCCCTTGAGCGGAAGATACAAGGGATACGGCGATCGTGTGCTCCGTGGGATGGGAATGGCGGCCCAGGGCTCCGGGACCGGCGAGAATGGAGTCAGACTGGTCGTCAAGGACAGTGGGGGCGATCCTGCCACGGCCGCGGCGGCGGTGCGCGAACTCGCCCTGACGCACAAAGTGGCCGCGATCATCGGGCCTCTCAGCCGGCAGGCGGCGGAAGCCGCCGCCTCGGAGGCGCAACAGCTCCAGATTCCCATCATCACTCTTGCCCAGAAGCGAGAGATTACCCAGGTTGGCGACTACGTGTTCCGGGATTCCCTGAGCAGCGAGCAGCAGGTGCGGGCCCTGGCGGAATATGCCGTGCTCGGGCTCGGTCTGCGGCGGTTCGTGATCCTCTATCCGCAAGATGCCTATGGCGGCCGGCTAATGCAGCTCTTCAGCTACGAAGTGAGCCGGCTGGGAGGGGAGGTGCGGGGAACGGAAGCCTATAGTACATCCCAGACGGATTTTGCTCACCAGATCAAGAAGCTCCTCGGTCTGTCGTCTTCCGGCCAGAAGACCGAGCCCTCGGACGTGGGGCTGCCGGGAGAGGATACGGAGGGACCTGATGAGCAGCAGGAGCGAGGGTCGATTCCTGAGACCGGGATCGCGGTGGATTTCGAGGCCATGTTCATTCCCGATGGATACGAAAAGGTCGGCCTAATTGCCCCGCAACTGGCCTACCACGACCTTACCGGGATCAGGCTCCTCGGCATCAACCTGTGGAACTCCCCTAAGCTTCTCGAGATGGCGGCTCCGTACGTCGAGGGCGCCGTTTTTGTAGACGGATTCTTCCCCGACAGCCAGAGGCCGATGACTCGCCAGTTCGTCCAGAGTTACCAGGAGGTCTTTGGTGAGATACCTGGATATCCAGAGGCCCAGGGCTACGATGTCATGCGCCTCGTTATGGCGACCCTGGAGCAGAGTGGAGTGACCACTCGACCGCGACTTCGCGAGGCTTTGCTCGCCCTTCGGGATCTCCCGGGAGTGGAGGGCATGGCTAGCATGACGCCGGCACGGGAGGTGGAGCGGCAGCCCTTCTTCATCACAGTCCAAAAGAGGCGGATGGTGGAGGTTCCGGTGGATATTAAGAGTCTGGACAAACGGCGGCCGATGATGCAAGCCCCGGCAGGTGCGGAAGCGCCGCAAGGACTCTCACTGGAACCTGATGCGCCGATGGGGAAGCCGCAGCCGTAGCGTCTTGGGAGAGGATAATCCATGAAGATAAGCCCGGATGAGGTGGAACACGTGGCACGGCTTGCCCGTCTGGAGGTGAGCCCTAACGAGAAGGAGGATCTCACCCGGCGGATGAACCGGATCCTCCAGTATGTGGAGAAACTGAACGAACTCGACACCACAGGGGTATCTCCCACCTCCCACGCGATCGACCTCGAGAATGCCTTTCGGGATGATGCGGTAGAGGTATCTCTTCCGCGGGATGCATCCTTGGAGAACGCACCGGAGTCAAACGGTGCGGAGTTTGTGGTCCCGCGGATCATTTAGGCGGTGGCTCCGGATGCTCTCTTCGTCGCAGACCACCCTCTCTCCAGCAAGAGACGCCGCCGTAAGCTTGAGAATGGTAGTTCAGCAACCTGCTAGTGGAAGACTCCAATGGAGCTCTATCGACTGACCATCCATGAGCTTCGCGACCTGCTCGATCGGCGCGAGGTGAGCGCCGAAGAGGTGACCCGTTCCATCTTCAGACGGATCCGGAAGTGGGAGCCGAGGATAAGCGCCTATCTGTGCCTCCTCGAAGAGGCCGCGACGGAACAGGCCCGAAGTTTCGATCAGCGACAATCAGGGCGGGAGTCGGCTCTCCTGGCCGGGATCCCGGTCGCGGTAAAAGATGTCATCTGCACCAAGGGGATCAGAACCACCTGCGGCTCTAAGATTCTCGGCAACTTCGTGCCGCCCTTTGATGCCACGGTGATGGAGCGCCTGAGGGGTGCGGGCGCCATCCTTCTCGGCAAGACCAACATGGACGAGTTCGCCATGGGCTCCTCGACAGAGAACTCGGCCTTCGGTCCCACCCGTAACCCCTGGAACCCGGCCTTCATCCCGGGCGGCTCAAGCGGCGGCTCCGCTGCGGCAGTGGCTGCCGACGAGTGCCTCGCCGCTCTCGGCTCCGACACTGGGGGCTCCATCCGTCAGCCTGCATCCCACTGCGGGGTAGTGGGGCTCAAGCCGACCTATGGCCGGGTATCGCGCTTCGGCCTCGTGGCCTTTGCCTCATCGCTGGATCAGATCGGGCCATTTGCCAAGGATATCGCCGATGCAGCGCTCATGATGAAAGTGATTGCAGGCTACGATCGGCGCGACTCCACGTCGGTACCAGTGGAGGTTCCCGACTACCGGCAGAGTCTTGCGGGCGGGCTCCAGGGGATCACCATCGGCATCCCGCGGGAGTATTTCGGCGAAGGGCTGGATTCCCAGGTGGAAGAAGCGGTTCGCGATGCGATTCGCGTGCTGGAAGGGCGCGGGGCCCGGTGCGTGGACGTGTCGCTGCCTCACACGGAGTACGGCGTCGCCGCCTACTACATCATTGCCCCGGCAGAGGCGAGCTCAAACCTGGCGCGCTATGACGGGGTCAAGTATGGATTCCGCCATCCCTCCTCGCGGGACAGCCTCATGGACATGTATCAGAAGAGCAGATCGGCAGGATTCGGCCCGGAGGTGAGACGGCGGATCATGCTCGGCACCTACGCCCTGTCGGCAGGGTATTACGATGCCTACTACAAGAAGGCGTCCCAGGTCCGGACTCTCATCAGGCAGGATTTTCTCGAGGCCTTCAAGGTATGTCAGGTGCTGGTAACCCCCGTGGCCCCAACCCCGGCGTTTGCTCTGGGTGAGAAGGCGGATGACCCGCTCCAGATGTATCTCTCCGACGTCTTCACCCTACCCGCCAGCCTGGCCGGGATTCCCGGCCTCTCCTTGCCCTGCGGCTTGAGCAGCAAAGGACTGCCCATCGGTCTCCAGATCCTCGCACCCCACTTCCAGGAAGGGTTGACCCTCAGAGTGGGTTACAATTTCGAGCAGGAGACCGACTTCCACCGCCGTCGTCCACCCGAGTAACCCTGCTGGACGTGTGCGGCGTGCGAGGAATCAGCCTGGCAGGTCCGCGTGGGCGCGCCGGCACCATTCCTTTACTGTGGAAGTTCTCTTTCAGGTCCCAATGATGTATCACTCCCAAGGGAACTCCCGGGGCGGGAAACAACCCCTGGGCACCACCGTAATTCCTCGAGGGGTGACGGTGAAGCGGGTCCGATCTTCCTTGGGGCTGTAACCGATCTCGGTTTCCGGCGGGATCTCGTTATACTTGTCGATGATCGCCTTCTTGATCTTGCATCCCCTTCCCACCACCACGCCGTCCAGGATCACCGCTTCGTCAACGTTGGCCCAGCTCCGCACCACGACGTTATGGCCGAGAACGGAGTTCCGCACGACGCCGCTGATGATGGAGCCGTTGGCCACCAAGGAATCCAGGGCCTTGCCTACACGGAAGCCTTCAGGCCTTTCGTTGGCAAAGATGAATTTCGCCGGCGGCGCCTGAATCTGATGGGTATGAATCGGCCATTTGAACCCGTAGAGGTTGAAGTAGGGGTCAACGCCGGTGAGATCCATGTTGGCGTTCCAGTACGCATCGAGGGTGCCTACATCGCGCCAGTAGCCGGAATCGCGGGTCTGCGGCTGGAGACGAAGCTCGCGTTCGCCGTTCTCGAGGGTGACGTATACGTAGTCCTCAATGCGGTTGAACTGGCGATACGGGTACGCGAAGATGCGGTGGGTGTTCAGCATCTTGGGTATTATCTCGCCCCCGAAATCGTACTCCTCGCCGGACTTGAGGATCTTGAGGAGAGTCTCGGCGCGGAACACGTAGATTCCCATAGAACCAAACACGTGCCCGGGATCTCCGGGGATGGTCTTGGGGTTCTCCTTGGGCTTTTCCTGGAAGCCCAGAATGCGGAGGGTCTCGTCTACCTCGGCGATGCCGAGCTGGTGGGCGATGCTCACGTCCGCCTCGAGGAGCGAGATGGTGAGATCGGCCTCCTTCTCTTCGTGGTACCGGACGAAGAGGCTGTAGTCCATCTTGTAGATGTGATCGCCGGAGAGGACCAGCACGTGACGGGGCCTGGCGCGTTCGATGAGATAGATGTTCTGCCGGATGGAGTCGGCCGTCCCCCGGTACCAGTCGAGACCCACTCTTTGCTGTGGTGGCACGAGCTTGAGGAAGTGCCCCAACTTCTGACTGAAGATGTTCCACCCATCTTCCAGGTGGTCGGCGAGGGACTGGGATTTGTACTGGGGAAGGACGATAATCTTATAGACCTGGGAGTTGACGCAGTTACTCAGGGTAAGGTCGATGAGGCGGTAGATGCCGCCGAAGGGAACGGCGGGCTTGGCGCGGTCCTTGGTAAGGGGCATGAGCCGTTCACCCCTGCCGCCGGCCATGACGAAGGCGAGCACATCTTTCATAATCGGGTCCTATCGTGGAAGTGAACGTGAGAACCATACCCATGGCTTTATGATCCGTTGAGAGAGACGAAATGTCAAATAGGTACCTGATATTGAGCGATTCTAATCCCCCTTCCCCTCGCCCCCTCCTCTCCGGGGCGTAGGCTCTTCGAGTCGGCGGCCGCCATGGGCGGGTAAGATCCTCGTGGTCTCAATGAGTTCCCTCTCCCTCTACCACGCCCCGCCATATCGCCCTGCGAAGTAGATCACCCGGGCTCCCGGTAACCCAGGACAATCCCGAGCGACCCGGGCCGTCTCAGAGTTTTTCGGCCACCTGCTAAAAGAGGCGCAGGCTCAGAACAGGGCATCAACGAACTGGTCGGCGTCGAACTCCCTTAGGTCATCGACCCCCTCGCCCAGGCCGATGAAGCGGATGGGAATCTGGAACTCATGGCAGATGCCGATCACGATCCCACCTTTGGCCGTGCCGTCCAGTTTGGTGAGGACGAGGCCGGTCACCCCCAGCTCCTGGTGGAACAGGCGGGTCTGGGCGATGGCGTTCTGACCTGTTGTGGCATCGAGGACGAGGAGGATCTCGTGGGGGGCGCCGGGGAGCTGCCGCTCGATCACCCGTTTCACCTTCTTGAGCTCCTCCATGAGATTCACCTTGGTGTGAAGCCTGCCGGCAGTGTCGATGAGGACCACATCCGCACCTCGCGCCTGGGCTGCGGCAACGGCATCAAACACCACCGCCGCGGGATCGGCACCAGTTCGCTGTTTCACGAGCTCCGCTCCGACCCGCTCGGCCCAGGTCGCGAGCTGCTCGACCGCCGCGGCCCGGAAGGTGTCGCCCGCAACCAGCATCACCCGAAGACCGGCACTCTGATATTGGTGCGCGATCTTTGCAAGCGTCGTGGTCTTGCCCACACCGTTTACGCCGATGGCCATGATCACGAAGGGCTTCTTGGACCTCACCTCGAGAACCGGGGCCTGAACGGTAAGAAGGCGGCGCATCTCCTCTTTGAGGTAAAACCGGAGCTTATCCGCGTCGGCGAGCTCCCGGCGATGAAGCTTATCCTCCATGGCCTTGATGAGCTTCTGCGTAGTGTCCACGCCGAGATCTGACCCAATCAACACCTCCTCGAGATCCTCGAGTAGCTCCGGCGTTATCTCCTTCTTGCCGTGAACAAGCCTGTCGATGCCGCCGATGAGGAGCTTGCGGGTCTTCTCGAGCCGTTCGCGCATCTGGCGGAAGAACCCGAACCCGCCTTTCTCTTCCGGTTTCTCTTCGACGGGAGCCTCGGCATCGACTTCCTCGAGAGTTGGCGCCGTGGTGGGTTCCTCCTGGGGTGCACCGTCGGCGCCCGGGGGTGGCTCTTCCTCTCGTTTTCGCCTAAACCAGCCGATCATGGTGTTCTGTCACTCCCCTAAAGTTCACCGACATTACCTTGGAAATGCCCGGTTGCTCCATGGTGACCCCGAGGAGGAGATCGGAGATCTCCATGCTCCGCTTGTTATGGGTCACCATGATGACCTGTGACTCCTTGCTGATCTTCTGGAGCACCTCGTTGAAGCGGTCGATGTTGGCGTCGTCCAGGGGGGCGTCCACCTCATCGAGGATGCAAAAGGGGCTGGGTCTGATCAGGTAGAGGGAGAAGAGCAGGGCGACCGCCGCGAGGGCCTTCTCGCCGCCGGAAAGGAGGCTCATGCTCGTGAGCCGTTTCCCTGGCGGGTGGACGAAGATCTCAACGCCCGACTCCAGAGGATCTTCCCCATCCAGGAGCTGGAGCCGACCGCTGCCGCCGTTGAAGAGCATGGGGAAGACCTCGGCGAGCTTCCGGTTGAGGGTCTCCAGGGTCCTCAGAAAGCGACTGCGGGTGGTCCGGTTGATGCGGGCGATGGCCTTCTTGAGCCCGTCCAGAGACTGGATCAAGTCATCGCGCTGAGCAGTGAGAAAGTCGTGCCGCTGCTTCTGCTCCTCGTACTCCTGAATCGCCGTGAGATTAACCTCGCCGATGCGGTCCACCTGGTTCCGGAGCCGCTCGAGCTTCTCCTCCACCTTCTCCAGGTCCGGAGGCTCCTCGCGGTCGCCTTCGCTCACCGCACCAAGATCCACGTGGTATCGTTCCTGGACCTGGCGGGCGAGGTACTGGAGCTTCACGGTGAGCTCGGTTATCTCGTGGTGGAGGCGCTGCATCTCCTGTTGCTCTTTCTTGTCGCCCTGGAGGTGCCCCAGGCGCCGTGACTCGAGCTCCTGCTGACGCCCGGAAAAGACGCGCCACCGCTCTTCTTCGGTCTTGAGACGAGATTCCCGCTCCACCAGGGTCTCGTAGGACCGCTCCAGACGCTCTCGGAGCTCCCCTTCTTCCCGGACCGCTCGTTCGAGCTGCTGGCGGCAGTCCTCCCCCTCTTTCCGGAGCTGGTGCAGCCGTCGCTCGGCCTCGGCACCAAATTCCTTGAGGCGCTCCTGGTTGACCCGAGCGGACTCCTGCCGCTCCAGCAGGGTGCCAAGGGAGACCTGGTGGGCGGTGACGCTCTCCTGGAGCTCCTCCACCAGGCTTGCCAGCCCCTGCCGCTCATTTTGAGCTTCCGCGATGTCGGCCGCGAGCTCCTGGCGCCGCTGTTCGAGCGCCTCGAGCTCCTCCTCGCTCTGACCCAGATCAGCCTGGAGCTGGGTGGTCTCGCCGGCCTCCTGCTCGTTTTCCATCTCGAGCAGGTTCAACCGTTCGGTGATTCTTTGACCTTCGCCCTGGAGTCGATACTGCTCTTTTTCCTGGGTGAGCAGCCCCTCACGGAGTTCCCGTTGTCTCCTCTCCGTCTCCTCGAGCCGCGAGGAGTTCTGGAGAAGTATTTCTTCCACCTGCTGGAGCCGTTTTCGTTCCCCTTCCAGGCTCCGTTCAAGATCGGCCACCTCGGCCGCGAGGGCCTTTCGTTCCCCGCGCTTCTCGAGGACGCTGATCTTAGGGCTCTGGCTCCCGCCCCAAAGGACACCTTGCCTATCGACGAGCTCCCCTTCGGCGGTCACGAGGGTGAACTCATGGGGGTGCTTCTCCCACCACTCCACCGCCTGCTTGAGGTCGCGGCAGAAGAGGATGCCTTCCAAGAGGCCATGAACGACGCCCTCGTTGCCCCGGAGCGGTTTCACCAGAGAGAGGAGAGGCACAGGACCTTCTCCAGGTGAAACAGAGACCGCTTCGCGGCCGGTCATGCCGACCGGGATGAAGTGACTTTTTCCGGCCCCTGTCCGCTTCAGGTGCTCCACGGCGGCGCAGGCGTCAGCCAGGGAGTCGACCAGGAGAGCCTGGAGGCGGTCCCCCAGGGCGGCTTCCACGGCCTGGAGATAGGGGGCCTCCGCTTCGAGGAGCTCGGCCACTACCCCGTGCAGAGGGCAGCGGAGCTCGCCGCGCTCTCGTGCCTGCATGAGGTTTTTTACCCCCTCGCTGAACCAGGCGTAGGAGCGCTCCATCTCTTCGAGGACCTTGAGCTGCGAGTGCTGCTGGTGATATCGGCTCTCAAGGGCACCGAGAGCGGCGGAGCGCTCGCTCCGTTCCGTCTCTAGGTCCTGCCGCTCCCCACGGAGCCGCTCCGCCTCCGCCGCACCTTGCTCCACGGCGGCACGGGTTGCGGCCGTCCGTTTCGCCAGCGCCACTTCCTGGGGCTTGAGCCGGGAAAGCTGTCCCCGAAACTCTTTCATGGTCTGCTGCCGCCGAACGTCGCGGTGGCGCAGCTCCTCCAGGCGTTTCCGGATTCCAAGCTGCTGGTTGCGAACTCGAGCCATCTCGCCGAGGAGGTCAACGAGGTCCGCCTTGCCGGCGTCCACCTGATCCTCGAGACGGGTCAGACGGGCCTTTTCGCGGCTCAGCTCGGCTGCCGCTTCGCCGGCGTTGGCCTCCGCCTCCCGGATCGCCTCTGTGAGCTGACGCTCATCCTCGGCGAGACGTTCCCGATCCCCGGCGAGCCCGGCCCGGCGTTTTTCCTGCTCGTCTCTTTCCCGGGCCAGCCCATCCTGGCGCTGACGAAGATCCAGAATGCGCTGCTTGAGGTGATTCAGGGCGTTCTCGTCGTTGCCGATGGAGCCCTTGAGCTGGAGCAGACCCTGTCGCTCAGTCTGGAGCGCCTCCTCCACTTCGTGTGACTGAGCACTCCACTCGGTGAGCTCGAGCTCGATGCGAGCCAGGTTGGCGGCACGGGCGGCCTGGGCATCCTCGAGCCGGCAACGCTGCTCCTCGAGCCCCGCCAGCTCGTGTTGCCACCCCTGGTAGTGACGGAAGGCGCGGGCGATCTCTAGATGCTTGATCTCTCGCTTCAGGGCGCGATAGCGGTCGGCGCGCTGCGCCTGGCGCTGGAGGCTCGTGAGCTGGCGTGAGATTTCGCCGATGATATCTCCGAGGCGAATAAGGTTTTGCTGGGTGAGCTCGATCTTTCGGAGGGCGGCCTTCTTCTTGAGCTTGAACTTGGTGATGCCGGCCGCATCCTCGATAAGCACCCGGATGTCTTCCGGCTTGGACTCGATGACCGTGCTGATCTTTCCCTGCTCGATGATGGCGTAGTGCCGGTGGCCGATTCCCGTTTCCAGGAAGAACCTGGTGATGTCCATTCGTCGGCAGGGGATCTTGTTGATGAGGTATTCACTCTCCCCCGAGCGAAAGAGCCGCCGGGAGATCATGATCTCGCTGCAGTCCTGATAAGGCGGGGGCGCCTTGCCGTCGTCGTTGGAGAGCACCAGCGAGACTTCAGTGAAGTTCACCGAAGGCCGGCCGTTGGCGCCGCCGAAGATCACCTCTTCCATGATCTTTCCCCGGAGCTGTCTGGCGCTCTGCTCGCCGAGGACCCAGCGGATGGCATCGACAAGGTTGCTCTTCCCGCAGCCGTTGGGGCCCACCACGGCGCAGATCCCGCTCGCCAGGGAGATCACGGTTCGGTCCACGAAAGACTTGAAGCCGCAGAGTTCAAGCTGTTTGATTTGCATGAGGCTTCAGGGGAAAAGAGCGGTAGTCCGCCGTGGGACGGAGCGTTAGCGTTTCGTGCGGCCTAAATCTGCAGGTCATGGTTGAGGACTTCACAAGGAGTCGCCAAGATAGACGGCACAGTAAAAGGCTCCAGATGCAAGGCGCGCGAATCTTGAGGAATGAGGCGTACATAGAAGTACGCCGCAATGACGAAAGATGAAGCGCAACGCCGCAGATGGACTTTTT
>Ga0209253_10002518_pt1 | contig 16229 bp, 16 predicted proteins | sample FrelakmetBRP12BR_FD_187145 | JGI IMG/M metagenome (GOLD analysis project Ga0209253, IMG submission 187145) | Freshwater lake sediment microbial communities from the University of Notre Dame, USA, for methane emissions studies - BRP12 BR (SPAdes)... | ecosystem: Environmental > Aquatic >...
TATTGGACTTATCTTGGTAGAAGTGTTATATTGGAAATGGATCAGTAAAGAACAAGCGGTTCGCATTGAAAATCATAAATAATTACTTTCATTTCCATCTATATCCATCATATTTGTAGCAGTTAATCCATAGTTCTATCAGAGTGTTACAAAACTTACAACAATGTGTCTATCGTCGACATTTTTCCACTTGGTCTTCATTTCCACTGCCACTGCATACCACAATACTCACATGTTTTAGCATATTCTGAAATTGGGGCTCCACAGAACCTACAAAATAGTGCTTCATGACTTACACTTTCACTTTTAGAAGACTGAATCTTCTTCGTGGTTTCCTCTATTGTTTTTTTTGCCTTAGCCCTAATCTCTTCTGCTTGTGTATTAGGTTGAGTTTCCTTCTTGAAAACTGCATAAATAGCGATACCAATCGCAAAGATCATGACAATAATGATTACCGTAATAACGATTCCATGTGGTTCTATATCTGAACCAAAATCAGAAAAGAATCCTCCGCCCATTGATGCAGTGAATGCAATAAATATCGATATCACAACTACAAATCCAAGGCACCCAAATACAACAACAATAGAACTATCGTCAGTTTCGATTTCATTCGCGTAACAGTAAGGACAAATGTAATGATTTGAAGAATCTGAATAACTGTTATCCTTACTTTCGTGTTTGCATTCTAAACAGATATATTTACCGCAGGTTTCACATTTTGATACTGCAATACGATCCTTGTGAAAATAACAATTTAGATCTCCCATCATGGTAGCACTTGATAGACAAACATATAAAATTTCGCCAGTTAAACCAAAAAACTCAAAAATATGATAAACTAACAAAAATATTTCATTTCAAAAAATCAACTTTCAATTTTGTGCTTTTTTAATTACTTCCAAATCCATGCCATTCCACAGTATTGACATGATTTTGCATCAATTTGAATTGGGGCACCACAAAATGTCCAATACACTGCTTTCACCTAATAAAAAATTACCAAAATGTTACCTTTGGCATTTTTAAGGATATTGGCATGATAACTATAATTTTTTGAATCTAAGTAAAATTACTCCATGTCCCGGAACTTTCGATGCAAATCCTCCATTATATATTCCCCAATTCTTCTGTCTCCATAAATCTCTAACGATATAATCCCCCGATATTCCAAGCTCACTCCATTTTACATATAGATTGTTTTCTCTTCGACTGCGATTGAATAACCCGACTACTTTCGTCCCATCCTCCATATTTTTTGCCCATACATCAAAATTCGGAATAGATTTATTTACTATTCTTCTCGCCTGCTCACCCAGTGGATCTTGGTTTACTTCAATTACTTCATCGTTTGTGAGGAGATTAAATGTGAATTCATCGATGCTGGCAATGTCGCAACTTAGGAGTAATGGAGAGCATAAAAGACACCATAACGACATCTGTGAATACTGTTCGTCAGGTGTGAGATGTGTCGGAAAGAAATCCGATGGTTTGTGTGGATGAGCAGTATTACCTATCTGAAGCATATCAGGATCGTTCCAGTGACCAGGACCTGCATATTTAGCCCATTTATTTTGAGAGAACCCCAGTCGAGCTACTCGAACCCATCGATCAATAATATCTCCAGTGGTTCTCCAGAGATTTGCCAGTTCTACCCATTTCTCTGCAAGATTATATGGAGCACTATTGGAGAGAGAGTACACAATATCTCTACCACTATTAAGTATAGCATCTCGCATGAGCTTGACATGTTCTACGTCATTTGGCTTCCAGTCATATTTCAGATAGTCAAATCCCCACTCTGCAAATTGTTTAGCGTCTATATGTGACATATCTTCACCAAAAAATCGTAGACGTTTTCGAAAGTTATTTGGTTGACCGAATAGCTGGAATTGTTCTAGGCGATCTTTCTCATTAACAATCCATTCTGAATAATCTGCATTTTTATTTGGTACAGAACCTCCTCTATAACCTGCATAACTCCCAATCCATGGAGTAGAATAGATGCCAACTTTCAATCCTAATGAATGGATATTATCACACATTCCTTTCATATCGGGAAATTTTGCATTCGGTTGCAATGATTTACCGGATACTCGCTCTCCTTGCCAACAATCGTCAATATTGATATAAGTCCACCCGTGGTCGATTAAACCGGTGTCTACCAGTGCTTTTGCTATACCCTCGATTTTTTCTTGGGAAACCCACAATGAATGTACATACCATGAATTCCATCCCATTGGGGGTGTAAGACAAATTTTTTCTCCTACAATTAACCGAAAATTTCTGGTTTCGGTCCCTTCATCATTTGAGACACCAAATACAAGCTTGTGCTCCCCTTTTGTTTGGATTGTTCCCGTTATAATACCCGTCGTAGAATCCACATTAACTCCTTCCGGAAGGTTCAGAACATCATATTTCAGAGGTTTTTTTCCAGTTGCGGGGATTTTGAATAAAATAGGAGAACCTGGTCGGACTCCAAAGATTCTAGCACCATTAATCCTAGGTTTCTGTCCCATTTTGGGAGTAAGGATAAAATTTTCATTCATAAAAAATACCGTGTTAAGATTGATAAATTAAGTAATTCATAAGAAGCATTCATTCATAAGAAGTCTTATGGGTAAAACAAGTGTCAAAATTGGAGTCATTTGTTTAGCGCGAAAGACTTTTGATTTCAATGCCGCATTGGATATTTACAAAAAAATTCAGATTGATTTAAAGAAAATCCCTAACGTAGAATGGAGATATATACCCGAATTGGTAATAGAAGAAGAGGAAGCCATTGCTGCAGCGCTGGATCTTAAATCGAAGAACGTGGACGCAGTGATAGCGATCTCAGGAACCTTTCATCTTGGAGAATTAATACTTCAATTAAATAAAATATTGCAAAAGCCAATCTTACTGTGGGGATTATATGAATTGCCTTACAATGGAGGGAAAATTCGATTAAATTCCGTGTGTGGTTTGAATCTCGATAGTTCTAATTTATATAAAACTGGCACTCGTGATTATCACCATATCATTGGGGATCAAGTAGATGAAGATTGGATTGATGCGGTTCGCGTTCTAAAAGCTTTCTCATCTTCGAAAATTGGGATTATTGGACATCATGCAAAAGGATTCTATAATATTGATGTGGATGAATCCATATTATTCAAGGAAACTGGCGTATTACTCCAGCACTTTGAATTAAACGAAGTATGGGATTTTAAAGTGTCTGATATCGATGTTGGAAGACGTCGAGAGCAGGTAAAAGAAATTTTTGATACCAGTGGGATTACTAACGCCCAATTGGATAAAGTAACTCAACTTACTGCGAAATTAGCTGGATTCATGGATAAATATGGCTTGAATGCACTTGCTATACGATGCTGGCCGGAATTCGCAGCAGAATTCGGTATAAGCCCGTGTGCGGCGATGTCGATCTTACAATCAGAAAATTATGTATTAGGCTGCGAAGGAGATGTTTTGGGATTGATGTCCATGTTAGCTCAAAAAGCAGTAGGAGGAGAGACTCCCTTCCTAACAGATTTCAGTCAAGTGGATTTTGAGCAAAATTTTACCTTACTTTGGCATTGTGGTGTAGCAGCGTGTAATCTTTGGGATGAAAAATGCGTAAGATCATTGGATACCTACTTTGCAGGCGGAAAAGGTGTCACAGCGGATTTCGTTATGAAACCTGGAAAGGTATCTATGCTGCGAATTGATTCTGCAGGGGAAGAATTTCGAGTCTTTCTACAAGCTGCTGATGGATTGCCCATGAATAAGGAACTTAAGGGAACCTATTTAAAAACGCGGTTTAACGACAATGTTCGAGTGATATTAGACAAAATCATTAGAAATGGGATAGCACACCACATATCGATGACATACGGTAAGTATATTCGTCCTATGGAAATTCTCGCAAAAATAAAAGGATGGAAATTGATTCAATAAAAAAAATAGTTGAGTTACAGCATCATTTTGAAGATTTAACCGCTTTTACATGGGCTGATATGATTGCAGTCTCTACTTGTTTCATTTCATCTTTAGTTAGTTCAAGTTCTGCTTTCTTACCGCTTGAAATCATTGTAATTTTTTTGGTTTCTTCTGGATTTTCCTCATTATATACGCGTTTCTTTTGAGGTCGTATTATAATATGATCAACTATTTTTACCTCATTAAATCCTGCATTTCGAATTCTATCTAAATATTGTTCTTTGACTTCAGCCCTTGAAACACATCCTGCTGTTTCATCAAATGCCGCTCTTAATTTCTCAGGCAACTCATGATCAAACATAATGTCTGAAATAATTAATCGACCACCAGATTTCAGAACTCGATGTGCTTCTTTAAAAACCTGTGATTTGTCGATTGATAGATTGATTACACAATTCGAGATTATCAGATCCACAGTATTATCCGCGATTGGTAAATGCTCAATTTCCCCCAATCTAAATTCGACGTTTTCATAATTATTCTTATATGCATTATTTCGAGCCAATTCAATCATTTCTGCGGTCATATCAACACCAATAACTTTTCCAGATTTACCTACTTTATTAGCTGCTAAAAAACAGTCTATACCAGCGCCAGATCCCAAATCAACTACCGTTTCCCCTTGATGAATTTCAGCTAAAAATACAGGATTTCCTGAACCTAAACCTAAATTTGATCCTTTAGGAATGCTTCGTAGTTCCTCCTCCGAATATAATTTTGGATCATTTTCCACAATTTCTTTAATTAAATTCTCATTATCGGTACAGCATTCTGATATCCTTGCTTGGGCAGTATTTTTGTAGTGTTCTCGCACTTCTCTTCGTATTTGATCATTTTTATTTAGAATGGAGATTTCGTGTGATCCTTCTCCAGAACACCTACAACTTTCGACTTTAATTGGTTTTTTACTCATCATCCTCACATTATTTGTTTAAACAAAAAGAAATAATCATTCTGGGCGATAATCCCAAACATCTTGATATGTATCTCGAATTTCACTTAAGATTTTTTTTACTTCTTGCTGAGAGAATTCAGAGAGATGATCTACTTTTTCGATCGCTTCATCCAAAGCTGCTCGTGCTTTGTGAAGTTTTTCCAAGCGAGGTTGGAGTCGCTTCTGAACAATGTTTAATTTGTGTCTCATGCTAACTAAATAATCCTTTACCTCTTCCTTCGTTTCCAGTTGGTCAATGTCGTGAATGAAATGAACTTCATGACCGTGAATGTGTCTTTGGAATATTGGTTTTATGAAATGTTCGAATGGTACATCATCTCCGAGAAATGAAAAGGTTTCTTGGAAAGTTCCCCAAAGGGTTTCAAATTGCCGTTTTCCTTCTTCAGTAATAAAATATTTCTTCTTAGTTTTCCCATCACTGTACTCTTCTTCAGATCTGAGAAGTCCTTGCTCTTTTAACTCCTCCATTTTCCGAATAACAGAACCACGAGTCATATCTGGAAGCTTACCCAATTCGTATCCAGTAATACCATCTCCTTCATGGTCGCTGAGGATTTTTAGCATAAAAAAATCCTTCATATCATTGATATTCTTACGTCCAAATGGGATTTTGATTACTATTTTCTTTGCGTCGCAGCAATCATCAGATCCGTAAATTAAGTGTTTTTCGCCACAACACTCCATTGGCTCGTGGTTAAATTTTTCTTCTTTCATTATATTTCATTTTTTTATGGGTAATAAATTTGCATATGTCGGTTATGGACATATGTCACATTCTCCTATATAAATATAACGAAAAATGGTTCCGTAACATAGCGCCATTTCGGGCATATATTTAAATAGGAAGGTTCCTATATTACAAATAGGAAATATGCCCGAGATGGGCATATCACCAAAAAAGAAAAAGGTAAAAAATAATGAGATATCACAGCTGTGGACCACATAATTATGGTCCGAAACTATATAAATTCAATTTTGGAATTCCATTTATGTTTCATCATGGAATGGGTGGATGTTATGATTCATTCGAATTAGATCTTGAATTGGACACCAAAGAAGATGCAGAGGAATTCATGAAGCGTAATAAAAAATGGTTGGAATCGAAAAAAGCAGGAATCGAAAGCCGTTTGAAAAAATTAACCACTGCAATCGAACGCGTTGATTCTATTATTGCAGATTTAGCCCAAAATGAAAACTATAATCCCAAAGAATTCCAGAAATCATTGATGAAAGCGTTCAAGAAGTTCATGATCGAACAAATTGATGAAGAATAGTTAGAAATCAGAAACGAAGTATATTCTACTATATCCGCTATTTTTTCAATTAGGTAGTATTGTCGGATTGGTAATATATCTATAATAACAATTTTTTTACGCTATGAGTGATTTAGTATGTATGTGTTCGGATTCGGAGGAGCTTGGTTTAAACAATTTATGCCCAATCAACCTTATGGAGACTTTAAGCCTGGGGAGATAAGAAATCTCATCTTTTTATGGGCTATTGAACAAGAAAGTAAAGAGGATGGATTAACAGGCTATTCATTGCATAGATTAACAGGGATTCCACTCACGAATATTTACCGGATCTTAGAAGGATTTCTCGAAAATGGATTACTGGAAGCTGAAGAAAAAATCGAGGAAGGTCGAGCTCAGAAACTATATAAAATTACATCTAAAGGCGAGAACTATTTTAATAAGTTAAAAGACGAATGGGCAAGCAAAGTATCATTTCTTCAACGAATTGTTCCCTTTTGTGCACCATTTCCCTTCCCTAGAAGACATCATCCAAAATTTAGAGAACATATTCAAAGAATTGAGGGAAAAGAATCGGCTTTACAATTTTTAAAAGCCTATCAAGAGTCTTTCACTGATAAAATTTACTCAATGGAGATCACAATTCAAGTTTTAAAAGACGCAAATAAAAAAATAAATGAAGCTGTGGAAACGGTCAAAGAACAGCCTGATTTCTCATCCAAAACGTTTGTAGATATTGTTTCTAGTATATATGAAGATATTGAATCCAATGTACGCTCTACAATAGATAGGTATCGCGATCATTTATCTGTCTCTTAATTTCCCATTGCAACTACGATTTTTATAATACTCTTACCCAATATGGATTAAGAATGTCCATGGTGTATAAGTATTCACTATAACTGATATATATTGAAACCATAGGTCCATAATTTTCGTAGAAAAAAGATTTTTTTAGGAAATTCGGGAAGGAAAATCTATGACACAAAGTTTTGTCCGCATTGATGATAAACTCGCAGAAAATGGTGTGAAAGTGCATCTATATTATATTATACTAAATGATTTCGATAACACCATAAAAGACTATGATCTCATGGAATCAGTTATCCTACCGGAAACCCAACGAATTACTAATCGATATACGATTGAAAATATAAAGGAAGATCCAATCATTTCAGCATATCGAACATTTTACTGGACTCATTTAGGTATCGATCCTACCAAAATCCGTCCATCCGGAGAAGCTCTTGTTCGCAGAATTTTGCTGGGAAATTCTCTACCTAAGATTTCCTATTTTGTGGATGCATACAATTGGGGTAGTTGTAGTTCCTTAATTCCCATCGGTTCTTATGATTTGGATAAATTTGATATTCCTATCACTGTCCGTTATGCAAAAAAGGGAGAGAAATACACAGCAATTGGAGGAAAGGAGAGAGACATGAAAGGAAATGAAATCGTAACAGTTGGTGCTGATGAGCTAATTCTCTCCCAATTTCCATATCGTGATGCGGATTCAACGAAAATAACACAGTCTACAGAAAATATAATTATCTTAAGTATGGGTGTTGAAGGAGTCCCAAAAGATGCAGTTGAAAGAGGGATATCACTCACTTTACAATTTCTTGAAAGTGGAATTAAAATTAAAACCGCAAAATTTTCTTTGTCTGATGAAATCTATGTTTCGAATTTTTAAATATTCATATAAAAATCCATTTTCTCGATACCAATCTCTCATATCTGCACCTATTTTAGGAAGAGGATGAATTGTATATCCTAATTCCCGAACTGCATTGGAAGAATAATATTTCGGAAATTGTGACATCCAATTTACTTTGCTAGGACTTAACTGGGGTGAGTTGTTCGTAAAAAATAATATAAATTATTGGGAATTTGTAATATCTCCTTATGCAATTTCTACGCGTAGAACTTTGATATATTTGATAATTGAATTCTGCAAACCAAAAACACGAACTGAATATCCTTGTTCACCGGTTTGTAAAGTAACATTAGTGCCAATAAATCCTGTAGGGCTAGTTATCAAAACATCTGGTATCATTATAAACTCACGTTGATGTACTTTGAATTAAATCTAATTCTTTACGTTTACTGTCAAATTTTGCGCTTTTTTTACCTGAGATCAGTTTATTTATAGTTATAACAAGCCATTCTAATGAACCAGTATAATGAATCTTTTCCCATCCCCAATTTAGTAATCCCCATATTAATGCCAATATCGCCCCTATAATTAATACTCCCATTAAACTATCTCGCCATCCACTTAGGAAAGGAATTAAATCCAGTAATAATCCAAGAGCAACAGCAGTTATTCCTTCGAAAATGTAAATTGACATGGATAGATTTCCCATTCTTGTGAAGAATTGCGAATTTCTTGTATTAATGCGCTGCCACTCAGGTTTTGCATAATCAAATAAGACTAATCCCAGAGAAAAAAATCCGAAGCACATTCCTAATTGACCTAAATGACGCCAAAAGTCATCTAAAATAGCAATCATATCGGAATCATAATTAATTCCGGGATGAATTCCTCCCCTTCGTATCATTCCGAATAATCCGACAGAAATGAATAGTAAAAACATCAATATAGTATACAGGTAGACTTTTTTCTTGCGTTCACCTCGTGCTAATGCGAGTCCTACTATGGCTCCATAACAAGCAAAAGCAGTGATCGGAAATATGGGAAAATTATCATAGACGAAAATACCCAACATCCATGCCAGTATGGGATAGCCGTTCACTGCTAAAGATTCCGTTATTGGTGCCAAATATATTCTTATAGGTAGGCTTAACCCTAATATTGCCGTTCCCGTTATAATTAAAACCCAATACACTCGATTCCAATTTCGTTTTCCTTTTTTAATAAATCCTGAAGATGACAAACTGAGGATTTGAGGAATTATATAGGAATTGATTCCTAAAATCTGCAAAGATGAGCTACTAATTAACCAAAAATTGGGTATGGTTCTTGAATCGTGTAATACAAAATGATTATAAATTGTACTTAAATCAGGCCATGAACCCGTTCTTAAAGCAAAATATAACATACCCGAGTCCGCACTGAAAAACAGACGGAAAATAAAATTCAAAGCAATTAAAACTATACATGCAATTAATCCGGAAAACACCAATTGACGGGGTTTATTCACTTCAGAATCTACCCGTTTATAGAACATGAACGCATTCACGGCGCCTAAAACCGCAGAATACATACCACCAATCGTAACCAAGAAAATTAATATTGACATGAACGGATCCGTTGCTCCGGTTCCCGATTGTTCCGTTTCCGCCCCGGTCCAGAGATGTAAACCCGTATGAAGTAAAATTAGAAAAAACATAGCCCATCCACGAGTTGCATCTAACAATTTAATGCGTGCAAAATTTACCATTTCCAAGTTTCACCTTATTCCAAAGTTTGCTATTATTCTTTTAAAACCTTGGGATGAAAAAAAAAAATAATTATGCACAATTTCTTTAACGTGTTGGCCACTACATTAGGAGTCCCTTCAAACATAACATTCATTTCACTGATGAAATAACACCACACTATCTTTACATCCATATCCTTATAAAACCTACATCCGTCGATTTCCTAATATATAAAATCCTATCGGGATATTTTTCTATGCATGAACTTTGGATTAATTGTGGTTCTATCTTTTTATCCTATTGTTGTCGATGCTTTTGTTATCATATAAAAATATATACAAGTATGAGGAAAGATACATAATGAAAAATTTTAAGCGAACTTTTAAGAGATGTATTTCGATTGGCTTTTTAATCATTTGTGTGTCTGGAATCATATTTCCAATTAAAACTGTTTATGCCGCTTCGAATCCGACTGGAATTATGAACAAAATCTCGGATATTCTAGATGGAGTAGCAAATGACATAATCGTAGAAGATTCTATTGCGTATATTGCATGCGGGAAGGGAGGATTGAAAATTTATAATGTTTCTGATCCTAATAATCCCTTGTTCATTAATGAATTAGATGAAATTGGAGATATATGGGGTATTGATTTACAAGATGTCTATGTATATCTTGTAGGAACTCAAGGTCTATTGATTATAGATATAAGTAATCCTGAGGATTTACATATAATAGGGAGTTACAATAAACCTCAGGAAAAATTACATTTGGAAGTACAAGTAGAGGGAGATGTTGCATTCATTGCTGACTATTTTCAAGGATTATTGATTATAAATATATCAGACGTTCAAAATCCCGAGAGAATTAGCAAATTTTGGGACTTCTGTTATTATAGAGATCTTTATGTTCGAGATCCATATGTTTATTTAATAGATGAGTATGATTTTGGAATCGATATAGTAAATGTGTCTGATTTACTCCATCCAAGTAAGGTGGGTTCATTTAGAGACACAGGTAGCTTTTCAGAAGACATTTTTGTAAATGGAGACATCTGTTATGTTGCAGATAGTTCTGAAGAATTAGAAATTGTTAATATTAGTGATCCAGTTCATCCCGTGAGAGTTGGAACTTATAATCAACCAATTCTTACTGTATTTGCTACAAATACACATGCTTTTATTTCTACCATTTATGGTGCTTTTAAAATTTTAGATATAACAAATCCATCATCTCCAGTTCAAATTTCTTCATTAAACCAAGAATCAGGTCAGGAAATATGGTTAAGTGACTCAATTGTTTACCTAACTCAAAATTGGCTAGAGGGAATTTCGATTATTGATGTGTCTACCCCCTCCTCGCCATCTTTAATAAGTTCAATTGATGAGGAATCCTATATTTTTGATATCACATGCATAGATGAGAGTGTGTATCTTGCAGGCAGCGATGCCCTTTTCAAGATTAATAGTTCTAATCCAATAACTCCTACCATTACAGAAAAATATGGCACTCCATATAATTCTTACTCAAGTGTTGGTCATAGTGCGGATTTACTCTATGCCATTCGTTCTAGCACTTTGGAAGTTATTGATAGTGTGAATATGACTGATCTAGGGAGTTATACTTATTCGAAAGAAGTGACTAAATTAGTTGCTTATCCTAATCAAATACTATTATTAGGGTATTTTGGATTTGCAATAGTAGACATTTCATTTAAAATAAATCCCGTTTTACTCTGTGAATTTGAGTTCAATGATCCCCAATTACAGGTGATGGATGGAGAAATAATCGATGATTTGGTTATTATCACTTGTATGAATTGGGATGATGAATCCGGATATATGAAGATATTTGACGTTAGTAATCCCAGTACTGTCACCGAAATATCAGAACTTCGAATAGACTATCCTGAAAATGTATGTGTTGACGGATACACAGTTTTTATAGTTACTAGTCAAGATGGGTTGAAATTTATCGATCTATCCAATCCATGGAGTCCTAGTATTATCGGTGGATATAACTGCCCAGTTTTAGTAAGTGTATCGAATTATTTCACAGATATTTGTGTTCAAAATAATTATATGTATGCAAGTATCTTTGAGGGCATATTATTACTTGATATTCATGATCTCGCTGATCCCAAGTTGCTTTTCCATTTAGAAGATGAATTCCCCCAAAAAATCTACGTGGAAGAAGATATATTGTATTACAGCTCAGGAGATGATGGTCTAGAAATTGCATCAGTAACAATTACCGAACCTGGGAAAATACCCGGATTCTCCCCATTTTACATAACCATTGTTCTTATTGCCTTTATTTTGATCTTGGTTACACGAGAAAAAAATCGAAGGATTCCCTCGTAGTTCCAATATCTTTTTTTTACTTTATTTATAATTTTTAAGCTAGTTGATAAGAATTTGGTTTTTGTTCCGTATGGTGATTCCTATTCTTGGGTTTCTAACCTACCAAGAGGAGCATGTTAATTTACATTGGCGGCATATACTCATCCTTTTGTCTAGGATTGAAACATAAAAAAAAAAGTAAAAAATTATATTATCGGTCTAGTTAGCATGTACCATCTCTCGTTTGAAAGGGTGGACATTCGTCGGAACCCGAATTACTAAAATTAATATAATCACTCGATAATAGTAACTAATGTGACAGATATGGAAAATATTAAAGTTAGGGAAAGAACTAACACGTTCATTGAGATAGACAAATTAGCACCCGATAAAGACAAATATTGGCAAATTGATTTTCTCAAGGTTTTTGCAATTGCGTTAGTACTCATGGATCACTCCACAACCCATGAAGGATTGTTCCAACTTGCGTCACCGTTGTGGGAGAGAATCGCTATTCCATTATTCATGATCGTTTTAGGATTTAATTGGGCGAAATCCTTGGAAAAACGAAAAACTGAACCACTATACAAACTATATTCGTGGAATAATTATTTTAAATCTAAATTGTTGCGTTTTGTTCTCCCGTTTGCAATAATCTATGGTCTTTCTCTGATTTTTTATGTTATACTAATTCCGGTTCCAAATGAGTATTTAATGGATATAGGAATCTATGCAGCATGGCCTCTAAGACTATTGTTACCAGTTTGGGGACCCGGTGATTGGTTTATTCCGGCTTTATTTCTAACTATTCTTATTTTTCCCCTTATCTATTGGGCGTTCGCTAGACAACCAGTAATGGCGTTAATCGGTTGTTATATTTTAGAAATATTTTACCAATTATTCATTTATAATATGTTAGTTCAATATATTACTCAGCATCCTGAGTGGAATATTAATGTGATTTACATGTATTTAGTGTCTACTCCATTTGTTCTTTTATCCGCTATTGGATTGGGAATCTGGCTTTCTCAAGATCATCGTTGGGATTCTCCTCGCAACATTTTTATTTACATCTTTGGCATCCTCAGTTTTATCTATTTATGGTTTTATACCTTCGATCGCACTCCCTTGAATCCGATTTTTTACCCCTATCGCATATTTGAATGGATAAATGGAGACTACAATTTGTTTGTATATCCTTGGAGTGCCTTAATTGTATTTTTTGCCTTAAATACGTTGCCAAAAGAGCCTTATGGCAGAAATTATCGGTTTATCAGTTTGTTAAGCAGTTCCACCTACCACATCCTTATGGTGCAGATGTTCTATTTCTCGATCATATATAACTTGTTTCTACCGTTGTTTGGAGGACTCTGGTCAGCTATCGGAGGCCAATATGCATGGGTGAATTATCTATGGTATTATCCGGTGAATGTCGCCATTACATTTACTTTGGGTACTCTTTGGTACAAATTTGAAAAAGAGAAAATTTGGGATAGAAGACAACGCATAGCAAAAAAGCAGTACGAGCTCTTAAAAACAAAAGGTTGGATCCAATAATCCAATTTTCCTTATTTTTTTTCATGAAAATTGGTTTTTGGTAATGAATTGTATGGAAAATATCAAAAATATACAAAAAAAAGATACGTTTGAAGAAATTGATAAGCTCTCACCTGAAATAGAAAGATATTGGCAAGTAGATCTAATGAAAGTATTCGCGATGATTCTAGTGATAATGGATCATTCGATTCCTCACGCGGACCTTCATGCTCTTGGTTCTCCCTTTTGGCAACGAATTGCGATACCCTTATTTTTGGTAATATTAGGATTTAACTGGAGTAAGAGTCTTGAAAAACACAAAATAAAACCATTACGTGTATTATATTCATGGGATACATATTTCAAACATAAATTACTGCGTTTTTTCGTTCCTTTTGGTATTCTGTACGGACTATCCCTTATTTTTTTCTTTATTTCTTTAATAATTCCTGATTACTATCGAATGGACATTAGTTATTACGCGGATCCGATGTTAAAGATTATCCTATCTTTACCTATGTGGGGTCCGGGTGATTGGTTTATTCCTTTATTATTTTTGACTGTCTTGATCTTCCCAATAATTTATAAGTTTTTTACAAAACAACCCTATTTAGCACTTGTAACATGTTTTTTATTAGAATTTATTTGGTATGTATTAATTTTTAACGTTAGGGTATTTTGGGCGAATCGTAGCTATGTTCCAATTGGAGTCTGGAATTATTACAATACTATAACCATATTACGTTGTACTCCTTTTAGATCACTGTCTGCAATAGGATTGGGCGTCTGGTTAGCAGATGATCATTGCTGGAATTCATCAAGAAATATCATTATTTGGATCCTCGGTATTCTAAGCGGAATTTATCTCTTCTATTACACGTTCAGGGATTTTCGAATTAATTTATTCTTGGGGGATTACCATATGTTCCATTTCCCATGGTCTGCGTTGCTTATTATGATAGCTTTAAATGTATTTCCCAAAGAACCGTATGGAAAAAATTCCAGATTTATTACTTTGTTGAGTAAATCCACCTATCATATCTTGATGGTGCAGATATTTTATTTTTCGATTATCTATAATTATTTACTCCCGATGTTTGGGGATTACCCCATATGGTCGTCATTGGGAACACAATACTATTGGTTAAATTATGTTTGGTATTATCCTTTAAACTTAGTTCTCACTTTTAGCCTAGGTAGCTTATGGTACCAATTGGAAAACAAATTCATCTGGGAACAAAATAAAAACTTAGAAAAACGACGATATAATTTGTTAAAAATGAAAGGCTGGATCAAATAATTCCATTTTTGAATATCTGTGTGATAAAAGTTAAACAGACTCTAAACCTTTTTTTCGTAATTCTAATCGAAAAAATTCCTTTTCATTAGAACGGGAGGAATTAAATTGATTTATAACCACATAAACATGTGAGGTAATGATATGGTCACGCATGAGAAAATCGATAAAACTTTGGACTGTATTGGATTATTTTGTCCAATACCCTTACTACAGACGAGAACTGCACTTGATGAAATTGAAATTGGGCAAACATTAGAAGTTTTTAGTGACGATCCTGCTTCAGAGAGTGATATAAAGAGCCTTGTGAAAAGAACAGGCCAAGTACTCGTGAAATTTGAAGATAATGATGGAGAATTTCATTTTCTCATAAAACGTATAAAATGAAGAGTGAAAACCATGCCAGAAAAAAAATTCTTATTATATGTTCAAACCAGTGATGATCCCGAAAGACAATATTCCCCCCTAGTACTCGCTCAGACGGCAAAAGCTATGGATATTGGGGCAAAGATCTATTATCTAGGTCAAGGTTTACGAATCCTGAAAGGTGATACAGCGAAAAAGATCAAAATGGGCACATTTCCCAGTGTGTACGATATGCAACAGAAATGCTTAGAAATGGGAATAGAAATTTATGTTTGTGAAGCAAGTAAGCAAATGCTGGGTTGGAATAAAGTTGAACTAGCACCGGGACTTAAAATTGTTGGTGCTGGAACATTAAATGACTTGGTATTAGATGCTGCAGGGACTATGTGGTTTTAATAGTAAATATAAAAATTATACACAATGAAGTTAATATGTCAAATACGAAACAGCACATTGCATGTGAGGATGTATATTTAGATTATCAAAGCGCCAAACCCGTGGATCCCCGGGTAATTTCCAAGATGTTACCCTATTTCAACGAACAATTCGGGAATCCTTCTTCTCTTCATGGAACGGGTGATATAGCAACAAATATCCTAGAAGAAAGTCGGGAGATTATTGCGAAATTCATAAATGCAAAACCCAACGAGATTATTTTCACTTCAGGTGCAACTGAATCGAATAATCTCGCGCTTATTGGATATGCACAACGTAACAAGAAAAAGGGTAATCACATTATCATTTCCGAGGTTGAACATATTTCAATTCATAATATCGCAAAATACTTAGAACGGGAAGGATTTGAGGTATCAAAGATACCCGTGGACATATATGGAAGAGTTATGCTCCGCAAACTAGAATCTCGCATCCGTGAAAGTACTATCCTGATATCCGTCGGGTATGCATCGAATGAAATTGGTACACTTCAACCTATTAAAGAAATTGGGGAAATTGCGCGAAAACACGATATTGGACTTCATGTTGATGGTGTTGCTGCAGAAGGTTTGATTCCAATCGATGTCGAAAAAGATGATATTGATCTCCTAACACTCTCTTCTAATGACATTTATGGTCCCCGAGGTGTTGGCACACTCTATTTACGGAAGGGATATCGAGT
>Ga0209253_10002519_pt1 | contig 16227 bp, 13 predicted proteins | sample FrelakmetBRP12BR_FD_187145 | JGI IMG/M metagenome (GOLD analysis project Ga0209253, IMG submission 187145) | Freshwater lake sediment microbial communities from the University of Notre Dame, USA, for methane emissions studies - BRP12 BR (SPAdes)... | ecosystem: Environmental > Aquatic >...
CCGGACACCACCATCCAGCCGGCGCGGTAACCGCAAGCGCGGTAGTTCTTCGACAAGCCGTTCAGCGTGACAAATAAAATATCGTCAGCCAGCGACGCGATCGAAGTGTGCGTCGCGCCGTCGTACAGCATCTTGTCGTAGATCTCGTCGGCGAAGATGATCAGCTCATGTTCACGCGCGATCTGGATGATCTCTTTCAGAATCTCGTCGGAATACAGCGCGCCGGTGGGATTGTTCGGATTGATGATGACGATGGCGCGCGTTTTCGGCGTGATCTTGCTGCGCATATCGGCCAGGTCGGGATTCCAGTCGTTGGCCTCGTCGCAGATGTAATGGCGCGGCGTGCCGCCCGCCAGCGTGACCGATGCTGTCCACAGCGGATAGTCCGGCGTGGGGATCAGCACTTCGTCGCCGGTGTTGAGCAAACCCTGCATTGCCATCACGATCAGTTCCGACGCGCCGTTGCCGATGTAAATGTCTTCCAGACCCACTCCCATGATCTTTTTGGACTGGCAGTAATGCATGATCGCCTTGCGCGCCGCAAACATGCCTTTGGAGTCGGAATAGCCGGATGAATTCGGCATGTTCAGGATCACGTCCTGCTGGATCTCCTCAGGCGCTTCGAAGCCGAACGGCGCGAGATTGCCGATGTTCAGCTTGATGATGCGCTGTCCCTCTTCTTCCATCTGCTTGGCGCGTTCCATCACCGGGCCGCGAATGTCGTAGCACACGTTGGAGAGCTTGGTCGATTTGAATATTGTTTTCACTTTTCTATTTACCCGGTTCCGGCATACACCCTATAGTCGGTTCAATGAGCTACACGGGTTAGTCACGGCACGAAAGGGCGCGATTTTACCTGTCCGCGCAGATAGCAGCAAATCCAACCTTGCCCTCCCGCAGAAAAATCACCCGCAACATTCTCGCTGGTTTAATATCAGCTCGCGGCTAAAACCTCAGGAGGGGAAAATCTTGTTCATAACCAGGCGACAGCGCAGCCAGCTTGCGCTCATGATCTTGCTGGGTTTTACGGCACAATCAGCACAGGCCGCGCAAATCGACCTGACCGAGCTTTCCCTGGAACAACTGCTGACCGTCGAAGTTACCTCGGCATCAAAATACTCGCAGCTCAGCGCCGATGCACCCTCTGCCGTCCAAGTCATAACACGCGAGGACATCCGGCTGTATGGCTGGCGCACACTCACTGAAGCACTGGCGAGTTTGCCCGGAATATATGCAAACAACGACCGTGTCTATGACTTTCTCGGCGCGCGCGGTTTCCAGATCCCCGGCGATTACAACACGCGTTTTCTGCTGCTGATCGATGGCCAGCGCAACAACGACAACATCTATCAATCCGCTATCACGGGCAGCGAAGACTGGCTGGATATGTCGGTGGTGGAGCGCATCGAATACATCCCCGGCCCCGGCTCGGCGATCTATGGGTCCAACGCGATGTTCGGCGTGATCAACGTGATCACGCGCGCCGCCGGAAGGAACGCACAAAACAATGTGGGCGCCTATGTCTCCAAGCTCGGCCAGAGCGGCGTGAACGCGATGACCAGCCGGACCATAGATGACACCGGGCTGGTATTGCAATATTCCGCCGAACACCAGTCCGGCCGCGACCAGACCTACACCGACCCAGCCGGCATGCTGATCCGGGCCGACGGAAACGCCGCCACCGACGGCATTGCGCACGGCTTGGATAACGGGAACAACCGCCACGCTATGATACGCGTGGATCACAAGGAATGGAGCTTCAAGCTGATCAACCACGAGCGCAATGTCACGCCCTCTTCCGCGCCCTACCTGACGGTGTTCGATGATGCGTCACTCCTGATCACCGATGGCGGCACCCAACTCACCGCGTCGGTGCAGCATGACATCTCCACGGCAAGCAGCGTATATGCCCGTCTGGCTTACACCGATTGGTACTATCGGGCCACATACCCCTATCTGGATGCTGGCGCCGGCTACTACCACAACTATGACGACAACCGCGGCCAGATGCTGGACGGCGAATTCCGTTACCAGTTGCACATCGGCGATCATATTCTGCTCACCGGTCTGGAGTTATCACGCGACATTCTGGCCATGCAGCATAATTATTACTCCATTGATCCCGCTTCGCTGGGCACGGCCGAGGTGAACATCAACCCGCTGGTGCAACGCAACAGCTTGTTCATGCAGGACGAGTGGCGAATCAATCCGGCCTGGTTGCTCAGCCTGGGATTGCGACTGGATAAGGCCACCGGCAGCGAATCCAGCCGTAGTCCCCGTCTTGGGTTGATCTGGCAACCCAACACCGCATGGACAGCAAAATTATTGGCCGGGCGTGCCTATCGTTCGGCCAACGCCTATGAAAGCCAATTCGGCGACGGGTTGAATTATTTGAGCAATCCCGATCTGCAGGCCGAAACCATCAGCACCAAAGAAGCTGTGCTCGAATGGCTCAGCAAGGATCAGATGCGCTGGCAATTTTCGCTATTCGACAACAAGCTCGACAACCTGATCCAGCAAGTCGACACAGGCACCGGTCTGCAATTCCAGAATTCCGGATGGGTGCGCGTGCAGGGTGCGGAACTGGGCCTGGAAAAGATCACGGCTTCCAACCTGAAGCTGCGCGCCAGTATCTCCGCCAACCATGCCCACAATTCCCTCGGGACCGAGCAAGGCAACAGCCCAAGCTGGACCGGAAAAGCTTCCGTCAGTACACCGGTATTCGACCGCAAGGCCTACCTGGCTGCGGAAGTCCTTGCGACCGAAGCTCGCAGTTATACCTGGAATGCCATGCCCTACGAGGTGCGCAACGAGGTGCTGGCAAATGCGACCTTGACCTTCCCGGATTTATTCACGAAGGGACTGCAGGCGCAATTGCGCATCACCAACTTGTTCGATCGGGATGTGCAGCATCCGTCATCGTCAGAAATGCCCACCCCGACGGTACCGCAGAACGGCCGCAATCTGCTGGCCAAACTGGACTATGCTTTTTAAAGCAACCCTTGTTGCATTTCTGCTCGCCTGCTGGGCGGAACAGCCTGCAATGGCGGCGGATGACGTCGTCGCGGACGAGAGCGCTCTGGAAGCAGCATTCCTTTACAACTTCGCATTGTTCACCGAATGGCCGGAGTACCCTGCCAACGAATTCACGATTTGCGTGATGGGTAGCGAACCGGTACTCGCAGCACTCGAATCGGTCAAGAAGAAACAGTTAAAGGAGCGCCCGGTAGCCATCGCAAACATTTCTTCCGGGGCCCAGGCGCGATCCTGCCAGGTGTTGTTCGTCGGCAGATCCGCGCATTCCTCTCTCGGCAACCTGGTCAGAGAAATCGGCAAGTCACCCGTACTGGTGGTTTCGGAAGAAAATAGTTACGACCCCAAAGATGTGATTATCTCGCTTGTCGCGCAACAAGGCCGGATCGGCTTCAAGATCAATCACACTGCAGCACAGGCAAATTCACTGACGGTCAGTTCAAAACTGCTCAAGCTCGCGCTGCTGGTGTACTGAATCGCGACATGAACATATTAGAGCGCTTCCGCAAACTCCCGATCGGCAAGAAACTGCAGACGATCAACATACTGATCGTCGGCCTGATCACCCTGCTGACCACGCTGAACCTGAGCGTATACATGCTCAGCACATTGCATGATGACTATCAGGACAAGGCCCGCACGCTTTCCGGCGTGCTCGCGGAAGGGCTGGATACGGCCCTGCTGTTCAATGATGTCAAGGCCGCTCAGGATGTGCTCAAGAGTTTGCGCTCGGTCCCTGATGTGGTGCAGGCGGCGATCTATGACCAGTCAGGCCGATTGTTCGCCAGTTACGCCATTGCGAACAACCCGGTCAGTTCTCCCGCCGCTTTCGATCCATCGCAATATGGCCACAGCACGGGACTCGGCAATCTGTCCCAAAACTACGCCCAGCCTATCCTGGGCGTAGCGCCCGACCGGGAACAGGTCGGCACCATCACGATGCACATGGATCTTTCCAAAGCCTACCGGAATCTCTTTAAGCAGATCGGGATCGCGCTGCTGATCGGCTTGTTCATCCTGGCAGTGGTTTCCACGCTGCTCACCAAACTGCAGGAAAGCATTACTCAGCCGTTGCTCGCATTGACCAACGTCATGCGCAAAGTCAGCAAGGAAGGCGATCTCACGGCCCGAGCCGACCCTTCCAGCCAGGACGAGATCGGGGAACTGGCCAGCGTGTTCAATCAGATGATCGAAGAATTATCACATCGCGAAGATTCACTGAACCAGGAACTCAAGGAACGCCGCCATATCGAGGAGAAGCTTTCCGAAATCGCGCACTTTGATCCGGTCACCAACCTGCCGAACCGCCATTCTTTCGACAACCAGATTGACAGGGTTTTACTCAATTACAAGTATGACCACGAAAAATTCGCGCTGATGTACATCGACCTGGATAACTTCAAGTATGTGAACGACACCTTTGGACATCATGTCGGCGATCTGCTATTGGCAAGGATAGCCGAACGTCTGCGCAAATCCCTGCGCCATGAAGATTTTGTCGCGCGGCTGGGTGGCGATGAATTCGTGGTCATCATGAGCGACTTTACCGGCACCTCCCAGATCAAGGAGGTGGCAGCAAAGATTCTTGCTTCTTTACAAATCCCGTTCGCTTTGGACGGCCGCGAAGTTTTCGTCAGCGCATCGATCGGCATTTCCATCTGTCCTGCCAACGGAACAGATAGCGAAGCATTGAAACGTCATGCAGATAGTGCGATGTACCTCGCCAAGAATCTGGGCAAAAATAACTTTCAGTTCTATCAGGACGAGCTGTCACGCACGCAGAAGAATCGCATCAGCACCGAGACGTCGTTGCGGCGTGCTCTGGAGCGCAACGAAATTGCCATTTATTATCAGCCTATCGTGGATATCCATAGCGAAAGGATCGTCGGTTTCGAAGCACTGGTGCGCTGGATAACCCAGGATGGAAAGATCATCCAGCCAGATCAGTTCATTCCTTTGGCCGAGGAGATCGGACTGATCATCGAGATCGGAAAATTTGTGCTCGATACGTCGGCAGCTCAAACAGCCGCCTGGGTGGACCGCTTCGGGCCGACCTTCACCGCGGTCAACTTCTCATCAAGACAATTCAAGAACAACGACCTTGCAACGGGCATATTCGATGCATTAAAGAGTGCGCGGCTCCAGCCATGCAATTTTGAAATGGAGATCACCGAATCGGTTCTGATGGACAACTCGATCGACAGCATGAATTTGCTGAATCAGCTGATCCAGCAAGGCATGGGCATCGCGATCGATGACTTCGGGACCGGTTATTCTTCTCTCAGTTATATAACCAGCTTTCCGATCACCAAGATCAAGATCGACAAAAGCTTTGTCTCCAAGCTACCCGATGACAAGAACGCTCTCGCCGTGGTGACCGCGATCATCGGCTTGGCCAAATCGTTGAAGCTGAAAGTCGTCGCAGAAGGCATAGAATCGGCCGAACAACTCGAATGTCTGGCAAAACTGGGCTGTCAGTACGGACAGGGATATCATTTCAGCAAGCCAGTACCTGCCATCGAAGCGACCAAACTGCTTGAGTTGCGCGATTCACGCTCTGCATAGTTCAGAAACAGCCGTCAGCCATTACGGTTTGACGCCGTTCGCTTCCAGGCCCTAAACTCTTCACCATCCCATAGCGATTTGCGGAGGCATCTTGAAATTGCATCTGGCCAATCTCGGCGACACCAAATTATTCACCGCCCATAGCATAGGCCATCACATAGACTATGTCATGGTCAACGGCGAACGCTATGAATGCAGCATCGCGGTGCTGGCCGAAGAAGTTCGAACCGACTGGGTAGTGATCGACTTCGATGAGCTGGCCGCAGCAGACTTTGATTATTTCCTCGCGTTCAAACCCGATGTGTTGCTGCTTGGCACCGGCGTCCGGCAACGCTTTCCTCATCCGCGTTTGTACCGTTCGCTGACCGAAGCAGGAATCTGCGTCGAGTGCATGGACACCCCGGCCGCATGCCGCACCTATAACATACTGGTGGCGGAGGATCGCAAGGTGGTGGTGGCAATATTGTTCTAATGCGGCAAAACAAACCCCCTCCAACTCCTCCTTGTGCGAGCATCCGCTGCGCGGATTGCCTGCATGACCCACTTCAGGGGGAGTGCAGAGTGGCTCCTTCCCTGACAAGGGAAGGTTGGGAGGGTTTTAGATTTCACCCTTAACCAAAATGATGGAAGCACAATGAGTGAATCATTAAAACGAGTCATCCACCAGGCCGAACAGATCATTCTCGGCAAGCCGCAGCAGATCCGGCTGGCACTCACCTGCCTGCTGGCTCACGGCCACCTGCTCATCGAGGACCTGCCCGGGGTCGGCAAGACCACGCTGGTGCATGTGCTTGCGCGCACACTTGGCCTGCAATTCCAGCGCATCCAGTTCACCAGCGATTTGTTGCCTGCCGACATCCTCGGCGTATCGGTGTATCAGCGGGCAAGCGGCGAACAGATCAGCGGCCAGTTCAAATTCCATCCCGGCCCGATCTTCGCGCAGATGATTCTGGCGGATGAGATCAATCGCGCCACACCCAAGGCACAAAGTGCGTTGCTGGAAGCGATGGAGGAACGGCAAGTGACCATCGAAGGCACCACGCGCGCGCTGCCGGCGCCATTCTTCGTTATCGCCACGCAAAATCCGGCGTATCAGATTGGCACATTCCCGCTGCCGGAATCGCAACTCGACCGTTTTATGATGCGCATCCAGATGGGATATCCGGACGCGCAGGCAGAGCGCGGTTTGTTGTCCGGAGTGGACCGGCGCGAGATCGTCGCGCAGCTCAGCCCGCAGATGGAAAGCAGCGAACTTCTCGCATTGCAAATTCGCGTCAGGGAAGTGTTCGTCTCGCCCGTGATGCTCGATTATGTGCAAGCCGTCTTGCGCTACACCCGCGAATCGGCCCGCTACGTCCACGGCCTTTCGCCGCGCGCCGGACTCGCCCTGCTGTCCGCCGCGCGTGCCTGGGCACTGCTGGATGAACGCAACGCAGTGATCCCCGAAGACGTCCAGGCCGTGCTGCCCGGCGTGGTAAGCCACCGCCTGCAATCGGTCGGTGAATACACGAAACAAAACAGCGATACGCTGGTGCGTGAATTGGTCAATGCGGTGGCGATTCCGTGACCCGCTCCCGGCCTTCGGCCAGCTTCTCGCAAGCCTGGCGCAGGAGTTGCAGGAGAAGATCGAAAACATGCTGGCTAAACTGAAGACCCGTTTCCGCGCCTGGATGTTCCGCCAGAAAATCGAGAGCGGGACCATTGTTCTGACGCAGCGCCGCATCTTCATCCTGCCCACCAAACAAGGTCTGGCTCTGGCCCTGGTGCTGGGACTGATGCTGCTCGGGGACATCAACTACAACCTGAGCCTCGGCTACGTGCTGACCTTTTTGCTGGCGATGATGGCGGTGATGTCCATGCTGCACGCCTTTCGCAACCTGGCGCATCTCGAGATCCGGGCAGGCCGGGCCGAAGCCGTGTTCAACGGAGATAGTGCAAAATTCCTGCTGCACTTCCAAAATCGCAGCAAGTTGTCGCGCTACCAACTCTGCCTGCGCGGAGGTAACGGCGTAGCCGTTGGTCACCTCGCGGCGTCCTCCTCGCGGGGGCTGCGAGACGAAAATCACCACCTCATCAGCTTCGACATTCCCGCCCTGAAGGATAGCGAGGTTGCCTTTCAATTGCCGGCCACACAGCGCGGCTGGCTGCCATTGGGCATATTGACGCTGTACACCGAATTCCCTCTCGGCCTGTTTCACGCCTGGTCTTATCTGCATTTCGACACGCGCTGCCTGGTCTATCCCAAGCCGCTCAGCCATGCGCCGCTGCCGCCGGGCAATGCGCCGGACGGCGTGGGCAAAGGCTCGATCGCCGGGGACGACGACTTTGCCGGATTGCGCAGTTACGTCGCAGGTGATGCGCTGCCGCGCATCGCCTGGAAAGCGTTTGCGCGCGAACAGGGTTTGCAGGTGAAGCAATTTTCCACACCACTCGGCGAGCAGTTGTGGCTGGATTATTCCGCCGCGCCCGGCCGCAACGACGAAGAAAAGCTCGCCTGCATGGCCCGCTGGGTGCTGGATGCGGAGTCGCAGGGATTGCGTTACGGGCTGCGTCTGCCGGATAGCGAATTGCCGCCCGATAACGGCACAGCACAGCGCGATGAATGCCTGCGCCGGCTCGCGCTTTTCAATCTGCCGCAGCAGAACGTCCCTAATCCCTCAAGTTGAACAGGGTTTGGCAAGAAGAAAACCATGAACAAATCCCTCACCTACGGACTTCTGCTCGGCATCCTGATGGTCATCGCGCCGCACGCCGATCATCTGCCTTTATGGGTAAGCAGCTTGTGTGGCGCTTTATTGCTGTGGCGTGCCTATCTCAGCTACAGCGGCAATCCGCTGCCGAAATACTGGCTGCTGTTGCTGATCACCTTTGCCGGAACCGGCGGTATCGCCATCAGTTTTCACACCCTGTTCGGACGCGAAGTAGGCGTCACGCTGCTGATGCTGCTCGCCACTCTCAAATTGATGGAGTTGCGTTCTGTGCGCGATGCGATGGCCATCATCTATCTGGCGCTGTTCATCATCATCACCAATTTTTTCTATTCGCAGAGCATACCCACCGCGCTGTACATGCTCGCCACGCTGTTCGTCATCACCGCCACATGGGTACAGCTGCAAGGCCGGAATATCGGACTCAAGCCGCGCCTGCGCATCGCTGCGATATTGCTGCTGCAGGCCATTCCGCTCACGCTGATCCTGTTCATCCTGTTTCCCCGTGTGCAAGGCCCGCTGTGGGGTTTGCCGCAAGATGCCTATTCGAGCAGCGGTCTGGATGACAAAATGGCGCCGGGCAGCCTGAGCCGTTTGATCCTGTCGGAGTCGGTGGCATTCCGCGTCAGCTACAAGGATAAGTCGCCACTCCGCGAACAGATGTATTGGCGCGGGCCGGTGATGTGCGACTTCGACGGGCGCACTTGGACGCCCGGCAGCACCGCTCAGTTTGCCGCGCCGCAATTCACCGGGCTCGATCAGGCTGTCGATTACACCGTCACGCTGGAGCCGCACAACAAAACCTGGCTGTTCGCGCTCGATGTGCCGGACAAGATATCGCTGCCATCGACCCTCAGTCACGATTTCCGGCTGTATAGCAAAAAGCCGGTCAATTCGCGGCTGCGCTACGAGGCTCGTTCGAATCTGGTCTATCGCGCCAACCTGCAGGAAACCGGACGGCAGATCCAGCGCGCCTTGCAGATGCCCAGGCAATTCAATCCGCGCGCTCAGCAGCTTGCAGCCGGGTGGAAAGCCAATCGCACCGACGACGCTGGGATAGTCCGCGCCGCCCTGGTCTATTTTAACCAGCAGGGTTTTCAATACACACTGGAGGCGCCTCTGCTCGGAGAGAACAGCATCGACGATTTTCTGTTTCAGTCCAAGCAGGGTTTCTGCGAGCATTACGCCTCGGCTTTCGTGTTCCTGATGCGTGCCGCAAACGTTCCGGCACGCGTTGTGACAGGCTATCTGGGAGGCGAATTCAACGACATCGGCAACTACTACATCGTGCGCCAATCCGATGCGCATGCCTGGGCGGAAGTCTGGCTGGATGGACAAGGCTGGGTGCGGGTCGATCCAACGGGCGCCATCGCTCCGGCCCGCATCCAGAGCGGCCTGTCGGCCTCCGTATCCAACAATGCCGCACTCCCCTTCATGGCGCGAAATCCGCCACAGTGGCTGCGCAATCTTCGCTTGAACTGGGATACCCTCGCCAACCAATGGAACCAGTGGGTGCTGGGCTATGACAACGAACGCCAATTCGCTTTCCTGACCCGCCTCGGCATGGAATCCATCACCTGGCAGAAGATTGCGCTGAACATGTTGTTCGCATTGGCTATCGTGATCGCTCTGTTTGCCATGTTCATGCTGCGGCACCTGTACACACGCAACAGGCCGGACAAGGTGCAGGCAGCCTGGCTCAAGCTGTGCCGAAAATTGGCCAAGGCCGGATTGCCGGCGCGTGCAGCACACGAAGGCGCGCTTGACTATGCCATACGTATCAGCGCGATCCGCCCCGATCTCGCGGCTGCCCTCCATGATCTCGCCACACGTTACAGCGCATTGCGCTATGGGATGCCGCAACCCGAACCGTTGCAGGGTGAATTCATAAAACGAAGCGACGCCTTGAAAATCCGGCGGGGTATAATCCTGTCCAGCCAAATAAGTTGACACCAACATGCTCATCACCCGCCGCCTGGAATTCGATGCCGGACACCGCATTCCCAACCACAACAGCCAATGCAAGCATCTGCACGGCCATCGCTACGCCATCGAGATCACTTTGTCCGGTGACATCATCACTGACGCAGGGCGGTCCGAACAGGGCATGGTGATGGACTTCTCCGATGTCAAACGCATCGCCAAGGAAAAATTGGTGGATACATGGGACCACGCCTTTCTGGCTTGGCGCGAGGACAAACCGGTGTGCGACTTTCTGGCGAGCTTGCCGGATCACAAGACCGTCATCCTCGATGTCGTTCCGACTGCGGAAAATCTCGCACAGGCCGCTTTCGAGATACTCGATCCCGCCTATCAGGACATCTACGGCAACCACCTTCGTCTTGAACAAGTGCGGCTCTATGAAACGCCCAACAACTGGGCAGATTGCTTGCGCAACTGACGTTTTCTTGGCAAATTTCTGGACATGCACCGCGGCTTGGTTCAAAATGCGCGGCCTTGGAGGGCTGGCCGAGCGGTTGAAGGCACCAGTCTTGAAAACTGGCAAGGGTTTACGCCCTTCGTGAGTTCGAATCTCACGCCCTCCGCCACCTTATTCCCCTACTATTCTCACGATTGAAACTTTCACAGCAATTCGCTAGTCTTAACGACACATTTGTTTAAACGATTTCCTTAGGAGGATCACATGCAATTTCAAACCGTAAGTCAAGCCGGCGCACTTTCGACCGAACAGAACAAGGTGCTGCGCAACACCTACATGATGCTGGCGCTGACCATGATCCCGACCGTCATCGGCGCGTTCGTTGGCATGTCCATCAACTTCTCCTTCATGGCGGAGCATCCGATCATCTTTTCGCTGCTGATGTTCGGCGCAATGATGGGCCTGATGTTCGCCGTCGGCGCGCTGCGCAACAGCGTGTGGGGTATCGCCGCCCTGCTGGGCTTCACCTTTGTCGCAGGCGTGTTTCTCGGCCCTATCCTGCAAGTGGCGCTGCATCTGAAGAACGGCGCGCAGCTGATCGGCATGGCCGCCGGTGGCACCGGGATCATCTTCTTCTCGTTGGCAACTATCGCCACCGTCACCAAGAAGGATTTCAGCTTCATGGGCAAATTCCTGTTCATCGGGCTGATTCTGCTGGTGATCGCTTCGCTGGCGAACCTGTTCTTCCAGGTGCCCGCGATGTCGCTGACCATTTCCGCGATCGCCGTGCTGATCTTCTCGGCCTACATCCTGTATGACGTGAGCCAGATCGTGCATGGCGGCGAAACCAACTATGTGATGGCAACGATGGGATTGTTCCTGAACATCTACAATCTGTTCATCAACCTGCTGAGCCTGCTGATGGCATTTAGCGGCGAACGAGACTGATAACCTGCTGCGCGGCCAAGCTGCGTTGTTGCATGCTCACTCGCTCCTCGCCTACCAGCCACGGTAAGTCTCGTCGCTCGTTGCGCGGCGCCTAGCACCCTGACCTGCTCCCGACGGTTATCCCCCAGCATTAAACGAAAAAGGCGGCCTTCGGGCCGCCTTTTTTACGCTCGCTGTGCGCATGGTCAGGTTGCTTTCGGTTTGTGCTGATCAGGACGCAGCCTCGGCCCAAGCAACACATCTGCAGCATCGGCATCCACCGGTCTGCCGTTGCCATCCTCCAGCGGTTGCTCGAAATCATTCCAGCCGCGAACGCCGGTCTTGAGCGAAACCACTTTGGAGTAGCCCATCCGCAACATCACGTCGGCGGCGAGCGCCGAACGCTTGCCGGAGCGGCAGATCAGCACGATATCTGACCCGCGGCCGGCGGCAAGCAACGGCACGGTCTCGTCGTAATCCCATTCACAGGATTGCTCCAGCACGCCGCGCGGAACATTGATCGAACCGGGGATATGCAGCATGGCGAACTCTGCTGGCTCGCGCACGTCGAGCAATACCGGCCTGATCACTGCGGCAAGCGATCTGCTCAGGTCCCACGGCATAATCTCCTTAACGCGGGTAAGCGCCTCGGCAACCAAATCGTCGTAACGCATCATGGCCGGTCAAACACCGCGATAGATTCGACATGGGATGTGTGCGGAAACATGTTCATCACGCCCGCTGCCTTAAGCGTGTAACCATGTGTTTGCACCAACACCTGCGCATCGCGCGCCAGTGTCGCTGGATTGCAGGATACATACACGATGCGGCGCGGGGCCTGATCTCCTCCCATCGATTTCACCAGTTCGATCGCGCCGTCGCGCGGCGGGTCGATCAGCAATTTATCGAATCGTCCAAGTTTGGCGTATGTTTCCTCAGTAATCTCGAATAAATTCATCGCGGCATATTTGGCGCTGTCTGACAAGCCGTTAGCAGCCGCGTTTTGCCTGGCGCGCGCCACTAACGCTGCACTTCCCTCGATGCCCAGCACTTGCGCACCGCTGCGCGCGATCGGCAGGGTGAAGTTGCCCAAGCCACAGAAGAAATCCGCGATGCGCTCGTCCGGTTGCGGGTCGAGCAGACGCATGGCTCGACTGACCATCACCCGATTCAGCGCACTGTTCACCTGGGTGAATTCACTCGGCGCGAACGGCATGGTGATTCCGAACTCCGGCAAGCTGTAGGAAAGTTGCGGCGCATCCAGCGGGTGGAACGGGACGAAGGTATCCGGCCCCCCGGATTGCAGCCAGAATTGGATCTCATGCTTGTCGGCAAAAGCGCGTAGCGCAGCTTCATCTTCGCCTGAGGGCGGATCCATCACGCGCAGCACCAGTACATCGACATTCTCGCCGACCGCCACTTCGATCTGTGGCAAGCGGTCACGGATCGACAATCCGCCGATCAGTTCAGCCAGTTTCGGCAACAGCAGAGCGATCTTCGGTGCGAGAATCTCACAGTGCTGCATGTCTGCGACGTAGCTGCTACGCTTCTCGTGAAAACCGACCAGCGTCTTGCCTTTCTTGAAGACGTGTCTTACCGAAAGTCGCGCACGCTCGCGATAGCCCCAAGCCTGCCCATAGATCGGCGGGAGAATTGTTTCCACCTTGACCTTGCCGATGTGCCACAAGCTGTCTTCGAGGATGCGCTGCTTGACCGAGACCTGAGCATCAGCATCGAGATGCTGCATCGAGCAGCCGCCGCACACACCGAAATGTTTGCACCTGGGCTGGACGCGCATCGAGGATGGCCTGTCTATCTGCGAGACCTGAGCCAATTCGAATGATGGCTTTTTGCGGTAGGAAGAATAACTGACCGTCTCGCCGGTCAGCGCGCCTTCGATAAAGATCACCTTGCCATCGGCGTGCGCTACGCCACGGCCTTCCTGGTCTAGCGATTCGATTGTTACTCTGTTTTCTGTTGACATGAAATTTCAAAAAAAGGTGTAAGGGCAAAACTAAACCCCTCCAACCTCCCCTTGTCAGGGGAGGAGCCCGGTTCTCCCCCTGACAAGGGGGTGGTAGAGGGGGTTTGGGTTTAAACTGAACTTACCTCAGCCTGTGTCTTCCCATGCCTTCAACGATACAGCCACAAGGCGAACGGTAAATTATGGATTGTTATTTTTTCTGTTCTGGCCATGCGGCCAGAAATTCCTGCCAGTGCGGCTGATCGGTCTTGCCCAATTCCGTGCGCACCAGATCGCATTCCTTTTTGTAGCGCGCCTGGGTCAACACACCGCGCATCATCTGGAAGCGCGCAAACACCAGATATGTGTTTGCCACGTCGGTTTCGCAATAGTTGCGTATCTCGTCCAGCTTGCCCTGCTGATATGCTTCCCACACCTTGCTGCCGTCCATGCCCAGCTTGCCGGGGAAGCCGATCAGCTTGGCCAGTTCGTCCAGCGGCGCGTTGGCGCGGCCGGTATACATCGCCAGCAGGTCCATCAGGTCGAGATGCCGCGAGTGGTAACGGCTGATGTAGTTGTTCCACTTGAATTCCTTGTCGTCCTCGCCCTGATCCCAGTAGCGCGCGCACTGCACGCCGTGGATCAGGCCGCGATAGTGCAGCACCGGCAGATCGAAACCGCCGCCGTTCCATGACACCAGCTGCGGGGTGTATTTGTCGATGCCGTCGAAGAAGCGCTGGATGATGGAGCCCTCGTCCTCGTGCAGATCACCCAGCGACCACACCTTGAAGTTATCGCCTTCGCGTAGCGCACAGGAGATCGCCACCACGCGTTGCAGATGGTGCGGCATGAAATCACTGCCGGTCTTCTGGCGGCGCAATTGAAACGCCATCTCCGCCACTTCCGCATCACTGACACGCTCGTCAAGATCATGCAGGGAGCGCAAACCCGCGATGTCGGGTATGGTTTCAATGTCGAATATGAGAGTCGGATTCATGGCAAGAAATAAATGTGCCGGATCACAGATCGGCGATCACGGGATGATACCCGATTGCAGCGATCACTATTGGAGAGAGCAAAACGAAGCGAGGTGACCAGTTTGAGCGAATCAACCGAAATGATCCTCCTGGAATCTTTTTTGTATAGTCTCCACCTCGACACGGCACTTTATCAATGCTTCCACGCAGTCCCTGTCGAATTTGCTGCCGGCCATAGACAGCAAGAATTCGAATGCATTTTCTATGCTCCATGCCTTTTTATACGGACGAACACTGGTCAGCGCATCGAACACGTCAGCAACAGCGACGATCTTTGCTTCGATTGGTATCTCATCTGCTTTCAGCCCGTGATAACCGCTGCCATTGACCGCCTCGTGATGATGAAGTGCGATATTGCGCAGGATATCGGCGTGGGGAAAACCATCCAGCCCAAGATTCTTAAGCATCATGTCTATGATCTCACCGCCTTGCATGGTGTGAGTCTTCATCGTGTCGAATTCCGCTTCGGTCAACTTTCCCGGTTTGAGCAGGATGCTGTCGGATATGCCGATCTTCCCCAAGTCGTGCAGCGGAGAGAACATGAAGATGTGCTCGATGATGTCGTCATCAAGCCGGTACTTGACTGCCACCTCCCTGGCGATCACGCGCGCATAGTTGGACATCCTGTCGAGATGCGCACCCGTCTCAAAATCGCGATGCTGCATCATGTCAGAGGCAGTCCGGACGATTCCCGTCAGGCTGCGCGTAGTCGACAACTCATGTATCACCAGCAAGGACAGCAGGTGCCCAACCATATCCAGATAATGCAGGACGGGCTCATCGAAGGCGTTCTTGCGGTAGGAATCAAAAAATACAAAGCCGAAAAACTCCCCGTTCAGGAACATCGGCATGGTATAGCTGGACTTGTACTGCTGGCTGGCAATGCGGCGCGCATGCTCTGCCGAAACATTATTGAACACATCGAGGTCGTTCACCACGCGCGGGCGGCCAACTTTCAGTATCTCCAGCAAGGATTTCGAATCGGCCAGCCTGGCTGAATACAGACTCAGCGGATCATCACCGCTGCTGCTATGCAAAAAGGTTTTCAGCAGATCTGTTTTTGGCTCGTATATCGCAACCGCGATCCGGTCGATGAAACCAAAACGATCTTTCAGCAAACCGTGGACGAACTCGATTTTATCCGGCAAAGGCAATTTGCCGTTCAAGGCTGCAAAGACATCCTGATGTTCAAACATGGCGTAGTAAATTCTGACTTGATGGTTACAGCGTGCAGTTTATCCAACCTGAACAACAGGTCAACAAATAAAACAGCGGCACGATTCTTTACCATTGTTTTCGCGCCTGAATTAAACCCAAATTGTTCATTAGGCTCAAAACCCCCTCCAACTCCCCCTTGTCAGGGGGAGAGCCTAGCTGCACCTCCCCTGACAAGGGGAGGCCGGGAGGGGTTTTGGTCTTGGGATACATTCTGTTTCTTGCTCACGCCTTGCCCCGCGAATGCGCGGCTTACTTGGCTCAGGGCGAATGGATTTTGGTCTCTTGAACTATCGGGTCAAAACAAATCCATCTGCCCATGCCGCGACGGAGGCTTGAAGAGCCCTGCAGCCAGCGGTCTGTCCTCAAGATTGAATCCCAACCGTTCGCAAGCCTTGC